>Ga0105107_10000361_pt1 | contig 28067 bp, 21 predicted proteins | sample PPLLaktember2015_6_FD_79335 | JGI IMG/M metagenome (GOLD analysis project Ga0105107, IMG submission 79335) | Freshwater sediment microbial communities from Prairie Pothole Lake near Jamestown, North Dakota, USA - PPLs Lake P8 Core (1) Depth... | ecosystem: Environmental > Aquatic > Freshwater >... | reverse complement strand
GGAGTCCGGCGCGGGCTCCGCCGTGGCCGGTACCGACTTGGGCCTCGGCCGGTTGGCCTGGATCGACGGGAACGGGTCCTCGCGACGAACTCTTCGGAGTGCACCGGGTCGAATCTTTTTAGGGGTACGCGAGGTCGTGGTTCGGCGAGCGTGCGTCCGGCCCTGCATCATCCACCGGAGGCGACATGAATACGCCCACAGCCCGGGAACTGCACACGGTTATGGGGCCGGTCGTCGTTGCGGACGACGACTTGCCGCTGTCGGAGGTGCCGGGTCGCTCCCGGACGGCGCCGGTCTTCGTCGGTGTCGTTGCGGTTGTCACGCTGGCTGCGATCGGGATCTGGCTCGCCTACACGGAGCTGCTTGCTCCGGCGCCCACCGCGCCGCCGGACTTCGCCACGAGGCCCGCCCTTTCGCCCTCCGCGGCGATGCCATCCCTCGCCGCGCCCGAGCTTCCGACGCTTCGCCACCCGCTTCCCGAGGCGCCCGCGGGAGCGCCGCTGCCCTCGCTTGCGCAAAGCGACGACTCGTTCGTCACGGCGCTCGCGGCGTCGCTCGGCCGAGGGGATCTCGGGCGATGGCTGGTCCCACAGGATCTGATCCGCCGCATCGTGGTCACCGTGGACAACCTGCCCCGCAAGACCGTGCCCCAGCGGATGTCGCCGGTGAAACCGGTGGAGGGTGCATTGGCGGTCGAATTCGCCGGCGGCAGCCCGGTCGTCGCGGCAGCCAACGCGCGACGCTACGAGCCCCTGCTGCGCCTGCTGGACGCGAGCGACGCCGCGCAACTGGTCGCCGTGTACGTGCAGTGGTACCCGCGCTTCCAAGAGGCATACCGCGAACTGGGCTACCCGAGCGGGCACTTCAACGACCGGTTGATCGAGGCGATCGATACGATGCTCGCCACGCCGACGACCGTCGGACCGCTGGCCCTCGTGCAGCCGAAAGTCCTGTGGGAGTTCGCCGATCCGCGCCTGGAGGCCCTGCCTGCCGGCCAGAAGATCATGCTGCGGATGGGCTCCGAAAACGCAGAGCGCGTAAAGGCAAAGCTCGCGGCGATCCGGGGCCTCGTGGCGAGTGACGCGCCGCGGTAACGGGTCGTTGCAGGACCCGAAGTCTGCGCCAGTGGGGCCGATCGCTTACCATGTCGGTCGTGTCCCGCGCGCAAACCGCCGCGTTCGACCTCGGCTTCGCGTGCCGGCTCGCGCAAGACGCCTGCGCGACGCGGGCGCTCACGTTCGCGGGCGAACCGGTTCCGGCGACGCAGGTGCACCGCGCGTTCGTGGCCGCGCTGCACGGCGCCTTCGCGACGGCGGCCACCACACAGGAAATCCTGGGTTCCCCGTGACCGCCTGCGGTCGCGTGACACCAGGCGGCTGAAGTGTCCGCGCTCACGCAGTCTCTGGCCTTCGTCGCGGCCACCGTCGCCGGCATCGGATTGTTTCGCGGCATGCTGCGGTGGGGTATCCGCGCGAGCCTCGTGGCGCCACGAATGGCGCACGATCGCACGCCGGCCGATTACGGCTTGCCGGTCGAGACGGTGCGTATCGACACCGCGAATGGGCGCCGGCTGCATGGCTGGCTGATCCCGCCGGCGACCGGTACTGCGCTTCCATGTCCGACCGTGATCGTGCTGCACGGCTGGGGCGGCAATGCGGCGATGATGCTGCCGCTCGCGCGACCGCTCTGCGAGGCTGGTTTCGCCTCGCTGTTCCTCGATGCGCGCTGTCACGGCGCGAGCGACAACGACAGCTTCGCGTCGCTGCCGCGTTTCGCCGAGGACGTGGAGCACGCCATGCGGTGGCTGACGAGGCGTGCGGAGGTCGACGCCCGACGCATCGGCCTCATCGGGCATTCGGTCGGCGCGGGTGCCGTGCTGCTCGTGGCATCGCGGCGGCCGGAAGTGGCGGCGGTGGTGAGCGTGGCGGCGTTCTCGCATCCGGCCACGATGATGCGGCGCTGGCTGACGCACAAGCGCATCCCCGAGCGACCGCTCGGGCGCTACGTCCTTGACTACGTGCAGGAAACGATCGGCTACCGCTTCGACGAGATCGCGCCCGTGGCGACGATCGCGCGGGTGATCTGCCCCGTTCTGCTGGTACACGGTGCCGACGACGAGGTGGTCCCGCCCGACGAGGCGCGGCAGATCTTCGCTGCCCGCGCCCACGAGGCGGTGGAGTTGCTGGTGTTGAGCGGCGAGCACGACTCCTTCGTCGACCTCGAACGGCATCTGGAACGGCTCATCGACTTCCTGCGCCGCGCGATGGCGCAGCCCTTGCCGCCATTGCAAGCCTGGCGACCAGAGGCAGGTGATCGCTCGCCGCACGGGCCAGCGCCGAGCGGTGCACGCGCAGCTCCGCCAGCAGGCTCGCGGGCTTCGTCCACAGGCGATCCAGCGAGAGCATCGGGCGCCACGCCGGGAACGTCGCCGGCGCCGGGGTCGGTTCGAAGTGGCGGTGGAGCCAGCGCAACGGGCGGCCCCACAGATACCACTCGTTGACGTCGCCGGTGAGCACGGTCGGCAGCGGCGCCTCGCCCGCGAGCGCGCCGAGCAATTGCCTGACCTGCGCCCGCCGCTCGCCCGGCCACAGGCCCAGATGCGTGCCGATGACGCGCAACGCGCCCTGCGGTGTGGTGGCAACGACGTCGAGCGCGCCACGCGGCTCGCGGCCGCCCACGGTCAGGTCGAGGCGATGGGCTGCGACGATCGGGAAGCGCGACAGCACCACGTTGCCGAAATCGCAGTCGCCCCGTCGGCACGTCCAACCGTCGATGGCAGTGAATCCGGTGCCGCCCACCAGGGCATCGAGCAGGACTTCGCTGGAGTCCTTGGAGCCGACTTCCTGCAGAGCGATCACGTCCGCGCCGGTCTCGAGCACGACGTCGGCGATCCGGGACGGCGAATAGTGGCGATCGCGGCCCACGCCGCCGTGCACGTTCCACGTCGCCACGGTCAGCGGTCGGGCCGCGGGTTCAGCCGCCATGCTCGGGCGACGCGACCCGGGCCGACGTGCGCGCGACCCACCGTTGCGTCGACCAGATGGCCGCGCATGCGACAGCGGCAACGGCCACGAGCACGGTGATCGTGCGCGGACTCGGGTCGTTCACGACGGCCACCGTGCTGTCGACGAACGTGGCGATGACGACAATGCCGGGAAGCATCCCGAGCAGCGTGCCGAACAGGAAGTCGCGCCAGCCGATGTGCGAGGCGCCGGCGACGGCATTGACGATCGAGAAGGGCGCGAGCGGAAGCAGGCGCACGAGCGTCATCGCGAGCAGCCCTTGCTTCGCCAGACGCCGCGACAGCGCATTGAGTCCGCGACCGGCCAGGCGCCGCACGAGGTCGCGCCCGAGCGCTCGTCCGATGGTGTAGGTCGACGCTGCACTCGCGAGCGTACCGCCAATCGCGTACAGCGCGCCCTCGATCGGTCCGAAGACGAGCACGGTCGCGCCGATCAGCAAGGTGACCGGGACCAGCAACACGCCGCCGAGCACGTACGCCGCCAACGTCGCGGCCACCACCAGTGGCTGATTCTCCAGGTGTTGGGCGTAGGCGACGATCGTGCCCAACTCGAGCCAATCTGCCGAAGGTACGTAGCGCCAGGAAAGCGCGGCGGCGGCGATCGCCAGCAGCACGGCAGCGAGCGCCAGCGCCCGCACGCGCGTCTCCTCGCGGGTCGCGGGTTCCGGAACGAGGGCGGCCACGAGCATGTCCGGGTCGATCGGCTGCTCGGGATCGAGCACGGAGTGATCGGGCACGATCGCGTCGAGCGTCGGATCGAGCGGCGGGTTCATTGCGGCAAGCGTGCGTTTGCCGGGCCGGCACATCGACTCGATGGCCGCGATCAGCCGCCCGTGGTGCTCGTGCGCGTCCCTGACCGTCGCCGGATCGGAGTCGAGGTGCTCGGCAAGGAGCCGGTTGCGAAAGGCGGCAATCGCCGATCGGATGTTCGCGTCGCCGTTGGCCTCGATCGCGAGGCAGAGCTCGGTGTCGAGCCCCATCGAACGGTCGGAGAGATTGGCCGAACCGACGATCGCCAGCCGATCGTCGACGACCAGCACCTTGCTGTGCACGTTGAGGCAGCCCTTTTCGTCGGAGAGCCACGGCAGCTTCGGGCAAAGCAGGCGGTAGTGACCGAAGCGATCGGCTGCGGTGAGGTCGCGATGCAGGCGCGCCCGGAGCACGCCCATCGTATTCGCCTCCAGCCATCCGCTCTGCGTCTGCGGCGAGACGACTGCGATGTCGGGTCCGTGCTGTTCGTCGAGACGCTCGCGGAACGCGCGCGCGATCATCGTCGAGGTGAAGTACTGGTTCTCGGCGAAGATGTCGCGCCGGGCGGCGGCGATCGCGTCGAGGTGCAGCAGGCGGACTTCGGCGACGGGTGGATGCTCGTCCAGCGCGGGCTGGGTGCGCGCGATGGCAACGGGCACGTCGCGGAGCGCGGGCACGATGGACTTCGGCCAGCGCCCGTCGACAGGCTTGGCGACGGCGACCTGGGCGCGCCGGCCGGTGGCGCGCAGCCAGCGTTCACGGGCAAGCGCGCCGAGCGAGCGAGCGCATTCGCCCTCGACCACCGCGCCGACGTCGTGGAACGGCCCGTAGGAGAGGCCGGATGGGTTGCGCCGCCGGGGTTCCTCGCAACGGTGCTCGGACGTGTCCCAGCGCGAACGCGACAGGTCGAAGCCGCTGACGAATGCCACCGAGTCGTCGACGACTATGAACTTCTGGTGATGCGAGGCGCCGGTCGGATGTTTCGCGTCGAGACGGAACGACAAGCGCCGGTGCGTACGCCAGTCGAGCTTGTAGAGAGGCATCCACTCGCGCTCGAGCACGTACAGCATCGCGAAGTCCCAGGTCAGCACGTACGCACGCAGGCTGCGCCGCCTGCTGACGAGGGCGTTCAGGAGATCGCCGACCTGCGTGGGCCAGCCGTCGTCCGGTCCGTACGGCACGAGTTGCTGGCGGCTGTCGATGTCCCATCCGAGGATGAAGATCGACCGCTGCGCTTCCAGCAGCGCTTCGCGCACCGCGCGGAAGTACTCCTCTCCATCCACGAGAAAGGCAAACTGGCGCGCGTGGGCGATCTGCCGGCAGCTGCGGCCTGGCACCAAGATCGGCTTGGCGGTCGATCGCGTACCGGAGGCGAGGCCCGTCGGGGTTGCTGCGATGAAGGTGTCAACGGGCATGGTGGTCCTGGGGCGCGTGGAGGCGAGGCACAAGTGCCGATCGGTGCGAACCGATTCCACAGGCCATGGTCGGAGCAACCTGACGTAGAATCGAGTCGTGCATTGCCCAACTCGGGGGTCACGCCATGATCACGTTGGAGCGAGGCAGTTTCCGCATCGAGGCGGCCGCGGTTCCTGAATCCGGCGGGTACTGCTGCGTCACGGCCGAAGTATTCGAGGGCCCGAGGATGGTCCGCGGCTATTACCGCCGACTCCAGGTCCCGTCGGACGGATACCCCGACGCGGAGCGCGAAGTCGCCGAGGATGTCGCGCGGATGACGTGCGAGTCCGAATGACCGCGTTGTGCGGAGGCGGAGCCCAGTCGGTCGGGACTCGGCGCGCGCGATGTTCCTCCCGGCGTTACGGGACCCGCTTGAGCAACCCGGCGATCAGCGAGACTTAGCGATCCCCGTCGTCGTCGGGCGGCGCTGCCGTACCACCGGCACCGGAGCGGCGGCCTGCGCGATGCGACGTCGTGCCGGACGCGGCCGAATCCGTCGGAGGCGAGTTCGTTGCGCGCTCGCGCGACACGCCCTTGGCACGCAACAGGGCCGCCTGCTCGGCGCGTTTCATTTCCGCAGCCTCTTCCGGAGAACTTGGCGCGGCGTCGCGTGCGGCCCGTTCGACGCGGCCGGATTCCACGAATCTCTTCGTCGCCCGGTTGTATTGCCTCGTGGCCTCGTAGTTGCCTTCGCCGTATTCGTTTCGCTTGCGGGCCATCGCTCCTCCTGTGAGTTCGTGCACACGGGCCGTGGTACCGAAGGCGGCCGGCCCTGTGGAGGACTCTGCCTCGACGGCGTCCCCGGCAGCATCGGCCTCAGGTGGATTCGGATGTCGAGCGGTGTCCTACAAGAGGGGTCCGCCGATGCGATCCAGGCCCTCGATGGACGCGGAGCCCAACTGCGCGTAGTCCCCGGTTTCAGTGTTTCTCCGACAACCGATCGCGGCGATCCGCGCCTCGCAGGCCGTGCCGCGACTGACTACAGTTCACGACACGATCCGGCGACGGCAGGGGCGCGGGACCTTCAAGTCCCGCGGCGTTCGAAGGAGAGACGACATGATGAAGAAGGTCGTGGGTACGTTCGAAAGGGTCTCCGATGCGTCGAGCGCGGTGCGCGCCATCCGCAAGGCAGGATTCCTCGCGAGCGACGTGGAACTCGTCGTGCGCCGCGCCGACGTGGGCGTGGTGGTAGGAGAGCCGGCGTCGGCCGTGTCCGGCGTGGCGAGCCGCACCGTGGCCGGAGGCCTTGCAGGAGGGGTAATAGGCGGTCTGGCGGGACTCGCCGCGACCTCCATGGGCGTCGCGATGCCGGGCTTCGAAGCCGTCTTGGCGGCAGGCCCGATCACGGCAGCGCTGGCCGGCGCAGGCTTGGGCGCGATCGCCGGTGGCGCAATGGGCGGGATGACGAGTCTCGGGGCGCGCGGCACGCATACGGGGTTCGAACTGCAATCGTTGCGCCGGGGGGGTGCGGTGGTCGCGGTTTGCGCTGACGACTCCCGCGTCGACGAAGTGGAACGCATCCTGCACCAGCAGGGCGCGTACGTCATCGAGGACCGCGTCGTGCAGCGGCGAAACAACGCGTGGCCCGCAGGCACGCTGGCGGACAGTTTCTCCAACGTGGGGATCGATCGCGGTCTTGCGCACGATCGGCTTCGACCGAACCGCGCATCGGCCGGGGTCCGGCGCTGACGGTAACGAACTCGCGAGTCCTGATCATCACCTGTGCGCTACCGTCGATGCCCCGATCCGACGCTGCGACAACCATGACGGAGAGGAGCAGCCCGTCGTGATCGCCGGCACGACTGCACATCGTGGCGGGCGCCACCCGGTTTCGGGGGCGCGTACGCTGGTCACGCTCGGCAAGCACGGCGCCGGGCGACCGCACGGTCATGACGCTGTTTCGCGACAGGCGCTTGCGCAGCGCCTCGCGGCGCTGCTCGGCTGGTCATTCGGTGGCGCGTTCGATGCCGCCGACCGGTATGTGCACCCGTTGTACTTCGTTCCCGAGGACGCATTGGTCCGGTCCGAGGCGGACCTGCTCGGCATCGTGGCGCCCGACCAGTTGTACGGTGGCGTGGTGCCCCTCGCCTTCGTCGCCACGAAGGTGATCACCCATCCCGTGGTGCGCCCGGACGCCACGGCCCCTCGGGGCTGGTCGCACGCCTTCGCCCGGCACGTGGAAGGTTCGGTGCTGCGCGGCTTCGCGGCCTTCACCGGCGACGATGCGCGACGCGCGATGGAGGCGCTGCTCGCCGCGGGTCCGATCCGGATCAAGTGCGGATCCGGCATCGGTGGCCGCGGCCAGTATCTCGCCAACACGACCGACGAGGCCAACAGCGCCCTCGCCGCGATTGACGCGCACGAACTCGCGGAGTCCGGCATCGTCGTCGAAGAGCATCTGGCCGCGGTGACGACCTACAGCGTCGGACAGGTCGAGGTCGGTGGTCTGGTCGCCTCGTATTGCGGTACCCAGCAAGCGACCCGGAATCGCCGGGGACACGAGGTCTATGGTGGGTCGACCCTCGAAGTCGTGCGCGGCGGTTTCAAATCGCTGCTCGACCAGGATCTCCACGCCGACGCGCGCGAGGCCGTGGAACTGGCGCGCAGGTACGACCAGGCCGCCCGCGTGTGCTATGAGGGGCTATTCGCCTCGCGCCGCAACTACGACGTGGCGATCGGCGCAGATGCGACCGGCGCACGTCGCGCAGGCGTGCTGGAGCAGTCCTGGCGAATCGGCGGTGCGAGCGGCGCCGAGATCCTCGCGCTCGAAGCCTTTCAGCGCGACCCTGCGCGCGGGCAGATCCGCTGTGCGACCGTGGAGGCCTACGACGGCCAATGCGCGGTACCTGCGGACGCCTTCGTCTACTTTCGCGGTGACGATGCTGGCGCGGGTCCGGTGATCAAGTACGCCGTCGAACTCCACGATGCCGACGCGGGATGAGCTGCTCGAGATTGCGGTCGACGGCGAGGACATCGCGGGCACGCTGGTCACGCCGGGCACGCTGATTCCGGGCGTACTGTTCGTGCACGGCTGGGGCGGCAGCCAGCAGCAGTACCTGGCTCGGGCGCGAGAGGTGGCCGCGCTCGGCTGCATCTGCCTGACCTTCGACTTGCGGGGGCACGCCCGCACGCAGTCGCGATACGAGACGGTCTCGCGAGAGGACAACCTGCGCGACGTCCTGGCGGCCCACGACTCGCTCGTGGACCAGCGTGGCGTCGACGCGTCGGCGATTGCGGTGGTCGGCAGCAGCTACGGTGGCTACCTCGCGGCGCTGCTGACGGCGCTCCGGCCCGTCAAGTGGCTCGCCCTGCGCGCGCCGGCGCTGTACAAGGATTCGGACTGGACGTTGCCGAAGGGCCGGTTGCGAACCTTGCAGGAGCTCGACATCTACCGGCGGCAGCCTGTGCGGTCAGAGGAGAGCCGGGCACTGGTCGCGTGCGCGAGCTACCGCGGACATGCGCTCGTCGTCGAATCGGAACGCGACGCGTTCGTCCCCGGCCAGGTCATCGCTAACTACCGCGAGGCGCTGGTCGGCGCCGCCTCGTTGACGTATCGGATGCTCGAGGGTGCCGATCACGGCCTGTCGGAGACGTCAGCGCAGCAGGCGTACACCGGGATCCTCGTCAACTGGTTGCGCGAGATGATCCAGGGCGCCCGCGCGGATGCAGCAGCCGTCGAGGCGGACGCGCAGGAACCGCACGGTCCCGCCGAGACCGCCTGACGAATGGGGCGCGGTCACTCGACCGCGTTCGTTGCGCGTTGACATGCGCCAGTCACGGCTGCGTCTTCTCAGACCCGCGCCTCGCCCGACCGGTTGACGAGGATCGTTGGGCCGGGTGGTGCTGTCATCTGAACGCGGTGCTCCCGGCCACGAAAGTGGTAGGTCACGTCCCAGTAGTCCGGCTGCGAGTAGGTCGAGACGTGATCGCAGCGCTGCACGTCCTGCATCACGACCGTATCCCCGCCCGACCCACGTCCGAACGTGGTACCGAGCGCCGCGCCGCCTACGGCCCCCACGCCCGTCGCGATGTCCTGGCCGCGCCCGCCGCTGACCTGATGTCCGAGAATGCCGCCAATGACCGCCCCGGCGATCGCGCCCGGGATGCTGTTGGATGCCGAGGGGGCGGTCACGGCCTGTTGCTCGATCCAGCAGCGTTGCTGCGGTGGACCAACGACCGCCCGTACCGAGATGACCTCCGCTTCGAAGAGCCGCTCGTTCCTGCGACGGCGATAGTCGTGGCCTGACGATGACTGGAAGGTCCGATACTCGCCGTGGCGGGCGGCGTTGCCCACCGGACGCGCTGAAGACAAGTCGTTGTCGAGCCCCATTGCCGCGAGGGATCCATAGGTTCCCGGGCGCAGCACCACGCACCGGCCGTCGTACCAGGTGTGCTCGCAGACCTCCCACGTCCCACCGCGCACGACCGCCGACGATGCGCGGTCGTTGAATCCGTGGCGTGCGAATTCGCCCACGGGCCCATTGGCCGTGAACGACCGTCCCGCGAATCTCTCGCGGCCGAAGAACGTGACCTGCGCCGCCGCGTGCGTTCCGATCGCCAGCACCAGCGAGCCCAATACCGCCCGGGTCGTCGCCTGCATAGCGCCTCCTTCGAAAAAAAATAGCGTTCGCCGAGCATCGCATCGCAGTGCCTGGCCCTCAATGCGACGGTCGTGCACGGCAGTGTCGGAGTGCGCCCCGACCAAGCGTAGGAGGAACGGCGACGACCGCGGCAGCGGCGATGCGCACGTGGCGGCAACGGGCGCTGGCGAGATCGTCTCTGCGCCCCGGCGTCGGATCGCGGCGCTTCCCGCGTCAGCGCGCCACGGCGAACTCGCGCAGCAGCGTCTGCAGTTCACCCTGATGTGCGCGGCTACGCGGGCCAGCAGTCGCTCGCCCTTGGGGAGCAGGTGGATTTCCACGACCCTGCTGCTCGCATTGGCCTAGGCGACCGATGGTTCATCCGCGCATCGAGCACGGATGGCGTGGCGGCAGTTACTTGCTCTGGTGCGCGAAGGCCCCGTCCCAGTCATCCGGTGGTGGCGTCTCCAGATAGCTCCCGCAGCGTTCGCTCATCAGGCGTGACGGGCCGTCGCCTGGCCAAAGCACCAGACACTGCCGGAACATTTCCATCGCATCGATCCAGCGCCGCTGGCGGTAGGCTTCCAGTGCGGCGGCATACATGCGCAACATTCGATCCTGTTTGGGTGGCAGTGGTGCCTGCGCCATCCCGACCAGCTCGAAGATCCGCAGCGCCTGCGCCCGTCCCTTGACCTTGACCTGGTCGAGGTCGCGCAGCAGGAACGCATCTGCGACGAGCCCCGCGGTGTGCTCGCCGATCATGATCTCGGTGCCGTAGGTCCGGTTGAGCTGCTCCAGCCGGGACGTCAGGTTCACCTGGTCGCCGAGCACGGTGTATGCGAATCGGTACGTGGATCCCACATTGCCGACGAGCATGGTGCCTGTGTTGATGCCGGTGCGCGCGCGCAGGGCCGGGCGCCCGACCTTGGCGAATTCGGCGGCCAGTGCCGCACGTTGGTCTTGCATCGCGAGTGCCGCTTTGCAAGCGCAGTGTGCATGATCGGCGTAGGCGACCGGGGCGCCGAAGATCGCCATCAGCTCGTCGCCGATGTAATTGGTCAGCGTGCCGCGATTGGCGAGCACCTGCTCGGTCATGCGGGTGTAGTAGTCGCTGAGAATCCCAATGACGCCGGTTGGCGGAAACTGCTCGGAGACCGTCGAGAAGCCCACGATGTCGTTGAACAGCACGGTGAGCACCTTCTCGTCGCCCCCGAGCCGCAGGTGGGCGGGATCGGCCAGCATGTCCTCGATGACTTCGGCGGAGACGTAGTGCTTGAAGGCCTCCTTGACTTTCTTCCGTTCCCGTTCCTCGGTGAGGTAGCGGTAAACCGTCAGCGCAGTGTAGGTGCCCGCCAGCGCGAGAACCGGGTACACGATGCTGAGCCACACGCGGGCGCTGACGAAAAGCCAATGCGCGAAGGCGACGTAGGCGCCGGCTGAGGCCGCGGTCAGCACGAGGGCGCCGACCGCGCTCATCCGGGGGAGGGCGAAGCCGATCAGCACGCCGAGCGCCACGATCGCGAGCACGTCGAATGCCCTCGACCACTGCGGTCGCGACATGACGTCGCCGGCAAGAAGGTTGTCGATCGCGTTCGCATGGATCTCGAGGCCCGGAAAGACCGGAGAGAACGGCGTGGCACGGATGTCGTAGACGCCCAGGGCGGTGACCCCGACCAGCACGATCCTGTCCTTGAAGGTGCCCCGCTTCAGGCGACCCGCCAGGATGTCGCTCACCGAGTAGTGGGTGAACATGTTCGGCGGGCCGCGATAATTGATCAGCATCTGCCCGAGCTCGTCGGTCGGAATGAAGCGGTCGCCAAGCTGGACACCCTCGACGCCGGTCGGGCCCACACGCACGGCCAGTTGCGGCTTGCCAAGGTAGTGCCAGGCGCTCAGAACCGAGAGCGGCGGGTAGAGATCCTCGCCGCTGCGGATCACCAGCGGCATCGAGCGAATGACGCCGTCGGGGTCGCTGCGAATGGTGAAATAGCCCGACGAAGGCGCCGCCCGGGTGAAGAGTGGCAGGTTGCCCTGCGGCGCGTACGCCGTCAGGAGAGGCACGGTCGCGGACTGCTCGTCGCGCAGCAGCACCACTGGGTACTTCGAGCCCTCGATGGCGACCTGCAGCTTCTCGACTTCCTGCTTGGCGAGCCACTGTCCGGCGTCCGCACGGTCCATGTGAAAGAAGTAGCCGAGCACGATCGGCGCCTGCGAACGCTCCAGCGCTTTCGCCAGTGCCTGGTCGGTGTCGGCGTCGACCCGGGTCTCGCGGATGAAGTCGACGAGCTTGGGATCTCTTATGTCCAGCGACTCGACCGTGCGCTCGATCCGACTGACCAGCGCCAGCCGCGAGTTCTCGTCCGGCTCGCTGAACGTGATGTCGAAGCCGATCACCTTCGCACCGTCGTCCGACAGCGCGTCGACCAGTTCCGCCATGCGCGACCGCGGCCACGGCCAGCGACCCTCGGCGGCGATGCTCTTCTCGTCGATCACCGCCAGCACGACTCTCGGCTGCGGGGCGACCGGTCCGCGGGCCTGGAAACGCAGATCGAACCAGTTGAGCTCGATCGCATGAAGGATCGGAGGGTCGAAGACGAACAGCGCGACGACGGCCGCGATGGTCGCGGCCGTCAGCGAGGCGGGATTGAACAGCAACGATCGAAGCGAAACTCGCCTGAAGGCTGAGCGGTCGAACGAGAACGTCATGCCGACGCCGATTGTCGTGCTTCCTGCGCCACGTCCCGCCCCGCCCCGCGCGCAGCCGGCGTCACGGACGCCGGCGCGCACCCGGTACGCGCGGCACGAATCAGCCGGATCGGCGCGGCGCGTGAATCCCGTCCGGATGCCGGTGGCGCGGCACGGCGGCGCCGGTGCCTTACAACAGATGCTCGTATGCCGTGTTGGGGCAGCTGTACGCGGTTACGTCCTCGATCGGCGGATTCGCAAAGGTCCACTGCGACGGCAACGTGCACGTTGCCGTGGCGCGGCTCGCGACCACCCACTCGGTTGTGATGCCGATGTTGGCCGGGTTGCACAGGCTTTCATCCTTGAGCGTGCACGCCCAAGTCTTCATCTGCGTCGGAAAGCTGCGGATCAGAACGGCGATCGGGTGCCAGTTCTGGTTGACGCAGAACGTCCCGGGATCGTTCTGGACGAATGTCAGCAACGCGCCATCGGCAAGGACTTCCACGGCCAGCGCGGCGCGCCCCTTCTTCTTGTCGAAATTGCTCGCGTTCAACTCGCCGAAAGCCGTGAAGGACGTCTGGATCGCCGCGCTTCCCGGCTGGACGTCGTGGTTGGTCGGATTCTCGCACAGCACCTCCACTACCACCGGAGCGCTCGACCCGCCGAGCGTGCACTGCACGAAGGCAGGATGCGAGTCGGGGTTCGGCACTGATTTCAGTTCACCGTTGCACATGACGTCGTGATAGATCCAGCCGGAAAAGGTGTAGACGTAATGCGCCTGCGCTGCCCCGGCGACTCCGGCCAAGACCAGTGCGAAAAGCGCGAGCGCTGCGAAATGTCTCTTCATGAAGGCTCCTCTTTGATTGCTGCGCTGGATACCGTGACTTCCGACTTGCAGCCATACTTCGGCAGTCACTCGACCATCCCGCTGCGAGCGCGCTCACGGAAGCGCGACCGTCAGCCTCGCGAACAGCATCCGCTTCGGCTGTACCGTTGAATTGGCCGGATCGATGTCGTACGACTGGAACTGGGTGTCGAAAAGGTTCGTTGCACCCACCGTGACGAAGCCGTACCGCTTCGGCAGGCGATACGCGATCGCCGCATCGACGACCCAGAACTTGTCGCTTCCTGGAATGAACGTCGACCCGGCCGGCGTGAACTGTTCGAACTGCCCCTTCTGGTACCAATAGGTCGCCGTCAGACCTGCCATCAGGCCCGACGGATGGAAGAACCTCACGCCGAGCGGAATGCGCTGCGTGTCGAGCTCCTTGACTCCCGCCGTGAACCCCTCGTCGCGGTCGAAACGCTCGAGCATGTATTCGACGCGCAATGCCCACCACGGGTGTGGCGTCCAGAACAGGTACGCGCGACCTAGCGACTCCTCCCAGTCGACCTGCTTCCACTGCGGAGGCTGCGTCGGGTCCGAGAAGGAATCGAGGTATGGAACCGTCAGGTCCCGCTTCCCGATCTCGATGCCGCCGAACAGGTCGTGGCCGAATTTCTGGTCGATGGCCAGCCCGTAGACTGTCGCCTCGGTCAGGTTGCCGTCGTCGTAGAACTGGTTAAACCCCGCGATCTCGGTGGGTTCCAGCGTCTGGTTCGTCACCAGCGTCCGCTTGAGCGTCTTGAACGCGGCACCCCGCACGGTCGTGGCGGGCAACGGGTTCCAGGTCACGCCGAACTTGGGATTGAACTGCTTCTTGTCTTCGCCGCCCGGGATGTCCCCGCTCAGTCCGTCATAGCTCGCTCCGAGCGTGATGGTCACGTTCCTGACCAGCCTCAGGTCGAAGTAGCCATAAACGTTTACGTGCCGGATGTCGGTGTCCGTCGTGGATTGCTGCTCGATGGTGCCGGGACCGTCGGGAGGCGGCGGCAACTCGTAGCGGTTCGTGGCGTTGATCTCGCCGCTGATGTCGAAGTACCCGACGCCGCCGCGGAAGTTGAAGCGGTCGGAGCGGTACAGGTACTGGGCCTCGAGGCCGAGCGCATCCTGCGGAATGTCGAGCGCGGTGTAGAACCCGGGCTCGTCGAACACCGTCGAGAACTTCGCGTCCTGGTACTGGGCCGACGCAATGACGATCGAGGCGGGCGAGAAGCTGTACCGGCCGCCGAGGCGGAAGGTGTTGAGCTCCTGTGTATTGCGCAGGCCTGCCAGCACGCTGTCAGGCAGGAACTTCTGCTGCAGATCGCCGATCTCGGTCTTCCGGTAGCGGTATTCGGCCTGGACGCTCGCCTGCGGGCTGAAGTCGTACTGGCCGAAGGCGCTGACCATCTGGTCGTCCTGGTCGTTGTTGATCCTGAAGCCGTCCGTTCTGAAGCCCGAGTACCCGACACTGAACGCGCCCTTTCCGATCAGGCCCGCCACGATCGCGTCGCCTGCCCAGGTGTCGTGCTCGCCGCCCATCGCGCCAAGTTGCGCCGTGAAGCCGTCGCGCGTGAACAGCGGGTTGAACTCGAGGAACGATGCCGTTCCCGGACCTTGCGAGTTGATCAGGAACAGGTTGCTTTCGGCCAACTGCGGCTGCAACGGGGTCAGGTTGACCGGCTGCAGCAACTGGGATTGAAGTAGCTCGCTCACCCGGGCGATCTGATGGCGAGGGCGAGCCGAGTACGAATCCGCAAGGAATCGATGCGCCGAGAAGTTCGTCGGGTCCGTGTTGACCGACTTCCAGCCCTCGACCAGCGCCAGCTCCTGGAAGCCGAGGTCCGTGTAGATCCGGGCCAGGCTCGCGCTGCGGGCGGCGTTGTCCGAGTCGAGCAGTAGCTCGGACCGGTACACCGCGCGGTTGTCGTTCAGCTCGATCGCCTTCTCCATGTCGCGCAACGCTTCGACCGGCCGGTTGGTGGTCTGCTTCAGAATCGCGTCGTAGAACCACGGCGTCGGGTCATTGGGGTCCAGGGTCTTGGCCACCCCGTACTCCCGGCCTGCGCGGTCCTCCAGCTTTTCCTCGTAGTACGCCTTGCCGAGGTAGCTGCGCACGATGGCGTTGTTGGGATCCAGGCTTGCCGCAATCTCCAGGTCGCGCGCACCCTCACCGAGCATTCCCTCGCGGATCTTCGCGAGCCCGAGCCCGAGGCGGGGCAGCGGATCCGAGGAATCGAGCCCGATCGCCTTGTCGAACGCCTGGCGGGCGGGACCGGTCTCGATCCGCGTCAGGTGGGCGAAGCCCAACACCGTCTGCGTTCTTGAAAGCTCCGGCGCCAACTCAGCGGCCTTGCGTGCGGACTCCTGGACCTTGTCGAGCTCGCCGAAGGCCGACTGCAGTTCCGCAAGGCGAGCCCAGGCGAGCGCATTGCGCGGATCGAGCTCCACGGCCTTGTCCACACTCGCCTTGGCTCCCGGCAGGTCGAATCGCGCTTGCTGGGCGTACGACAGCGCAATGCGGGCCGCCGCCGATTGGGGATTGGCCTGGACGGCGCTCTGGGCGTCCGCCAGCGCCTTGTCCCGCTCCCCGACGACGAGGTCGATGACGGACTGGAGCGCGAGCGCCTCCGCGTTGTTCGGCGAGAGCTTGAGTGCACGCCCGAGATCCGCACGTGCCTCGTCGACGCGCCCGACCGTCAGCAGCAGGTGGGCGCGATACGCGAAGAAGCGTGCATCGGGTCCATCGGCCGGGACGCTCTGGATCGCCTCGAACGCCCGTGTGATGTCGCCCTTCGCGTACCACCCGATCGACTCACGCGCGTTGCGCTGCCAGCCGGTTTCCGCTGCAAAGGCATCCGGCGGCAAGTACAGGACTGGGGGGTAGTAGAGCGCCCATTGGACCGCGTCCCGCGGCCGAACGATGGTGACGACTGCGGGGGCTTTGCCGGCGGCCGCGACCACCGACTGGCCATCGGTGAGAATGACGCTACCCGCGGTGTTCTGCGCAACCACCGTGCCCTCGAAGACCGAAATGTCCGTGCGGTCGCCTTCGACCGCGATCAGGAACTCGGTACCGCGCACCCCGGCGAGGGTGAATGGGGTCTTGACCTCGAGGCTGTTCGGTCCGCGACTCAGAATGTGGGTGACGCCGCGGAGGAGGTCGACCACGCCGGTGCGCTTCTCCTTCGGCTCCTCGATCGTGATCGCCGAGTTCGCGTTCAGGCGCAATACCGACTGGTTCAGGAGAGCAATGTCTGCCCGGCTCCGCTCCTGTACGCGGACCGAATCGCCCGCGCAGAACCTGTCGTTCAGCCGAACCGGTTCCCATTGCGCCTGGGCGACACGCTTCACCTCGACGGTTCCCTGGACCGAAGCCGCCCACGCCGGTGCCGGGTCACACGCCTTGGCACCCGGTGCCGTCTGGGCGAAAACACCGCTTGCATGGACTACGAGTGCTGCCGCGACGATACGGCTGACCGAACCAAGGTGTCTTCCATCCCTGCTCGATTTCGACGGGTGCACCTTCGTCTCCCAGTCCGAAACTCGGTGGCGTTGAAGGACTGATCCCGGCCGGACTTCGGTTCAGTCTCGAAGTCAGGCGTGCGGGTGTTCGTCAGTTCGAGGCAAGGCACCGCTGCCGGCATCCTGCTCGGCTGCACCGGCAGGTTCGCCCGGCGCCGGTGGATGCGCCGCGAGGAAGTCGGTGAAACGCTTGTCGCTGAAGCGCAGGTGCGGCACCAGCCAGCGCTCGAGGAAGGGCAGGGCACCCAGGTGGCTTGCGGACCCGTACGGACTGAAGTGGGACATGCGCACTTCCGCCAGCCGCCGTGCCAGTTCCAGGTGTTCCTCGCTGTGCTCCTCCAATCCGCCGAAGGCTTTCGCGAGCATGCGCGCCTCTTCACTGGCGAAGTGGTCGCGCGCGCTGGCCACCAGCACCTGGTACGCCATGGAGATCCTGCAGCTGTCGCGTGACGAGAGCGCCATCAGCAGCGCGTTGATGCATTGCACGAGCCGAAAGTGCTCTGCATCGAAGTTGTCGGGATGAAGCTCGAGATCGTTCGACCACGGCAGGGTCGTGGTCAGGCGTGGCAGCTCGCGTTGGAGCTCACGTTGCGCCCACGGAATCGAGAACGGGAACATGATTGCCTCCTTGGCTTGGAGCGGGCCGGAGCGCGCTCGCGCCCAAGTCGGTCGTCTTGGTGACGCTACTGGCCGGCTCGGGCCGCAGCAATGAGCGCGCCCACTACAAGCGAGGTAGGACTTGCCAGTATCTTGCTGAGCACTTCACCCCATCGTCTCGGCGCGATGGGCGATGAGTCTGCTGCTGCACGACCATGTCGCAAGCGATCGCGCGTTGCTGCCGTGCGCCTTGACAGTGCGCACCATCGCGCCCAGATTCGCATGCTCGCCCGTCAACCATGGCGCCAGCCCTTGCAGCAACGGCGCCCTCGCCGGGTTGAACCGCCAACTCGTGAACGTGGCGCCGCCAGCGCGGCGCGCAAGGGAGGAGTCGCCATGACACCCCGACGTACACGCAATGCGCTGTCGATCGCCATCGTCTGCGCGATCGGCGTTGCGCCATCCTCCAGTTCGAGCGTCACCGATCCCTTCGATCCGCTTCTCGCCGCGAATGCGTTCTGCGCGCCGCGAGCCGGCGGAGCGCCGGCGCTCATGGGGACGCTCGTGCTGGCTGCGGCGGAGACCGCGCCGTTTCGTCCACTACCGGCCGCGCCCGCGCTCGGGGACGCGCCAGTGCTCTACGGCAACCTCGGGACGGTCACGTTGAAGGCGGGCACGCAGAGTGCCAGGGCGCAGGCGTGGTTCGACCAGGGCGTGCGCCTGCTCTTCGCGTTCAACCACGCGGAGGCGATCCGGGCCTTCCGCGAGGCACAGAAGCTCGACTCTCGCTGCGCGCTGTGCTTCTGGGGGGAAGCCCTTGCGTACGGACCCAACATCAACGCTCCGATGATGCCCGACGCCGCCGGCCCTGCACTTGCGGCGCTGGCGAAGGCCGTCGAACTTGGACCGTCCGCGCCGGATCGGGACAGGGCACTGATCGCCGCGCTCGCCACGCGCTATTCCGCCGACCCGAAGGCCGAACGCGCCGCGCTCGATGCGGCGTACGCGGAGGCCATGAAGGAAGTGGCCGCGCGCCACGCGGACGAGGACACGATCCTGACGCTGTACGCCGAAGCGATGATGGACACGCAGCCTTGGGACTACTGGGAGGCCCGGGGAGCGAAACCCAAGGGGCACGGCGCGGCGATCCTGTCGGCCCTGGAGACGGTGCTCAAGCGCAATCCCGCCCATCCGGGCGCCATCCACCTCTACATTCACGCGGTCGAGGCATCCGACAGACCCGAAAGGGCATTGCCCTACGCCAGGCGGCTCGGTGGCCTCATGCCGGGTGCCGGGCACATCGTGCACATGCCGGCGCACATCTACTACCGGGTCGGGATGTATCGCGAATCGCTGGAGACGAACAAGCGCGCCATGTCGGTCGACGAGCGCTACTTCGCGACGTCGCCATCCGACCCACTCTACAGGTCCGCCTACTACCCTCACAACATTCACTTCCTCATGGTGTCGGCGCAGATCGGCGGCGACGGCAAGGCGGCGATCCAGGCGGCGGAGAAGCTCGACGCGTCACTCGTGCCGGAGGTCGTTACGCTCTTCGCTTCCCTGCAGCCGGTAAAGGGCTCGCCCTACACGACCCACGCGCAGTTCAGTGCGCCGGAGACGATACTGGCGTTGCCTGCCCCGACGCCCGGGCTCGTTCTCGTCGAGGCCATGTACCACTACGCACGGGCAGTCGCGTACGCACAGAAGCGGGAAGCCGCCGCAGCGCAGAAGGAAATCGACGCGATCGCGCGGATCGAGAAGGACGGCGACTTCAAGCCTTTTGCGGAGTGGGGCGTCCCGGCGAAGGAGATCGTGCAAACCGCAAGGCTGGTCGCTGCCGGCCGCCTGGCGGATGCCAGGGGCGACCTGGATGGTGCGGCGCAGGCGTACGAGGAAGCGATCTACATCGAGGACACGCTGGCATATACCGAGCCGCCGTACTGGTACTACCCCGTGCGACAGTCCCTGGGCGCGGTGCGGTTGCGCCAGGGCCGGCTCGACGACGCCGAGAAGGCCTTCCGTGAATCGCTCTCGCGTGTGCGCAACAATGGCTGGGCGCTCGCCGGGCTCGCCGAAACCTACAGACGAATGGGTGACGTCGCGGGCGAGCGGGCGGCGCGAACGGCCTATGCGAAGGCCTGGCTGGGCGGCACGAAAGGGCCCGCCTTCGAACGGCTGTGACGGAGGTCAGGGTACCGGGCACGATGGCACGGTGCCCTGCACGGCCCACGCCCTGGCCAGCATCGCCATGGGACCGTCCCCGGAAGGCGTCAGGCGTGCCCTGAGCTGATCTCGAATGCGGTCCCTGGCGGTGAGCGGAAGCGACGCGAGATAGGCGGGTGCGATCCCCTGCTTTCCCAGGAAGGGCAGCCAGTAGTCATCGAAATCCTCGAACACGGTCGCGATGTCGATCGGGCGGATGCTGACGGACGTCAGTCCGGCGCGCAAGAACAGTTCCAGCAGCGGGCGTGGCCGGCACAGTGCAAAGCGCTTCGACCGATCCGCGTTCGAGTGCTCTGGGTTCAATTCGAGCGCGACATCCCAGAAATGCCGGATCATCTCCATGCCACCCGTGTAGTCCCACACGTAGGTCGCGACCCTGCCCAGTGGAGCGGTGACGCGCGTCATCTCCCGGACCATCGCGTCGGCGTCCGCGACGAAGTTCAGTACCAGCCCCGCTACCGTGACGTCGCACGCCCCGGCGTTCCATCCCGTCTCGCACGCGTCGCCGATCTGGAATTGGACGCGCGCATCGTGCGTCCTGTTTCGCGCTGCCGCGATGAAGACCCCGCTCCGATCGAGCCCGATGACGCGCTCGGGGTCCGCGCGCTGGGCGATGCACTGCGTCAGCGCACCCGTTCCGCATCCGACGTCGCCCCAGATCCGACCCGGCGGGACCGCGAGCCAATCCACGAAGTGGTGGGCGATCCTGCGGCTCCAGCGCCCGACCCAGCGTTCGTAGGCCCCGGCATCCCCCCAGGTTTCCTTCGGGGCAGCGCGCTCGTTTGGCGACAGCCCCGTCCTGAGGGCGGCCCCACGAATCGCCTCCGCATCTCCGCATTCGAACGACGAGATGGGCCCCGCCCGCCGTGACGCGTTCGCGGCACCGGCGATTCCGTGCCGTGGCTTTCGTTCCGGCCAGTTCATCGGGTGCCGGGCCTCCTTGAGCGTGACCGTCGATGCCCGGACACTACGGGTCCGGCCGGTCGCGAACAAGTAGGGCGAACCGCCCAAACTGCGGAAGTAGCAATGGTCCCCCGGCACATTGCGCAATTCACCGCAGGTCTGCGGCCAGGGCGCCCGGCCCGTGCACGGGCTCGTGGCACGGTTCCGCGCCCCCCGCGCACGGGGGCTGTGGGGAGCCGCGAACCCCAACGGCGCGGAGCCAGGCCAATGATCCGAAGTGGCGACCATAGCGCGGGAGGGGATTTACGGGGGATTTCCCCCATTCGCAGATGGGGTGTTCACCCCAATTCAAGCGGCACATAATGGGGCTACGATGCAGTCCCGAAGGGGGAGCCTATGCGGGTTCAGGATCGCACACCTCTGCTTCCGGACCGCTTGCCGCGGTACAACGCATCCGTGACGCCGTCATCCTGCGGCGATCGGGAGAACCGGGCCAGTCCCATGGCAAGGCCAGGACGCATCCTCATCATCGAAGATCACACCCTGCTGCGGGCCGGCCTGAAGGCCCTGCTGACCCAAGGTGCGGAGTTCGAGGTCGTCGGTGAGTTCGACAATGGCCGCGATGCGATCCGCGCCGTGGGTGCGCTCGCCCCCGACCTCATCCTCATGGACCTGTCGATGCCGGGCATCGACGGCGTCGAGGCGATCACCGAGATCCGGCAACGCCACCCGGACATGCGGATCCTCGTACTGACGATCCACCGCGCCGAGGAGTACGTCCACGCGAGTCTTCGCTCGGGTGCAAACGGCTACGTCCTGAAGGACGCCTCGCACGACGAATTGCGGGTGGCGATTCGCAGTGTGCTCGACGGCAAGACCTACCTCAGCCCGGACGTGTCGGCCAGTGTCGTGAACGGCTACCTTGGCAAGGGCCCGGAGACGGCAAGCTCGCCGTGGTCGCTCCTCACGCATCGCGAGCGCGAGGTATTGAAGCTCGTGGCGGAAGGACATTCCAACCGGGGCATTGCCCAATTCCTCTGCCTGAGCGTCAAGACCGTCGAAAAGCACCGCTCCAACGTGATGCGGAAGCTCGACCTCCACAACGCGGCGACGCTCACGGCGTACGCGATCGAGCGGGGCCTGGTGGTGAGCCGCAACACCTGACGGCCGGCGCGTGTCCAGGCGATCGCGACCGGCGTGCCGCCGCGCACTCGAGCGGCGCCTGCCCCGTCCCGGGCGGGAATTCGCGCACCGTGCGCGACGGGCCGGCCCGGAGCCCGCGGCATGAAGCGGACCCTGAAGGCATTCGGCTGGTTGCCGGTCGTGCTGCTGATCGCGGCGATGCTTGCGATCCATCTCGAGCGTCCCGCCGCCATTGTCGCGATGCCGGCGCTCGTGCTGCGACTCACGGTGCTCTTCGTGGCGATCGTCTGCCTGCCGATTGCGGCGCTGGCGGGCCGCAGCTACCTGGCGCGGGGTGACCCGGGGTTGCTGTGGCTGAGTGGCGGCGCCATCGTCTGGGCGTTCAGCGGCCTCGTTGCCAACGCCCTCGCGCCGCGGGACATCAACGCCGCCGTGACCGCCCACAATCTGCTCGCCTGGACCTCGGCGGCCTGCCATCTGGTCGGCGCCTTCGTGCTGCCGACCCCGCAGGCACGTGCATCCGGCTCGCAGATGCGGCTCGGTCTGGTCACCATCGCCGCATTCGCCGTGGTCGCGCTCGTCGCCACGGCGACAGTCCATGACGTGATCCCGCGCTTCTTCGTTCCGGGGATGGGCGGAACGCCGCTGCGGTACGGCGTTCTCGGCTCTGCAGCGCTGATGTTCATGTTCTCGGCGGCGCTGCTGATCCGGGATCGCGGCCACGGGATCGACTCGTTTTCGTATTGGTACAGCATCGGCCTCCTCATCATTGCGATCGGCTTGTCCGCCATCATGTTGCAGACCAACCCGCGCAATCCGATGGCGTGGGTCGGCCGCATTGCGCAGTTACTCGGAACGGGTTACATGCTGGCCGCGGTCATCGTCGCGACACGCAGCGCTCGCGCGATGGGATTGCCGGTCACCATTGCCCTGCACGAGGCCGAGCAGCGCTTCGACGACCTGATCGAGATGGCCGGTGACGGCATCGTCGTCGCGGATCTCGGCAGCCAGCCCACGCCCGGTTGCATCACCCGTGCGAACCCAGCTGCCTGTGCGCTGCTCGGCTACTCGGCGGAGGAGTTGGCGCGACTGGCCCCCGAGGACCTCGTCGCCCAAGAGGAGCGGGATCAGATGCCCGCGGACGTGGCGCAGATCATCCGGGACGGACGCCTGATGCGCGAGCGAACGCTCATCGCGCGGGACGGACATCGCCTTGCGGTCGAGATCCATGCCCGCCTGGTCCGCTTCGACGGCAGCGACATGGTGGTCGCCATCATCCACGACATCAGCGAGCGACGCCGCAACGACGAGGAGCGTGCGCACCTCGCCGCCATCGTCCAGCAATCGAACGACGCAATCATTGCCGGGACGCTCGACGGCGCCATCACCCACTGGAACCGCGGTGCCGCGCAGCTCTTCGGATACGAGGCCACCGCGGTCGTCGGCAAGCCCGTGGCCACGATCTTCCCGCCCGATCCGCTGCGAGCCGACGCGCCTTCGCGGGAAGCGCCGGAGCAGAGCCGCCCGCAGCGGGACTTCGAAACGGTGGGGATGCACAAGGATGGAACGACGATTCCGCTGTCCGTGACCACTTCCCCGATCCGCGACCGGGGCGGTCGCGAGGTTGGCATCTCGATGATCGCCCGTGACGTCACGGAGAAGCGGCAGTCCGAGGAACTGCTGGCGCGGGCCAAGGCGGCGGCGGAGGAAGCGAGCCGGGCGAAGACGACGTTCCTCGCCAACATGAGCCACGAGATCCGCACGCCGCTGCAGAACATCGTCGGGTTGTCCGAGCTGATGCGTCGCGATGCGGCGGGGCCGGTGCAGAAGCAGCGGCTGGAGAGCCTGTGCGCCACCGCGGATCACATGATGTCGGTGGTCAACGACATCCTCGAGCTCTCGCGTATCGAGGCTAATCGCGTGGTGCTCGAACACCGCGACTTCGCGCTCGCCGAAGCGCTCGACAGTGCCGTGGCGGTGATCAGGGAGCCGGCCCGCGCGAAGGGGCTGCGCATCAGCGTCGAGATTCCGGCCGAGCTTCGCGACATGGTCTTGCGTGGCGATCGCCTGCGCCTGCGCCAGGTGCTGATCAACCTCCTGAGCAACGCGGTCAAATTCACGGCAAAGGGTTCCATCACAGTTTCGGTGGCCCGCCTCGGCGGAGCCGCGCCGGTACCGACATTCCGCTTCGTGGTGACCGACACCGGCGTCGGCATCAGCCCGGCGGACCGGTCGCGGATCTTCAGGGCATTCGAGCAGGTCGGCGGCGCGATGACGCGTACGCAGGGGGGCAGTGGCCTCGGACTGGCCATCTGCGAAGGGCTGGTCCACGCGATGGGGGGGCACATGGACGTGACGAGCGAGCCCGGGCGCGGCAGCACGTTCGCATTCGAGCTGCCCTTCGGCTACGGCAGCCACGTTCCGGAGCCGTCAGCGGCCGTCCCTGCAAGCGACGGGTACTTCGCGGGGAGCCATGTTCTCGTCGCCGACGACAACGGGCTGAGCCGGGAGCTGCTGAAGGAGATGCTCGTCGACCTGGGGTGCTCGGTCGATGTGGCACAGGACGGCAACGAGGTGGTCGAGAAGGCGCGCGCCATCGTGTACGACCTCGTCCTGCTGGACATCCAGATGCCGGGGCTCGACGGACTGGGTGCGGCCCGCGCGATACGCGCGCTCCCGGAGCACGGGCACACGCCGATTATCGCGCTCACGGCCAACGCTCTCGTCGACGACGACCACGAGCACGCGATCGACGCCGTCATGAACGCCTGGCTGAGAAAGCCGGTGACCGGAGCGATGCTCAGGGCGGAACTGGGCAACTGGCTCGCGCATTCGCCCGATCCGGGCGCGCGTGCGCCGTCCGCTGGCGAGCCGTGCGCCGAGCCGGCCATGGCGCACGGGTGCAACGCTGGCGGAATGCTCGCCTGCGGCGCGGCAGGCGGCCGCAGGCGTGACGGTCTGCTGCGCGACTACGTCGCGCTGCACGGGGCCGACGTGGCACAACTGCGCGAACACGTCGTCGCCGGACGGCACGCGGCCGCCCGCCGCGTGCTGCACGACCTCGAAGGGTCGGCCGCGATGATCGGCGCGAGGGGCCTCGAATTGGCGGCGGCGGCCCTGTCGGCGGAACTGCGCAGCGGTGCCGAGTCCGCCACGCTCGAATCACTGACACGGGACTGCGAAGCGAGGTTCGAGCAGCTCGCGAAATCCGCGTCGGTCGGGTGAAGCCCCTGCATGCATGAGTGGCCGGTCCCTACCAGTAGCGCAGGGCGTCGCGGTAAAGGCCCTTCAGGTCCTCTATGGATACGCTGCGTGGCGCCATCACCAGCGGTCGCTGCTGGGCGTACGCCCCTTCGGCCAGCGCGGTCACATCCGCTTCGCCGTAGCCCAGCGCGGCGATGCCGGACGGCAGGCCGGTCTCGCGCATCAGCGCGATGAAGGTCCGAGCGAGGATTTCGCCCGCGTCCTCCGGCGTGGCCTCCGCCACGTCGGCGCCGAGAGCGGCGGCCGCCTCGAGGTGGCGGGCCGGGTTGGCCGAGGCGGTGAAGCGGAACGCGGCCGGTGCGTTGATCACCACGGCGATGCCGTGCGGAACCATCGGCTCGCGCTCTTCGTAACCCCCGGCGACGAACTCGTGCCTGAGGGTAGCCACCGAGTAGGACATGGCATGGGGTATGTGCACCCCGGCACTGCCGAACGCGAGCCCGGCGAGCGTCGACGCGAACATCAGCTGGTGTCGCGCTTCCTTGTCGCCCGCGTCGCGCACCGCGCGCACCAGGTACTTTCCGCCGAGGCGGATCGCGGCGATGCTGCCGATGTCGTTGTACGGTGTCGAGCCCTGGTAGGGCGGTCGCTGCGAGGGATGGGACGGACGCGGACGGCTGGTGTAGGGCCGTGCCGTGTACGACTCGACGGCGTGGGTCAGCACGTCGAAGCCGGACGCCGCGACGACGCCGCCGGGGAGGGTCTCGGTGGTCGTCGGGTCGACGATCGCCAGCGACGGCTTGAGCAACGGCGAAGCGATGCCTGTCTTCAGCCCGACGGACGTGAGGTCGACGATGGTGATGCCGGTCGTCTCGCTGCCGGTGCCGCAGGTCGTCGGGCAGGCGATGTGCGGCTTCAGCCGTCCCGGAATCGGCTTCGCGCGGCCGATCGGCGCGTTGACGTAGGCGATGAGCTCGTCGGGATAGGTGGACAGCAGGTTGGCCGCCTTGGCGGTGTCCATCACCGAGCCGCCGCCGAGCGAGACGAAGCCGTCGAAGTTGCCATCGCGGGCGAACGCCGCCGCCGCCTCGAACGAATCGCTGTTTGGCTCGCAGCGAATCCGGTCGTAGATCGCGACGTCGACGCCGGCGTCGGAGAGCGACCGCAGCGCGGTCTCGCCAGGAGCGCTCGCCAGCACGTGCGGGTCGACGAACAGGGCGACGCGTTGCATGCCGAGGGACTGTGCGTCCGCGCCGAGCTCGCCCAGCGCGCCGACGCCGAACTTGATCGGCGAGGCGCTGACCGAGAACACCGTCTCCCCCTCGCCGGGAGCCAGATAGGTCGTGTTCGCCGCCATGGGTCGATGTCTCCCTGTTGTCGTTGCACCCGGGATGCCCCGAGGCTGTCCCCGTGTCGTCGCTGACGCGCGACTGACGGGCGCGCGATGGTCGTACCTCGCGCATTCTGCGCCGGTACGTCCCGGGCGACGAGGCCCGACTTGACTGTCAAGCGTTGCCGGCGCTCGTTCGGTGCTAGAGTCATCGGCCATCCACAGTCTGTTCGCACCAGCCGTTCCCATCCCGCGATGATCGCGTTCCTGTCGCCCGAGGCGCTGTGGCTGCTGCTCGCAGGCCCGGTGCTCGTCGGGGCCTATGTGCTGCTGATGCGCCGGCGCCGCAAGGTCGTGCTGCGCTATGCGACGCTCGCCCCGCTCAAGGAGGCGCTGGGACCGCGGCAGAGTCTGCGCCGACACGTTCCGCCGTTCCTGTTCCTGCTCGGGCTGATGGCCGCGATCCTCGCGATCGCGCGGCCCACCGCGACCGTGACGCTTCCCTCCGACAAGCGCACGATCGTCATGGCGATCGACGTATCGCTCAGCATGCGCGCGCGGGACATCGAGCCGAACCGGCTCGTCGCCGCGCAGAACGCGGCGAAGGCTTTCGTGCAGGAGCAGCCGGACGACACGCGGATCGGCATCGTGACGTTCGCCGGCACGGCGGCGCTCGTCCAGCCGCCGACGCGCGACCGCGAGGCGCTCATCGCTGCCATCGACCGCTTCGCGCTGCAGCGGCACACGGCGATCGGCAGCGGCCTGCTGGTGTCGCTCGCGGCGCTGTTTCCCGACGAGGACATCGACGTCGAGAAGGCGGTACTCGGGGGAACGAGCACGCGCGAACGGGCGCAGCGTCTGCGGCCGGACACGCCGGATGCCCGCCCCAGGGCCGAGCCGCAGCCGGTGCCGCCCGGCTCGTTCCGCTCGGGCGCCATCATTCTGCTCACCGACGGTCGCCGTACCACCGGTCCCGACCCGCTGGAGGTCGCCAACATGGCGTCACGGCGTGGCGTACGCGTCTTCACCGTCGGGTTCGGCAAGACCGGCGGCGGGCCGGCGGAGGTCGACGGCTATTCGATGTTCATGGCGTTCGACGAGACGACGCTGAAGTCGATCGCCGGGATCACGCACGGAGACTACTTCCACGCCCCGAGCGCCGAGGATCTCGCGAAGGTCTACGGCGAGCTGGCCACGCGGTTAGAGCTCGAGCGCCAGCACACGGAAGTCACGGCGCTGTTCGCCGCGGTCGGTGCCCTGCTGCTGTTGGCGGCGGCGACGCTGTCGGTCCATTGGTTCCGCCGGTTCGACTGACGCGGGGGCGTGTCATGCCCTATACGGCACCGGATCCGGTCGTGAGCGCGGCAAAGAGCAGGTGCGCAAGGCGCCGCTTTGGCCTATCGTGAGGGGGCGCCCAGTTCCAGGCGATCCACCGGAGCCGCTCATGTCCCACCAACCCCCCAAGGAAAACAAGAAGAAGGCCCAGCACACCGCGAAGGAAAAGAAGGTCATCAAGCAGCAGAAGAAGCAGGGCAGCCAGCCCCTTCCCTTCATCAAGACTTGACGACGAGAAGGGGCAGCCGGGAATGAAGTCTTGTCACGAGCGAACACAATCATGACCGCGCAGGAACCCGTCAGCGTCGACGTGCCGAGGGAATTCCACCGGCGCATGGCCGCGATCATCGAGGCGGTCCAGACCGGCATCTGGGAGGCGGGTGTGCACGACCTGCTCGGCTACGCCACCGACTATGCCTTCGGCCAGCAACGCGGCTTGCAGACCCTGGT
>Ga0105107_10000360_pt1 | contig 28071 bp, 23 predicted proteins | sample PPLLaktember2015_6_FD_79335 | JGI IMG/M metagenome (GOLD analysis project Ga0105107, IMG submission 79335) | Freshwater sediment microbial communities from Prairie Pothole Lake near Jamestown, North Dakota, USA - PPLs Lake P8 Core (1) Depth... | ecosystem: Environmental > Aquatic > Freshwater >... | reverse complement strand
CCCCCTCCTCGGGCAGGAGGGGAGTGTTCTCTCTCCCCGCCTTTCACGAGGCGGGTGGCGCCGCAGGCGCCGCGGCGGTGTGGGGCAGCATCGAAGGCCTAGCTCCGTGTAGGTGCACGGATTCCCTGCGCCTGGCGTTTGTTCCCTTCGTGCTTGTTCGTGTCCTCCGGATCAGGGTCCGGGGCATGCTTCGCGGCGAGTGAGGTCCGCTTTGCGTTGTTCCTCTGTGTCCTTTTTGGTCGGTTGCATTGCCTTGGCGCGCCGCGTCTTGCGCAGCTCGCACAGCAGGAAGATCAGCATGGCGGACAGGCCCATGACCCCGCCGGCGATCTCGAACAGGATGGAGTACTTGTACCGGTACTGCCCGGTGATCGGGTCGTACACCGTGCACAGCAACCGGACCCGCTCGATCAGCCCTGCCAGGGACTCGTCTGCGGGCGGTGTCCCGGTCAGCAGCTCGCGCAGCGGCCCCACGAGCTGCGGCAGCGCAAAGCTTTCGCCATACACCTGCCGGTAAACGCGGCCCTGCTGATCGAGGATGGTGACCTGCGTGATGTGGTCGAAGCCGCCGGCCGACGCGGCATAGCTGAAACCGAGATCGCGCGCGAGGTCTTCGACGGTCTGCGCGTCCGGGCTCAGGAACAGCCAGTTGGGAAAGTACACCCCCTGCTGGCTGGCAAACGCATGCAGCGCGGCCGGCGTATCGAAGGGGACGTTGAAGCCGATGCTCACAACGGTGAAGCTGTCGGGCCCCAGCGCGCGCATCGCCGACTCGACCGCACGCTTCAGCGTGACCGTTGTGGTCGGACACACCGAGAAGCAGCCCGTATAGATGAAGGAGACGAGTACCGGCTTGCCGCGCAGGCTGGTCAGGTGTACCGGCCGGCCTTGGCTGTCTTCGAAGGTGTAGTCTCCGGCTACGCGGCCGATAGCACTCTGACTCAGTCGCAGCGCCTGATCCTGCGTCAGCGCGGAGGCACCCTGCGAAGCGTTCGTTGGGTCCGCCGCAGCAACCTGCGCCGCCCGCACGGCGGGAGCTTGGAGCCAGGCGATCGCAGGCGTCAGCAAGCCCGCTACGACGGCGGCTGTCAGCACGCGACGCGCGTTGAAGTTATTCGTCCGAACGGAAGCCACGGCAACACCTTCACCAGGGAGGACACGGAGGACACTGAGGAAACACATCGAGATCCGAACGGTACTGACAAAAGCGCCCATCGCAGCAGAATGAACGGTCCCCACCGTTCCGGTTGGTTACACGGGGCAGAGCACCTTGCCGCGTAGCGAATCCTGTGTTCCTCCGTGTCCTCCGTGTCCACCGTGGTTCAGTTTTGGGTTCCGCGTGCGAGAGAATCTCAACCCCACAGCCCAGCCGCGACCGCCGCGACGAGCAGCACACTCAACTGCATGAGCGAAGCGTGGAAGTTGACCATCGCCGCCTTGGGCCCCGGGTCGCGCACCAGGCGCCAGCTCGTGACCACGAACCACCCGCCGCCGCCGAGCGCCGCAGCGAAGTACACCCAACCCAGCCCCAGGAACGCAGGAATCAGCGACAGTCCCACCAGCAGGACAGTGTGCGCAAAGATCGCGCGCGCGCTACGCGCATCCCCGACCACAACCGGCAGCATCGGCACGCCTGCGGCTTCGTAGTCCTTGCGGTAGGCCATCGCCAGACTCCAGAAGTGCGGCGGCGTCCACAGGAACAGCACCAGCGCCAGGATCAGCGGCACGGGGCCGATTGAAGGATCCACCGCAGCCGCACCCGCCAGCACCGCGAAGCTGCCGGCGAGCCCGCCGACGACGATGTTGAGCCAGGTGCGCCGCTTCAGCCACACGGTGTAGACCACCGCGTAGACGAACGCGCCGAGGAAGGTGTACAGCGCAGCCCACGGGTTGAGCGCCCACCAGGCTGCAGCTGTCGAACCGGCTACCAACCCCCCGATTACCCACAGCCACAGCCGGCTGCGGGGCAGAGCCCCAGTCACAAAGGCACGCTTGCGCGTGCGCTTCATGCGTGCATCGAGATCGCTCTCAACGTACTGATTGAATGCGCCGGCGCTGGCCGAAGACAGCAGCACGGCCAGCCCCAGCACCACAACCTGCCAAACGGCGAGCCGGGGGCCGGGCGTCACCGCCCACCCTGCCAGCGCTGTGAATGCGATCACAACACCGATGCGCAGCTTGAACAGCCCGAGCACCTGGCGCAGCAACGCCCCCGTCGGAACCTCTATGTGCACAGCCGCCGTCATCTTCTTCTCCGCCTGTTGCGCCTCCGCTGCTGCCAACGCCCCCTCACCCTAACCCTCTCCCGCGAGGGCTGAGGGGACTCTCCTGACCCCCTCGCGCCTCGTGCGTCGTGCCTCGTGCCTAACTCAGCCCCCACACTTCGGACAAATACTTCCAGTTGATGAAGTAATAGAGGACGAAGGCGGCGAGGAACACCATTGCCAGCGTGAAGGTGCCCTTCGCTTCCAGGACACCCACGCCACCGCCATAGCCTTCCACCGCTTCGGCGACCGGCATGCGCAGGATGGTCGTGCGGTTGCTGCGGGCGCCGCTCTCCAGCTTCTTGCCGAGGAAGATGGACCACACCGTGACCAGGATGTAGATGCCCCCGCCCACCACCGCCAGCACCGCGCTTAGGCCCACCAGCGCCAGCATCAGGTACGCGGCGCCGGGGAACTCATAGGGCAGCGCCGTACCGGCGAAACCGATGTCCCAATGCCGCCGCGGCACGCCCAGAGTGCCGGCACCCATCATGGTGAGCACAAACACGTACATGCCCAGGCCGAATAGATATGGCTGCCACTTGGCCAGCGTCGGAAATGCCACCTCGCGGCTGAACAGGCTCGGGATCAGGAAGTAGGTCAGCCCCATGAACGCCAGGGTCGTTCCGATCACCACCGTGGCATGGAAGTGCCCGGGCACGTAGAGGGTGTTGTGGATGAGCATGTTGAGCTGCTCGGTGCCCATCATCACACCGGAGATCCCGCCCAGGAAGCCGAAGCCGATGATCGAGAGGAAGATCGAGGAGAACACCGGGTTGCCCCACGGCGCCTTGCGCAGCCACTCGTACAGGCCCTTGGTAAAGCCCTTCCGGCGCTGCGCCACCTCCATCGAGCCCGGCACCGTCAACCCATGCACCATGCTCGCCAGCACCGCGAAGTACATGAAGTAGCTGGCATTCAAGATCTTCCATTCGGAGGACAGGCCGGGGTCGGACAGCAGATGGTGCGCGGAGGCAAGCTGCAGGAACAGGATGTAGAGCAGGAACGCGAGGCGGCTCACCTTCTCCGACATCGGCTTGGCGCCGAACACGATGGCGCCCACGGCGTACCACACCGCGATGTGCGCCGCCACGTTGATCTGCTGCGACGAGTGTCCCATCCCCCACCAGATCACCCGGTACATCAACGGATCCATGTGCTCGATGTAGCCGATCGACCACAGGAAGGTGGGGATGAGGATGATGGCGCCCGAGGCGATGGTGAAGACGGCGATGATGCAGGCGGTCAACGCGCCGAAAGTCACCAGCGGAATGGAGCCCTCGTAGGTCTTCTCCGCTTTCGCGATCACCAGCGTGCCGAGGAAGATGAAGGCGCCGATCAGGGCTCCGACAGCGAACAGGATCAGGCCCAGGTAGAACCCGGGCTTGGCCTGCATCGGCACGTAGGAGGTCATCATCACGCTGGACTCGCCCTGGAAGATCATGACGTTGGTCATGATCGCGCCGATCACCATCAGCCCGAACGCGATCCAGCCCCAGCGCGGCGCCGCCAGGCGGCAGCGCAGCAGGGTAGACGAGCAGAAGTACAGGATCGCGATCTCGAAGAAGATGATCCAGAAGATCAGCATGTCGATGCCGTGGGCCGTCAGCGTCAGGTAGAACCACTCTGCGTTCAGCAGGTGCACCGCCGGCCAGCGCGTGAGCGACACCAGCAGGGCAAGGATGCCGCCGATCAGCAGAAACACGACGCCGGCCACGGCGTTGGCCTTGATCAGCGCCTCGCCCTGGAGGTCGTACTGCAGGCCCGTGCGCGGATCGGTCCGGAAAGTCTGTGCGATAGCCATGGGTCCCCCTACTCCTCTCGGTCCTCTGTTGCGGGCGCCGGGCTGGGCGCCGGCCCGTCCGTCACGTACATGCGGCTGACCATCTGGTGATGGCCGATGCCGCAGTACTCGTTGCACACGACCGCGAACGGGCCGGTCTTGTTGGGCGTGACGGTGACGACCATCTCGTAGCCGGGCACCAGCTGCAGGTTGACGTTCTCGGGCTGGAGGGAAAAGCCATGCTGGTAGTCCATCGCCGACAGGTGCAGCCGATAGCTCTGGCCCTTCTCAAGCTCCAGGATCGGCCACCACGACCACAACCGCGCAATCAGGTAGATGTCGCTGCCTGCAGGTGGATGCACCACCGGCACGCTCTGCTCGGTCTCGGTGCGAACCGTGTACTGGTCCACCATCGCCTGGGTCTTCGCCTGGAACTGCTGCGGCGAGATCCGGTAGGCCTCGTTGGACAGGTTCTGCTTTCCGAACACGTGCCAGTACGGCATCATGAAGAACAGGATCAGGGCCCAGATGAACGCGAGCCCGATCCACACCAGCTCGATCTTCTCGACCGGCTCCTTCCACCACACCCGTCTTGCGGGCGGCAGTACGGAACTCATGGTTGCTCCCTCATTCGCTCGTTGGCTACGGCAGCGCGTTGGGCAGCGTCACGATCTCCATCACGCCCCACAAAATGTAGAGCACGGTGGGAACCGCCACGCCCAGGAACAGCAGGAGGAAGGGGTTCTCGAGCAGGTGCTGCATGGCCGGGATGCGTTCCTCTTCATCTTCGGCCACAGCCGGGGGTTTGCCGTCTTGCATGAGATCGACCTCCAATCGGTTCACGGTGGCTGCGATCGTGGATACGTCGCGCCGCGCTTTGCATCGGCCAAAATTCCGCGCCCTAACGCGCGCACGGCCAAATCTACGCCGCGCCTGCGGCGAAGAAATTCGCCCAGGTTCAGTTTTCTTGCGTGCCCGGCATTCCTTAATATGGATTCACTTTCGCCTGGCGCCCGGCTGATATCGTGCCACCGTGAGTGTTCCCGATCGCGAACAGCAGACTCCGTTGCGGCTGATCCGCTGGCTCGCGGCCGCCGGGGTGCTGGTTGTACTGCTGGTGACTACCACCAGTGCGCTGCTGCGCGTGAGCACGGCCGGTCTCGGCTGCGAAGACTGGCCGGCGTGCTACGGCCGGGCGGCCGCTGCCGGCAGGGATGCGCAGGCTGCGCCACCCAGGCTGGCGCGCTTCGTCCACCGCGTCTCGGCCTCGGCCGTTGGCGCCGTGGTGCTCGGCATCGGGCTGCTGGCGGTCACGCAGCCGCGCCGGCACCGCCGTGAGCTGTCGTTCTTCGCTGTGCTCGCGCTCGTCACGCTCGGTCTGGCAACGCTGGGGCGCGCGACTCCAGGCGCCACCGTCCCGGCAGTGGCAATGGGCAATGTCCTCGGCGGAATGCTCATGGCGTCGCTGCTGGCGTGGCTCGCCCTAGGCGAGCGCAGACCCAGCGTTCGCGCCCCGCCATGGCTGGGCGCGTTGGCCTGGGCGGCGCTTATTCTCTCCGTCCTCGCCATCGCGCTGGGCGTGATGACGAGTGCCAGCTACTCCGGGCTCGCCTGTCCCGGCCTGCCGCTGTGCACGCCGGAAGGCTCGGCTGCCGCATGGTCGGCGGCGGACCTCGATCCCTGGCGCACGGCCTCAACCAGCCCGTCGATCCATATGGCGCACCGGACCGTGGCGGTGCTCGCTGCCGCCCTCACGCTGGTGCTGGCCTGGAGCGTCGGCCGCCTGGGCCATTCCGGGCGGTGGCTGCGCAATCTTCTGACGGCTACGCTGGCCGTCCAACTCCTGCTCGGCATCGGCCTAGTGGTCCTGGGGTTGCCGTTGCCGGTGGCCGTCCTGCACAATCTGGGAGCGGCCCTGCTGCTGATGGCCCTCGTTGCGGTGCATCACCGGATCGCCAGCGGCAACGCAACCGAGCGTGATTCCGGGGCAGGCGGGAGCGCTGCGGGCTCGACGGCCTCCGTGTTTCGACGGCGCACGGATGACGGTCCGGTGCAGGCGGGTCGCCGGTCCGGGGGAGGTTTGATCTAGAGCAAGCTACGCCGCCCTCGGCTGCCCACAATGGTCTCACCGCCCAGAAGGGGCCCCGGCAGCCATGAAACAAGACATCAAGGTCCACGCTTTCCTGGCGAATCTGCCTCTGTTCAAGGAGGCCTCGCCCGAGGAGATCGACCGCATCGCCCAGGGCACACGCAGCGTGCATGCGAGCCGCGGCGAGACGCTGTTCCACAAGGGCGACATGCCCGAGGGCTTCCATCTGGTGGTGTACGGGCAGGTGAAGCTCGCTTTCATCTCGCCGCAGGGCGCCGACAAGGTGGTGGAGATCATCGGCCCCGGGATGAGCTTCGGGGAAGCCGTCATGTTCCTGGAGTCGCCCCACGTGGTCTATGCACAGACCCTGGCGGACTCCCTGCTGCTCCATGTCTCCAAGACCGTGGTGTTCAACGAGCTCGAACATAACGCCAAGTTTGCGCGCAAGATGCTCGGGGGGCTGAGTCGCCGCCTGCACGGCATCATCAGCGATGTGGAGGCCTACTGCATGCACTCCGGAGCGCAACGCGTGATCGGCTACCTGTTGCGCGATGCCGAGCAGGCCGAGGGTAACGGGAAGGCCGACGTAATGCTGCCCACCAACAAGGGCGTCATCGCGTCGCGGCTGAACCTCACGCCGCAGCACTTCTCCCGCATCCTGCACGAGCTGACGGAAGCCGGGCTGGTCTCGGTCGAGGGACGCACGATTCACATCGCGGACGTCGAGCGACTCCGCGCGGTGGTTTGATGAGCTACACGCTCCTCAAAACCATCCACATGAGCTGCGCGGCGATCAGCTATGCACTGTTCCTGCTGCGTGGGATCTGGCGCTTCGGCGGGTCGCCGCTGGCGGCACAGCGCTGGACTCGTGTGGTTCCCCACGTCAACGACACCGTGCTGCTGCTCGCGGCCCTGGCGATGGCCGTGCAGGCCGCCCGCTATCCCGGCTTTCACGCCTTCCTCACAGCCAAATCCGTCGGACTCGTCATCTACATCCTGCTGGGGATGGCCGCCTTTCGCTGGGCAGCAACGCGCCGGTCGCGCCTCGCGGCCTGGATGGCCGCGCAGGCGGTGTTCTTCTATATCGTCGCCGTTGCGCTCACCAAGAGTCCTGGCCTCGGCTTGGTCTAATGCCGGAGCACGGGCGTTATTGAACCGCTCATGATCACCTCGTCCCGCCGGCTCAGCGACAAGCTCACCGCCATCGCCATCCTGTTCCTGTTGATCGCGCTGGCCGCCGTCGGCATCACGCTCTACCTCGCGTGGCAACTGGAGGGCGGGGCGGCCGCAGTCAACGCCATGGGCAGCCAGCGCATGCGTTCGTACCACATCGGCATGCTGCTGGCGGAGCGGGCGGCACGCCCCGCTGCGCAGGAACAGCTCGCCGCGGCCGTGCGCGCGGAGGCCATGACCTTCCAGGAAACGCTCGCCGAGCTCGCCGCAGGCGACCCCGCCCGCCCGCTGGTGATGCCCAGGACAGACCAGATCCAACAGCGGTTCACCAAGCTTCAGGCGCGCTGGAACGATGAGGTACGCCCAGCCATCGAATCCCTCTTGACCGCACAAGACCCGCAGGCGCGCGCGCAGATGCTCCCCGCCTATCGCGCGGCGACGGAGAGCTTCGTGCAGGAGATCGACGCCCTGGTGCTGGCGATGGAGCACGAAATCTCGGGCAAGACCACGCTGCTGCGCGTGTTCCAGTACGGGCTGATCGTGCTCAGCGTCGCGGGAACGGTCGCCCTGGTCTATCTCATGTTCCTGCTCATCGTTCGGCCGGTCACCCGGCTCGAGGAAGGCATGCGGCGCATGGAAGCCGGCGACTTCGACGTGCGCCTGCCCGTCGAGTCGCAGGACGAGTTCGGGGTGCTGGCAACGGGCTTCAACCGCATGGCGGGACACTTGTCCGATCTGTACCGCACCCTGGAGCGCCGGGTTGCGGACAAGACCCGTTCTCTCGCAGACAAGAACGAGGAGCTGGCGATCCTCTACGAGGTCGCCGCCCTGCTTGCCGAGCCGGGCAGTGCCGAGGAACTGTGTCGCGAGCTGCTCAGGAAGCTGGGCGCACGGCTGGGGGCACGCGCCGGCGCCGTGCGTCTGATCCAGACCGATAGCGGCAGACTGCATCTCTACGTGCAAGAGGCGCTGCCGGGCGACTTCGTCGTAGCCGAACGTTGCCTGGAGCGCGGCGAGTGCCTGTGCGGTGAGGCCGCCCAGCGGCCGCACGGCGGCGTGTATCCACTGAAGCGCCACATCCCGGGGGAGGAGAGCTACCGCTGCGCGCGTCTGGGGTTCGCCACCGTCGGCGTGTTTCCCATTCGGTTCCGCAACCAACAGCTCGGCATTTTCAACCTCTACTTCGCGCAGGCGCGCGAGTTCACCCCCGCGGAGCGTCAGATGCTCGAGACCGTGGGACAGCACCTGGGCATCGCGCTGGAGAGCCAGCGGCTGGTGGCGCGCGAGAAAGAGATGGCGATCTCGGAAGAGCGCAATCTGCTCGCCCAGGAGTTGCACGACAGCATCGCCCAGTCGCTCGCTTTCCTGAACATCCAGGCGCAGATGCTGGAGGACTCCCTGTCGCACGGGCAATCGGCGCAGGCGCGCGCCGAGCTGGCGCAGATCCGCGAAGGCATCCAGGTCAGCTACGACGACGTGCGCGAGCTCCTCGTGCATTTCCGCACCCGGTTTGCGCAGGCCGACATCGAGAGCGCCATCGCCGCCACGCTGGAACGGTTCGAAGGCCAGACCGGGATCCGCGCAAGCTTCGTGCAGTCCGGGACGGCCATTGCGCTGTCCCCCGAAACGCAGATCCAGGTGCTGCACATCATTCAGGAGTGCCTGTCCAATGCGCGCAAGCACGCGGGCGCGAAGACCGTGCGCGTGGAGATGCAGCGCGGCCCTCGCTATCGGTTCCGCGTGAGCGACGACGGGCGCGGCTTCGATCCGGCGCAGGTGACCTCGGACATGCACGTCGGTCTGCGCATCATGCGCGAGCGCGCGCACCGCATCGGAGGTAATCTCTCGGTGCGCTCACAATTGGGCGCGGGCACCGAAGTGGCGCTGGAGCTCCCGCTCGAGCAGGACAGGGCCGAGGCGGCATGACATGAGCGCGATCCGCGTACTCCTGATCGACGACCACACCCTGTTCCGCAGCGGCATCAAGGCCCTGCTTTCGCGCAGCCCGGACTTCGAGGTGGTCGGCGAGGCCGCGGACGGGCTGGAAGGCGTCAAGCGCGCGAAGGCGCTGCAGCCGGACGTGATCCTGCTGGATCTGCACATGCCAGGCACCTCCGGCAAGGATGCGCTCAAGTTGCTCGTCGAAGATGTTCCCGAGGCCAAGGTGCTGATGCTGACGGTGTCCGAGGACGCTGAGGATCTGCTCGAGACTCTGCGCTCCGGCGCGGCCGGCTATCTGCTCAAGAACATCAACACCGAGACACTGCTTGACTCCATCCGCCGGGCAGCCGAGGGGGACTCGGTGGTGTCCCCGCAGATGACCGGGAAGCTGGTGCAAGGGTTGAAGGCGCCGGCAAAGGCCGAGCCGACCACAGCCGAGAAGGACAAGCTCAGCCCGCGCGAGCGCGAGATCCTCGCCTTCCTCGCCAAGGGCGCCAGCAACAAGGAGATCGCCCGCCACCTCGATCTCGCCGAGAGCACCGTCAAGATCCACGTGCAGCACATCCTGCGCAAGCTCAATCTCAGCAGCCGGGTGCAGGCGGCCGTGTATGCGGTGGAGGCGGGGCTTGCAGAGCCGCGGTAGCGTGGCCACCCGCCACATTCTGGTCCGACACACCCCCGGGAGCTGAGCATGAAGTCAACCGTCCGCCTGTTCGTATTAGCCTGTGCAGCGCTGCCGATGTGTGCCCTGGCGGGCCCGGCCGAGGATTTCGACCGCGGCTACCGGCTGGCCGAAGAGAAAGGGTGCTTCGACTGCCACGCGCTCGGCTACACGGACGTCGGACCTTCGTTTCGCGCAATCGCGCAGCGCTATAGATTCGGCCCGGAGTACGCGGCGCTGCTCCCCTTCATCATCCGCGGAGGCAGTGCCGGTCACTGGGGGGACCGCTTCGTCATGTGGCCGCAGGTGCGCTTGAGCAACCAGGAGGTCGAGCAGCTGGTCGACTGGATACTGTCGCAGTAACCCGGTGAAGCGGAACAGGTCAGGCGTGATAGGTCAAGCGTGACAGGAAGGCGTGACCGCAAAAGTGTGACTCCCACCACCCCGTCACGCTGCGCGTGACACCCCTCCTCGGGCAGGAGGGGAGTGTGTTTCTCCCCGCCGTCTCACGGGCGGGGTGGCGCCACAGGCGCCGGGCCGGTGTGGTGTCCCGCCTTTTCTGTCACGCAGCACCTGTCACGCGTCACCTGTCACGACTCACCTGTCACGCCCTACTCCTTTCGACCTACTCCCCTTGGCGCATCCACGGCGCCGGGACTAGTCCCTCCCCGTACCGCCGCTCCCTCATCCGCAGAATAGGCGGAGCAAGCGGCTGCCTCTATCCTGCCTTCGATTCCGAAGAAGCAGGAAGGGACACAGCGTGGCGACCCACAAACAAAAGCAGATCTCCGTGCTGATCGTGAGCACGGCTGCCTTCACCGTGTGCTTCATGGTGTGGATGATGTTCGGCGTCATCGGCATCCCGATCAAGAAGACGCTGAGCCTGAACGCCACCGAGTTCGGCATCCTGACCGCCACACCGGTGCTGACCGGCTCGCTGATCCGCGTGCCGCTCGGCATGTGGACGGACAAGTACGGCGGCCGCATCGTGATGTTCGTGCTGATGCTCGCCACCGTCGTTCCGATCTGGCTCATCGCCTACGCCACCGAGTTCTGGCATTTCCTCGTTCTCGGCCTGTTCGTGGGGTTGGCCGGCGGCTCCTTCTCGGTGGGCACACCCTACGTGGCGCGCTGGTTCGCGCGCGAACGGCAGGGCTTCGCGATGGGCGTGTACGGTGCCGGCAACTCCGGCGCGGCGGTAAACAAGTTCGTCGCGCCGGCGTTGTTGGTAGCCTTCGGATGGACGCTCGTGCCCGAGGTGTACGCCGTGTCCATGCTGGTCATGGCCATCCTGTTCTGGTTCTTTTCCTACGACGAGCCAGCCCATCGGGTGGACAACAGGATCACCTGGCGCGAGCAGCTCGTTGCGCTGAAAGACCCGAAAGTGTGGAAGTACTCGCAGTACTACTCGATCGTCTTCGGCGGCTACGTGGCGCTGGCATTGTGGATGACCCAGTACTACGTCGGCGAGTACGGGCTGGACATCCGGGTGGCGGCGCTGCTGGCCGCCGCCTTCTCCCTGCCCGGCGGCGTGCTGCGCGCGGTCGGCGGCTGGCTGTCGGACAAGTACGGCGCGCACCAGATCACCTGGTGGGTGCTGTGGGTGAGCTGGATCTGCCTGTTCATCCTGTCCTACCCGCAGACCGACTTCACCGTGACGACAGTGAATGGCCCGAGGACCTTCCACATCGGCCTGGACGTGTGGATGTTCACTGCCCTGATGTTCATCATGGGCATGGCCTGGGCCTTCGGCAAGGCTTCGGTCTTCAAGTACATTTCCGACGACTACCCGCACAACATCGGCGTCATCTCCGGTGTCGTCGGACTGGCCGGTGGGCTGGGCGGGTTCGTTCTTCCCATCATGTTCGGCGCCCTGGTGGATCTGACCGGAGTCCGCTCCAGCTGCTTCATGCTCATGTACGGCGTGGTGTGGGTGTCGCTGATCTGGATGTATTTCACCGAGGTGCGCCGTGCCGAGGTGATCGGGCCGCGGGCCGCCGGCTTCAGCCTCAGGGGATGACGGTCGCACCAGGGCGAGGAGCAAGTCATGACTGAACAGACACTACCAACGCGCCGCGGCCGGATCCTCACGATCTGGACGCCGGAAGACAGGGCCTTCTGGGAGGCCGAAGGCAAGGCGATCGCGCAGCTCAACCTGTGGATCTCGGTGCCTTGCCTGTTCCTGGCCTTCGCGGTCTGGCAGCTATGGAGCGTCGTTGCCGTCAACCTCAATGCGCTCGGCTTCCGCTTCACCACGAACCAGCTGTTCTGGCTGGCAGCAGCGCCGGCGCTGTCCGGTGCGACCCTGCGCATCTTCTATTCGTTCATGGTGCCGATCTTCGGCGGCCGGCGCTGGACCGCGCTGTCGACTGCCAGCCTGCTGATCCCCGCCATCGGCATCGGAGTCGCGGTGCAGGACCCGACCACCAGCTATCCGACCATGCTGATCCTGGCGCTGCTGTGCGGGCTGGGCGGCGGCAACTTCGCCTCGTCCATGGCCAACATCAGCTTCTTCTTCCCCAAGGAGCGCAAGGGCTCCGCGCTGGGTGTCAATGCGGGCATGGGCAACCTGGGCGTGTCCTCGGTGCAGTTTCTCACCCCGCTGGTCGTCACCATGGGCATCTTCGGTGTGCTGGGGGGCGGCCCGCAAACCATCGTCGACCAGAGCGGACAGACGCGCGAGATCTGGGCCCAGAACGCGGCCTTCATCTGGGTGCCGTTCATCGCGCTAGCCGCCTTCTTCGCCTGGGTGGGGATGAACGACATCGCCGGCGCCAAGGCCTCCTTCGCCGACCAGGCGGTGATCTTCCGCCGCAAGCACAACTGGCTGATGTGCTGGCTGTACCTGGGGACCTTCGGCTCGTTCATCGGCTACGCGGCAGGCTTTCCCCTGCTCATCAAGTCGCAGTTTCCACAGGTGAACGCACTGCAATACGCCTGGCTCGGACCTCTGGTGGGCGCCGTCGTCCGACCCTTCGGCGGCTGGCTCGCCGACAAGCTCGGTGGCGCGCGCGTGACCTTCTGGAACTTCGTCGCCATGGCGCTGGCGGTCGTGGGCGTGCTGTACTTCCTGCCGTCCGGCAGTTCGGGCGGGAGCTTCCCCGGGTTCCTGCTGATGTTCATGCTGCTGTTCCTCACCACCGGCATCGGCAACGGCTCCACCTTCCGCATGATCCCGGTCATCTTCCTCACCGACCGGCAGCGCGCCGCCGCTGGCAAGGGCAAGGATGCGCAGGAGCAGGCTGTGCGCGACGGCAACAAGGAAGCCGCTGCGGTGCTCGGCTTCTCTTCGGCCATCGGCGCCTACGGCGGCTTCTTCATCCCGAAGAGCTATGGCAGCTCCATCACCATGACCGGCGGCCCGGAGGCGGCGCTGTACATTTTTGTTGTGTTCTATCTGACCTGCATCGTGATGACTTGGTGGTACTACTCGCGGCGCGGGGCGGAGATGCCGTGCTGATCGCCGTGAGGCGTGAGGCGTAAGGCGTGAGGCGAGCAGAGCGAGCCGACGATCAGTACTACGCCTCACGCCTAACGCCTCACGCCTCACCTGCGACGAAGGAGCAAGTATGAGTCACTTCCTCGACCGCCTGATGTTCTTCACCCGCGACCAGGGCTCCTTCTCCGGCGACCACGGCGTGGTCACCAACGAGGACCGCACCTGGGAGGACAGCTACCGCCAGCGCTGGCAGCACGACAAGATCGTGCGCTCCACCCACGGCACCAACTGCACCGGCTCATGCAGCTGGAAGATCTACGTCAAGGGCGGTGTGGTGACCTGGGAGACGCAGCAGACCGACTATCCTCGCACGCGGCCCGACCTGCCCAACCACGAGCCGCGCGGCTGCTCGCGCGGCGCCTCCTACTCCTGGTACCTGTACAGCGCCAACCGGCTGAAGTATCCGATGGTGCGCGGCCGCCTGGTGCGGCTGTGGCGCGAGGCGCGCAAGACGCTGGCGCCGGTGGAGGCCTGGGCCTCGATCATGGAGGACCGGCAGAAGGCCAGGAGCTACAAGTCGACGCGCGGTCTCGGGGGGTTCGTACGCGCGACCTGGGACGAGGTGAACGAGATCATCGCCGCCGCCAACACCTACACGATCAAGACCCACGGCCCCGACCGCGTGGTGGGCTTCTCACCCATCCCCGCGATGTCGATGGTGTCCTACGCCGCGGGCAGCCGCTATCTGTCGCTGATCGGTGGAGTGTGCCTGAGCTTCTACGACTGGTACTGCGACCTGCCGCCGGCCTCCCCGATGACGTGGGGCGAGCAGACCGACGTCCCGGAGTCGGCGGACTGGTACAACTCCACGTTCATCATCGCGTGGGGCTCCAACGTGCCGCAGACGCGCACACCGGACGCCCACTTCTTCACCGAGGTCCGCTACAAGGGGGCCAAGATCGTTGCGGTGACGCCGGACTACGCCGAGGTGTCGAAGCTGGCCGACCTGTGGCTGCATCCCAAGCAGGGCACCGATGCGGCGCTCGCGATGGCGATGGGGCACGTCATTCTCAAGGAGTTCCACCTCGACAAGCCGTCGGCGTACTTCCAGGACTATGCCCGCCGCTACACGGACATGCCCATGCTGGTGAAGCTGCGCAGGCATGGGGGGCATTGGGTGGCCGACCGCTTTCTGCGCGCGAATGACTTCTCCGATCGCCTCGCCCAAGCCAACAATCCCGACTGGAAGACGGTCGCCCTCGATGAGAGCAGCGGCAACGTTGTCGTGCCCAATGGCTCGATCGGTTTCCGCTGGGGCCAGGAGAAGGGCGAGGACAAGGGCAAGTGGAACCTCGAGGAGAAGGAGGCCGGCGGCCGCGACACGAAGCTGCGCCTGACGCTGCTGGATGTACGCGACGAAGTGGCGGCAGTCGCCTTCCCCTACTTCGGTGGCATCGTCCACCAGCACTTCCACCGCAACGATCAGGGCGGCGATGTCCTGGTGCGCAGCGTTCCGGTCAGGAAACTGCAGCTGGCGGAAGGCGAGGTACTGGCAGCCACCGTCTTCGATCTGACCTGCGCCAACTACGGGATCGGGCGTGGCCTGGGTGACAAGGCCGCGACCTCCTACGATGACGACGTGCCCTACACACCGAAGTGGCAGGAGGCGATCACCGGCGTGAAGGCGCAGGACGTGATCACCGTGGCGCGGCAGTTCGCGGACAACGCCGACAAGACCCACGGCAAGTCCATGGTCATCATCGGCGCGGCCATGAACCACTGGTACCACTCCGACATGAACTACCGCGGCGTGATCAACATGCTCATGCTATGCGGCTGTGTCGGCCAGTCGGGCGGGGGCTGGGCGCACTACGTGGGCCAGGAGAAGCTCAGGCCACAGACCGGATGGACGGCGCTGGCCTTCGCGCTCGACTGGCACCGCCCGCCGCGCCAGCAGAACTCGACCTCCTTCTTCTACGCGCACACCGACCAGTGGCGTTACGAAAAGCTGAGGGTTTCGGAGATCCTCTCGCCGCTCGCCGATCCGAACGACTTCACCGGCAGCCTGATCGACTTCAACGTGCGCGCCGAGAGGATGGGCTGGCTGCCGTCCGCGCCGCAACTGCAGACCAACCCGATCCAGGTGTGCAAGGATGCCGCAGCGGCAGGCAAGGATCCGAAAGACTACGCGGTGAGCGCGTTGAAGGACCGGCGCCTGCGCATGTCCTGCGAAGACCCCGACAACCCGGCCAACTTCCCCCGCAACCTGTTCGTGTGGCGTTCCAACCTGCTGGGCTCCTCGGGGAAGGGCCACGAGTACTTCCTCAAGCACCTGCTCGGCACGCAGCACGGCGTGCAGGGCAAGGACCTCGGCGCCACCGGCGAGCAGAAACCGGAAGAGGTCGTCTGGCACGACGAGGCCCCCGAGGGCAAGCTCGACCTGCTGGTCACGCTCGACTTCCGCATGTCTACCACCTGCCTGTACTCGGACATCGTGCTCCCCACCGCGACCTGGTACGAGAAGAACGACCTCAACACGTCGGACATGCATCCGTTCATCCATCCGCTGTCCGCGGCAATCGACCCGGTGTGGGAGGCTCGCTCGGACTGGGAGATCTACAAGGGCATCGCGAAAAAGTTCTCGGAGGTCTGTGCCGGTCACCTGGGAGTCGAGAAAGAGCTGGTTCTGACCCCGCTGATGCACGACTCCCCCGGCGAGCTTGCGCAGGCGGTGGATGTCAAGCAGTGGAAGCGCGGGGAATGCGACCTGGTTCCCGGCAAGACCGCGCCGCAGATGACGGTGATCGAGCGTGACTACCCCAACACCTACAAGAAGTTCACCGCCCTGGGCCCGCTGATGAGCAAGGTCGGCAACGGCGGCAAGGGCATCGCCTGGAACGCCGAGCACGAGGTGCAGCGCCTGCGCGACCTCAACTACCCAGTCACCGAGGAGGGAATCACCAAGGGCCTGGCGCGCATCGAAAGCGACATCGACGCCTGCGAGGTGATCCTGATGCTCGCGCCCGAGACCAACGGCGAAGTAGCAGTGAAGGCCTGGGAGGCGTTGTCCAAGGCTACCGGCCGCGACCACGCTCACCTCGCGATCCCGCGTGAGGACGATCGCATCCGCTTCCGCGACGTGCAGGCACAGCCGCGCAAGATCATCTCCTCCCCCACCTGGTCCGGCCTGGAGTCGGAGAAGGTCAGCTATACCGCCGGGTACACCAACGTGCACGAGCTGATCCCCTGGCGCACCCTCACCGGACGGCAACAGTTCTACCAGGACCACAAGTGGATGCTGGGATTCGGTGAGGGCCTGTGCGTGTATCGGCCGCCGGTGGACACAAAGACCGTCAAGCCCATGGAAGGCACCAAGGGAAACGGTAACCCCGAGATCGTGCTCAACTTCATCACGCCGCACCAGAAGTGGGGCATCCACTCCACTTATACCGACAACCTGCTGATGCTGACCCTGTCACGGGGCGGACCGATCGTATGGCTATCGGAGGCCGACGCTCAACGAGTCGGAGTGGCGGACAACGACTGGATCGAGCTGTACAACGTCAACGGCGCCATCACCGCGCGGGCGGTGGTGTCCCAGCGCGTGAAAGAGGGGATGTGCCTGATGTACCACGCGCAGGAGAAGATCGTAAACGTGCCCGGCTCGGAGATCACCGGCTCGCGCGGCGGCATCCACAACTCGGTCACCCGCACCGTGGTGAAGCCCACGCACATGATCGGCGGCTATGCGCAGCAGAGCTATGGGTTCAACTACTACGGCACGATCGGGACCAACCGTGACGAGTTCGTGATCGTGCGCAAGATGGCCACGGTCGACTGGCTGGACGAGCCCGCGCCCGCTGGCGCGGGCGGTGAGGGGTTAGGAGCGAGGGGTTAGGAGCGAGGCCCCTCACGCCTCACCCCTCACGCCTCACCGCGAGCGACGCTAGGAGCGAAGCGATGAAAATCAGAGCACAAATCGGCATGGTCCTCAACCTGGACAAGTGCATCGGCTGCCACACCTGCTCGGTGACCTGCAAGAACGTCTGGACCAACCGGGAAGGCATGGAGTACGCCTGGTTCAACAACGTCGAGACCAAGCCCGGGATCGGCTATCCGAAGGAGTGGGAGAACCAGAACAAATGGAACGGCGGCTGGACGCGCAGGCGCAACGGCCGCATCGAGCCGAAGCAGGGCGGCAAGTGGCAGATCCTGATGAAGATCTTCGCTAACCCCAGCCTGCCGGAGATCGACGACTACTACGAGCCCTTCACTTTCGACTACCAGCACCTGCACAACGCGCCGGAGATGAAGGCGCCGCCGGTCGCGCGCCCGCGCTCGCTCATCACCGGGCAGCGCATGGAGAAGATCGAGTGGGGCCCGAACTGGGAGGAGATCCTGGGTGGGGAGTTCTCCAAGCGTTCCAGGGACGCCAACTTCGAGCAGGTCGAGAAGGATATCTACGGGCAGTTCGAGAACACCTTCATGATGTACCTCCCGCGCCTCTGCGAGCACTGCCTGAACCCGACCTGCGTGGCCTCCTGCCCTTCCGGCTCGATCTACAAGCGCGAGGAGGACGGCATCGTCCTGATCGACCAGGACAAGTGCCGCGGCTGGCGCATGTGCGTCTCGGGCTGCCCCTACAAGAAGATCTACTACAACTGGCAGTCGGGCAAGGCCGAGAAATGCATCTTCTGCTATCCGCGCATCGAGGCCGGGCAGCCCACGGTGTGCTCGGAGACTTGTGTCGGGCGCATCCGCTACCTCGGTGTGCTGCTCTACGACGCCGATCGCATCGAGGCGGCTGCCAGCGTCGAGAACCCGCAGGACCTCTACAAAGCGCAGCTATCGGTGTTCCTCGACCCGCATGCGACGGAGATCCAGGAGCAGGCGCGCGCGGACGGTGTGCCCGAAGCCTGGCTCACGGCCGCGCGGGCTTCGCCGGTCTACAAGATGGCGATGGACTGGAAAGTGGCCCTGCCGCTGCACCCGGAGTACCGAACCCTGCCGATGGTCTGGTACGTGCCGCCCCTCTCCCCAATCCAAGCGGCGGCCAACGCCGGCGACATCGGGGCCTTCGGCGAACTGCCCGACGTGCGCAGTCTGCGTATTCCGGTGAAGTACCTGGCCAACCTGCTCACGGCCGGCGACGAGCAACCGGTCATCGATGCCCTCGAGCGCATGCTAGCCATGCGCGCGTACATGCGCGACCGGCACGTGGAGCAGCGTGGCAACGCCGAAGTCCTAAAGCAGACCGGTCTCACCGTCCAGGACGTCGAAGAGATGTACCGGTACATGGCGATCGCCAACTACGAGGACCGCTTCGTCATCCCCACCACCCACCGGGAGTACGCCGAGAACGCCTTCGAGCTGCGCGGCAACTGCGGGTTCTCCTTCGGCAACGGGTGCTCGGACGGGGTGTCGGAGCCGAGCTTGTTCGGCGGGAAGAAGCGCAAGACTGTACCTATTAAAGCGATATGAACATGAAGACATTGAAGGCACTGTCGGCATTGCTGACGTACCCGACCTACGACCTGGTCGACGCGCTCCCCGATCTTTACGCGGTGGTCGTGGAGGAAGACGTAGTGGACCGTGGCTGCCGCGACGATGTGAAAGGCCTCATGCAATGGATGCAGGGCCAGGACCTGCTGGACTGGGAGGAAGAGTACGTGGCGCTGTTCGACCGCGGCCGCGCCACCTCCCTGCATCTCTTCGAGCATGTGCACGGCGACTCGCGCGACCGCGGGCAGGCGATGGTGGACCTGAGGAAGGTGTACGAGCGGGGCGGCTTCCGGCTCGCCGCCAACGAGCTGCCCGACTTCGTACCGGCGCTGCTCGAGTTTCTCTCCTCGCGGCCGCGCACCGAGGCGGACGACATGCTCGGGGACTGCGCGCACATCCTGCGTTCGATCGGCGAGACGCTGCAGGAAAGGGGGAGCCGATACAGCGCCGTGTTCGCCGCCCTGCTGGGCATTGCCAGAGAGCCCGGGCTGAGCCGCGGCAAGCGCAGCGAGCCGCAGCCCGAGGAGAAGAGCCTCGACGAGGAATGGGCCGAGGAGCCGGTCATCTTCGGGCCGGCGGCAGCATGCGGCGAGGCCAAGCCGCAGGTGGCGCCGATCCAGTTTCACAACCGTAGGGCGCAACCGCGCACAGACGTCCCCTCTCCCCGCGCGGGAGAAGGCTTTTCGGTCCCGCCTCCCCTTGCAGGAGAGGGCTAGGGTGGGGGTGCGGTCATGCGAAAGAGCTGCTCATCACCGCTCTGACACCACGAACCGGAGACAATCACCATGGCATACGTGAACCAGTTCCTGTTCGGCATCTACCCCTATATCGCGCTGGGCGTGTTCTTCATCGGCAGCCTGATCCGCTTCGATCGCGAGCAGTACACCTGGCGCAGCGGATCGAGCCAGCTGCTGCGGTCGCGGCAGCTGCGCTGGGGCTCCAACCTGTTCCATATCGGAGTGTTGTTCCTGCTTGTCGGCCATACCGTGGGGATGCTCGCACCGCACTGGGCCTACGAGCACTTTATGACGGCGGGCGCGAAGCAGATCCTCGCCATGGTGTCGGGCGGGATCGCCGGCACGCTGGCGCTGGTGGGGCTCACCATCCTGCTGCACCGGCGGCTGGTCGACCCCCGCATCCGGCAAACCAGCTCGACCATGGACATCCTGTTGCTGTTCCTCCTTTGGGTGCAACTGGCGCTGGGGATGGCCACGGTGCCCCTCTCCGCTCAACACCTGGACGGCAGCATGATGCTGGTGCTGGCCGAGTGGGCGCAGCGCATCGTGACCTTCCGGGGCGGCGCAGCCGATCTGGTCGCCGGCGCGCCTTGGGTGTTCAAGACCCACATGGTCCTCGGGCTGACCCTGTTTCTGATCTTCCCCTTCAGTCGGTTGGTGCACATCTGGAGCGGACTGGCGGCCGTTACCTACGTCGGCCGCGCCTACCAGGTCGTCCGGCAGCGGGGTTGATGTTGCTCAAATGCCCGGGATGAGGTCTGCCTAGAATGGGTGGATCGCCTCCCGGGGAGAGATCCGATGAAAGCCGCGCTGAATATCATCCGTTCCGAACACCGCGCTCTGGCAGCAGTAATCCACGGGCTGCAATACCTGGTGGAGCAGGTGCGCAAAGGCGGTCCGGCGCCGGACCTGAAGGTCTTCCGCGCGATGATCCACTACATCGACACCTTCCCGGAGCGGCTGCATCATCCCAAAGAGGACCGCTATCTGTTCGCGAAGATCCAGGAGCGCTATCCGGAAGGCAACTCGATCATCTCGGGCCTGGAAGCGCAGCACGTGCATGGTGCGCAACTCATCCGGGAGCTGGAGCGTGCGCTGCTCGCCTGGGAGGAGGAAGGTGCCGCGGCCTTCCCGAACTTCGCTCATCAGGTCCGCGAGTTCTCCGACTTCCACTGGAAGCACATGCGCGAGGAGGAGGACGTGGTCCTTCCGCTCGCGGAGCGCGTACTGCTGGACGAGGACTGGAAGGAGATCGATGCCGCGTTCGAGGGCAACAAGGACCCATTGCTCGGCAAGGACGTGCAAGAGGACTTCGACAAGCTGTTCTCCCACATCGTCAACATCGCCCCGCCGCCGATCGGGCTGGGGCCTTCGGAGTGAGGCGTGATGCGGGAGGCGTGAGGCGAGGATCGGGGGGCTGAGGCCCCCCTCTCGCCTCGTGGGAGAGGGGTGGGGGTGAGGGGCGCTGGCGCGACGCTCGAACCGTGAGGGGCGAGGCTCGACACGTGGGGAGTGAGGCATGAGGAGTGACGAGCAGATGGACCGGACGGCTGCCGCGCCGGCCGCAACGCTGGAAGTCATCCAGGCGCTGTTGCGTTCGCGGGCCCTCGAGCAAGGGTTGCTTCCCGAGCAGCACGACGAGGCCGCCCTGACCGCGGCGATCGAGCTGCTGCTCGAGCGGGAGGTCGTCACACCCGAGCCCACCGACGAGGAGTGCAGCCGCTTCTACGCCACGCATCTCGACCAGTTCTCCTCGGGGGACCTGGTGTACGCGCGACACATCCTGTTTGCGGTTACGCCCGGCGCCCCGCTCCAGGCGATCCGCTCTAAAGCCGAAGAGACGTTGCTCACACTCCAGCGCGAGCCCGAGCGCTTCGAGGCCCTCGCCCGCGAATGCTCCAACTGCCCTTCGGGCGCGAACGGCGGCAACCTCGGCCAGCTCACACACGACGAGATCGCTCCGGAGTTCGCCTCTGCTGTTTTCGACGGCCGACGGACAGGATTGCTGCCGTCGCTGGTGCGCACCCGCTACGGATTCCACATCGTGCTCATCGACCAGCGCGTACCCGGCCAGACCGTGCCGTTCGAGGCCGTGCGGGAGCGCATCGCGGCCGAGCTGCGCGAGAAAGTGCAGGAGCGCGCGCTGCGCCAATACGTGCAGCTGCTGGCCGGGCGTGCCGGCGTCGACGTTCCGGGGCTGGAGCGCGCCACCACGCCGCTCGTGCAGTGAGCGTCCCAAGCGGGTCTCTGATTTATCGGTGCGATGTCGTTCCCGCCACCGATCCTGTCGAGGGCAGGGTCCAGTGAAAACCCAGACTGCCCAGACACTTCTGGATCCCCGCCTGCGCGGCGCCTGCGCAGGGATGACCACTCAATTCAAATTCTCCTCATAGCACGGACCACTACACTATTGAGCCTTACACAAATGCATTACGCTCAAGCCGCGGCAGTCCAACGCCAACCACCCCGTCGCCTTCGGCGCCACCCCTCCTTAGTAAGGAGGGGAGACACTCCCCTCCTCTCCGAGGAGGGGTGCCGGCGCAGCCGGCGGGGTGGTGTGGAGGTCTGCAACCTGATTCTGCAAGCTCGGCAGGCGTAGCTCTCGGGTCCAATCTCCGATGCCTGATTTCGTTCTCGCCCGTGTGTTGCACGTCCTTGGCGTGATCCTGTGGATCGGCGGGGTGGCCTTCGTCACGCTCGTGCTGCTGCCCGCGGCCGCGCGACACCCAGATCCAGCCCAAGGCATCGCCGCCTTCGAACAGTCCGAGCACCGCTTCTCTCTTCACGCCAAGGCCTGGACGTTGCTCACCGGCCTTTCTGGGTTCTACATCACCTGGCGCTTCGACTTGTGGTCTCGCTTCGCCGAGGTGCACTTCTGGTGGATGCACGCGATGGTGGCGGTCTGGTTGATCTTCACGCTGGTGCTGTTTGTCCTCGAGCCCCTATCCCTGCACCGCTGGTTCAGCGAGAGCGCCCGACGTGATCCGGCCGGCACGCTGCGACTGGTCAGGCGCCTGCACTGGGTGCTCTTGATCGCCAGCCTGATCACTGCCGCAGGCGCGGTTGCGGGAAGCCACGGGGGCGTGTGACAGTCGGCTCCCTTGAGAAGGCAGCCGTGACGTAGAATGCTTACGAGGCATCGCTCGTTAACGGAGACTTCCAGATCATGGCAAAGAAGACCGCTGCAAGGAACCCTGCAAACCTCAGATCGCGCAAGTGGTTCGACAACCCGGCGAACCCGGACATGACCGCGCTGTATCTCGAGCGTTACATGAACTTCGGGTTGAAGCGCGAGGAGCTGCAGGCCGGCAAGCCCATCATCGGCATCGCACAGTCGGGCTCGGACCTGTCTCCCTGCAACCGCCACCATCTGGAGCTCGCCGCGCGCGTGCGCGAAGGCATCCGCGAGGCCGGCGGCATCGCCTTCGAGTTTCCGGTGCACCCGATCCAGGAGACGGGCAAGCGCCCCACCGCCTCGCTCGATCGCAACCTCGCCTATCTCGGGCTGGTGGAGATTCTGTACGGCTATTTCATCGATGGCGTCGTGCTCACCACGGGCTGCGACAAGACCACCCCGTCGCAGCTGATGGCCGCCGCGACCGTGGACATCCCGGCCATCGTGCTCTCGGGCGGGCCGATGCTCAACGGCTGGTTCCGTGGCGAGCGCACCGGCTCGGGCACCATCGTCTGGAAGGCGCGCCAGATGCTGGCGGCGGGGGAGATCAACCGCGAGCAGTTCATCGAGCTGGTCGCCTCCTCCGCACCTTCGCCGGGCCACTGCAACACCATGGGCACCGCTACGACGATGAACTCGCTCGCGGAAGCGCTCGGGATGTCGCTGCCGGGCAGTGCCGCGATTCCCGCTCCGCACAAGGAGCGCGCCCAGAACGCGTACGAAACCGGCAAGCGCATCGTCGAGATGGTGTGGGAGGACCTGCGTCCCTCGAAGATCATGACGCGCGAGGCGTTCGAGAACGTCATCGTCGTCAACTCCGCGATCGGCGGCTCGACCAATGCACCGATCCACATCAACGCGATCGCGCGCCACATCGGTGTAGAGCTCGACAACGACGACTGGGAGAAGATCGGCTACGAAATCCCGCTGCTGGTCAACCTGCAACCGGCGGGCAAGTACCTGGGCGAGGAGTTCCATCGGGCCGGCGGCGTCCCCGCGGTCGTCAACGAGCTGCTCAAGGCCGGCAAGATTCGCAAGAAGGCGCTGACCGTGAATGGCAAGACGCTGGCCGAGAATTGCAGGCGGACGCCGATCCTCGATCAGGATGTCATCCGGCCCTACAAGCAGCCGCTCAAGGACAAGGCCGGCTTCCTCAACATGAAAGGCAATCTGTTCGACAGCGCGATCATGAAAACGAGCGTGATCTCCGACGAGTTCCGCAGCCGTTACCTGTCGAACCCGAAGGATCCGAATGCCTTCGAGGGACGCGCCATCGTGTTCGATGGGCCGGAGGACTACCACAAGCGCATCGACGACCCGAAGCTCAAGATCGACGAGACCTGCCTGCTGTTCATCCGCGGCGCGGGTCCGCGCGGTTATCCCGGTGCAGCCGAAGTGGTGAACATGCAGCCGCCCGCGACCCTGATCAAGCAGGGGATCACCGAGCTGCCGTGTATCGGCGACGGGCGGCAGTCCGGCACTTCCGGTTCGCCCTCCATCTTGAATGCGTCACCCGAAGCTGCGACCGGCGGCGGGCTTTCGGTCTTGAAGACCGGCGACCGCGTGCGCATCGATCTGAACCGGCGCTCGGCCGACATCCTGATCAGCAAAGCGGAGTACGAGCGCCGCCGCGCCGCACTCAAGCGCCAGGGCGGCTATCCGATCCCGGACCACCAGACGCCCTGGCAGGAGATCCAGCGCGGCGTCGTGGACGAGCTGTCCAACGGCATGGTGCTCAAGCCTGCGGTCAAGTACCAGCGGATCTCGACCACCAAGGGCGTGCCGCGGGACAACCACTAGCCCGCATTGCCGAACCGGACTCACAGATCAGGAGGCCCCACCATGAAACTGTCTTGGATCAGTCTGCCTCTGTGGCTGTTGCTCGTCGCCGCCCCTGCGTTCGCTCAGGAAAGCAGCGAGGCGGAGCTCAACCGCCTGGAGGATCTGCGCTATGAAGCGATGAAAAACGCCGATGCCAAGACCATGAGCGAGCTCTTCGCCGACGAGTTCGTCTACCAGACGCTGCAAGGTCTGACCCACACCAAGTCGAGCTACATCGCCCTGTTTGTCTCCGGGGACGTGAAGATCAACAGCTTCAAGCGCGAGAATAGCCGCGTCAGGTTCTATGGCGACACCGCAATCGTCATGGCGACGACGCATCTGGATATCGCTTTCAAGGGCGAGGCGCGCCAGGTGTCGCTGTTCTATACGAACGTCTGGGTCAAACGCGACGGGCGTTGGCAGTTGGTGGCGCGACAGTCCACGGCGTTGCCGAAGAAGTAACTCCCCCTCGAGCGCACCCGTGGTGCATCCATGCCGGGCTCGGGGGCTGGGCTCAGCCCTGATACCACTCCACGGCCCAGTCGACCGCTCGGCGTTCGGGTGAATACCCGGAGGCAAGCAGCTGGGCTTCCAGCGCATCCAGCAGCGGCTCGGGGCGGTGGATGAGGTAGCCCTGCGCGTGCATGACGCCGAGGTCCTTGAGGCGCGCCAGTATCGCGGGACTCTCCGCACATTCGGCGACGGTATCGATCCCCAGCGCCTGCCCGATGCGGCTGATGCCTTCGACGACTGCGCAATCGAGCCGATCCGAGACCATGCCCTTTACGAAGCTGCCATCGATCTTGACATAGTCCACTGGAAGATCCTGGAGGTAGGCGTGAGCACCCACGCCGCTGTGGAAGTGGTCCAGCGCAAACCGGCAGCCAATATCTTTCAACCCCTTCGCGAGCAGGCTGGCCTGGTGCAGGTGGCTCACCGCGACCGCCTCCGCCACCTCGAAGCAGATGCGCTGCGGAGCCACGCCGGTCTGCCGCAGCTCGGCCACAATGAACTCCAGCAGCCCCTCATCGGCCAGGCTCGCGCCCGACAGGTTCAGCGAGTAGCACGGACCGCTGTCTTCTATTCCGAGCTCGCGCAGGTACGGTCCGAGCGCATGCAGGCTATGCTCGATCACCCAGCGATCCACCTGTGGCATCAGGCGGCAGCGCTCTGCAGCAGGCAGGAAAGCCATGGGCGGCAGCAGGGTGCCGTTGTGCCCCTCCAGCCGCAGGAGGATCTCGTAGGAGCAATGCGCCAGCCTCGCGGGGTCGTCGACCGGGGCGACGCGCTGCGCATACAGGTGAAAGCCGTCGCCGGCTAGCGCGGCCCCGATGCGGGCTGCCCAGTCGCCGCCCGCACTGGGCGCCGCAGGCCCGGCGTCGGGCTGGTAGAGGTGCACCCGGTTGCCGCCGGCATCCTTGGCCAGCGCGCACGCCGCCTCCGCGGCCGCGAGCAAGCTCGCGGCATCCGGGCCCAGCTGCACGGTCGACACTGCCCCGATGCTCACGCCGACACTGCACGTGCGCCCCTGCCAGCTGAAGCCGGCCTGGCGGACCGCGTCGACCAGCATCTGTGCGGTTTGTCCGGCCCGGTGCAACGGGCAGTTCACCATGAAGACGCCGAACGCGTCGCCGCCCAGCCGGGCGAGAAGATCGGACCTGCGCAACTTCGTCAGTAGCAGCGCAGACACCCGCCGCAGCAGCTCATCCCCCGCATGATGGCCACAGGTATCGTTGACCTCGTGCAGCTGGTCGACGTCCACGCGCAGCAACGCGTGCTGCTGGTGACTCTCGCGGGCGTTGCGCAACTGCATCTCGATCACACGCTCGAACTCGCGTCGACTCATCAGGCCCGTCAACGCATCGTGGACCCCGGGTCCAGGCAGCGCCCGATGCCAGCCCGCGTTGCGCACCACCAGCACGGCGCCGACGGCATTTCCCTGAGCGTCGCGCTGGGGAGTGCAGGCGTCCTCCACCGAGTACTCTCGCCCGTCCCGTGACACCAGCGATGCACCCGGCGGCAGGTGCGTGCTGGCGCCCGTCGCTAGCGACTCGCGCGACGGGCATTCGATGTGCCGCCCGGTGTCGGATTCCAGGAAGCGCAACACCTCGTCGACCGCCAGCCCGCAGGCTTCGGCGGCCGGCCACTGCGTCAGTGCCTCGGCGGCCGGGTTCATGTACTGGATCCGCTCGAACGCATCGACGGCGATCACGGCATCGCCCATCGCATCGAGGATAGCGCGCAGCTGGTCCCTTTCCGTGTTGAGGGCCCGCTCGGCGTCGATCCGGGCCGTGACGTTGGCGGCGGCGAAGAACACACCGCGGACCCCGTCGCAGGTGCGATCCGGGACCAGCGCGACCTGGGTGTGCCGGCCCGATGGATCGCCCGCCTCATGATCGAACGACACGGCTTGCCCGGCGAGCGCCTGGGCGAAGGGCCCGCACACGGACTCCTGCCAGCCCGGGCCGAGCACCTCGAGCAGCGAACGTCCCGGGATGCGGTCGCGCGCGATGCCGAACCACTTTTCGTGCAGCCTATTGGCGAACTGGTAGCGTCCGTCGCTTCCCAGGTAAGCCAGAAGCACGGGGACGCTATCGGCCAGCCGCCGCAGGCGCTCGTCGCCGGGATCGAGCGCAGCGGCGCGCTCGCGCCGGGCGAGCGCGATCTGCAGCGTCGCCTGAAGATCCCGGGCATCGCAGGGAACGACCAGATAGCCGTCCGCGACGCTGGCGTAGGCGGAATCGAGGGCGTCACCGCGGCGGCGGGACGCGAGGAGAACGAGGACGGCGTCCGAGGATGCGCGCATGTGCTGCGCGCTCTCGATCCCCTCGGGGCCCTGAGCGAGGCCCAGATCCATCAGTACGATGTCGGGGTGCAGGTCGCGGGTGTGGGTGGCGACCTCGGCGGAGTCGCTCAACGACCCGCAGACCTCGTAGCCCAGCGCGGCAAGTTGCCGCTGAAGGGCAAGCGCGATCTTGCGATCCTGCTGCACGACCAGAACAGTCGCGTGACGCATGGCCCAAGTCCCCAGGTGCAGGGTTTCAACAACGCCGCCTGGCTGGCGCGGTCGGGTCGAAGACCCCGGCGCCGCGCCCGCAAGGGGGCGTCTGCACAGTCACTGCCTATGCGGTTCGCGTATCGTCTGCTGCGAGACGTTCTTTAGCATTATTTTACAGTTCAGAAGCAGGCGCCGGAGCAGCTTGGCTAGAGAAATGCGCGCTAATCAGCATCGCACACTGCTTTGAACCGGAGGTTACAGCCCCATAACCCCCGGATTCTTCTCGACTCCGACGAGCCTTGGCATGTTCACCTTGGGGGGTGCGATGCTCCGCCGGGCCTTGAGATAGGTCTCGACCACCTCCCAAACCGGGTCGCCGTGCCCGGTCTGTGCGACCGGCGCCCACCCTGCGACCCGGTACTTCCTGGATGCGCCGATGGGCTGGCCGTCGAGCCGCAGGTCGCCGATGCGGCCGCCTTTCTTTGCGT
>Ga0105107_10000359_pt1 | contig 28109 bp, 26 predicted proteins | sample PPLLaktember2015_6_FD_79335 | JGI IMG/M metagenome (GOLD analysis project Ga0105107, IMG submission 79335) | Freshwater sediment microbial communities from Prairie Pothole Lake near Jamestown, North Dakota, USA - PPLs Lake P8 Core (1) Depth... | ecosystem: Environmental > Aquatic > Freshwater >... | reverse complement strand
GTCCTTGGTCACCGTCGGAGCGCCCCAGCTCTTCTCGATCACGACGTTGCGGCCCTTCGGGCCTAGCGTCACGCGGACCGCGTCCGCGAGCTTGTTCACGCCAGCCAGCAGCTTCTCGCGAGCGGCCTGGTCGTAGGTGATGTCCTTGGCTGCCACGTTCGCCTCCCTACTGCACGATCCCGAGGATGTCTTCCTCGCGGATGATCAGATGCTCTTCGCCGTCGAGGTTCACTTCGCTGCCGGAGTACTTCCCGAACAGCACCTTGTCGCCCTTCTTCACGTCGAGGGGCCGGACCTTCCCGTCCTCGCCGGTCTTGCCGGGGCCCGCCGCGACGACGATGCCCTGCTGCGGCTTCTCCTTGGCGGTATCGGGGATGATGATCCCACCCTGGGTCTTCTCCTCCTCCTCGACGCGCTTGACGAGGATGCGGTCCTGGAGCGGACGGATCTTCATTTCGGGAGCCTCCGAGTCCTTCCCGGCCGGCGGGGCCGGGGTTACGAGGGGGGCCGCGCCGGCTCGGCGCGGCGACGCCGCACTTGGCAGTCGACACGCGAGACTGCCAAGGCGACGGCTCGCGCAATGTATCGTCGGCGGAAAGCGGGTCAAGCGCGGCGCGCCCCGCGCATCCCCGGCAATTGACTTTCGCCTGGATTTCGCCAATCTTCCGGCCGAGGAGGACGCAGCGTGGCCGGCGGCCGGAGGCCCCTGACGAGGCGTCAGCGCGAGATCTACGACTACGTGCGCGACTTCGTCGCGGCCCAGGGCTACTCGCCGAGCCTCGAGGAGATCGGCGCCCACTTCGGGCTGTCCTCGGTCGCCACGGTCCACAAGCACGTCCAGCACCTCTCGGACAAGGGCTACCTGCGCAAGGCCTGGAACCGTTCGCGGTCGATCGAGCCCCTGGACGACTCGGACGCCGCGGCGGTCGAGCTGCCGCTGCTCGGCAGCGTCGCGGCGGGAGCCCCGATCGAGGCGATCGAGGAGAACGAGCGCATCGCGGTGCCCCGCGAGCTGGTGCGGCGGCGCGGCGAGAGCTTCGTGCTGCGCGTGCGCGGCGACTCGATGATCGAGGAGCAGATCCGCGACGGCGACCTCGTGGTCGTCGAGAGCCGCAGCGAGGCCCGCAACGGCGAGACCGTGGTTGCGCTGGTGCGCGGCTCCGAAGCGACGCTGAAGCGCTTCCAGCGACGGGGCGCCAAGGTCGTGCTGGAGCCCGCCAACCAGGCGCTGCGGCCTCTCGAGCTGCCCGCCGCCGACGTGCAGATCCGCGGCGTGGTGCGCGGGCTGCTGCGGCGCTACTAGGCTAGGCTCGGGCGCTTCGCAGCAGCTGGTAGGAATCGTGTCCGATCCCGTCCGCATCACTCGGGCGATCGAGTTCTCCTCGTCGCTCCGGCTACGGCTCGGCGAGCTGTCCGAGGCCGAGAACCGCCGTCGCTTCGGTCCCGCGGCGGAGCGCCATGGTCACAACTACCGCCTCGAGGTGAGCTTGCTGGGCGAGCCGGATCCCCGGACCGGGATGGTGATCGACCTGAAGGACGTGAAGGATCTGCTCGAGCGCGAGGTGATGGCGCGTTTCGACCACCGGGACCTGAACGACGACACGGACTTCTTCGAGAAGCGGCCGCCCACCGCCGAGAACCTCGCCCGCGTACTCTTCGAGCTCCTCGACCGCGCCTTGGCCCCCGGGCTGCTGGAGCGCGTGCGCCTCTACGAGGGGCCGGACCACTGGGTCGACGTCGAGCGGGGGAGCGAGCCGTGATCTCGATGACCCGGCGCTACCGCTTCCCCGCGGCCCACGTGCTGCGGCGGGCGGACTTCAGCGAAGCCGAGAACCAGCGCGTGTACGGGAAGTGCGCCAATCCCAACGGCCACGGCCACGACTACACCGTCGAGGTGACGGTCAGCGGGCCGGTCGACGACGCCACCGGGCGGGTGCTCGAGCCGGCGCGCCTCGACGACCTCGTCGAGGGCGCGCTGCTGCGCCGCTTCTCCCACCGCTTGCTGAACGACGACCCGCTCTTCGCGGAGCGCGTGCCGACGGCCGAGAACATCGCCCGAGCCGCCCACGCGCTGCTGCGCGAGGGCGTCGCCGCCGGCGGAGCGCGCCTGCGCCGCGTGCGCGTGCGCGAGACGCGCAACAACACCTTCGACTACGGAGAGCTCCGATGAACGACGCGAAGGATCCCCTCCAGGGGATCGTCCGCCAGCTCCTCGAGCAGCTCGGCGAGGACCCGGACCGCGACGGCCTGCAGCGCACGCCCACGCGGGTCGCGAAGGCGTTCCGCTTCCTCACCGAAGGCTACGCCCAGGATCCGCTCGCGATCCTCAACGACGCGCTGTTCGAGGTGAGCTACGACGAGATGGTGCTCGTCAAGGACATCGACTTCTACAGCCTGTGCGAGCACCACGTGATCCCCTTCTTCGGGCGCGTCCACGTGGCCTACATCCCGAACGGTCGCGTGGTGGGGCTCTCCAAGATTCCGCGCCTGGTCGAGATGTTCGCGCGCCGGCTCCAGGTCCAGGAGCGCCTGACGGTCGAGATCGGCGAGACGATCGAGAAGGTTCTGCGACCGCGCGGTGTCGCCGTGGTGGTCGAGGCGATCCATCTCTGCATGAAGATGCGCGGCGTCGAGCAGCAGAACGCCTTCGCCATCACGAGCTCGATGCGGGGCTCGTTCAAGACCGACTCCAAGACCCGCTCCGAGTTCATGGAGCTGATTCGCCACACGAAGCAGAGCTTCGCCTAGCGGGGCTGACGCGGCGCTTCCCGACCATCCGGTCGAGTCCCGATGGCGCGTCGCGTCAAGTAGGACCGCGAGTCAGTGCGCAGATTCGGGTAAACACCTGAAATCGCTGGTGAAAAAAATTCGCCGATGCGCGGCAAACAGCCATTGACGAGGCCCCGGATCCGCCATACCTTGCCGCTCGTTGGATGGGGTACGCGCCCGCCGGGCGGGCATCGTATCCGGCCGGAACGCTGATAAAGCTGCGACGTCAAACGGTTTTTCTTCGGTGCCGCGACGCGTCGTAGCCGCTGGCCGCGAGCCCCCGAGCGGCGCACAGGCAGCTTCGATCCGGATTCGCTCGAAGACGAGGCCCCCGAGCTCCATCGAATCCGCCCCCTGTGGAAGGGAGGCGGAGGGAGCAGGGGAGCGCAAGGCCGCGCCCCGGGGGCGCGGTGGGCCCAGAAGCCAGAAGGAGACCAGGTGCGCAGTCGAGATGAAGGCCAGGACGAGCGGCGCGAGCTGCGCGGGAACGGGTCGGACGCCGAGCTCGGCGCCGAGACCGACGCCGACGCAGTGACGGGTCCGATCGATCGCGTGCGCGTCCGGCGCGAGCGTCTGAACACGGAAGGGGAGAGCGAGCGCTCCGGCGAGCGCGGCTCCCTCGTCTCGTACTTCCGCGACATCGCGGAGATCCCGACGCTCGCCAAGGAGCAGGAAGTGCTCCTCGCCAAGGAGATCGAGGCGGCGACCCTCGAGTTCCGCGAGGGCATCCTGCGGCTGCCGTGGGCGGCGGCGGAGGCCGTGCGCATCTGGCAGGGGCTGCGCAGCGAGAACCGCGCGACCGGCAAGATGTGCGAGTCCTTCGGCAGCGGCTCGCCCGAGGGCGAGGATCTCGGCGCGCGCATCGACCTCGTGCTCGGCAAGATCGAGGCGCTGCTCGTGAAGCGCGACAAGCTCCTCGAGGCCGGTGACCGCGACGCGGCGCAGAAGCTCGAGGTCCGCGCGGCGCGCCTGCTGAAGGAGGCCGACCTCTCGATGCAGATCATGGGTCGCATGCGCCGCCAGCTCGGCCAGCTGCGCCGGCGGATGCGCGGCCTGCAGCGCGAGATCGACTCGCTGCAGTCCGGCAAGCGCATGCCCCGCACCGAGGTCGGCCGGCGGCGCCGCGACGAGGACGTGGCGAAGCGGCGCGCGGCGCTCGCCGAGCTCGAGAAGAGCGTCGAGCTGCCCGCCTCCGTGTTCGTGCCCCACGTGTCGCGCATCGAGAGCGCCTACGAGCGGCTGTCCGAGGTCAAGAACGTCTTCGTGCAGCACAACCTGAAGCTCGTGGTGGCCATCGCCAAGGACTTCCGGAACATGGGCATCGCCTTCCAGGACCTGATCCAGGAAGGCAACATCGGGCTGATCCGCGCGGTCGAGAAGTTCGAGTACCAGCGCGGGCACAAGTTCTCGACCTACGCCGTGTGGTGGATCCGCCAGGCGCTGATCCGGGCGATCCAGAACCACTCGCGGACGATCCGCATCCCGAGCCACGTGCACGACACGCTGCTCAAGTACTACCGGGCCTACAACGGCCTCGAGAAGAAGCTCGGCCGCGATCCGACCACGACCGAGATCGCCGAGGCGATGGGCATCGAGCCGGAGCGGGCCGAGCAGCTCCAGCGCATGGTGCGGGAGCCGGTGAGCCTCGAGAAGGACGTGCCCGGCACCGACTCGAAGAAGGTGAAGGACATCGTCGCCGACCAGAACCCGATCTCGCCGGTAGGCGGGCTCGACCACGCGCGCCTCGAGCGCGCGGCGGACGACTCGATCGCGGCTCTCTGCGAGCGCGAGCGCAGCATCCTGCGCTGGCGCTTCGGGCTGAAGGGCGAGCGCGAGCACACCCTCGAGGAGATCGGCGGCAAGCTCGGGCTGTCCCGCGAGAGGGTGCGCCAGCTGGAGGCGCGCGCGCTGGCGAAGCTCCGCAACTCGGAGAACCGGGAGCGCCTCGAGGCCTTCGTCTTCGACGCGCTCTGAGCGCCCGGCGCAGCCGGAGAACGACCGGAAGGAAGGGGCGGGTCCAGCGACCCGCCCCTTTCGTCTATTCGGCCTCGCGTCCGGGCTCGCCGAGATTGAGGGCGAGCTCGCCGGAGGCCTCGAGCTGCTTGCGGCGAGCGTCCACCCACGCGCTCTCGAGCTGCTGGCGCCGCTCCTCGAGCAGCGCCTTGCGCGCCGTGGCGAGCCGCGGCTCGAGGTCGGCGTCGCTCAGCCGTTCGCCGCCGAGTCGCTCGAAGAGGACCCGCTTGCCCCCGACGTCGAAGGCGCGCTCGGCGACGGGCTGCTGCTCCGAGAGGGCGAACACGGCGGCGAGCGCCTCCTTCGAGGCGCCGAGGCCCGGCATCACGCCGTCGGCGCGGCGGCGCAGGGGCTCCGGACGCTCGATCGAGAGGCTGCGCTCGCGGGCGGCGTCGACCAGCGTCTTGCCGCCGCGGACCGACTCCAGAAGCTTCGCGACCAGGGCGTCCGCGGCCTGCCCGCCCCGCTCGGCGCGCAGCAGCTCGCGCGCGAGGGACGCCTTGGCCTCGTCGAAGCTCACGAGCTTCGCCGGGCGCTTTTCCTCCACTCGGATCACGTGGAAGCCGTAGGGGCTCTGGACCGGGTCGCTGACCTTCCCGGTCTCGAGGCCGAAGACCGCCTCGTCGAAGGCGGGCACCATGCGGCCGCGCGGGAAGAAGCCGAGGTCCCCGCCGGAGCCCTTCGAGCCGGGGTCCTCCGAGAGCTCCTCGGCGACCTTCTCGAACGGCTCCCCGCCCCGGATTCGCGCGGCGGCCTGGGCGGCCTTCTCCCGCGCCGCCGTTTCGGCGGCGGCGGGATCGACCCCCTCGCCCGCGGCGATGCGGATCAGGATGTGGCGCGCGCGGACCTGCTCCGGCTGGTCGAACTCGCTCTTGCGGTCGTCGTAGGCGGTCTGCACCCGCGCCAGGTCGCTCGCCAGGAGCGCCTCGACGGCGGCGTCGTCGATCTCCCCCTCGGGCTGCACGGCCTTCGGATCGATGGCCACGTAGGCGACGCGCACCTCCTCCAGCTGGTAGCGCAGCAGATCGCGCAGCTCGGCGTCCGAAGGGGTGATCGACTCGGTGAGCAGCCGCTGCGCCTTCTGCGCGAGGAGCTGGTCGCGGATGGCGGCCTCGAAGCGCGTGACGCTCCCGTACTCCCGCTCGGCGTGGTCGGTCCAGATCTGCCGGTCGAGCCGCCCCTCCGAGTCGAGCCCGCCGGGGACGGTGCGGAGGTAGTCGCGCATCTCCTTCGGCCCGACGCGCAGCCCCAGGCGCTCCGCCTCGCCGGCGAGGATCGCGAGCTGCACCAGCGAGCCTGCGGCCATCTGGTCCAGGTAGTCGCGGGCGGCCTCCGGGTCGAAGGCGTCCCCCAGCACGCGCCGGTACTCGGCGATCTGGGCCTGGCGCACGCGGTCGAGATCGCGGAAGTCGAACTGCCGGTCGCCCACCCGGACGGCCACCTGCGCCGAGGTCGCGGGGCCGCCGCCGCCGCCGGAGCCCAGGAAGAACACGAAGGCGCCGCCCACGACGAAGATCACGACCCACAGGATCCAGCGCTGACCGCGCCGCATGATCTGGAGCATCGGGCGCCTCGCTGCCCGCTCAGGCACCGGCGGGTCCGCGCCGATGCGGACCGGGGGAGCGGGAGGCGCGAGGGTACAGCCCGCGCGGCCTCGGGCAACCGCCGGCGGTTGCTCCCCTCCCGGGGGGTTGATAGGATCGTCCGCGCGGGGGAGGCCGCTAAACACTCCGAAAAATCGCACACTTGGACCGACGGGGGGGCCGGCGGCCACGTTCGGCGTCGGCGTTCCGGGTCTTGCACGGGAGTCCACCTCGTGCCCTTGAAGCGAATTCTGGGCTGGTTCTCGAACGATCTGGCCATCGATCTCGGCACGGCCAACACGCTCGTCTACGCGAAGGGCAAGGGCATCGTGGTGTCCGAGCCCAGCGTGGTGGCCGTCCTCAAGGACGGGCGCGGCCCCGACAAGGTGCGCGCCGTCGGCAAGGCGGCCAAGGAGATGCTGGGCCGCACTCCCGGCAACATCGTGGCGATCCGCCCGATGAAGGACGGCGTGATCGCCGACTTCGAGGTGACGGAGGCGATGCTCCGCTACTTCATCGAGCGCGTGCACAACCGCTCGTCCACGCTGGTGCGCCCGCGCATCGTGATCGCGGTGCCCTCGGGCATCACCTCCGTCGAGCAGCGCGCGGTGCGCGAGTCCGCGCTCTCCGCGGGCGCGCGCGAGGTGTTCCTGATCGAGGAGCCGATGGCGGCGGCGATCGGCGCCGGGCTCCCCGTCACGGAGCCGAGCGGCAACATGATCGTCGACATCGGCGGCGGCACCACCGAGGTCGCGGTGATCTCGCTCTCCGGGATCGTCTACTCGAACTCGACGCGCGTCGGCGGCGACAAGATGGACGAGGCGATCATCAACTACGTGAAGCGCAAGTACAACCTGTTGATCGGCGAGCGCACCGCCGAGCTGATCAAGGTCAGCATCGGCACCGCGTATCCCACCGGCGACGTGCGCAGCATGGAAGTGAAGGGCCGCGACCTGGTGGGCGGCGTGCCGAAGACCCTCGAGATCAAGTCCGACGAGGTGCTGGAGGCGCTCCAGGAGCCGATCAACGCGATCGTCGAGAGCGTGAAGCTGGCGCTGGAGCGGACGCCACCCGAGCTCGCGGCGGACATCGTCGACAAGGGCATCGTGATGACGGGCGGCGGCGCGCTGCTCGCGAACCTCGACATCCTGCTGCGCGAGGCGACCGGGCTGCCGGTGATGCTCGCGGAGGATCCCCTCACGGCGGTCGCGAACGGCGTCGGACGTTGCCTGGACGGCGCCCTGCTGAAGGACGTCTCGATCCAGGGCTGATCCTTCGGCGGGTCGCGTGCGCGGGGGGCCATGCGCGATTTCCTGATCCGACTTCGCCTGCCGCTGCTGTTCGCGACGCTGGTGCTGCTGACCCTGATCTCGATGCTGGCCGACCGCCGCGCCCTGGTGAACCTGGCGCGCGAGCGGAGCTTCGGCGACGCGCTGATCGAGGTCACCGTGCCCGTGCAGAAGGCGCTGCTCTGGCCCTTCCATTTCACGCGCGGCACCTGGTCGCGCTACGTGTCGCTGGTCGGGCTCAAGCAGGAGAACGAGCGCCTGCTGGCGCGGGTCGCGGAGCTGGAGGAGCAGAACCTCCAGTACGCCGAGGCGATCGTCGCCAGCGGCCACCTGCAGGAGATCGCGGAGATGCGCGCGGGCTTCGACGTGCCGCTGCACTCCGCGCAGGTGGTGGGCCACGACGTCTCGCCCTGGTTCCGCTCGGTGCTGATCGACCGCGGACGCTCCTACGAGGTGCGCTCCGGCATGCCCGTGGTCACCGACCGCGGCCTGGTGGGGCTGGTGACCGCGACCTCGTCGCACGCCGCGCGCGTGATGCTGCTGCTCGACCGCCAGAGCGCGGTCGACGGCATGGTGCAGCGCAGCCGGGCGCGCGGCATCGTGCGCGGCACCGGCACCGGCCAGCTCGAGTTCACCTTCATGGTGCGCGGCGACGACGTCCAGCCCGGCGACGAGGTGATCACCTCGGGCGTGGGCGGAGCGCATCCGAAGGGGATCCGGGTCGGCCACGTGCTCGAGGTGCACTCCGACGAGACGCAGCTCCTGCACACCGCCACGCTCCAGCCCGCGGTGGACTTCGGGCGCCTCGAGCAGGTGTTCGTGATGCTGCACCGCGGCCCCACGATGGACCTGCTCTACGGAGGCGACGGCGACCTGCCCGACGCCACGGCCGCGCGGGAGGGCGCGCCGTGATCCGCTCGACGCTGGCGCTCACCGGCCTGGCGCTCGGCGCCCTGGTGCTGCAGGGCACCCTCGCGGCGCTGCTGCCGCCGGCGCTGACGCCGGACCTCGCGCTGCTGGTGGCGTTGGTGGCGGCGGTCGTGGCCCCGGCGCTCCCCGCGCTGCTGCTGGCGGCCGGCCTGGGCTTCGGGGCCGACCTGCTCTCCGGCACGCTGCTCGGCGAGCAGGCGTTGCTGCGGCTGCTCGCCTTCGCCGCGACCCGCTTCGTGAGCTCGCAGTTCCACCTCGAGCGCGGGATCCCGCTGGCGAGCTACTGCCTGGCGATCGGCCTGCTCGATCCGCTCGGGCTGGCGGCCCTCTCGAGGCTCTTCTCGGGCGCGAGCCCCGTCGGCTGGGAGTCGCTGCCCACCGTCGCCGTGCGCGCGCTGCTCGGCGCGGCGCTCGCCGGCGGCGTGCACCGCATCGTGGGCGGAGCGCTGTCGCTGCAGGACGGCGACGCGCGTCGCCGCGAGGTGCGTTTCGACACGCGCCGGCCGGTGCTCTGAGCGTGGTCCGCTCCCTCGGGCAAGAGCGCCAGCCGATCCAGCCCGGCCGCGTGCGCCTCGCCATCGGGGTGCTGGTGCTGGTGTTCGCGCTGTTCGCGGGCCGGCTGTTCCAGCTCCAGCTCATCGAGGGCGACGACCTGCGGCGCCGCGCGGAGCAGAACTCCGTGCGCACGGTCCGCATCGAGGCGCCGCGCGGCGAGATCCTCGACCGCGACGGGCGGCCGATCGCGACCACCCGTCCGGCCTTCGGGCTCGAGGTCGTGCCCGAGGATCTGCGCGGGGGCGACGTCACGTTCGCGGCGCTGGGCCAGCTGCTCGGCGCGGACCCGGTCGCGCTCGCCGCCGCGGTGCCGGCGCGCCGTTCCGGGCGCTTCAAGCCGGTGCGTCTCGCCGACGACCTCACCTCCGACCAGCTCGCGCGGGTCGAGGTGCACCGCTACGCGCTGGCGGGCGTCGCGACCGACGTGCGGCCGCGCCGGCACTACGTCGAGGGCTCCCTCGCCGCGCACCTGCTGGGGAGCCTGGGCGAGATCCGCGGCGACCAGCTCGAGCGCGAGGCCTACCAGGGCTATCGGCCGGGCGACGTGATCGGCCAGAGCGGCCTGGAGGCGCACTTCGAGCCGCAGCTCCGCGGTCAGGCGGGCGGGCGCAACGTGGTGGTGGACGTCGCCGGCCGCGTGGTGGACGTGCTCGACGAGGTGCGGCCTCTGCCGGGGCAGCGAGTGGTGCTCGCCCTCGACCTCGACCTGCAGCGAACCGCCGAGCAGGCGATGGACGAGATCGTGCTGCCCAACGACCCGCACGCGAAGGGCGCCGTGGTCGCCATCGACGCGCGCACCGGCGACGTGCTGGCGATGGTCTCGCGCCCCGCCTTCGACCCGAACGACTTCGCGGGCCGCGTCGACGCGGCGACCTGGAAGGGCCTGACCAGCGACCCCTGGGTGCCGCTCCAGAACCGCGCGATCCAGAACCAGTTCCCGCCCGGCTCGACCTTCAAGGCGTTCGTCGCCGCCGCGGCGCTCCACGAAGGCGTGATCGACGAGCACACCTCGGTATTCTGCCCGGGCTCCTACTGGTACGGGGGCCGCGCCTACCGCTGCTGGAAGCGCGGCGGCCACGGCAACGTGAACGTGCACATCGCGCTGCGCAGCTCCTGCGACGTGTTCTTCTACACGGTGGGCGTGAAGCTCGGCATCGATCGCCTGGCGGAGTTCGGCAACCGGCTCGGCCTCGGCCGCCCGAGCGGCCTCGGGCTGGCCCACGAGGCCGCGGGCGTGATGCCGAGCCCCGAGTGGAAGCGCAAGCGCTTCGGCGAGCGCTGGTATCCGGGCGAGACCGTCTCGGTCTCGATCGGCCAGGGCTACGACCTGGTGACCCCGCTCCAGCTCGCGGTGGCGTACGCGGCGCTCGCGAACGGGGGCAAGCTGCTGCGCCCGCGGCTCGCGCTGCGCATCGAGTCGCGCGACGGCGAGCTGCTGGAAGAGTTCCCGACCGAAGTTCGCTCGGAGCTCGAGCTCACCCCCCGCCACGTCGAGGCCGTGCTGCGCGGGCTGGAGGCCGTGGTGAGCGAGCCGGGCGGCACGGGCGGACGCTCGCGCGTGGCGGGCGTGCGCGTGGGCGGCAAGACCGGGACGTCGCAGGTGGTCAGCTTGAAGCGCACCGAGGGCATGGCGGAAGCGGACATCCCGGTGCGCTACCGCGACCACGCCTGGTTCGCCTCGTTCGCCCCCGTGGAGGCGCCCGAGATCGCCGTGGCCGTTTTCATCGAGCACGGCCTGCACGGCTCGAGCGCGGCGGCGCCGGTCTCGCAGCGCATCCTGCAGCGCTACTTCGAGAAGACCGGCCGCATCGCGCCGCCTCCACCGCCGGAGCCGCCCGCGGAGGCCGCGCCCCCGGCGCCCGCCGCGCCGGCCGCCACGCCCCCCGCCGAACCCGAGCCGGCGCCGCTTCGCGCGGACGCGGGAGTTGCCCATGCCGTGGATTGATCGCCGCTCGCTCCAGCACTTCGACTGGGCCCTGTTCGGTCTGGTGCTGCTCGTCGTCTCGATCGGGCTGGCGAACCTCTACTCCGCGACGCGCGCCGGGGCGGAGCACGGCCTGCCCCCCGAGTTCCGCCGCCAGCTCCTGGCGCTGGCGGTCGCGCTGCCCGCGATGGGCCTGGCGCTCGCCGTCGACTACCGGCGCCTCGAGCGGCTGGCCGCTCCGATCTTCCTGGCGAGCCTGCTGCTGCTCGCCTCGACCCTCGTGCTCGCGCCGGTGACGCGCGGCAACCGCTCCTGGCTGATCTACGGGCCGCTGTCCCTGCAGCCGGCGGAGCTGGCGAAGGTGGGCCTGGTGATCGCGCTCGCGCGCTGGTTCCACCGCAATCCCGCCGCGCGGGTGACGCGGCTGCGCGACCTGCTCGCGCCCGGGCTGATCGCGGCGCTGCCGGTCGGCATCATCGTGCTCCAGCGCGACATGGGCGTGGCGGTGCTGACCCTGCTGATCGCCTGCACCTACCTCCCGTTCACGGGCATCCCCTGGCGCGCCTGGGCGATGCTCGCGGGAGTCGGGGTGATGGGCCTGGCGGGGATCTGGACCTTCGCGCTGCGCGACTACCAGCAGAAGCGGATCCTCGACTTCCTCGATCCCTCGCGCGACCCGCTGGCGTCCGGCTACCAGGCCATCCAGTCCAAGATCGCGATCGGCTCGGGCGGCCTGTTCGGCAAGGGCTACCTCGAGGGCCCCCAGACCCAGCTCCGGTTCCTGCCGACGCAGCACTCGGACTTCGTGTTCTCGGTGCTGGCCGAGGAGTGGGGATTCATCGGCAGCGTGGTGGTGCTCGGCCTCTATCTCGGCGTGTTGATCTGGGGCCTCTGGATCGCCCGCAACTCCAAGGACGGCTTCGGGGCGATGCTCGCCGTGGGCATCGTGGGCCTCTTGTTCTGGCCCGTGGTGATCAACGTCGCGATGGTGCTCGGGCTGGCGCCGGTGATCGGCGTGCCGTTCCCGCTGCTCTCCTACGGCGGCTCGGCGCTGCTCGCGTCCCTGATCGGCCTGGGCCTGCTGCTCAACGTCTCCATGCGTCGCTACATGTTCTAGGCTGTCCGCATGGCCGCCCGCCGCAGAGCCCCCCGCCGCCGGATCGGCGCCTTCTTCGACATGGACAAGACGCTGATCGCCGAGAACTCGGGCGCGCTGTTCATGCGCTACCGCTACGAGCAGGGCCAGCTCTCGGGTTGGGAGCTGGCCTCCGGGCTCGCCGCGTACCTCCGGTACAAGGTGGGCATGCTCGACATCCGCGCCTGGACCGCGGACGCGATGGAGCAGTTCGCCGGCGAGAGCGAGCGCGCGCTGACGCGCGAGGCGAACGTCTGGTTCGAGGAGTGCGTGGCGCCGACTCTCTATCCCGAGGCGGAGGAGGCCGTCGCGCACCACTTGAAGGAAGGCCACGTGGTGGCGATCGTGTCGGGCGCCACCAAGTACGTGGTGAAGCCGCTCGCCGCCCGGCTCGGCGTGAAGCACATCCTCTACACGCGGCTCGAGGTCGAGCGCGGCCGCTTCACGGGCCGCGTGATCGAGCCGATCTGCTTCGAGGAAGGCAAGATCTACTGGCTCCAGCAGCTCGTCGAGGAGCAGAGCATCGACCTCGCCAAGAGCTGGTTCTACACAGACTCGGTCACCGACCTCCCGCTGCTCGAGCTGGTCGGCCACCCGGTGGTCACCAACCCCGACCCGCGGCTCTACCGCATCGCGGTGCGCCGCCACTGGCCGGTGCGCTTCTTCACTCCGCCCGCGAAGCCGCCGCGCCGCGCCGGCGGCGCGCCCGACCCGGGCGCGGAGCTGGCGGAGGCGGCGGCGCCGCGCGAGGACGCCTGAGCGTCTCTCGGCGGGCGTCTAGCGCGGGCGCTGTACGGAGCGGCGGGCGGTGCGCGCCGGCACGCGATGGCGCGGAGCGGCGGGCGGTGGGCCTGCGACCGAGGTAAAGCGGAGCCGGCGCTCGCGGCGCGGGGCTCGGCAATGCGTGCTCGCCCTCGGCGCGTCCTCCGGAGCCGTAGCGAGGGCGAGCACGCAAATCGGGGCCGCGCGTCGCGCCCCGCCCCCGCTTTCCCGCGGCCGCGGCCCCACCGCCCGCCGCTCCGCGCCGCCGCGTGCCGGCGCGCGGAAGTCGATTCCCGGACCAGAAGAAGAAAATCGGTCGAGGCCCGTTCGGTCCACCGTCGTAGCGAGGGCTCCCTCGCATCGAGACTTCGGCTCCGCCGCAACCATGCGGGACCGCCAGGACGACTAGATCCCGCCAGCCGTCGGGGTCTGCGGCAGCGGCGCGGGGCTCGGCAATGCGTGCTCGCCCTCGGCGCGACTTCCTGAGCCGTATCGAGGGCGAGCACGCAAATCGGGGCCGCGCGTCGCCTGCGCAGACCCCGACGGCTGCGCGGTCCGATCCGGCTGGCGGCAGCTGTTGGTTGCGGCGCAGCCGGCGTCGCGGACGTTCACCGGAACCATGTACCGCGGACTCGGCGACGGGACCCGGGTGTACTTGCTGTGCGGGACGTGCGAAAGGGACTCGCTCTTTCGCGGTATGGCGCGAGGCCCCCTCTGCGTGATCCAGAAGCGCATCGAGTCGCGGGGGGCGGTGGGCCCGCGACCGAGGTAAAGCGGAGCCGGCGCACGATGCGCGCGAGGAGTATGGCGCGCGCGCCGGCGAGCCACGAGGGCGCGGGCCCACCGCCCCCCGCGACGCACGGCACTCGCGTAGATCACGAGCCCATGCCGCGACCCCTTACGCCAGCAGCTTCTCGACCATCTCCTCGAAGGCCTTCTTCGGCCGCGCCCCGGTGATCTGCTCGACGACCGTGCCGCTGCGGAACGCCAGCACGGTCGGGATCGCCCGCACGCCGTAGGTGCCCGGCGTGTTCGGGTTCTCGTCGATGTTCATCTTGACGATCTTCACCCGGTCGCCGTAGCGGCTGGCCAGGTCCTTGATGATCGGGGAGATGGCGCGGCAGGGAGCGCACCACTCCGCCCAGAAGTCGATGATCGCGGGCGTCTCCGACTTGAGCACCACCTCTTCGAAATTCCGGTCCGTCACCTCGAGCACTTCGGCCATCAGTCCTCCGTCGTCTCCGTCACCCAGGCGGGAAGCCCGCCCGGCACCACCGCTACGTCCGTCGCCCCCGCGCGGGCCAGCCGCGCGCCGAGCCGCAAGCCCAGCTCCGGCTGCTCCGCCAGGACCACGATCCTGTGTCCCGCCAGCGCTTCGTCCAGGGGCTGGTCCGACGCCACCAGGCGCGCGCCCGCCGCGTTGCGGGCCGGGGCGGCCTCGCCTCGGGCCTGCAGCAGCAGGGCGCCGCCTCGCACGGCGTCGCGCGCCTGCTGCGGGTCGACTTCCCGAAAGCTCGGGACGCCGAGCCGGCCGAGGGCCTGCGCGCTTCGCGCCCGGAAGTCGCATCCGCTGGCCGCAGCCGCCGCCCCGAGGGCGATCGCGAAGAGCGCGGGCCGGGACATCGGCCGCAGCATAGCCTCCCGGTCAAGGGCCGAGGGCGGCGGCGCGCGTTGACGCCCCCCGTCGCCCCGGTTATGCTGCGGCTCTCCAACCTCTCGATTTCAAAGCGTTTTCCAATTTCCAGGCGTTCGCACGGACAGGAGGGAGGCGAGCGGCGCGTGTCCCGACGCTGGCCCCGCATCGACCGTTCCCGGGTGCGCACCGTGTCCGCGCGGCGCCGCCCGAGCAAGGTCCAGAGGACCGAGGAAGCGCGGCCCCACCGTCCCGGGGCCACGCTGCGCTCGTTCCTCGACGGCCTGCCGCGGATCCTCGCGGCCGCGGAGCTGCGAGCCGCCGTGGATGCGACCGCGCGCGCCCACGCGCGCGGCAAGACCATCCTCTGGGGCTTCGGCGCGCACCTGATCAAGGTCGGCTGCGCGCCGATCGTCGTCGACCTGATGGAGCGGGGCTTCGTGAGCGGCATCCTGATGAACGGCGCCGGCTGCGTCCACGACCTCGAGCTGGCGATGATGGGGCGCACCAGCGAGGACGTGGCGCCGGCGCTCGACGACGGCAGCTTCGGCATGGCGCGCGAGACCACCGAGCGGCTGAACGCCGCGATCGCCGCCGGGCACCGCGACGGGCTGGGCATGGGCGCGGCGCTCGGCCGGGAGATCCTCGCGGGCCGCTACCCGCACAAGGGTCGCTCGGTGCTGGCCAACGCCGCGCGGCTCGGCATCCCGGTGACGGTGCACGTCGCGATCGGCACCGACATCCACCACATGCATCCGAGCGCCGACGGCGAGGCGCTGGGCGCAACCAGCTTTCGCGACTTCGAGACCCTCACGGGCGGCGTCGCGACGCTCGAGGGCGGCGTGCTGTTCAACATCGGCTCCGCGGTGATCCTGCCCGAGGTGTTCCTGAAGGCGCTCGCCCTGGCGCGCAATCTGGGCTTCCGCGTGCGCCGTTTCACCACCGTGAACCTCGACTTCATCCGCCAGTACCGGCCCTCGGTGAACGTGGTCGAGCGGCCCACCCGCCTCGGCGGGCGCGGCATCTCCCTGATCGGGCACCACGAGATCATGCTGCCGCTGCTGGCCGCCGCGCTGATCGAGGCCGCGGAGGGCGAACGGTGAGCGGCCGCATCCGGATCGTGGAGGGCGACCTCACCGAGCAGGAGGTCGACGCGATCGTGAATGCCGCCAACAGCGACCTCGTGCTGGGGGCCGGCGTGGCCGGCGCGATCCGCGCCCGCGGCGGCCCGAGCATCCAGGCGGAGTGCGACGCGATCGGGCCCATTGCGGTGGGCAGCGCGGCGCTGACCGGCGCCGGCGCCCTGCCGGCGCGCCACGTGATCCACGCCGCGAGCATGCCGCCCGGCGGCTCGGCCAGCGAGGAGAGCGTGCGCTCCGCCATGCGCCGATCCCTCGAGCTGGCCGCGGAGCGGGGCCTGCGCAGCATCGCGGTGCCGGCGCTCGGTGCGGGCATCGCCGGCTTCCCGCTGCAGCGCTGCGCCGAGATCCTGGTCGAGGAAGCCAGGCGCCACCTGGCGGGCGAGACGAGCCTGGAGGAGATTCGCTTCGTCCCGTTCGGGGAGCCGGCCTACCGCGTCTTCGAGATGGTGCACGACGCGGCGAAGATCGCCGAGCAGATGGAGCGCCTCGCGCGCCGCGGCGAGCGGCGCTCGTGAACCTCCACGTCTACACCGAGATGTTCTACCTCGCGGCGGCGGTGCTGGCGACGCTCGGCCTCTCGCTCCGCCAGCCGCAGCTCTCGCGCGCGGCGGTCGGGGCGCTCGCGGTGGGCGCGCTGGTCCACGCGGCCGCCTTCCTCCAGCTCCACGAGTTCCGCCTGCCGCCGCGCCTCAGCGGCCTGCGCGGCGCGGTGTCGCTCGCCGCCTGGGTCGGCACGCTGTTCTTCCTGTCGCTGATGCGGCGCGGGCGGCTGCAGGCGCTCGCGGTGATCGTGGCGCCGGCCGCGTTCCTGGGCGCGTTCTTCGGCTCGCGCGGGCTCAGCCCCGGCGTCGAGGCCGGCGCCGACGTCCCGCTCTGGGCCCAGATGCACGTGCTGCTCGCCAGCGCGGGCTTCGCGCTGCTGGGCGTCGCCTGCGCGGCGGGCCTGCTGTTCCTCGCCCAGCGGCGCAGCCTGAAGCGCAAGCAGGGGCTCCAGGGGCGGCTGGTGCTGCCGCCCCTCGAGTCCCTCGACCGCGTCAACGCGCTGGCGCTCTCGGTGGGCTTCCTGCTGCTGTCGCTGGCGCTGCTGACGGGCGTGATGTGGACCCTGGAGATCGAGGGCCACCTGTGGCCGCGCTCGCCCCACGCGAACGCGACCCTCGCGGCGTGGGGCATCTACGCCGTGCTGGTGGGCGCGCGCTGGCTGGCTCGCCAGGGCGCGACGCGCGCGGCGCAGTCGGCGGTGGCGGGCTTCGCGATCCTGCTGGTGGCGGTGCTCGGCGTGGGGATGCTCACGTGAACCTGCTGCTCGTCGGCATGAACCATCGCACCGCGCCCCTCGCGCTGCGCGAGCACTACGCCGTCGCCGAGCTGGGGCCACCGCTCGCCAAGCTGGTCGACCGCGACGTGATCTCGGAGGCGGTGCTGCTCTCCACCTGCAACCGCGTGGAGGCGATGGTCTGCGCTGCGCGTCCCGACGTGGCCCGGCTGCGCCTGCGCTCCTTCTTCGAGCGGGACCTCGCCAGCGGCCCGCCGCCCGACGCCGGCGTCTCCCTCGGCGACGCCCTCTACGAGTTCAGCGGCTCCGAAGCGGTGCGCCACGTCTTCCGCGTGGCCTCGTCGATCGACTCGATGGTGCTCGGCGAGCCGCAGATCCTGGGGCAGGTGAAGGACTCCTACCGCGCGGCCGTCGAGGCGGGCGCCTGCGCATCGATCCTCACCCGGCTCTACCAGCACGCCTTCGCCACGGCGAAGCGGGTGCGCAACGAGACGCGGGTGGCCGAGCGGCCCGTCTCGGTGGCGCGGGTGGCGGCCGAGCTGGCCGCGGAGGTCTTCGAGAGCTTCGGCGAGAAGACGGCGCTGCTGGTCGGCGCCGGCGAGATGATCGAGCTCGCCCTCGAGGCGATGCGCGAGGCCGGCCTGGCGCGGGTTCGCATCGCCAACCGCACGCGCGCGCGCGCGGAGGCGCTGGCCAGCCGCTTCGACGGCAGCGCCCACGGCCTCGAGGAGCTGCCCGAGCTGCTCGCCGGGGCGGACGTGATGCTCACCTCGATCGGCGGCGACGGGCCGCTGGTGCTGCGCGAGGACGTCGAGCGCGCGCTGCGCGGCCGCGGCCACCGCCCGCTGTTCGTGATCGACCTCGGCGTGCCGCGCAACGTCGATCCTCGCGTCGACGAGCTCGACGGCGTCTACCTGTACGACGTCGACGACCTCGGGCGCGTGGCCGAGGCCAACGCCGAAGAGCGCCGGCGCGAGAAGGTGCGCGCCGAGGCGATCGTGCTGGAGGAGGCCCAGCGCTTCGACGGCTGGCTGGCCGCGCTGGCGGCGGTGCCCACCATCCGCGACCTGCGCGCGCGCGCCGAGCGCATCCGCAGTCAGGAGCTGGAGCGCGCGGTGGCCCGCCTGCAGGCGTCCGAGGCGCCGCGCGAGGTGCTCGAAGCGCTGACGCGCGGCATCGTGAACAAGCTGCTGCACGCGCCGATCTCGAAGCTGCGCGGGCAGGAGGACCGCGAGCAGGGTCTCGCCACCCTCGAGGCGGCGCGCACGCTGTTCGCCCTCGACGAGGGCGAGCCCGAGGCCGAGCCGCCCCAGGGCGAGGAGAGCTGACCCACCGTGAGCGTGCTGCGCATCGCGACGCGCGCCAGCGCGCTGGCGGTCGCCCAGTCGCGCCAGGTGGCCGGCGCGCTGGAGCGGGCGCTCGGCGTGCGCGCCGAGCTGGTGGAGATCCGTACCACCGGCGACCGCATCCAGAACGCCCCGCTGGCGGCGATCGGCGGCAAGGGGCTGTTCGTGAAGGAGCTGGAGGAGGCGCTGCTCGCCGGCCGCGCGGACCTCGCCGTGCACAGCGCCAAGGATCTGCCCGCGGGCCTCGCGCCCGGCAGCGTGCTGGCGGCCTTCCCGGAGCGCGTCGACCCGCGCGACGCGCTGCTCGGCGCCGAGCGCGGCCTGCGGCTCTCGGACCTCCCGCGCGGCGCGCGCGTCGGGACGGGGAGCCTGCGGCGCCGCGCGCAGCTCCTCGCGGCGCGCCCGGACCTCGAGGTCGTGCCGCTGCGCGGCAACGTCGACACGCGGCTGCGCAAGCTCGAGCAGGGCGGGCTCGCGGCGATCGTGCTGGCCTGCGCCGGGCTCGAGCGCCTCGGCCTCGCCGAGCGCATCGACGAGCGCATCGACCCCGCCGTCATGCTGCCGGCGGTCGCGCAGGGAGCGCTCGCGCTCCAGGCGCGCGGCGGCGAGGCGCTCGCGGCCGACCTCCAGGCCCTCGACCACGGCCCCACGCGCGCGGCGGTGCTGGCCGAGCGCGCCTTCCTGGAGCGCCTGGCGGGGGACTGCAACGTGCCGCTCGCGGGCTACGCGAGGGCGGCGGGAGGCGAGCTGCGCCTCTCGGGCCTGCTCGCGAGCCCGGACGGGAGGCGCGTGCTGCGCGCCGAGGCGAGCGCCTCCGGGGATCGCCCCGCCGAAGTCGGCGTGCGCGCGGCGGAATCGATCCTGGCGCAGGGGGGCGGGGAGATCCTGGCGGCCCTCGCTGCGGACGCGCCGTGAGCGCGCGGGGCCGGGTGGTGCTGGTCGGCGCCGGGCCGGGCGCTCCGGATCTCGTGACCGTGCGGGGCCTCGCGGCGCTGCGCGCTGCCGACGTCGTGGTCTTCGACTCCCTCGCCCCGCGCGAGCTGCTGGAGGAGGCGCCCGCCGCGGCCGAGCGCATCGACGTCGGCAAACGGGGCCACACCGATCCGCCGCGCAGCCAGGAGGAGATCAACCAGCTCCTCGTCGAGCACGCCCGCGCCGGGCGCTGCGTGGTGCGCCTCAAGGGCGGCGACCCCTTCGTGTTCGGGCGCGGCGGCGAGGAGGCGAGCGCCTGCGCGCGCGCCGGCGTTCCCTTCGAGGTGGTGCCGGGGGTGAGCTCGCCGATCGGCGTGCTCGCCTACGCCGGCATCCCCGTCACCGATCGGCGTCACGCGGCGTCCTTCGCCGTCGTCACGGGGCACAAGGACCCGAGCCAGGCGAGCCAGGCCGACCTCGAGGGCCTCGCCCGCGCGGCCGACACGCTGGTGGTGCTGATGGGCATGCGCAACCTCGAGGCGATCGTGGCGCGCATCCTGGCCGCGGGCCGCGATCCCGCCACCCCCGCCGCCGCGGTGATGCTCGGCACCACCCCGTGGCAGCGCACCGTGGAAGCGACGCTCGCGGAGCTTCCCGAGCGCGTGCGCGCCGCGGGGCTCGGCGCGCCGGCGGTGATCGTGGTCGGCGACGTCGTGCGCCTGCGCGCCGAACTCGACTGGTACGAGCGGCTGCCGTTGTTCGGCGCGCGCGTGCTGGTGACGCGCCCGCGCGAGCAGGCCGGCGAGCTGGTCGACGCCCTGCGCGCCGCGGGGGCCGAGGCGCGCGTGATCCCGATGATCCGGGTGGAGCCGGCGGGCGACGCGGCGGCGATCGCCGCGGCGCTCGGGCGCCTCGACGACTACGACGCGGTGCTGTTCGGCAGCGCCAACGCGGTGCGGGAGCTGGTGCGCCGCGCGGCCTCGCGGGGCGTGCCGCTGGCGGGGCGCCGTGTGCGCTACCTGTGCGTGGGCCCGGCGACGGCGCGCGCCGCGGAGGACGCGGGCCTCGCGGTCGCGGCGCTGCCCGAGGCCCGCTTCGACGCCGAAGGCCTCTACGAGTCGCTCGCCGCGCTGCTGCCCGTCGCGGGCCGGCGCTTCCTGCTCCCCCGGGCGGAGGGCGGGCGCCGGACGCTGGCCGAGCGGATCGCCGGCGCCGGCGGCCAGGCGGAGGCCCTCGTGCTCTACCGGAGCGCCGCGCCGGACCGCGACCCCGCGCCGCTGCGCGCGGCCCTCGCGGCCGGCGAGTTCGATACGCTCAGCTTCGCCAGCCCTTCGGCGGCGCGGCACTTCGCCGCCCTCCTCGACGAGGGGGCGCGCGAGGCGGCCCGGCGCTGCGTCGTCGCGGCGATCGGTCCCGTGACCGCCGAGGCGCTGGCCGGGGAGGGCCTCCCGCCCGACGTGGTGTCGCCGCGCGCGGAGGGGGCGGCGCTCGTCGCCGCGCTCGCGGAGCATCGGGCCCGCACCAGGAGGAGTCGATGAGCTTTCCCCGAGTCCGCATGCGCCGCCTGCGGCGCACCGAGACGCTCCGCCGCATGGCGCGCGAGACGCGCCTCTCGCGGGACGAGCTGGTGCTGCCGCTCTTCGCCGTCGAGGGCCGCGGCGTGCGCGAGCCCGTGGCCTCGATGCCCGGCGTGTTCCGCTGGTCGGTGGACCAGCTCGCCGACGAGGCCAAGCAGGTGGCGGACCTCGGTATCCCCGCGGTGATCCTGTTCGGCGTGCCGGCCGCCAAGGACGCGCGAGGCTCGGGAGCGGACGCCCCCGACGGGATCGCCCAGCGCGCGGTCGAGGCGGTGCGGCGCGCGGCGCCCGAGCTGGTGGTCATCACCGACCTCTGCCTCTGCGAGTACACGGACCACGGTCACTGCGGCCTCGTCGAGGGCGGCGAGGTGCGCAATGACCCCACCCTCGAGCGCCTCGCCGCCGCCGCCGTGTCCCACGCGCGCGCGGGCGCCCACGTGGTCGCGCCCTCGGACATGATGGACGGGCGCGTCGGCGCGATCCGCAGCGCCCTCGACGCCGCCGGCTTCGAGGAGGTGGCGATCCTCGCCTACGCCGCCAAGTTCGCCAGCGCCTACTACGGCCCCTTCCGAGAGGCCGCCGAGAGCGCACCCGCCTTCGGCGACCGCCGCTCCTACCAGATGGATCCGCCGAACCGGCGCGAGGCGCTCCGCGAGATGCGCCTCGACCTCGAGGAGGGAGCCGACGTGCTGATGGTGAAGCCCGCGCTCCCCTACCTGGACGTGCTGGCGGAGGCCCGGCGCGCCTTCGACGTGCCGCTGGCCGCGTACCACGTGTCCGGCGAGTACGCGATGATCCACGCGGCCGCGCAGCGCGGCTGGCTCGACGGGCCGCGCGCCATGGAGGAAGCCCTGATCGCGATCAAGCGCGCCGGCGCCGACTGGATCCTCACCTACGCCGCCAAGGACCTGGCGCGGACCCTGGGCCGCTAGCGGATGGGCCTCCTCTACAAGGTCGTCGAGACGAGCGACGTGAGCGACGTCGAGCTGGAGCGCATCCTGAACGAGTACACGAAGCAGGGCTGGTGCCTCGACGCGATCCAGTTCGCGATGCGCGACTCCTCCAAGCGCCCGGCGATGGCCTTCGTGACCTTCACCCGCGACGAGGCGGACGAGGCCGCGGGCTGAGCGCGCCCGGCCGCAGTCGGGTCGCGGCGAGCTTCGCCGCCGCGGCGCTCCTCGGGATCGCGGGCGGCCTCGCCGTCGCGGGGCTCGCGCCGGGCTGGGACGCCCCCGCGCCGCCGGACGGCTCGCGCTTCGCGCTGCTGGCCGTCGGCGACTCCGGCCACCGCGCGAAGTTCTCGCCCTGGGTCACACCCCAGCTCGCGGTCGGCGACGGCCTCTGGTCCAGCCACCGCCGCGACCCGGTCGACTACCTGCTGCTGCTCGGCGACAACTTCTACCCCGACGGGCTCGAGCCGGGCGAGGCAGAGGCCCGCATCGCGATGAACCTGGTCGCGCCGCTCTGCGGCTTCCTCGACCTGTCGGCGCCCCTCGGTCCCAACGTCGAGCCGAGCTGCGGGGAAGTGCCGGACCGCCGGCGCCCGATTCCGGTGCGCGCGGTGCTCGGCAACCACGACTGGCGCGCGCCGGAGAGCCCCGGCCTGCAGCGCGAGCTGGTGCCGCGCTACCTCGCGAACTTCGCGCTGAAGGAGGACGTCGCCTGGGTGGAGGAGACGGCCGCCGGCGTGAGCCTCGTGTTCTTCGACTCGACGCCCGGGCGCTCGCCCGAGGGCGCCGCGAAGCTGCGCGACGCGCTGGCGAGCGCGCGCGGGCCGTGGCGCGTGGTGGTGTCGCACCACCCGATCGAGGCGTCTCCGAAGGGCGAGGCGCTGCGCGGCGCCCTCGCCGCCGCGGGCGTGCCCGTGCAGCTCTGGCTGGCCGGCCACGACCACAACCTCCAGCTCTCCGAGCCGGGCCGGCCGGGACCGGCGCTGCAGGTGATCGCCGGCGCCGGCTCGCATCCGACGGGCGCGAAGTACGACATCCCCGGACGGAGCTTCTTCCAGCGCACCCTCGGCTACGCGCGGGTGGACCTGGTGCCCGACCCCGCCGCGCCGGGGAGCGAGGAGCTCGTGGTCTCGCTCGTCGCGGTGCGCCCGGTACCCGCGGCCCTCTGGCAGCGCGCGCGCGTGGTGGCGCGTTACGCCGTCGCCCAGGGCGGCAGCGTGCGCCGGGTGCTCCAGGAGCCGAGCGACCCGCTGGACTCGGGGGATCTCGAAGAGGAGCCCTACGAGTAGGCGCGGTTACCAGGTGTCGACGCAGGGACGCTTCTTGCCGGCGCGCGGGGCGGGAGGCGGCGCGGCGCGCAGGGCGGCCAGGATCAGGCGGCGCGAGTCGGCGGGGTCGATGACGTCGTCGATCTCGAAGGCGGTGGCGTAGCTCGTGGCCTTTCCGACCTCGTACATGCGGGCCACCATCTCGTCGAACAGCGCCTTGCGCGCGGCCGGATCCTCGAGCGCGGCCAGCTCCTTCCGGTAGCCGAGCTTCACGGCGCCCTCGAGCCCCATGCCGCCGAACTCCCCGGTCGGCCAGGACACCGTGAAGATCGGCGCCTTGAAGCTGCCGCCCGCCATCGCCTGGGCGCCGAGGCCGTAGCCCTTGCGCAGCACGATCGTGAAGAACGGCACGTCGAGGCTGGCGCCCACCACGAAGAGCCGGCTCACGTGGCGCACCAGAGCGGTTTTCTCGGCTTCCGGGCCGACCATCATTCCCGGCGTGTCGCAGAGGAAGAGCACCGGCAGGTCGAAGGCGTCGCAGAGCTGGAGGAAGCGCGCCGCCTTGTCGGCGCCGTCGCGGTCGATCGCGCCGGCCAGGTGGGTCGGGTCGTTCGCCACCACGCCGAGCGGGCGGCCCTCGACGCGGATCAGCGCGGTCACCATGCCGAGGCCGAAGCCGCGCCGCAGCTCGAGCACGCTCTCCGCGTCGGCGAGCGTCCGGATCACCTGGCGGACGTCGTAGACGCGCAGGCGGTTCTCGGGCACCAGTCCGCGCAGCAGCCGCTGGTCCGCGCACTTCCACGAGCCGAGCGAGCCCTGGAAGTAGCCGAGGTACTGCTTCGCCACCCGAACGGCCTCGGCCTCGTCGGCGACCGCCACGTCCACCACCCCGTTCGGCACCTGCACCGACATCGGGCCGACCTCGTCGGGGTGGAACACGCCGAGACCGCCCCCCTCGATCATGGCCGGTCCGCCCATCCCGATCGACGAGCTCGCGGTGGCGATCACGACGTCGCAGCAGCCGAGCAGCGCGGCGTTGCCTGCGAAGCAGCGGCCGGAGTTGATGCCGACCAGGGGCACCAGGCCCGAGAGGCGGCCGAAGTAGTGGAAGGCCATGCAGTCGAGGCCGGCGATGCCGGCGCCGTCCGTGTCCCCCGGCCGGCCCCCGCCGCCCTCGGTGAAGAACACGACGGGCAGCCGCCACTGCTCGGCCAGCTCGAACAGCCGGTCCTTCTTGCGGTGGTTCTGCAGGCCCTGGGTGCCGGCCAGCACCGTGTAGTCGTAGGCGAGCACGGCGCAGCGCGAGCGCGCTTCGTCGAAGAGCGCTCCGTTCACCTGGCCGATCCCGGCGACGAGGCCGTCGGCGGGCGTCTTCTCGATCAGGTCCTCGAGCGTCCGGCGCCGCCGCTGGGCGGCGATCGCCAGCGCTCCGTACTCGACGAAGCTGCCCGGGTCGCAGAGATCCTCGACGTTCTCGCGCGCGGTGCGCTGCCCCGTCCGGCGGCGGCGCTCCACGGCGTCGGGGCGCGCGGCGTCGCGCGTGAGCGTCTGGCGCCGCTGGAGCTCGGCGAGATCCGGGCGGACCCGCGCGAGGTCGGCGCTCGCGGCCTCGGAGAGCGCGGCGGCTTCGACTTCGCTCTCCTCGAGCACGACCAGCGCCGAGCCCTCGTAGACCGTGTCGCCCTCCCGCACGGGCACGCTGCGCACGATCCCCCCGACCGGCGCCTCGATCACGTGCTCCATCTTCATCGCGCTCATCACCAGCAGCTGGGCGCCGGCGGGGACGGCGTCGCCGGGAGCGACGCCCACGACGACGATCGTGCCCTGCATCGGTGCGCGCACGGCAAGCTGACCCTCGGGGACCGGCGGTTCGGCGACGAGGGGCGCCGGTGGCCCCGGCTCGGCCCCCGTGCGAGCGGCGGCGCCCGGCGTCTTGCCGTGCGCGAGCACGGCCAGCGGGTCGGAGGCGTCGACGCGCGCGCCGGCGCGGAGCGGGACCGGCGCGGGCGCCTCCTCGGAAGCGGAGGCGTCGACCAGCGCGGCCAGCTCCGCGTCGACGAAGCGGGTCGTGACCGCCCAGTCGGCGAGCGCGGGGTGGGCGAGCAGGCTGCGCAGGAAGGGGAGGTTCGTGGGCGCTCCTTCGATGCGGAACTCGGCGAGGGCGCGGCGCGCCTTGGCCAGCGCGCTCGCGAAGTCGGGCGCCGAGACGATCAGCTTGGCGAGCAGCGAGTCGAAGCTCGCGTTCGGCGCGAAGCCGACGTGCCCGCAGGTGTCGACGCGCACGCCGGGACCCGTCGGCACCTCGAAGGCGTCGAGCATGCCGCTGGCCGGGCGCAGGGAGCCGTCGCGGCCCATCTGCTCGGCGGCGACGCGGAGCTGGATCGCGAAGCCGCGCGGCGGCTTCTCCTCGCCGGGAGCGAGGCCGAGCTCGGCCAGGGACCGACCCGCCGCGAGCTCGAGCTGCGTCGCGACGAGATCGACGCCCGTCACGGCTTCGCTCACGGTGTGCTCGACCTGGAGCCGCGCGTTCGCCTCGATGAAGGCGAAGCGGCCGGGGACCTCGGTGTCCACCAGGAACTCGAAGGTGCCGACGCCGTCGTAGCGCGCTTCGGAGGCCATCCGCTCCGCGGCGTCGACGAGCCGCGCGCGGAGCTCGTCGGCGAGCGCCGGCGCGGGGGCGACCTCGACCAGCTTCTGGTGCCGGCGCTGCAGCGTGCAGTCGCGCTCGCCGAGCGCCCGCACCCGCTTGCCGTCGCCCACGATCTGCACCTCGACGTGCCGCGCGCGCCGCCACAGCTCCTCGACGTAGAGCGCATCGCTCCCGAAGGCGGCGCGCGCCTCCGAAGCGCAGCGCGTCCAGGCCTCGGCGAGGGTGCCCGCGGCGTGCACGGCGCGCGTGCCGCGCCCGCCGCCGCCCGCGATGGCCTTCACCATCAGCGCGCCGTTCGCCCCGAGCGAGGCCAGGAAGCGCGAGGCTTCCTCGAGCGAGGTCGGGCCGTCCGTGCCGCGCGGGACGGGCACGCCGCAGCGCGCCGCGAGCGCGCGGGCCGCCGCCTTGTCGCCGAGCAGGGCCAGGGTGTCGGGCGCCGGCCCCACGAAGCGCAGCCCCGCCGCCGCGCAGGCGCGCGCGAAGTCCTCGCGCTCGCTGAGGAAGCCGTAGCCCGGGTGCAGCGCGTCGCAGCCGGCGCCCTGCGCGGCGCCGACGAGCTGGGCGGCGTCCAGATAGGGCGCGACGCCGCGCCCGCGGAGCGCGCGCGTCTGGTCGACCCGGCGCAGGTGCAGCGCGCCGGAGTCGTCCTCGCCGTACACCCCGACGCTCTCGATGCCGAGCTCCGCCGCCGCCCGCGCGATGCGGATCGCGATCTCTCCGCGGTTGGCGATCAGCACGCGTCGCAGTCGCATCGAGTCTCCGGGCTCCGTCCTGGCCAGACGGAGTGGGTAGCACGCCCCCGGAAGGGGCGGGCTTCCGCACCCGAGGCCGACACGGACGTCTCCTTCGAGCCACTACGCAATGTCCGGCTGACGTTCGCAACGAGATGTTGCGCTGCGGAGCCGCTCGGGTCCCGAGCGGATGCGGCGAAAGCCGCCAGATCGGCATGGGAGCTGCAAGGGCTTCCGCGTCGAACCCGAAAGGAGATCCTCATGCACTCGTCCGGCGCCTCGCTTCACGGAGCCCTCTCGGCCGCGATCCTCGCGGCGATCGCCGCCTGGGCGCCGCCCGCCGCCGCGACGCTGCTCGTCTACGAGCCCTTCGACTACCCGGGCGGCATGGTGCTCGACGGCGCGCCGCCGACCGGCCAGAACCTGACCGGTCCCTACCAGGGGGGCACCCTCACGGTGCTGCGCCTCACGGTGGAGAGCCCGGGACTCGACTACGGCAATCTGATCGGCGCGCCGAGCGGCGTGGGCAACCGCCTGAGCCAGGCAGTCGGCACCGCTGCGAACACCGCCAGCGTGGGCGTCGATTCGGACGTCCTGGTAGGCGCGGGCACGGCGATCTTCTGGAGCGCGCTCTTCACCCTCGACGACTCGAGCAACGGCAACCGCCTGGCGAACATCACCTTCACCGACGACGCCAACGGGGACGTCATCACCTTCGGGGAGCCCGCGGTCGGGGTCGGAGGGCTCCGCGTCTCGACGTCCACCGTGGCGACGGGCCAGCTCGTCGCAGCCGGCGTCGACAATGCGTTCGTCGACGGCCACACGCTGCTGCTCGTCGGGCGCTACTTCAACGGCGCCGCGCCCGGCAGCGATACCCTCGACCTGCTGGTCTACGACACGGCGGACGCCGAGGCCCTTCCGGCAGCCTTCGACCCGCTCGATCCGAACGCGGAGCACGCCTTCGCGATCGACGGGCTCGACATCGACCTCGCCGCGATCCGTTCGATCACCTTCACGATCCGCGGCGACGCCAACAACTTCATCGACGAGCTGCGCATCGGCGACAGCTACGCCTCGGTGGTGCCGGAGCCGGGCACCGCGCTGCTGCTGCTCGCGGGCCTCGCGGGCCTCGCCGTCGGTGGCCGGAGGCGCAGCTAGCAGTCGGGGGTCGGCCAAAGGGAGCGCTGTTCGTCGCGGGGGACGGTGGGCCCGCGGCTCCATGGCTCGGCGGCACACACGCCGTACTCGTGCGCGCACATCTCGCGCCGCCTCCGCTTTACTTCCGCCGCGGGCCCACCGTCCCCCGCTCCCCGATGCCGCGTGCCGGCGCCCGGAAGCCGATCCCTCGGAAGGAAAGAAAGAATCGGTCGAGGGATGTTCGTTGCGCTACCAGCGCCAAGAGCGTCCGTGCATCGGGACTTCGGCTCCGCCGCAACCATGCGGGACCGCCAGGAGGATAGGTCCCGCCAGCCGTCGGGGGCTGCGGCAGCGGCGCGGGGCTCGGCAATGCGTGCTCGCCCTCGGCGCGAGCTCCGGAGGCGTATCGAGGGCGAGCACGCATTGCCGAGCTTCGGTTCGACTGCGCAGACACCGACGGCATCGCGGTTCGATTCGGCTGGCGGTCACTGTTGGTTGCGGCGGAGCCGGCGTCGCGAAGGGCCATC
>Ga0105107_10000356_pt1 | contig 28168 bp, 16 predicted proteins | sample PPLLaktember2015_6_FD_79335 | JGI IMG/M metagenome (GOLD analysis project Ga0105107, IMG submission 79335) | Freshwater sediment microbial communities from Prairie Pothole Lake near Jamestown, North Dakota, USA - PPLs Lake P8 Core (1) Depth... | ecosystem: Environmental > Aquatic > Freshwater >... | reverse complement strand
GCCGATCCGTTGACTGAGGCCCTCACACAAAAGGCCCGCCCTCAGGTCGAGGGCGGGCCTTCCGAAGAAACGACGGAGACGAACTATCGTCGAGTTGACACGGGTCTTTCCATATCAGAACGGGTTGAGCACGTAGCCTTCCTTGTCCAGCACGAGGTGCGCGGTCATGGCCGAGGTGGCAATGGTCGCAGCCGGCGTCACCACCGCCCGCGGCAGGTTTCGCGAGACGGAGGTCTGCCCGCACAGGTAAATCCGCACGCCCGCTGCCTTCAGCTCGTCGAGCAGCGCAACGTTCGGGTTGTCCTTCCCGTAGCGCTTCCGATATTCGTCGTTGGTCAGCGTGTCCTTGCCGGCCGTGCCGTGGATGACGAGCGCGGCCTTCACGCGCTCGCGCGGCACGCCCGCCTGCGCGTGCACGTTGAGGAACCGCGCGACGGTATCGAAGTTGGTGTTCAGCTCACCGGGCTCCGGGCCGACGTTCACGTCGAACCGCAGCTTCAGATCCTGATCCTTCGGCGGCAGTAAGCCGGGGTTGGGCACCTCGAAGGCGCCGCCGAAGCTGGGCACGGCGGGGCCCAGGCGGCGGGACGAGGTGGACGTCTGGGCCTGGGCGATGGTCGGCGCGGGCACGGCGGTGAGGGCAAGCGTGCAAACGATAAGGACGAGAATGGTCGAGCGCATACGCCCATCATAGCTGGCGGCGGAGCGCGGTCGCCGTTGGGGTCAGCTGGAGGCGATGTCGGTCGCGGTCGCAGGTGCCGAGGGGTGCGCGCCGGACAGTCGCGCCAGGGATGCGGGCTGCCCCGCCACGATCAGCCGATCGTTGGCCGCCAGCGGCCGACGGGGATCGGGCGCCTCCACCCGGCCATCCGGCCGGAGGACCGCCAGCACGCCGACATCGAAACGCCGCCGCAGGTCGAGGTCGGCAATGGATCGTCCGGGCCAGTCCGGCCTCTCACCGACAGCGAATTCCTCGACGACGAAGTCCGTTTCCTCTGCCGTCTGATCCGGAAAGTCCACGCGCTCGAGGTACGCCATGGCCAGAGCGAGCGCATCCGGCTCGCCCGTCAGCACGAGGCGGTCGCCAGGAAAGAGCTGGAAGTCGGGACCGGGGTTGAAGGTGTTCCGGCCCGATCGGGCGACGGCCAGCACCGTGACGTTGAACTGGTCGCGCAGCGGCACATCCTCGAGCCGACGGCCCGCCCAGATGGAACCGCTCCCGAGGCGGACCTCACCAAGCCCCGGCGCCCTGGCCGCCACCTCGCCCAGTCGATCCAGGCCGCTCGTGATGGCGTCGGCCGCCTGCTCGGCCGCGTCGGCGAAGGGCCGCAGGAGGACATCGACGCCTTCGAGGCGCAGCAGGTCGGCATCTTCGGCGGTGCGGCACGCCACCGCCACCTTGCCCGTGTACCCGTGCTGCCGCAGGTGCCGCAGCAGGGTCCGACTGTGTGTCGCGTCGGGGACGGAGCTGACCACCCACTTCGCGCCAGCCAGCGGCAGGTGCTCGAACACGTCGGCATCCTCTGCGTCGCCATAAAGCACGGGCAACTGCTCGGCCCGCCAGCGCGCGAGCGCGTCGGGGTCGAAGTCCACGCCGAGCACGCGGCGGTTACGCAGCCGCAGGTGGCGGGCAATGCTTCCGCCATACCGCCCGAGGCCGAAGAGGATCACTTCCGTGTCCTGCGGCGGCACCGGCCGGTCGTCGCCGGCCTCCCGATACGGGAACCGCCGCTCGAAGATGCCGAGCGCCGGCGCGAGCCGCTCGTAGATGGGACCGGAATAGAGGATCAGGTACGTGGACAGGCCGATGGTCACCAGCCCCACGGTGGTGATGAGGCCCATGGTCTCGGCGTCGATATGGCCGAGGCTCAAGCCAAGCGCTCCGAGGATGAGGGAAAACTCGCTGATCTGCGCCACGGTCAGGCCCGCCAGGAACCCCGTGCGCCGCCGGTAGCCCATCGCGCCCATGATGGCCATGACGATCAGCGGATTGCCGACGAGGACGAAGACCGAGAAGACAAGGGATGCGCCGAGCGTCGAGCCGAGCAGGGAGAGGTCGAGGCGCGCGCCCAGGTCGATGAAGAAGAACAGCAGCAGGAAGTCGCGCACCGTGACCAGCCGCGTGCCGAGCGCGTCACGGTAGGCCGTCGAGGCCAGCGACACGCCCGCCAGGAACGCGCCCACCTCGCGGCTGAGGCCCAGCGCCTCGCCGACGGCCGCCAGCACCACGGCCCAGGCAATGCCGAAGAGCACCAGCAGCTCCGGCACGCGCGCGAGCGCACCGGTGAAGGCTGGCAGCACCCACCGCGCCAGGGCGCCAATAGTCGCCAGGAACACGAGGGCGGCCATCGCGGTCCCGATGGCCGACGTGGCAGCCCGTCCGGTGTCGCCGGCCGGGCCGAGTGCCGTCAGCGCGATCATGGCGAGGATGACCGCCAGGTCCTGGATGATCAAGAAGCCGACCGCAATGCGACCGTGGAGCGAATCGATCTCGCGTTTGTCCGACAGCAGCTTGACGATGATGATGGTGCTCGAGAAGGTGAGGGTCACCGCGATGTAGGCGGCGGGGATGGTGGCGAACCCGAGGCCGCGCGCGATGGCGAAGCCGATGGCGGAGGTGAACACCACCTGTCCCACGCCGGTCGCCACCGCCACCGGCCCGACCGTCCGCACCATCTCGACATCGAGCTTCAGCCCCACCACGAACAGCAGCAGGGCAATGCCGACGCTGGCCAGCAGCTCGGTCTCGTCCTTCTCCGTCACCAGGCCGATGCCGGCCGGACCGACGACGATACCCACCACGATGAACGAGACGATGAGAGGCTGGCGCAGCCATGCGCCCAGGGCCCCGATGCCGACGGCGGTGAACAGAACCCCTGCGATCTCGGCGAAAGCATTGTCCAGGTGCATTTCACGACGCCCGCGACGGGCACGTCATTATGATGTGTCATGCGGAGCCGCGCCCTCGTGGCCACTGTCGCGCTGGCTCTCGGCTTGGCGGGCATTGTCCTTCACGCGCGCGCACAGGCCGCTCGCCCGCTCGTCTATCAGATCCCAATCGACGGCGTCATCGACCTCGGCCTTGCCCCCTTCGTCGATCGCACGCTGAAGGACGCCGAGCAGAACGGCGCCGCCGCCGTCGTCCTCGAGATCGACACGTTCGGCGGACGGGTCGACGGCGCAGTGCTCATCCGGGATGCGCTGCTCCGATCGCGCGTGAAGACCATTGCTTTCGTCAACAAGCGCGCCATCTCGGCCGGCGCGCTCATTGCCCTGGCCGCCAACACCATCGCCATGGCCGAGGGCGGCACCATCGGCGCGGCCACGCCCGTGGAGGTGGCGCCGGGCGGGCCGGCGCAGCCGGTGGCCGAGAAGACCGTCTCGTACATGCGCACGGAGTTTCGCGCCACCGCCGAGGCGAGGGGCCGTCCACCCGATCTGGCCGAAGCGATGGTGGATGCCGACATCGAGGTGAAGGGCGTCAGCGACAAGGGGAAACTGCTGACGCTCACCACCACGCAGGCGCTGGAGCACAAGGTGGCCGACCTTCGCGCCGACTCGTTCGAGGCGCTGCTGGCCGCGGTGGATCTCGAAGGCGCCGAGGTGCGCCGCCTGCGCCAGACGTGGGCCGAGTCGGTGGTGCGCCTCCTCACCCATCCGCTGTTCTCGTCCCTCCTCATGGCGATCGGCGTCCTCGGGATCATCATCGAGATCCAGACGCCCGGGGTCGGCTTGCCGGGGGCGCTGGGCCTGGCGTGCCTCGGGTTGTTCTTCTGGGGACACTGGATCGTCATGCTGGCCGGATGGGAGGAGCTGCTGCTCGTCACGATCGGCCTGTTCCTCCTGGTCGTCGAGGTCTTCGTCACGCCGGGCTTCGGTGTGGCGGGGATCCTGGGCACGATCGCGTTGGTTGGCGGGCTCGGCCTCAGCATGGTCGGCGCCGGCGCGGCCTGGGAGGTCGTGCTGATAGCCGCCGGCCGCGTGGCCGCTTCCCTGGTGCTGGCCCTGGGGGGAGCAGCCGCCATCGTCGGCGCGCTCCCGCGTCTCCCATTCGGGCGGCGGCTGGTGCTGCAGGACGCGCTGTCGGCGGGCGCCGGCTACGCCTCGGCCCCGCAGTCGGACGTGACATGGATGGGCAAGCGCGGTGTGGCCGTCTCACCGCTCAGGCCCGCCGGCATCGCCGAGTTCGACGGCCAGCGGGTGGACGTCGTCTCGGATGGCACCTTCATCGACCCGGGCGAGCCCATCGACGTGATCCACGTCGACGGAAACCGCGTTGTCGTCCGGCGCGCCCGCACGACCCACACGGGAGGACTGGACCATGGGAGCTGAAACGGAACTGCTCGGCGCAACCGCCCTGCTCATCCTGACCATCGCGGCCGTGGCCATCGTTCTCTATCTGGTCCCGGTCCGCTTGTGGGTCGCTGCGTGGGCTTCGGGGGCGTTCGTCGGGCTCATGACGCTCATCGCCATGCGCCTGCGCCGCGTGCCGCCAGCCACGGTGGTGACGGCCCGCATCATGAGCGTAAAGGCGGGCCTCGACATCCCGCTGAACGACATCGAGGCGCACTTCCTGGCCGGTGGCAACGTCGTCAACGTGGTCAACGCGATGATCTCGGCCGACAAGGCGAACATCCCCATGCCGTTCAAGCGCGCAGCCGCCATCGACCTGGCCGGCCGCGACATCCTCGCCGCGGTCAAGATGTCCGTCATCCCGAAGGTGATCGAGACGCCGCGCATCGCGGCCGTCGCGAAGGACGGCATCCAGCTGCACGCCTTCTGCCGCGTGACGGTCCGCACCAACCTCGATCGCCTCGTCGGCGGCGCCGGCGAGGAGACCGTCATCGCTCGCGTCGGCGAGGGCATGGTCAGCACGATCGGCTCGGCCGAAACGCACAAGGACGTCCTCGAGAACCCCGATCACATCTCGAAGCACGTGCTGGCGAAGGGCCTGGACGCGGGCACGGCGTTCGAGATTCTCTCCATCGACATCGCCGACGTGGACGTGGGCGAGAACATCGGCGCCAAGCTCCAGATTGCGCAGGCGAATGCCGACAAGCAGATTGCGCAGGCCAAGGCCGAGCAGCGCCGCGCCATGGCCGTGGCGCAGGAGCAGGAGATGCGCGCGCGGGTCGTGGAGGCCGAGGCCGAAGTGCCGAAGGCCATGGCCGAGGCGTTCCGTCTCGGCCACCTCGGGATCATGGACTACTACCGGATGAAGAACGTCCAGGCCGACACCACCATGCGCGATGCGATCGCGCGTGGCGACGAGAAACCGCCGGAAGGGTCTGGCGCGTAGGGCAGGCCGGTGACCGACGTCCTGATCTTCCTGTTCCTGCTGTTCGGATCGGTGGCCGCGTGGCTCCTCGATCGACGTGTCCGGGCAGCGGCACGCGCGCGCGGCGAGGAGCCGGCACAGCCTCGCGACGTACCGGCCATCCCCGCCAGTGCCCCCGAGGTCGAAGCAGGGGTCCCGCCCCGCCCTCCGATACCACTCCGCCCGCCGGTGGTGATCCGCCCGCCGGGCATGATCGGGCCACGGGACACCCGCGCCAGCCGTCGTCCCGCTCCGGCACGCCGGTCGAGCGTCCGGATCGACCGACGCCGCGCGCGTCCGGTCACCGTCGCGCGCGCGCGCGACGGGATGGTGCTGTCGGTGATTCTCGGTCCCTGCCGCGGGATGGAGCCACCTCCGTGAGCGCCGCGAGCTTCAGCTGAGCTACCGGGCGCCGCCGGCCGCCTTCGTGTCGCGAGCCTCACAGCCGCCCTCGGGCACAGGGTGCGCCCACAACGTGTCGATCTCGAAGATGTGGTCCAGGCAGATGGGATCGCCCGCCTTGAGATTCTCTCGGGTGAGCGCGAAGGCCAGCCGCGGGTCCCGGTCCGTCGGCCAGTCCACTTTCACCAGTTCTACCTCTTCCAGCCCCTCGTACGGCTGAACCGAGATGACGCGCCACACCTTGTGAGGCGGGAGGACCATGTGCTCCACGTGCGGCGGCTGTGCGGCGGTTTCGGACGACCTGTTGCACCCCGGGCTGACGACCAGCGCCAAGCCGACGGCGCACGCCACGACGAGCAGTGCGAGCGGCGCCCTGCCACGGAACTGCGTGTTCATGTGACTCCTCCAGTCCTACAGCATCCAGATCTCCCTGAACGCACGGTGGAAGTTCCCCCCGATGATCTTCTCGATGACCGCGTCCGGGTACTTCCGCTGCCGCATCCCCCTGACGACGCCTTCGATACGACGCGAGTGATTCAATTCCGGAATGAAGAGCGGCCGCGCCTCGTCCGGCGCGGAGATGCCCCGCGCCGCCCGGCCGTCCACGAAGGCCTTGTGCTCGCGCAGGTACTCCGGCGTTTCCTCGATGGGCGCCGTGCTCAGGTCGCTCCCGATGCCCACGTGATCGACGCCGCACACCTTGATCGCGTGGTCGATCTGGCGCATCAGCATCTCCACGGTCGGTGCCCCGGGGCCAGGGCCGATGAAGGGCATGAAGTAGATGCCCACCACGCCGCCCTTGTCGGCCATCGCCTTCAGCTCGCGGTCTTCCTTGCTGCGCGGATGGCGATACACCTCGCGGCAGCCGCTGTGGGTGATGAGCGGCGGCCGGCTCGACGCTGCGATTCCGTCGGCGGTGGTCCGCGTGCCGCAATGACTGAGATCCACGGCCAGACCCAGGGCGTTCATCCGCTCCACCACCTGCCGTCCGTAGGCACTCAGCCCCGCGTCGCCCGGCTCGAGACAGCCGTCACCGACGAGGTTGCGGTCGTTGTAGGTGAGCTGGATGATGCGCACGCCGAGCCGGTGGAACACCTCGAGGCGCGCGAGATCGCGCTCCAGCATCTCGGTGTTCTGGAAGCCGAGGATGAGCGCCAGCGTCTTCTGCTCCTTCGCGCGCGCGATGTCCTCGTGGCGCCGGACGATGGAGAGCAGGGTGGGATAGCGGTCGGCCTCGCCCTGCCAGAGCGCGATGTTCCGCGTGGTCGCCTCGAAGGCATCGGCGCTGACGGTGACGTTGATGGCCGTGATACCGGATGAAGCGATCGCATCGCGCTGCTTCTGGGACAGCGGGCCGCGCGGCGGCCACGACACGTTCATCGACCCCGGATTGGCGAGCGCGTCGATGACGATGGATCGCTGGTACACGCCCGCAGCGTCGTCCTGCCGCCCCTCGGAACGCGCGCGTGGAGGCGCGAGGAGCACCGGTGCGGCGCCGATCGCCGCCGCGAACTGACGCCTGGTGATGGTGTGATGACGAACCTCCATCGGCCCTCCGTCCCTGCTTCTTGCCTTCTGCCTTCTGCCTCTTGCCTTCACCCCGCTACTGCCACGTGGCTGGGTCGATCGCGAGGCTCTTGATCCGTCGATACGCGGTGGCGCGGCTGATGCCGAGCCGTTCCGCGGCCAGGCTGACATCGCCACGGTGCGCCTGCAGGGCGCTGACGATCTCGTCACGCTCGGCCGACGCCCTCGCCGCCTCGAGCTTGCCCGACGCGTTGGGGCCGCGGCCCAGGATATCGGGATGGAGCCGCATGGTGTCCAGCATCTCGCCGGGTTCGAGGAACAGCACCGCGCGCGCCATCTCGTGCTCGAGCTGGCGGACGTTGCCCGGCCAGTCGAAGGTGGTGAGCGCATCCACCGCGCCGCGCGACAGCCCGCCGACGCGGCGCCCATGACGCGCCGCCTCGCGCGCGAGAAAGAACGCGGCGAGATTCGGGATATCCGCGCGCCGCTCGCGGAGCGGCGGCAGCTCCACCACCCACGTGGCGATGCGGTGGTAAAGATCCGTACGGAAGCGTCCGTCTTCGATCATGGGCGTCAGATCGCGGTTCGTGGCGGCCACCACGCGGATGCGCGCGGCGTGCGGCTCGCGCCCTCCCAGGCGATAGACCAGGCGCTCCTGGAGCACGCGCAGGATGCTGGCCTGGGTCTCGGGCGCCATGTCGCCGATCTCGTCGAGGAACAGCGTCCCCCCGTCGGCCAGCTCGAACTTACCGGGCCGCGAGTCGACGCCCGTGGCAACGCCACGCTCGATGCCGAACAGCTCCACCTCGAGGAGATCCCGCGGCAGGGCCGCGCAGTTGAGCGCCACGAACGGGCCATCGGCGCGCGACGACGCGGTGTGGAGGTAGCGCGCCAGCAGCTCCTTGCCCGTGCCCGATTCACCGGTGATGAGCACCGACACGTCGCCGCGCGCCACTTTTGCGGCCTCGTCGTACACGCGCCGCATCGACGCCTCCAGCGACGGCGGGTCGGGCGGAGGCGGCGGCGCCCCCGCCGGCCGCTCGGGCCGCGGCCGCCTCGCCCGCGGCGCATCGCCGAGCGCCACCAGCGCAGCGGCCGTCTCGAGCAGCGGCGCGTAGGCGTCGGCGAGGCGAGCGGTCTGGAAGCGCGCGCGCACCGCCACGCCCGCGCAGGCTCCCGTGCGCTCCTCTCCGGCGTCGACCGCGTCCACGCCCTCCGCACGCGCGGTGAAACGAAGGGCCTCCCCCGGCCCGTCTCCGATGTCGAGCGCCAGGCACGGCACCGCGACGAAGAGCGCCTGCCCGACGGCCTGAGCCATGCCCTCCATCTCGCGATGATCGAGCAGCCGGCGCAGGAGGCGCGGCAGCTCGTCCAGGACGAACGCCGCCACCGGTTCGAACGACACGGTGCTGCCCGGCACGGCCGGCGCGGGCGTCGACGCCGGCATGGCGCCGCTTCCGGGGAAGGCAATGCCCACCTCGAGATCGGCTTCGGCGACCTCTTCCAGCACCGCGGGCACGCGGCCGAAGTAGAGGGGCACACCCGCCTGCAGCTCGGACTCGCTCACCCGCCGCGACCCGACGGTGGTGCCGTTGCTCGACGCCAGATCCCGGAGGACGGCCCGGCCCGACGATACGGCGATCCGCGCGTGCCGCTGCGACACGCTGGGATGCGCGATGTGCACGTCAGAGGCGGGGTCGGACCCGACGACGTTGTCGCCCTCGCGCAGCACGAACCGCTGCTGTCCGTGCTCCGTGGAGACGACGAGCCGAAGGGCCATGGGTGGGGCGGTCCTCAGCGCCGGGGCGGAGCCGTTGTGGTGCCGCTCACGCGCCGTTCGAGGTCGGCGATCCGCTCGTCGATCACCGCATCGGCCGCGCCCGCGGCACGCGCCGCGCGGAACCCGTCCAGTGCTTCGCGGGTGAGCCCGAGCAGGCCGTCGACCTCGGCCAGCAGCGCCGCAGAATCGGGATCGCCCTCGCCGAGGGCGGCCCTCAGCCTGTCGCGCACCGCCGTGTCGTCGGCGTTGAGCGTGCGAAAGCGACCCTCGCCTTGCAGATTGAATCCGCTCGGCATGTGCGCAATGACCCTCCACACGTAATCCGCTCCGGGCACGAGCGTGCCCGACGGCACCTCGACCCGCGTGCCGGTGATGGTCCGGCGCAACGTCACCGTCGCGGACGCGTCTTCGATCTCCACGCTGTACTCGCGCGCGCCGACCGGCGCGAACTCGAGCACGGTCGCGTCGGCCCGCGTCCTCGCGTCGTCATTCGGATGCAGGAATCCCAGCTCACCGGCGCGGATGCGCACAGCCGTGGCCGTCCGGCTGCGTCCCGCGAGAGCTGCCACGAGCGGCACCGTGGCCACTGGCGCCAGCACGTCGGTGACACCCGCCAGCCGATCGGCCCGTCCGTCTTCGATCCGAACGCGGCTGTTTCCGTGCACGCGCACCCGCGCGCCCGACCGGAACACGATCACCAGTTCGCCGTCGGGCCCGGTCTCGAGCATCGCCCCGGTCTCGAAGCGATCGAACCGTCGGACCTGCTGTGCCCTCGTTCCCACGCGCGAGGTCGCCTCGCCACGCAGCGCAGCAACGATGGCCACCGGCGCGGTCGGCTCCGGCGCACGCACACCCGCCGAGACCGGCGACACCGGCGTCAGCAGCACGGCGATGAGGAAGACCAGGCGGTTCATGATCGGTCGTGGGTCGAGCCGCGATTCTACTCCGGGCGCGCGGGCAGCCAGTTCCTGAACGCCGCCGCCACGGCCACGGAAGCCAACCCCAGCAGCAGCGCCGCCGCCATGGCGACGACCCGTTGGTTGCGAAAGGCGACCACGGCTGCGGCACAGGCCAACAGGGCGATGCCACCAGAGACAAGCACGATGAGTGCCAGCTGGCGGAACCAGAGCCATGGCAGTGCCATGGCGAGCAACCCCAGGCCCACGACCGGCCAGTACCACGAACCCGACGCCTCCCTCAGCGGCCTGCCGGCGAGCACCGTGTTCACGATGACACCTTGCAGCGTGAGCCCTGAGCGGGCGACGGGCAGGCGACCGGGCGCGGGCACGCGATGCCGATCGCCGCTGCCGGTGAACTCCGCGCCGACGAGGATGATGCGATTGTCGAAGCGACGGCCTTCGCTCGACTCGGCCGCGAAGGTCACCCAGTTCTGCCGATCGATCGCCTCGGCATCCACGGTGTAGTCGACGAGGAACTCCTCCGCCGTCGCCGCCGCCTCATCGGGGGGCGACGTGCGCGCGACCTCGGCCACGCGGCCTGCGAGCGTGGCGCGCAGCCCGCCCGCGCGGTCGGCCACCGCCGTGCTCGCGCGCCGAATGGTGCCGTCGGCCGCGGGGAACTGCATCACCGATCCGAACAGGCCAGCGGCGGCCTCTGGCCCGAGTGCGCCGGCTACCAGCGCATCGACGGCCTCGGGCCCGACCACTTCGCCTTCGCCATCCGATGCCACGGCCAGCACCACGCGAGGCGCGTGCTCGAGCAGCAGGTCCGCGAATCGCGCAGACGAGGCCCACGCCTCGGGCAGCAGCAGGTCGAACGCCACCACCGCCGCGCCCTGGGACAGCGCCCGCCCGAGAGGGTCGGCGAACTCGTCGCCGCGTACCGAGAGCGGGCGCGCGTCGCCGGCCAGGCTCTCCTCATCGATGCTGACGAGCAGCACACGCGAATCCGGCGGCACCGGTGGGTGAAGGGCAAAGCGGAGGTCCTCGGTCGCGCCCTCGAGCCGCTGGACCCAGGTGAGGTCGGACAACCAGGGACCGGCCGCCGCGAGCACGGCCGCCAGCGCACCCGCCAGCAGCACGCGGCGCGGTCCTTCCCGCCGCCGCCATCGCGCGCGGACCAGCTGCCGCGCGGACACGTCGAGCGCGTGGGCGACCACCGTCGCTCGATGCGGCCGGTCGGACGCGCGTTTCGACAGGCCTGCCAGAACGGGTGCATCGACCGCAGGCGGCACCTGCCTCGCCACGGCCGACGGCGCCGGCGGCGCGGTGGTCAACTGCGCGCGGATGACGCTCGCGGTGTCGCCCTCGAACGGATGACGGCCTGTGAGCATCCGGTAGGCGAGCACCGAGAGCGCATAGATGTCGGACGCCACAGAGGGTGGCTCGCCGCGCAGCCGTTCGGGCGCGGCATATTCGGGCGTGCCGTCGAACCGTCCGACGACATCGGCAGGCGCCTGCTCCGCCGGCACCTCTGTCTCGGTCCGCGCCACGCGCGCCAGCCCGAAGTCGATCACCTTGACGATGGCGCCGGAAGGCGGCCCGAGCACCAGCACGTTGCGCGCCGTCAGGTCGCCGTGCACCACCCCGAGCTCGTGCGCGTGATCGAGCGCGGCGGCGACCTGGCGCATCCACGACGCGGCCACCTCGAGGTCCATGGCTCCCGCGCGCGAGCAGGCGGCCTCGAGCGTCTCACCCTCGACCAACTCCATCACCAGGTAGGGCGTGCCCGCGCCGCGCAGGTCCACCCCGAAGTCGATCACCGAGACGATGTGCGGGTGAGAGAGGCGGCCGAGCGCCTCGGCCTCGAGACGGAACTGCTCGAAGTCGCGCGCCGCCAGCTGGTCACCGGCGTGCAGCACCTTCACCGCCACCGGCTTCTGCAGCGCGATGTGCGTGGCTCGATACACCTGGCCGAACCGCCCTCCGCCGATCACCTCGTGCAGCGCGTACTTGCCGTCGAGGACCCGGCCGGCAATCGCGGGTTCGGGAGCGGTCGCCATCGTCGGCCAATTATGCGCGACCCCGAAGATTCTCGCGTGTGAGACGGGCCATCTCACTCTTGCGACCTGCCCACGCGCGCCACGCAGGCGTCCTCCTGGTCGATTTCACCGCAACGCCTTCGCAGCCCGAGGCTTAGCGCCATGCACGGCGCGCGTTCCGGGTTCGACGCGCGGCTGGCACGCTTGCTGCCCTGCAGTCGCTCGTGCTGCCCAGATCTCGCGTTTCCATTCGCAAGCTCCCGTCGGCACGGGGCGTCGGCGTGCGCGCGCTCGTGCTGATGCTCGCCATCCTCGACCCGGGCGTGGTGGCCTACGCGGGACAGGACACCAGCGGTATTCCACTGACGGCCTCGGCGCCGCCCGATGCACCCGACTGGCTGCATCCCGTCGACACGCTTCGCCTTCGCCTGAGCAGGCCCGTGCGACCCGAGGAAGGACGCGTGGCGGTGCTCGTGGGCACGACCGACTGGAGCGGCCTCGCCGAGCAGGCCGGTGACACCATCGCGGTGCGTCCTTCCGGCGTGGGCTTTCCTCCCGGAGAACACGAAGTGTCGGTCTACCTCGTCGGCAGGGACAACGAGTGGCGCGAGATCGGGCGCTCCACGCTGCGTGTGCTCACCCAGGGCGGATTCCAGAAGGCCGTGGCCCAGCCCACCTTGGAACTGGGCCTCACCGGGCAGGCCGCAATCGGGCGCACGCCGGAGACGCCCGCCGAACCGCGCGACACGTTCCAGGATCTCAACGTCCGCGTCGGTATCGACACCACGCACGTGCGCAACGGCTGGACGACCACCAGCCAGGCGCAGGTGGTGGGCGTGGACGAGCAGCAGCAGGCCCTCCGCTACGACACGCTGCAGGGCGAGGCCCCGATGGTCGATCTCAGCAGCTACCAGGTGGCGCTCCGCAACGGCATCGTCTCGCTCGATGCCGGGCACACGGCGGTCGGCACGCATCGCCTGCTGCTCAACAGTTTCGCCTCGCGCGGATTGTCCGGATCGCTGCGCCTGGGCCCGGTCGTGGATCTCTCGCTGTCGGCCGTCAACGGATCGGCCATCGTCGGCTACAACAACCTGCTCGGCGTCGCCGAGAGCGACCACCGCATCGTCAACGCGACGGTCGGCCTGGAGCTCGTGCCGAGGCGGCGTGGCGCCCTGCGCGTGGACGCCTCGCTGATGAACGGCGCGGTGCAGCCGCTGGCGAACGTGAACCAGGGCGCGGTGCGCGACCCGGAGGAGAGCCGCGGCGTCGGCCTGCAGGTGAAGGCGAGCGACGCGGGCGCGCGCTTCCAGCTGGCCGCCGGCGTGGCGCGCAGCCGTTTCGTGAATCCCCAGGATCCCGAGGCGCCGCCCGGGCTTGCCATCGTCTCGGTGCGCGAGACCACGCGCGATGCGCGATACCTCGACGCGAGCTACGCGCTGGTGCAGGGCGCGAAGCTCGGCGAATCTGCGCAGGCGAACCTGACGACGGCGTTCCGGCACAGCCGCGTGGATCCGCTTTACCGTTCCGTGGCGCTGCCGGTGCGCGCCGACCTCGAGCAGAACGCGGTGGACGTCACGGCCGGGCTCGGGGCGTTCGCCTCTCAGTTCACCTACGACGTCGCGCGCGACAACCTTGCCGAGATCAGCTCCATCCTGACGACGCGCACGCGGCAGCTGCTCTGGACCAATGCACTGCCGCTGCAGGCGTTCGCCGGCCGCAGCGCCAGGGCGGCGGCGTGGCCCACGGTGAGCTATGCGTTGACGCGCGTCCACCAGTCCGGCGATGGGCTGCCCGAGGGCGGGCTCTTCGACTCGGCCTCGCAGGTGCCCGACCAGGTGAGTCTCAACCAGGCGCTTGGCGTCGTCTGGCAGGGATCGGTGTGGCGCGGGGGCTACGGCTGGAACCGGTCGCTCCAGGACAACCGCCAACCGGGGCGCGAGCGGGCGGACCTGCTCAACGTCGTCCACACCCTGCAGGTCGGCGCGATGGCGTCGACGACGCTCGACGCCGGCGTCGAGCTGGCGTTCGAGGATGCCGACAACCAGGAGTCGCTCCGTTCGGATCTCACCCGGCGCGTCTCGCTGAACCTCACGTGGCGGCCGGCGCAGCGCACGACCTTCGCGGGAGTCGTCACCCGCAACTATCTCGAGGACCTGCCGCGCACGGCCGAGCGGCGCACGACGGACGTCAACGTCACCTTCACCCAGGGCGTTGCCTTCCTGCGCAACCACCCCAACCGCCTGCAGGCGCAGTTCTTCGTGCGCTACGTGCGGCAGACCATCTACGGGCTGCTCGTCGGCATGCCCAAGGCGAGCGACACGCGGTTCTGGACGCTCAACACCGGTCTCACCCTCCGGGTCTTCTGAGGACGCCTCCGATGCTGCTCCGCTGCCGCTCATCTCGCTTCCCCCTCGCACACAGCGTGGTCGTCGCCCTGGCCATGGCTCTCCTCTGGGCGGCACCGGCGCCAGCGCAGATCCGCGTGCATCCCACCGGCGTCAACGTCAACTCGCAGGGGGCGACGACGGTCTTCCTCACCTTCGGCGGGTTGAACGGCTACCAGCCCATCGAGGCCCTCTGGTGCAGCCGGCTGATCTCGGCGGCGCCGGACGTCGGGCTGCGGTGCGATCCCTCGACCATCCTCGGCAGCCTGCCAGTGCGCTACGACCAGTCCACCCTCGGGACCGGATCGCTGACCGACATCATGTCGATTCCCCCATCGGTGGTGCGTCGCGCGTACCAGGCCGCCGAAGCGGGCGGCGATTCGGGATTCTTCTACGTGCGCCGGTTCACGAGCGCCGCCGGAGGGCGAGACCAGTACGTCGCCGTCACGTGCCGCATGGCGGGGGGCGGCGCGCGCGTGCCGTTCTCGCTGCTGGACGTGGAGCTCGGCTTCGACGTTGAGACGCCCGTGTTGTACGTCCGGAACGGTGATCGTCCGCCGGCCGTGCGGGCCCGCATTGCCTACAACGGCACGGGACGGCTGCGCGGCCGGTGGGAAGTGGTCATGCCGGGCGAGGAGCTGCCCTCGGCGCGGGACCTGCTCACCGAGGCCACGCTGCCCCTGGAAGAGCGGGGCACGCAGCGTCGCTACACCGAGATCGGGCGCTTCAACGTCTTCCTGTCTCCGTCCAGTCGCGCGTTCACGCTGCCCGGACCGGATCCGCGGCGGCTGCCGACCAGCGCCGACGGCTTCTACTACGTGCTGCTTCGTATCGAGGCGAGCGACGACAAGGAAGGCGACTCGAGCCTCGCCAGCGCCGGCGCCGGCGTGGGCACGGTCAACGCGGGGGCGGTCGCAGGGTTTCCGCTCCCCACCATCCGCTACGTCGTGGGCGGCGAGCGCACCGCCGCCATCGACGGCGGCACGCCGAACGACGTCCGACTGCTGGCGCCGGTGGACGAGGCGGTGGTGCCGTCGGTCGGCCTCGATCTCGCCTGGCTCGAGCTGCCGCAGGCCGACGTCTACCGCGTGGAGATGGCCGACCCGTCCGGCCAGGTGGTGCTCTCGGCGCTGGTGCCGAACGGGGTCAGCGCCTATCGGGTGCCGCCGTTCCTGAAGGACCGCGCTCCGGGCGGCCAACTGCGCTGGCGCGTAGTGGCCGTCGATTTGACGGGCCGCGACATCCGCAGCAGCGCGTGGCGCCGGCTGCGGGTGGAGTGAAGGCAGAAGGCAAAGGCAAAAGGCAAAAGGCGAAAGGGAGTGTCCATCATGATTCGCAGCACGCTTTTCGGTCTCGTCGCGCTCGCGCTCGTCTCGTCCTCGGTCCCGGCTGCGGCGCAGCCCGCCGCGTCGCTCTCCATCGCGCGCATCTTCCACAACGGCGCGCTGCGGGTGGGTCCCAACACCTTCCGCGTGACGGTGAGGAACACCAGCAGCACGAAGCCCATCCTGCCGCGCGAGGTGGTCATCGTGAAGCTGCTCGTGCTCGATGCGAAGCAGAAGGAGACCACCTACGAGGCGCGGATTACGACCGGCATCGGCACCAACGGCGATCAGACGGCGGCGTTCCCCAACGTGGCGCTCGCCGCGCCGGGGCCGTACACCGTGACGGCGCGGGCGACCACGGACTTCGCGGCCGGACGCGCCAATGCCGTCGCACCCGACCGCACGGAGGTGTTCAACGTGGGCGGCGCCCAGGCGGCCGCCGCCAACCAGCTGACCGTGCTGGTGAGGAAGCAGAACGGCATGCCTGGATCGAACCTGCGCGTGGCGCTCAAGGCCAACGGCCGCGAGCTCGACTGGAAGAACACCGGCGGTACCGGCGAGGCGAAGTTCACGAGCGTGGCGCCTTCCGCAAATGGCCAGGCCTACGAGATCGAGGTGAAGCAAATCAACACGGTGCTCGCCGCCATTCCGTACACGATGCCGGCGCAGGCGGCCACCTACGAGGTGAAGGTCCCATGACGCCGCGACCCTCGACTGCAGGCGCCGGGTTCCTGGCCCTGTCAGCCCCGTCGCGGACGTCCGCGGGGCTGCAGCGGCTGATGGCGGCCCGGCCGCGTCCGTAGGCGCCAGCCGGGGATTGGGTGTCGCGAGGGTACACGGAGGGGAGGAAAAGCATGGTGCTGCTCAGTCGCGTGCTCGTGTGGTCTGTCGGTGCCATGACCGCCGTCCTCGTCTCCTCGGCCTCGAGCGCCGCGCAGCCGGGAGCGCCGCAGATCACCAAGGTGGTCGTCAACGGGGGCGCCAACCTCACGAATGCCGACCAGGTGAACGTCGAGGTGCTCTACACCCACCCAGCGGCACCGGGCGCGCCTATCCCGTACTACCGTCTCCGGGTGAAGCCGCCGAACCGCGGCCTGCCGGCGTGGGGCGAGTTCCTCGACGCCGGGCAGCGAAACGTGTTCGTGGCGGTGCTCACACCTCGAGGAGCGACGCCGGTGGGCGGTACCTACGAGATCCAGGTGCAGCTGCGTGACGCAGCCGGGCGGGAGTCGGGCGTGGCCGGGGGGCACGTGATCCGGGCCTCGCCCACACCTTCGCAGCTGCCCCCGCCAGTCGAGTACCGCGTGAGCGGATCCGAAGTGGCGACGCTGATCGGGTTCGCGCGGCTCCAGGGATACCTCAACACCGCCGAGCCCCTGAACAGCACCAGCAACTGCTCGTCATGGCAGAACGACGGCCACTGGCACCTGCGGATGCAGAAGCTGGTGATACCGGTGCCGCTCGGCACCGAGGCCGCGCCGGCACCCCGCTGCCGGTTCGGGTTCTTCAAGGGCAAGGCCCTGCAGTACGGCTGGCATCTGAAGTCCGCGGCCTTCGAGAGCTGGCCGCAGCAGCCCGCGACGTGGGTGATCGAGAACCCCATCAAGTCTACCGGCATCGATGCGTGGTTCTCGATCGCCGCCACCGCCACGGGTTCGATGGGCTCTGGTGAGATCAGGCTGCGCGAACTCGTACTCGAGGGCCCACCGGGCGCCGAGTGGCGCAAGGCGTTTCAACCGTGAGGTTCACCATGCACGCGCGACGTTCACTGACAGCTCTGCTCGCATCATTGTCGATGCTGATGGCGACCGCCGCCGCCGCTCAACCCCTCGGCACGTTCCGGTGGCAGCTGCAGCCGTTCTGCAACGTCGTCACCGTGAACGTCGTGCAGGCCGGGGCCGTGTACACGCTCGACGGCTTCGACGACCAGTGCGGGGCCGCGCAGCGCGCGCCACTGGTCGGCACCGCCACGCCGAATCCGGATGGCACCATCGGTTTCGGGCTCCATGTCGTCACCGTGCCGGGCGGATTCCCCGTCAGCGTGGATGCGCGCATCAGCCTGTCGTCACTCAGTGGGACGTGGAGCGACAGCGCGGGGAACAGCGGGGCGTTTACCTTCAATGCCAGCACGGGCGGTGACCCGCGCACCACACCGGTGCCGGCTGGCGGCGGCGACATCACGGGCGTGGCCGCGGGCCTCGGCCTCACGGGCGGCGGCGTGTCCGGCGATGTCGCGCTCGCCATCGACCCGACGGTGGCGCAGCGCCGCGTCACCGACACGTGCCGCGCTGGTGAGGCCGTGCGCACAGTGAACGCGGATGGCACAGTCGTCTGTGAACGCATCAATGCGGGGGATATCACGGCGGTCACGGCCGGGCCGGGACTCGCCGGTGGCGGCACAGCCGGTGCCGTAACCATGGCCGTCGACTTCGGGGGCCCCGGCACGGCGCCCACCGTCGCTCGCAGCGACCACACGCATGCGGCGTCGGGCACGGGGAACACGGCGGTAGGCACGGGCGTGCTGCTCGTCAACACCGGACCGGGCAACACGGCGCTCGGTGTGGGTCCGCTGGCCGCCAACACGTCCGGAAGTTACAACGTGGCGATTGGCCTCGACGCCCTGACCGCGAACACGACGGGCGCCGGCAACGTGGGCGTCGGTAGGCAGGCCTTGCGCGCCAACGAGCAGGGGGGTGTCAGCGTCGCCGTTGGCGACCAGGCCCTCGGGGCCATCGCGTTCTCGGTTTTCAATACCGCCGTGGGTGGACGCGTTCTGGAGGCACTCACGACGGGCGTGCAGAACACGGCGATTGGCACCGCGGCACTCATGGCGGCAACGTCCGGCAACAACAACGTCGCCGTCGGCGTCGGTGCCGGCGCCACCCTGACGACAGGCAACGGCCTCACGCTCGTCGGGGCCAATGTCACCGCCTCGGACGGGCTGACAAATGCCACGGCCGTCGGGCAGTCGGCGACCGTCACTCAGAACAACTCGCTCGTGCTCGGCAGCATCGCCGGTGTCAACGGGGGACAGGTCAGCACCAATGTGGGGATCGGAACAACCGCGCCCCTGGACCGCCTGCACGTAAACGGTGAGGTGCGCCTGGCCAGCTGCCTCAAGAATTCGTTCGGCAGCGCCATCGCCGGTGAGTGCGCGTCGGACCTCCGCTACAAGAAGGACATCACGCCGTTCGGCCAGACGCTCGACCGGGTGACGCGCCTGCAGCCCGTCCACTACTTCTGGCGTGCGGACGAGTTCCCCGACAAGCACTTCGGCGATCGACAGTCCTACGGCCTCATCGCCCAGGATGTCGAACAGGTCTTCCCCGATCTGGTCACCACCAACGAGGACGGCTACAAGGCGGTGAACTACAGCAAGCTGCCGCTGCTCGCCATCCAGGCCATCCGCGAGCTCGAGGAACGCAACCGGTCGCTCCAGGGCCAAATCGACGCACTGGCGGCCGTGGTCGCGGAACTGAACGCGCGCAGCCGCTGAAACGACTCGCGACCCCTCGACTCCCCCGCGCTCAGTTCCGACCGCTGAGGACGAACGCAGCCCAGTTGTACGGATGCGCGGTACCCGGGCGGCGCAGCATCGAGCGCTGCGCGCGCGCGAGAGCTTCGTCGATCGGCACGCCCCGTCGCACGTGGCGGTGGAACGCCTGCATCAGGTCAGGCGTGACTTTGTCCGGCACGCGCCAGAGCGACGCCACGACCGCGGGCGCCCCCGCGAACTGGAACGCGCGTGTCAACCCGAGCAGGCCTTCCCCGCCGCTCTCGCGGCTGCCCGCCGTGTCGCACGCCGAGAGCACCACCAGGCGCGCGCGGAGCCGCACCTGCTCGAAGATCTCCCACGCCTGGAGCAGGCCGTTGTCCCCGGCGGCGCCAGGCGCCGGCGTGGAAAAGGCCAGCGCCGAGTCGAGCGGGAACGCCGCGTTCACGAGGCCGTGGACCGCCACGTGCACGATGTCCGCGTCGGCCATCGCTTGTCGGACGCGCGTTTCCGACGCCTGGTCGTCGAGCAATGTCGATGCGCGAGCACCGTACAGCCGCCGCAACCCGTCGACTTCACGCCGGCTGCCCGGCAGCGGCGGCAACCCCACGGCGCCGACGCGATCGGTGCCGTCCGAACCGGGCGCGGTCTGCGGCCGGGCGTACACGGGGCTCCCCACGGCGAGCAGTCGAGTTCCGCTTCCACGGGATGCTGCGCGCGGAGCCAGGCGCCCGTAGAGCGTGAGCGACGGCACCTGGTGAACGGGTCGCCATTCGACCAGGTACTGCCGCGCGGGTCGCGAGCGCGGCGTCTCGCGGACGAGCGCCGCAAACGGCAACTGGTGCAGCGGGCCGTCGGGCACCACCAGCAGCCGCTGGCTCGCGGACAGCGTGCGTTCGGCCGGCGCCACGAGGCCTCGGTAGAGTTCGGCGGACAGCGCGTCGAGCGGCTCCATCTCGCCGTTCCGTCGCTCGATCAGCCGGAGCAGCCGGTTCACGCGTTCGGTCAGCGCCTCGCGTCCCCAGGGAATCTCGAAAACGTCGAAGGCGTCGGCCGACAGCAGGAACCCGTGCGACCGCGAGTCGCCGACGAGGTACGCGATGGCCATCGTCCCCGGCGGCAGCAGGCGGCGGGCGTTGTCCACGTCCAGCGGCGCCGACGGAGCGAGCGCGCCTATCCGCGGCGACACGCGGGCGATGTCGGCCTGGGTTGCCGCCAGCTTGAGCCGCACGTCGCGCAGCCGCCCGACGCGCTCGTCGATGCGGGCGGCGTCGCGGGCCGGGCTCAGCGTCGCAAGCTCGGCCTGGATGCGGTCGTACTCCGCCGCCAGCGTCCGTCGCGCTTCGTCCAGGGCCGGTGGCGCCTCGTCGCGAATAGCCACATCGCGCTCCGCGAGCATGGCCAGGAAGACGCGGGCGCGGGCGCGTTCCGACGCGCGAAACGCCTCCGCCGCATCGCCCTGTGTGACCAGGAACGCCGCGTGCTCCGCGTACGACGCCGCCAGCCCGTCGCGGAAATCGGCCTGCGTGTCGAAGGCCCCACCCACGCTGCCGGTGAGGCCATCGAAGATCTCGGTGGCCCGCGCGTAACGCTCGCGGGCCTCCTCCGCGCGTCCACCTGCCGCGTCCAGCCGGGCCTGCGCCATCAGGTTCAGGCCCTCGTACACCGAGCCGGGCGCCACGCGCTGCCAGATCGAGCCGGCCCGGTCGTGGAGGCGCACGGCCTCGACCGTGTCACCGCGGCGCGCGGCCAGGCGGCCGAGCGCGTCGAGCGAGTCGGCCACGTTGCTGCCGTCGGGCGCCAGCTGCTCGCGAATCGTGAGCGCCTGGCGGTGCGCGTCCGCGGCCGCGTCCAGCGCGCCCGCGGCTTCGTTCACCTTGCCGAGCTCGGTGAGCGTGAACGCATGCAGAACCGTGCCTTGTGCCAGCTTCGCGCGAATCGCGAGGCTCGCGCGCGCCAGCCGCTCGGCCTCGGCCAGGTTGCCCGACAGCCGTTCCACGCGCGCGAGGTTGCTCAGCACCCCGCCCTCCTGCAGCGAGCCGGGCGCCGCCTGTCGGGCAAGGGCGAGCGCCCGCGCCAGATAGCCACGCGCGGAGGCCGTGTCGCGCCGCTCGATCGACATCAGGCCGAGATTGCCAAGGGTCGAGGCACGATCGAGGGGTGGAAGCCGCAGGCGCTCCTTCATCTCGAGGGACCGCCGGTAGTACGACTCGGCCTCGGCGTACCGCCCGCGCTGCATGGCCGCGATGCCGAGGTTGTTGAGCGCGGACGCCTCGTCTACGCCGCCGGGATCGAGCCGCGCGTGAACCGCACGAGAGGCCTCGAAAGCGCGCTCGGCCGCCGGCAAGTCACCGCTCTGGCTGCGCAGGATGCCGAGCAGGTTCAGGTTCCTGGCTTGATCCACCGAATCGGGCGCGATGTCCCCGGTCAGTTCCAGCAGGGCGCGGACACGCTTCTCGGCCTCGGGCAGGCGTCCACGACGCCAGTCCACGTCCGCCAGCGCGAACGCCAGGCGCACCGACTCGATGGTCGTCTGGGCGCGGCCGACCATCGCGAGGGCCTGCTCGAAGTACGGCGCAGCCTCCTCCAGCCGACGACGAGCGACCGCAATGCGACCAAGTTCGGCCAGCGCGTCGGCCTCGTCCCAGCTGCCGGCCGCGAGCGAGCGCCGGATGGCCAGCGCCGCCTCGGCCTCCCGCTTCGCCTCGTCGTGCCGGCCCTGCTGCCGAAACAAGGTGGCCCGCCGCAGGCGCCACGATGCGCGCAGCAGCGTATCGCCATCGTCTGCCGTCAGGGCGGCATCGATGGCGGCCGCGGCATCCTCCCAGCGTGACCGCCGGAGGGCCAGATCGAAGCGCGCGCCCAGCAGCACCTGCTGACGACGCCTGTCGTCCGCCACGCGCGAGGCCGCGCCGGCCGCATCCAGTTGCATGGCCGCCCGGTCGAAGGCCCGCTGGCCCATCAGGCGCTCGGCCAGGCGAACACGCAACCAGGTGGCATCCAGTTCCCGGCCTTGTGCGGCGAGTCGGATGAAGAGGGGTGAAACGCCAGGGTCGGGTGGTTCGACCGCACCGCCTGGCGGGGTCGGGCGCGCCTCGAGCAGGCGGCGCCACTCATCGTGGAGATCGCGCTCGAGGATGGGGCTTACCGAGAGGCCCAGGCGGGAAGTGCGGATGGGGAGGTCAATGGCGACGGACTCCCCACCGCGCCGCACGTCGAGCGTGACGCCCAATCGGGGCATGACCTCCAGCGCGAATTGGTCGAAGGCCCAGGGATCGGGCAGGGCGCCCTCAGTGGCGCCACCGCGGGCGGTGTCGCCCTCGCCTGCGACACGGCGCCACCCCACGATGACATCGTCCTGGCGGAGGCCAGCGACGGCGGCCGCCGATCCGGGGAGGACCGCGTCCACGACGAGACCGCGAGACGGCTGGTCGGCCGGCTGGGCCGCGTCCAACCAGCCCGGCCATAAGCACAGCAGAGCCGCGAGCGTTGTGTCGCGAACGAGTCGGCGGCGAGGCGCGGGGAGCATGGGGGAAGGCCTTACATACTAGCGAGGTTCCTCCGCCAACCGAGCATGGGCCCGCTCCGCGGTGGTGCGACCCACTTTCGGAAATGGTCCCCGATGTCCCGTTACGAAACACGACGACTCCGGGAAGAAGTGTGTAACTTATTCAGAATCAGATAGATAGGGGAGAGTACAAATCGGTATCCGCATTGCAGATGTGCACCTGACGTGCGCCCGCCACACTCGTCGGTCTTCGTGCTCGCCGCCGCTGCGCTCGCGGTGCCGCTGGCCCTCTACGCGGCCGGCCGGCCCGATGCGCCCCGCGCGCTCGAGATTGCCGGCTTCGCCGTCGCGGCGCTTCTGGCCTCGGCGGTCAACGTTCGCCCATCGTCCACGAGTGAGCTGGACGACATGCGCTCGTCCTTCGTCCTCGATTTCGCCACCCTGATCCTGCTCGGGCCTCCAGCCGCCACCGTCGTCGCGGCGTCGGGAGAGATCGCGAGCGGACTGGGGCCCTCCGGCGGCTGGCGCCGCGCCAGTCGGGTGCTCGTCGCCACCGCCACCAGCCTCGGCGCGCTGCACACCGCCGGCGCGGTCTTCGTCGGGCTCGGCGGGACCATCGGTCATTTCGAATGGCTCCGGGTGACGGCGCCGCTGGCCGGTGCCGTGGTGGCGTACTGTGTCGTCCGGACCGTGGTCGCCGGGCTCGTGATGCCGCTGGTCACGAGGCGATCGATCGAGGCGCGGTGGCCCGCGCGCCTGCTGCGCACCTGTCCGGCCCACGTGATCGGCGCCAGCCTGGCCGTGGGACTGGCCGAGGCGGTCGGGCGTGGCTACTGGGAACTGCTGGCCGTGTCGGCCCTCCCGCTGTATTTCGCGCACCGCGCCTACAGCGGTTACCTGGACGCCCACGACGAAGCGCGCCATCGTCACGAGGTCCTCGATTCGCTCCAGGGCATGGCCTTCATCAGCAGCCTCGGCGAGGTGACGCTCTGGAACGACGCGCTCGAACGGCTCGTGGGGTGTCCCCGCGAGCGCGCGCTCGGTCGCTCGCTCGTTGCGGCGGTTCCCGCGCTCGGCGGCTCGGAGCTGGAGCGGGCCATCGACGAGGTGACGAAGACCCCGGGTGTCCGTCCCGTGGCTCGGGTCACGATGCCCACGGTGGCGGGCGGGCGGGTCTTGGACGTGTGCATCCTGCCGGTCGAGGGTGGCACGACGCTGCTCTGGCAGAACGTCACCGAACAAACCCGACACGACTACGCGGTCAGACGGACGGAGGAGCGCCTCTCTCTGGCCGCCGAAGCCGCCAACGACGGGCTCTGGGACTGGAATCTCAGGACCCAGGAGTGCTTCTTCTCCGGCCGATGGCGCGGGATGCTCGGCCTGCCCGCCCGGGCCGGCAGCGGCCGCGTCGAGGAGTGGCTGGGCCGCGTGCATCCCGACGATGTCGGCGCATTCAAGGATGCGCTCAAGGCGCACATCACCGGCGCGACCAATCGCCTGCAGCACGAGCTGCGGATCCGCCATGAGGACGGTACCTACCGGTGGTTCCTGTGCCGCGGCATGGCCGCACGGGGTGCGGGCCCGCGCTCGGCCCGCATCGCGGGATCGCTCACCGAGGGTGGCATCGCGAGGCATCGGGCCGACAGAGCGGCATCCCTGGACCCGTTGACCGGGCTCGCCAACCGCACGGTGTTCATCGAACGGCTCGGGCGGCGGCTGGCCGACGCGCGCGGGCGCTCCGGCGGCGACCGTTTCGCGGTGTTGTATCTCGATCTCGACCGCTTCAAGGTCGTCAACGACAGCCTCGGCCACCTCGTGGGCGACGAGCTGCTCACTGCGGTGTCGCGGCGACTCGAGTCGTGCCTGCGATCGATCGATGTCCTCGCGCGGCTGGGCGGTGACGAGTTCGCGATCCTGCTCAACAGCCTGGCGAACGAGGGACAGGCCAACGCCATCGCGTTCCGCCTCCAGGCGGCGCTGAGCGCACCGTTCTCGATTGGGGGCCGCGAGGTCTTCACCACCGCCAGCATCGGCATTGCGATCGGGCTGACCGACTATGCCAGTCCCGACGAGCTGATGCGCGATGCCGACACCGCCATGTATCACGCCAAGACGCGTGGCAAGGCTCGGCACGAGCTGTTCGATGCCGACATGCACGCGCGCGCCCGCGATCGACTCGGGCTCGAGAACGACCTGCGGCATGCGGTGGCCAACAAGGCGTTCGAGGTGCACTACCAGCCGATCGTGGCGCTCGCCACCGGCGCGTGCGTCGGATTCGAGTCGCTGATCCGCTGGAAGCGAAACGGGGAACCGGTCCCCCCGGACAAGTTCATCCCGCTGGCCGAGGAGCTGGGGCTCATCGAGCCGGTCGGCACCTGGGTCCTCCGCGAGGCGTGCCGCGCATTCGCGGACTGGCGGCGGCGGTACGCGGGCGGGCTCGACTACATCACGGTCAACGTCTCGAGCCGGCAGCTCGTGCAGCAGAACTTCCTGAGCGTCGTCGAGCGGGCGGTGCACGATGCGGGCCTGCAGCCCAGCGACCTCCGCCTCGAGATCACCGAGACCGCGTTGATGGAGAGCCCGCAGGCAGCGGCGGGCCTGCTTCGGGAGCTGCGCGACTTCGGGGTGAAGATCTACCTGGACGACTTCGGGACCGGCTATTCGTCGCTGAGCCACCTGCACCGGCTCCCGGTGGACGCGCTCAAGATCGATCGGTCGTTCGTGAACAGCCTGCTGCTCCCCGATCGGCCGGCGATTGTCGAGAGCATCCTCGCCCTGGCCCGCACGCTCAATACCAGCGTGGTCGCGGAGGGCATCGAGACCGCCGCGCAGGCGCACGAGCTGAATCGTCTCGGGTGCACGCACGCGCAGGGATATCTCTTCTCGCGTCCGTTGTCGGCGACGGCAGTGGAGGAACTGCTCACGCTGAACCAGCCGCTCGGCCCGAAGCGCGCGCTCGCGCTGCGCGGCGCCGTGGCCGAGGCCGAGGCCGAGGCCGAGGCCGATCACGAGGTGTCCTCCGCGCCGCGCCCCATCAGGTGGCCCGAGTTCATCCCCGCGCGCGGCGACCACCCCGTCGACGAACGGACGCCCAAGCTGGCCGGTGTCCAGAGCCGGTGACTGTTCCTCCCGCGCGCAAGCGCGGTCCCCGGCCGAAGGCCGGGCCCTCGTCCCAGCGGCGTGAGCCGCGGTCCTCCTAGATCACGACGGTGAACACCTGGAACGGCGCCCAGTAGTAGGGCCGCGGGAACCCCTGCGCGATGAGCGCGAGCTTGGCCTCGCGCAGTGCCACCGGTGGAGGCGCGCCGGCGGCCATGCGCTTGTAGACCTCGTCCATCAGGAGCGCGGTGGAGCGATCGTCCACGTCCCACAGCCCCGCGACCACGCGCCTCGTGCCGGCGCGCAGGAACGCCCACGCAAACCCCACCAGGCCCTCGCCCGAGTAGGCGCGCTCGCCCGCGCTGCGGCACGCCGACACCGTCACCAGCTCCGCGGACAGCGGCATCGCGGCCACGTCCCGCGCGTAGAGCTTGTAGTCCTGGGCCGCGCCCGACAGGATGACCGCCGAGTCGAGCGGGTTCTCCAGGTTCGCCACGGCGTGCGACGTGAAATGGATCATCGCGAACCGTTCCGGGCGCGCGCCCTTGAACGCCGCCGGCGATGCGCGCTCGCCGGCGAACGCGGTGACCGACGCGGGTGCGAAGTGTCGGCTGATGGCGCTCATCTCCGCCGGCGCGTAGCCGAGCGCCGGGAATTCCGGCGCGCGCGGTGTCGGGTTGCCCACGAGGAGGAGCGCGTGTGTGTTCGACGGTTTTGAAGTGCCGGCGCTTCGTGCGTTGCGGCTCAGCATGGCAAGGGACGGTGCCACCTGCACCGTCACATCCTCGATCCAGTAGTGCGGCGCGCCTCGTCGCACCGGCAGCGTCTCGAAGTTGAGGCGATGCAGGGCGCCGTCGGGCACCACGACGACGGAGGCGCCGCGCGGGATGCGGGTGGCCACGGGGGCGATCAGCGTGGCGTACAGGCGATCCCCCGCGCTGTCACTCGACGTCAGCGGGTCGGCCATCGCGTTCTGAATGGCGGCGTGGTGCTCCGCGACCAGCGCCTCGATCCTGTCGGCCGGCGGGAGATTGACCTTCCGTATCCCCGAGCCCTCGACGAGCCACAACGTCGATCGCTGCGGGCCCAGCCAGTAGAACAGCAACACGGCGTTCGCCTGCCTGGCCAGCTGCCGGAGTGCGACGGCAGAAGTCCGCGGCGGTGTCGCCGCGACGCCCTGCCGCTCGGCCAGCACGCGGCCGCGGCTCGAGTCGCCCACTTCCAGCGCGCGCTCCACCTGACCCTGGTCGAGGAGCAGGTCCACGTAGCCGCGGTAGAAGTGGATCAGGCGCGACGGGAACGAGATGCGGTAGTCGGTGCGAAGGAGCGCCGATCGCGTCTTCTCCACCGTCTCGAGTGCGGCGTCGAAATGACGCGCGGCGTCGGCGGGATGCTTGCCGGCCACGGCCAGGCGCGCCAGGCCGTCGTAGGCCATCCAGCGCACGGCCGGCACGCTCTCCGACGCCGCCAGCGCCTCCTGGAACAATCGCCGGGCCTCGTCTGCGCGGCCGCGCCCCGCGGCCACCTGCGCGTCGGTGACCAGGCGGAAGGCCTGTGGCGCGCCGGCACTTGCCGGTGCGAAGCCGACCGCCTCGTCGTTGAACCTCGCCGCGTCGTCCCACTTGCCCAGGACCACGGACGCCGCCGCGAGGTTGCGCGCCCACAACGCCGCGTCGTTGGCGAGCTTGGCGTCACGCGCGATGGCCAGCGCGCGCTGCAGGTAGGGAACGGCCTGTGCGACATCGTCCTGCAGCAGGTAGGTGCTGCCAAGCTCTCCGAGCGCCTGGGCGTAGTCGCGCTGGCGGCCGTGCTCGTGGACCGCGATGGCCTTCTGCTGCGACGCCACCGCCCGCTCGAACTGTCCGAGCCGGGCGTAGCAGACGCCCGCGTTGTTGAGGGCGGCGCCGTAGATGCTGGTCCCGTCCAGGTCCGTCAGGGCGAGCACGCGCTCGAAGTGCGGCACCGCCTCGTCGAAGCGGTTCCGGATCACGAGGCCCATCCCGAGATTGTTGAGGGCCATCGCCTGGCGAAACGTGTCTCCGGTGGCGACCGCTCGCGAGACGGCGCCGTTCAGCAGCGCCTCGGCCTCGGCCCACTTGCCCGAGCGGTACAGCAACTGGCTCTGCAGGACGATCTGGATGTCGAGCACGAGCGCGGGATCTCCCGAGGCCAGCGGCAGCGCCTCGTCCAGCAGCGCGGCGGCGTCGGGCAGCTGCCCTTGTGACGCGCGCACTCGGGCGAGCAGGAACTTCTGTCGCGCGCGCGCGGTCGCGAGATCCGGACTATCGGGGATGGGCGCCGCCAGCAGCTCGAGCGCGCGAGGGGTCTCGAGCCTGGCCGTCAGGATGTCGGCGACGAGCAGCCGGAAGCGCCAGGCCCAGTCGGACCCGGG
>Ga0105107_10000355_pt1 | contig 28173 bp, 17 predicted proteins | sample PPLLaktember2015_6_FD_79335 | JGI IMG/M metagenome (GOLD analysis project Ga0105107, IMG submission 79335) | Freshwater sediment microbial communities from Prairie Pothole Lake near Jamestown, North Dakota, USA - PPLs Lake P8 Core (1) Depth... | ecosystem: Environmental > Aquatic > Freshwater >... | reverse complement strand
GGGGCGCGGACCCATCGATGCGGAAGAAAGTGTCTTGTCCGCTCTGGGGGGAACACCCATCGCCGTTTCGGATGCGGCAACCGATCCCCGCATCCAGTATCCAGAAGCTGCCCGCAAGGAGGGTATAAAAAGCATACTGGTGGCGCCGATTCCCATCCGGGGCAAAGTCAACGGCATCCTGCGCCTGCTCACCCGGACACGGCGGGAATTTGATCCGCTGGAGATCGAATTTGTAGCCGCCCTGGCAGAGCAGTGCGGCATTGCCATTGAAATTGCCCGCATCTACGACGAACAGCAGCGCCAGCTGAACTACCTCAGGATTGTCCGCGAGCTCAGCCGAACCATCAACGAGACACGCGAGTTGGATAAAATTCTTGATCTAATCGTCACCAAACTGCCGGAGGCGATGGGATTGAAAGCATGCACCATCCGCCTCGTCGCATTGGACAAGGGGCGCCTCGAGCTGAAGGCCGCCCATGGATTGAGCCGCACCTATCTCGAGCGGGGCCCCCTTGACGATGAGTTGGCAACTTACTTTATCCTCCAGGGCGAGCCGGTGGTTATTCCGGACGCCACCACCGACATCCATACACTCTACCATAAGGAAGCGGCCCAAGAGGGGGTGGGCAGCATCCTGGCGGTGCCCATTTTGATCAAAGGTGAACCCATCGGCATGCTGCGTTTACTGTCTGCGGAACAACGGTTTTTTTCCGCCACCGATATCAATTTCGCCATGGCTGTGGCCGGAGAAAGCGGGGTGGCGATTCAAAATGCCATTGATTATCAAAAGATGAAGGACCTGCTGCAGGAATCCAAATCGCCGAAATCCGTTTAGCGACCGCCCGGGGCCGGCGACCGGCTCCGGGCCGCCTTCCCCGCCCCGACCGAACCACGACCCAACGGCCCGACGCTGCTCAGGATTTCGGTCCTCCTGAGCCGGTCTGGCCCGCGCCGCCTGCGCCGATCCCCAGAAAGTCCCTGGCATTGCCCCCCAGCACCGCCTCCAGGTGTTCGTCTTTCAGCCCGGCCCCTTGCAGCCACTTCAACTCCCGGTCCCAGGCGTACGGGATGCTGGGGAAATCCGAGCCGTACATCACCCGGTCCGGCCGCAGGTCGGCGAGTGGGACCCGGTTTTCAAACGGCAGGTAGTCGGTCAGGGCCATGGCGGTGTCCAGCCAGAGGGTGTCGTGGCGCTCCAGCAGCCGCTGGTAGGCGCCGAACTCGTCGGCACCCAGGTGAGGCACACAAAGCGCCAGGCGCGGAAAGTTTTCGAGCAGGCGCGCCACCTTGGCGGCGCTGCAGGTCTGATGGGGGTCGCAGCGGTAGACCGGGCTTTTGGGTTCGCGCCCGGCGTGGATCACCAGGGGTTTGCCTTCGTCCTCACAGACCTGGCAGACCGCGTCCAGAGCGTCGCTTTGCATGTCGAAGCACTGCACATGGGCGTGGAGTTTGACGCCTTTGAGCCCCAGGCCGAATGCCTCCCGCAGGATCGCGGGGGTTTCGGGTTCGCCGGGAAACACCGTCGCAAACCCCGTAACCCGGCCGCCAAAAGCGCTGCACTTCAGGGCCGCATAGCGGTTCAAGTCCCGGGAAATTCCGGGTTTGTGGGCATAGTGGAGGGCCACCACGTGCGCAACCCCACGGGCGAGCAGGAATTCCAGCAGGTCGCTGGTGCCGAGGCGGTAGCGGATGGGCCAGGCGTGAAGGTCGAACCACTGCCAGACGGCAGCCCAAATGCTCCGTGGAAAGATATGGACGTGGGCATCCACCACGGGCGGCAATCCCGCCGGGACCCGCGGCCCCTCGGGATCGTTGACCGCAGCAAGCAATGGTGTCAGCAAGGCGCCTCCAATAAGGGCGAAAGCCGCGGCAGCCCCGCGCCGCCCGGGAAAAGAACAAAAACCTCGAAAATGGGGACAGGAACAGGTTCCGGAAGGTGAAACCGTCTAATAATTGCGCCACCCGCGCGGCCTGTCAACCCGCCGCAACAGAAGCGCTCATTTTCAAAAGACCGGCTCACCGCCGGGCCGGCCGGGGTTCCACCGAGGGGTAAGGGTCGGGCGGCGACCCGGACGAACTTTTTTGAATTCGATGGCCTTTGGGGTTGGGGGCTTTGTATTGACATCCCGACCGGATTCAGGGATATCTGCCGCGATGAGGACAACTTGGCCAAACCCATCCACGGAACGTCGGCCTGAGGCCGAGAAATTGACCCCGCCCCCTCCGCTGGGGGCTTCAGCAAGGAGGTTGTGATGGCAAAGATGACCGTCAACGATTTGGACGTTAAGGGCAAACGCGTCCTGATGCGGGTGGATTTCAACGTGCCCCTGAGGGACGGCAAGGTAGCCAACGACGCACGCATCCGGGCGGCGCTGCCGACTATCCGTCAGATCGTCCAGAACGGCGGCCGGCTGGTGCTGATGTCGCACCTGGGGCGGCCCAAGGGCGAACGCAACCCGGCCATGTCGCTGGCCCCCTGCGCGCCGGTGCTGAGCCAATTGCTGAAGCGACCCGTCGCCTTTGTCGACGACTGCCTCGGCGCGGCGGTGGAGTCGGCCGTCGCGGCACTCGCCGACGGCGACATCCTGCTGCTGCAAAACCTGCGCTACTACGAGGCCGAAACCCGCAACAGCCTTGATTTTGCCGCGCAGCTGGCGCGGCTCGGGGACCTTTACGTCAACGACGCCTTCGGCACGGCCCACCGTGCACACGCCTCCACCGAGGGCGTGACCCACTACCTGGAGGTCTGCGCGGCCGGTCTGCTGATGATGAAGGAGCTGGACTACCTCGGGCGGCTGCTGCAAAACCCTGAAAAGCCGTTTGTGGCGGTGCTGGGCGGTGCCAAAATTTCCGGCAAGATCGACGTCATCGCCAACCTGCTGCCGCGGGTGGACCGGATCCTGATCGGCGGCGGCATGGCCTTCACCTTCTACAAGGCCCAGGGGTTTGAAATCGGGGCGTCGCTGCTGGAGGAGGACCGTGTGGGGCTGGCCCGCGAGCTGCTGGCCTCGGCCGGCGACAAGCTGGTGCTGCCGCCGGACTGCGTGGTCGCGCAAACGGTGGATTTCGCCGCGCGCACGGTGGGCGAGCTGCGCACCGTCGATGCCGACGCCATTCCCGCCGGCTGGCGGGGGCTGGATATCGGCCCCAAATCACTGGCGGCCTTCGGCGCCGTCCTGGCGCCGGCGCGCACGGTGGTCTGGAACGGGCCCATGGGGGTCTTTGAAATTCCCCAAACCGCAGCGGGCACCTACGCCGTGGCCCGCATGCTGGCGGATGTCACCGCCGGCGGCGCCGTCACGGTTATCGGCGGCGGCGATTCGGCCGCGGCTTTGGCCAAGGCCGGCGTCGAAGACAAGGTATCGCACGTCTCCACCGGCGGCGGGGCCTCGCTCGAATTCCTGGAGGGCAAGGTCCTGCCCGGGGTGGCGGCCCTCAGCGACAAAGCCTGAGCGCTGCCCAAAAAAGGGGGACCGAGCGTGGAGTAGCCGGCGATGCGGCGGAATCGCTCATCTGTGCGTGGGGCCGGCCTTGGCGAGCGTTTCGGCCATCGCAATCAGCTCCATGAACCACTGCTGGCGGGGTCTGCCCTTGGCGGTGTCCATCTCGGCAATCGCTTCGTCCAGCGACAAACTGCTGACCCCCGGGCCGCGAAGGCCCAACACCCGGATGTCGCTGCCGCCGTTTTCCAGCGCCGCCAGCAGGGCGAAAGCGGCGGCGGCGCCCATGCGGCTGGCGAGAATGCGGTCGAAGGCGGTGGGGATCCCGCCGCGCTGCAGGTGCCCTAAAATCGCGGTGCGAACCTCGTACTGGCCGCGGCTTTCCTCCTCCAGCAACCGCTGGATGAAATCGGTGGTGTAGTTCCGCGAGCAGTCCTCGTTTCTCAGCAGGATCACCATGCGCTTGCCCTTAGTGAAATTGTGGCGCAGCATGCCGACGTCCCGCACCAGGTCCGAAAGGTGCACCCCGCTTTCGGGCAGGTAGGCCTTTTCGGCCCCGGTGGCAAGCGCCCCCAGCAGCGCCAGAAACCCGCAGTGGCGCCCCATGACCTCGACGATAAAGGCCCGCTTGCCGGCGGCCGCGGTGTGTCGGATCTTGTCGACCGCCTCGACGATGTTGTTGAGGCCCGTGTCCGCGCCGATGGCAAAGTCGGTCCCGGGCAGGTTGTTGTCGATGGTGGCCGGCACCAGCACCATCGGAATGTTGAAAGCCGGGTAGTCCGCGCGGGCCCCCTGCAGCTGCAGGATCTTGAGGTAGACGTCCCAGCCGCCGATGGCGATCAGGCCCTTGAGGCGCCGGCGCTCCAGGCTGCCGGCAATTCGGCCGAGGCTTTCGGCGTCAAGCTCCAGACTGCTGCGGGCGGTGCCGATTTCGGAGCTGGGGCGGTTCATCCAGGTGACCAGGGCGTTCCACTCCAGCAACTGAAAATCATCCTGGATCATTCCCAGAAACCCGTGGTACGCACCGAGCACCGGCATCCCCTGGTTGAGCAGGCAGCGGGCGGCGACGCTCACGGTGGCGTTCATTCCGGGCGCATCCCCGCCGCCCGTCAATATGGCCACCGCGCCGTTTTTAGCGCGCTCCCGGGCCGGCCGGATGCGGGTCAGGGTCTTAACCAGCGTCAGCGCCCGTCTGAACCCCTCCCCCCGCAGCTCCTGGGCGCGGGCGAAGTTGCCGTGATCGATCTCCTCTTTTACCGCCCGGCTCTTTTCGAGGACCTCGGCCAGCGGCGTGGCCTGCACCTGGTTTTTGACCAACCCCAGCATGCAGGGTTCGCACGCCGCATCCGCCGCCAGCAGCCGGTCCACGGCCGAACTGCCCAGGCGCGTGGCCAGAATGCGGTCAAAGGCCGTGGGCGCGCCGCCCCGCTGGATGTGCCCCAGGACCGTCAGGCGGACATCGATCCCCAGGCGCTCGCTGAGGAGGTTCTTGACTTCGCCGGCGTGGATTTTGAGACCGTCCGCGTGCCGGGCGCCTTCGGCGACGACCACCATCTGGTGGGGCCGCCCGGTTTCCCGGGCCTGGGCGAGGGCCTCGACCATCTTGCCGTGCCAGCGGGGGCCCAGCTCCTCCTCGGGCACCAGCACCCACGAGGCCCCGCCGCCCAGGGTGGCCATCAGGGCCAGGTAGCCGCAGTGGCGGCCCATGGTTTCCACCACGAACGTCCGCTGGTGGGAGGCGGCGGTGGACCCCAGGTTGTCCATCGCCCGCAGGATGTGGTTGAGGGCGGTGTCGGCGCCGATGGACATGTCCGTGCCATAGAGGTCGTTGTCAATCGAGCCCGGCAGGCCGATCACCCGCAGCGCCGGCGCGGCCTCGGCCGCGGGCGTAAGCTCCGGGTCGGCGGCGCACAGTTCGGCCAGGTGCAGCGGCCACTCGTCGGCCAGAACGGCGGCGCCGGTCAGCGACCCGTCCCCGCCGATCACCACCAGGGCCGTCACCCCCAAGCGCAACAGGGTGCGCACCGCCGTTTGCCGGCCGTCGCGCTTCCTGAAGCGCTCGGAGCGGGCCGTTCCCAGAAAGGTGCCCCCTTCGGGCAGCACCCCGCCCACGTCGCGCCAGGCCATGTGCCGGATGGATTCCCCGCCGCTTACCAACCCCTCGTAGCCGTTGCGGATCCCGTAAACGGTCAGGCCGCAGTCCAGCCCCCGCCGCACAACCGCCCGAATGGCGGCGTTCATGCCGGGTGCGTCGCCGCCGCTGGTCATGACGGCCAGTACCTTGTCCATGTATCCCTCCCTGCCGGACAAAACCGCCCGGCCGTCTGGGTTTCGCGACGGCCCCGGGGGGTCGGCGCCGGGCCGGACCCCACGGCATCGGAAACCCGCGGGGGCAGAAAACCGGGCGGGCTGCCTACTTCAGCCGTGAAACGATGAACTCGCCGATCTTTTCCGCCGAGTTGCCGAAGAGGTCCTCGGTGGCCACCAGTTCGAGGTCGCGGTCCTCCCAGGCGATGCTGTTTTCCTGGACGATGTTCTTGATGTGGTCGTACTTGCCACCCAGGGCCCGGATCTTGTCCGCGAGCGGAATCTCCTCGCGGAAGTCGATGTTGAGCAGCAGCAGGTTCTCGATCAGGTTGGGGGTGGCCGGCGCAGTGGAGATCACCGGGATGATGATGATGCTGCGGCCGTCCTTGCGCCCCTTGCCGATGTAGACGTTGCCCTGTTGCACGATGATCCGCTTGGTGCCCTTGAGATGGCGGTCGGTCTCGACCCGCGACGGGATCGGCTCGAGGATGCCCGCCTTGGTCAGAATCTCGATGGTGCTCGCATCGGTGGGCTCTCCCAGCAGGTTGAGGCCGCCGATGCGGTAGAGAATCGCCCCCTTGATGCTGTCCACCACGGCCTGCAGGTTGCGCAGGACGATGATGTTGTGGTTGGAAACCTGGGCGATGCCGATCCCGTAAAGCGCCAGCGTGTCGAAGAGGATCCCCTCGGTTTTTTCGCCGATCCGGCTGGTCCCCACGGTCACCGTTTTGGCCTGGTGCTTGATGGCGTCCACCGGCCGGGCCATGGTGTTGATGGCGTCTCCCAGGCGCCCAAAGAGCCTGTCGAGCATGTTGCGCGGCGTGCCCTTGATGCCGAAGTCAAGCTCGAAGTCGGCGACGGGCAGCCGCCCGGCCAGGTACTTGAACAGCAGGGTCAGGTCGGCGGCGACATCCAGCGCGAGGGCGGTGACCAGCCGCTGCTGGTCGCGCAGCCCCTTGAAGGCGACGTAATACTGCTGGATCCGCTCGCGAAAGGTCTTTTCCAGAATGACCTCGTAGACGTCCAGACCGTCTTTGGCGAAATTGTTCAGCAGGCGCTGGACGTCCTCGCGCACGTCGAAGAAAAAGCGCGACCCCTCGTTGATGGCCAGCGCTGCGCAGTAGCCCCAGATGTGACCGACCATGACATTCAGGATCGGCGCCAGGTGCGGACTGACCGCCGGCACGTGGAAGACGTCCACGGCGTATGGGTCGAAGCCGTTCTGCCCCTCGTCGGCGATCACGATCGGGGCGGCCTTGTGGGCCTTGAAAATTGCCGTATCCTTGATGATGTCCCCCAGGACGGTGGGGCTCACCCCGGCGGCGCTGACGATGATCAGCGGCTCGGAGGACAGATCAATGTGTTTTTTGTCCTCGATGCAGTCCGAGGAGATGGTCTTGTAGCACAGCTCGCTCAGCTTGATGCGGATCTCGTCGGCGGCGGCCTTGTTGGGACCGCTGCCCACCGCCGCCCAGTAGATCCGGGTGACGGCGTGCCGGTGGGCCGAGGCCTGGATCTGCCGGCGCATGTCGAGCACCTTGCGCATCTGGTCGGGCAGCCGCAGCCACTGGCGGATCTCGTCGCTGACAAAGGCCTCGGAACGGTGCCCCTGGATCCTGGCAAGAAAAAGCCCCAGGACCGCGCCGGCCACCACCTGGGAGTAGAAGGCCTTGGTGGAGGCCACCGACATCTCGATGTCGCGTCCGCTGCTGGGGTAGATCACTCCCTCGACCTTGAAGGTCAGGTCCGAGTCGCGGCGGTTGACGATCCCCAGGGTGCGGCCGCCGCGTTCCTTGACCATGTCCACGGCCCGGTTGGTGTCGGTGGTGGTGCCGCTCTGGCTGATGGCCACCACCAGGGTGTCGCGCATGGCACCGTTTTGCGCCGTTGCCCGCAGCTTGAAGCCGCTCAGCTCCGAGGCCCGCATCCCGGTGATCTGCAGCGGGCTGCCGTCCAGGTAGTAATTGAGGATATCCGCGCAGGCCAGGGCGGCCACGCCGGCGGTGCCCTGCCCCACGAAGTAAACCTTGCGGATCTCGCCGGCCGCAAAGGCCTCCCGCAGCACGGAGGGAAAGGTTTTTTCGTCCAGGGTCACGGCCAGCATCTCGCCGCCGTCGCGGCTGACCACCTTCCAGCGGTTGCGCAGGGTCTTGGCGGCCAGTTCGGGGGACTCGGAGATTTCCTTGAGGAAGTAATGCGCGAAACCCTGGCGGTCGATGTCGCGCGAGGTGATCTCGGTCTGCTTGACGTCCCCCTCGCCCAACTGAACCGGGGTGCCGTCGTAGTACATCGCCCGGATGCCCGCCAGCCCCCCGGCCGAGGCCTGGTCCAGGACGAACACCTGGCCCTGGGTCTTGCCCGCGGCGCCCTGCACGACCTTTTCACCGTCGATCTTGAGAAACCGCCGGGTCTCCTCGACAAAGCCGTAAACCTCGGAGGTGGGCATGTAGTGGGTGTCGGCCAGGCCGATGAAAACCGCCTGGCCGCTGCCGCGCTGCGCCAGGAAAAGTTTGCCCGGGGCGAGATCGGTGTGCATGGAAATGGCGTGCGAGCCCTCGAAGTCGCTGACGGCCTTGCGAAAGGCGGTTTCCACGTCACACCCCTGCTGGAGGTAGCCTTCCACGTGCAGCGGGATGATCTTGGTGTCGGTGGTGACGTCGGCGTGGATGCGGTGGCCGTTTTGCTCGTAGCGGGCCCGCAGGGCCAGGTAGTTGTCGATGTCGCCGTTGAGGCAGGCGTGGATGATGCCCCGGCGCTCGGCGCGCGCCATGTTGGGGTCGTTGTCGACCGGGTGGCAGTTGAATTCGCTGATGGCCCCGATGGAGGCCCAGCGGGTGTGGGCCGAGACGGTGTGGTAGCGGTTGGGGAAAGTGGCGAGCAGCTGCAGGATGGCGTCGTTTTCGATCTGCCCGCGCAGGAAACGGATGTTGTCCCCCAGGCTGCCGATCTCGGCGGCCACCTTGTAGACCAGGGCCAGGCTAACCTGGCCGCCGTCGCCGTCCGCGATGGTGATGCTGCGGTTGACCAGTACGTCCCCCGAGGTGCGGCGGGCCAGTTCTGCGGCGAGCCCCGTGCCGGAAGTCTCCATCCGCCCGCAAAACCCTTCGAAGGCCGCGCGCTCGAGCACGAAAAGCAGCGAGATCCCGGCTGAATCGCGCCCGCGCACCTCCAGGCGGTCGATGCTGTTCAAAACGGCGTTGATATTTTTGAAGACCGCCACCGTTTCGGCCGAGGGCCTCCCGGGGGCGTTGCGCAGCAGGGCCTGCACGCGACGGACGTTGTCGCCCACCTCGGTGCCCAGGCACCAGACCACGTCCTTGAGCCGTTCGAGCCGGCCGGCGACCGCATCGACGGTCTCGGCCGGCAGACGCCCGAGCTGTTCGACAAACTGACGCGACGCGCCCGCGGCCGCATCCGACAGCCGGCGTGTCAGGCCGTCCAACTGCGCCAGGACCGCCGGATCGGCGAAAAGCGCGTGGAAGGGTGCGGCCTGTTTGAGGCCTTCGGCGGCCCGCCAAAGGGCATCCACGGTCTCACTGCCGCCGAGACTGGCCGTTTGCCCCCCTGCGAGCGGGCCGACTTGCGCGAGCCCGGCGGCTTCGAGCCTTTCGGTCAGCTCGACCAAAACGGACAGGTCCGGACCCTCGCCCGGGGTCTGCGGCGGGCGTTTGAGGGCCACGATACCCGCCAGGCCGCACCCCAGCAGGCAGGTCTGGAGAGGAAAAACGACAACGGCGCCGGCCGGCACCCGCTCGAGCGACCGCCCCCAGTAGACCCCGGTCGGCAGCAGGCGGCGAACGCGCCGGGCGATGCGTGACATTATCTTAGAAAAGGAAAAGCTTCGGATCATGGTGCATTCCTGTTTTGGGGTTGGCGATCTGGAAAGGCTGCGACGACGCCGCTGAATTTCCTCTCGACGCGCCGTCGCCTTTTCTTGAGGCTGAACGCTTCAGGGGCAATTCCAGCCACTATTTTTCCGCGGTCCAGCGACGAAGGGGGCGACGGTCACCCTCAAAAGAAAGTCCTTTCGGGGAGTCGCAAACCCGCTCGCAGCTCAGCCCGCAGCTGAAGCCCGGAGCTGTTTGATATGGTTGATCAGGCCGTTGGTGGAGGCGTCGTGACCGACCGCCGGGCCGGGGGCCGCCAGTTCGGCCTGGATGGTCCTGGCCAGCTGCTTGCCCAGTTCGACCCCCCACTGGTCGAAGGAATTGATGCCCCAGACCACGCCCTGCACGAAGACCTTGTGCTCGTAAAGGGCGATCAGCGCACCCAGGGTCCGCGGGGTGATCCTGGGCACCATCAGCGTGTTGGAGGGCCGATTGCCGGGAAACACCTTGTGGGGCAGGAGGGCTTCCAGGGCCTCGCCGGAGAGGCCCTCGGCGATCAGTTCGACCCGCGCCTCAGCGCGCGTCTTGCCGCGCATCAAGGCCTCGGTCTGGGCCAGGCAGTTGGCCAGCAGCAGACGGTGGTGATCGCCCACAGGGTTGTGGCTTTCAACCGGGACGATGAAATCCGCCGGGATCAGCTGGGTGCCCTGGTGCAGCAGCTGGAAAAAGGCGTGCTGGCCGTTGGTGCCGGGCTCCCCCCAGATTACCGGGGCGGTGGCGCAGCCCACGGGGGCGCCGTCGCCGCTGACCGATTTGCCGTTGCTCTCCATTTCAAGCTGCTGCAGGTAGGCCGGCAGCCGGTGCAGGTATTGATCGTAGGGCGCCACGACGTGGCTTGCGGCCCCCAGAAAATTGACGTACCAGACGCCCAGCAGCCCCAGAATCACCGGCATGTTGGCGGCCGGAGGGGCCGTCCGGAAATGGCGGTCCATGGCGTGAGCGCCCGCCAGCAGCTCTTCGAAGCGCTCCATCCCCACGGCGACGGCGATGGGCAGCCCGATGGCCGACCACAGCGAGTAGCGCCCGCCCACCCAGTCCCAGAATTCGAACATGTTGGCGGTGTCGATGCCGAAGGCGGCCACCTTGGGGCCGTTGGTCGAAACGGCCACGAAGTGCCGCGCGATGGCGGTTTCGTCTGCGACCGTGTCCAGAAACCAGCTGCGCGCGGTGGTGGCGTTGGTCAGGGTCTCCTGGGTGGTGAAGCTCTTGGAGGCGACGATAAACAGGGTGGTTTCGGGCCGCAGGCGCCGGAGGGTTTCGGCGATGTGGGTGCCGTCGACGTTGGAGACGAAATGCAGCCGCAGCTCGGGATGGCGGTAAGGTCCGAGCGCCTCGCAGACCATCAGGGGGCCCAGGTCCGAGCCGCCGATGCCGATATTGACCACATCGGTGATGCACGCGCCGCTGAAGCCCTTCCAGGCACCGCTGCGGACCGCCGTGCTGAAGGCCCGCATCCGCTCGAGCACCGCATGCACCGCGGGCATCACGTCCTCCCCGTCCAGCCGCACGGGTGTGCCAGCGCGGTTGCGCAGCGCGGTATGCAGCACGGCGCGGTTCTCGGTAAAGTTGATGGCGCGGCCGTCGAACATCTCGCCGATCTTTTGCTCCAGGCCGACGCTGCGGGCCAGATCCACCAGCAGGTCGATGGTTTCGGCGCAGACGCGATTTTTGGAGTAATCCAGCAGAATGTCGCAGGCCGCGATCGAAAAGGCCTCGAAGCGGCCGGGGTCGGTTTCGAAAAGCGACCGCATCGGGGTGGCCGCCATCCGGTCGCGGTGGCGCTGGAGCGCCTGCCAAGCTGGGGATTGGGTCAGGGAAGTCATGGCGCCTGTATCACTTCTTTGGGTGTTGGGGGGCAGTAAAAAGCCAGCCGCCGGAGCCCAGCGGCGGGGCAACTATAAAAAATCGCCGGTGGTCTGTCAAACTGATGGTGCGGCACCCGGCGGGGTCAGGTCAGGATTTTGAGCACCAGGGCGGTGCGCGAGGGCAGGTAGAGGCTTAGGCGGTCGCATTCGTCCGCCTCGCAGCCGCTGCGCAGGGTGAAGTGTTCCTGGTCGGGCACCAGGCGGCCGTGGCCACCGTATTCCGGCCGGTCGCTGTCCAGCACCATGCGGTACTTGCCCTGGGGGGCGGCAAAGCGGTAGTCTCTGTAAGAATTGACCGGGTGGAAATTGAAAACGAAAAGCAGCCCGGCCCGCCGGAAGGCCAGCAGCTTGTCGTCTTCGTGGGTGTATACCAGGGCGAGGCGCGGCGCGTTCAGAAGGCGGAAGTGCCGCGCAAGCCCGATCATGTCCTTGTCGAAGCGGTCCAGCAGCCGGTATTTGAGGTCCGGGGCGTCCACCAGGCCCCACTGCCGCCGCGCATAACGATAGGACCAGCCGTTGCCCTCGCGCGGGAAATCGATCCACTCGGGGTGGCCGAACTCGTTACCCATGAAGTTGAGATAGCCGTTGCCGGCGGTGGCCAGCGTCACCAGGCGGATCAGCTTGTGCAGCGCAATGCCGCGTTCCACCAGCCAGTGGTCGTCGCCGACGTGCATGTGGTGGTACATTTCGGCCCCCATCAGACGGAAGATCAGGGTCTGATCGCCCACCAGGGCCTGATCGTGGGACTCGGCATAGCTGATGGTTTTTTCGTCCGAGCGACGGTTGGTGAGTTCGTGCCAGAGGTGCCCGAGTTGCCAGTCCTCGTCGCGGCTTTCCTTGATCAGCCGGATCCAGTGGTCCGGCACCCCCATGGCAAAGCGGTAGTCGAACCCACAGCCCCCGTCGTCCTCCGCCACGGCCAGCCCGGGCATGCCGCTGACGTCCTCGGCGATGGTGACGGCATCCGGCCGCACGCCATGCGCGACCTTGTTGGCCAGCGCGAGGTAGGCCAGTGCATCTTCATCCACGCTGTCATCGAAATAGCCGTCATAGGACGTGAAGGCCCGGCCCAGCCCGTGGTGGTGGTAAAGCATGCTGGTGATGCCGTCAAAGCGAAAGCCGTCCACGCGGTACTCGTCCAGCCAGTAGCGGATATTGGACAGGAGGAAGTGCAGCACCTGGGGCTTGCCGTAATCGAAGCAGCGCGAATCCCAGGCCACGTGAAAGCCGCGGGGGCCTTCGTGGAAATACTGGTTGAGGGTGCCGTCGAAGAGGCTGAGGCCCTCCACCTGGTTGGAAACCGCGTGGGAGTGCACCAGGTCGATGACCACCCGCAGCCCGCGGCCGTGGGCGGCGTCGATCAGCGCCTTGAGTTCCTCGGGGGTGCCGAAGCGCGAGGAGGCCGCAAAAAAGCTGGAAACGTGGTAACCGAAGGAGCCGTAATAGGGGTGATGCTGAATGGCCATCAGCTGCAGGGTGTCGTAGCCGGCGGCGACGATGCGGGGCAGCGTCTTTGCGGTGAATTCGCTGTAGGTGCCGACCCCCTCGGTTTCCTGGGCCATGCCCACATGGGCCTCGTAGATCAGCGGCGCCGGCGGTCGCGGCGGCGGATCCGCCTGCCAGCGGTACGGCTCGGCGGGCTGCCAGACCTGGGCGTTGAAAATGAGGGTTTTGGGGTCCTGAACCACCCGGCGGGCATAGGCCGGTATGCGGTCGCCGTGGCCGCCGGGCCAGTGGATGCTCAGCCGGAAAAGGGTGCCGTGGCCCAATGCTTCAGCCGGCAGGCGCAGCTCCCAGACGCCTTCGGCGTCGCGACGCGCAAGGGCATAGGCGGGCGTCTCACGCCACCCGTTCATTTCCCCCACCAGATAGAGCGCGGTGGCATTGGGGGCCCATTCGCGAAAGACCCAGCCCCCCTCCCTGAAGTGCAGGCCGAAATATTCGTGCCCGGCGGCGAAATCACAGAGCGCCACCCGGCCCCCGGTCAGCCGCCTTTCAGTGGCCGCCACCCGCGCCAGCCGCCGCTGCATCACCGCCGCATACGGCGCCAGCATGGGGTCGCTTTGGACCAGCCGATCCACGACCGTCGCGAACGAGGATGCCGCCGCCGCCTCGGCAGGCGGTGAATTGCGGGGGGCGGTTGGCTTTTTGCGGGAACTCATCCTGTTAAATCCTTTAAGGCGCGGCAAAGGCGCACCGCGGTTAGGCCCCACCCGACGGCGCGAAAACCGCCCGGGACAGGCGCCCCAGGCGTTCCGATCGGTGGGGGTCTTCATTTCTAGAGCATTGAGCCCCGCCTGTCAACAGGCGATGACCGTCGGCCGATCAGCCGCGGGGATCAGGCTCCGGCCGGCGGCGGAGCGCCAGGGCCGCCGCCCGCACCGCCGGATCGGGGTCCCGTTGCAGCTCTTCCAGGCGGGCGACGGCCGCTGCCGGCAGCGCCCCCGGGTTTTCCGCCAGGCCCTTGAGCGCCAGCAGGCGCACCCGCGCGCTGGCATCCCCCAAGGCATGGCAACGGGCATTTTGCAGCAGATCGGGTTCGGCCACCAGCGCCAGCAGCTCCAGAGCGTCATGGCGCAGTTCGGCGTCGGGGTGGTCCAGAAAGCGGCGATAAATGGCCCCCACCTGCCGTCTGCGGGCGTCGAAGCGCCAGAGGTTGAAGAGAATGGTCTTCTGCTGCTCCCGCTGGCCGTGTGTCAGGCGATCTTCCAGAAGGCTGAGGACCCGGTCGTCCTCGAGGTTGGCCAGGGCGTGCACAGCGGCCTGCTGAACTTCGGGGTCAGGATCGTATAACAGTTCGATCAGGGCCAGCGCCGCCCGCTGATTGCCCTCCCAGCCCAGGGCCAGGGCGGCGAAGCGCCGCCGCGCGGCCGAGTCGCGGCGCAGGTCGGCCAGCAGGCCTTCAATCAGCGCTCCCGGGTCGGCCAGAAGCGGCAGGGTCACGCACAGCTGAACGGCGGCGGCCAGGCGAACGGCTTCGGTCGCGGCGGAGTCGCCGAGCATCTCGTACAGGGCGCGGCCAACCTCCGGGCGGGGTGTCCCGCCCAGCAGGCGAATGATGTCGCGCTTGCCGGCATTGTCGGCAGCACCGTAAGCCCGCAGCAGCAGGCGCACGGCGCGGTCCTGATCCGCCAGAAAATGCTCGGGGTCGGCAAGGTATTCGCGGACCGCCGCCATCCTCCGTTCCCCTGGGTCAAAGGCAATCACGCGCCTGGGCGGCGTTTCGGACATTTTACGAGTTCCTCCGGTCTAAACCGCTTCGGGTGATATGGCCGCTGAGCAGGGTTTTGGCCATCACCAACTCCCGGCCGGAAAGAGGCCTTCATGGCCCGCCGCAACGCCCCTGCAGGCACTCCTTTCAAGGAAGATTTGGTGTTGCCATGGTCGTCCTTTGGGATTATAGTCGTCTTTTTTTCAACTGTATCGACGGAGGCTGTGTTGTACTCAAAGATCCTCATCCTGCGGTTCCCCCAAACGAGTGTCCAGAAACCGATCGTCTGCAACCTTTGCAAGGACTACGGGCTTATTTTCAACATCCTGAATGCCACGGTCCTGCCCCGCAAGGAAGGCGTCATGGTGCTGGAGCTCACCGGCCCCACCCGCAAAAAATTCAAGGAAGGCGTCCAGTACCTCGAAAACCAGGGCGTCGAGGTCAAGAACGCCGCCCAGGAGGTCAAACGCGACGCCAAGCGCTGCACCCACTGCGGTGCCTGCACCGCGGTCTGCCCGACCGGCGCGCTGTCGGTGATCCGCCCGGAAATGCGGGTCAACTATGACCAGGAAAAATGCAGCGTCTGCGAGCTGTGCATCCCGGCTTGTCCGACCCGGGCCATGCGGGTAAGCCCCAAAAACACCCCCTTTTTTGAATGAAGCCGATCACTGCCATCGCCCTCAGCGGTGGGGTCGATTCGCTGGTGGCCGCAAGCCTGCTGAAAGCTCAGGGCCACGAGGTGATCGGGGTCCATTTCTTCACCGGCTACGAAACCGGCGCGGCGCTGCCGGCGCCCGCGGCGGCGCGCGAAAGCGCCGAAACCCTGGCGGCCGACCTGGCCGCCCAATTGGCCCTGCCCGTCGAGGTTGTCGATTGCACCCGTGAGTTCAAGCGCCGGGTGGTGGATTACTTCACCCGGTCCTACGCCGCCGGCCAGACCCCCAACCCCTGTCTGACCTGCAACCCGACCATCAAATTCGGGGTGCTGCTGCAGTACGCCCGCGAACGGGGCGCGTCCCATCTGGCCACCGGGCACTACGCCCGGGTGCTGGCCGACGGCGGCGGCGGCTTCAAGCTGCTGAAAGGCCTCGACCCGCTCAAGGAGCAGTCCTATTTTCTGGCCCGCCTGACATCCGAGCAACTCGCGCAAGCCTGTTTCCCGCTGGGTGCAATGACCAAAACCGACGTGCTCCGCCTGGCGCGCGTAAACGGCCTGGTGCCGATCCGGGGCGGTGAAAGCCAGGATGTGTGTTTCATCCGGGAAGGGTCCTACGCCGGATTCCTGACCGCCCAGCGGGGTTTCAGCTCGCGGCCGGGGGACATCGTGGACACCCGCGGCAAGGTTCTCGGCACCCACCGGGGTCTGCACCGTTTCACGCTCGGCCAACGGCGCGGGATCAACTGCCCTGCGCCGGAACCGTTTTACGTCGTTCGCATCGAGCGCAGGCAGAACCGCCTGGTCGTGGGCACCAAAAGCGATCTTTTGACCGGAAACTGTCGGGTGGAGGCGATCAACTGGATCGCCCCGCCGCCGCTCGCCAGCCTGCGGGCCCACACCCGGGTGCGCTACCGGCACCGGGGGGCCGCGGCGACCCTTACCCTGCTTGACGCGGGGACTGCCGCAGTGGCCTTCGACACCCCCCAGAGCGCCGTCACGCCGGGGCAGGGAGCCGTTTTCTACGCCGACGAAGAGGTCCTCGGCGGTGGCTGGATCGCTGATCCGGCTCCCGTCGCCTGACGGTTTTAATCGCCATTGCGCCCTTGCGTGCGCCCGAGCAGCGATCATGACAACGTTCTGCGTCACCACCCTGGGCTGCAAAGTCAATCAGTACGAGTCCGAGGCCATCATCACCGCCCTGCGCAGCGCGGGGTGGACCCTGGCCATGGGCGTCAACCCGGTGGACGTCCACATCATCAACACCTGCACCGTGACGGGCAAAGCTTCGATGCAGTCGCGCCAGGCCATCCGCCAGGCAGCCCGGCGCCATCCCGGGTCCAGCGTGATCGTCACGGGCTGCTACGCCCAGACCGCAGCCCACGAGATTCGCAAGATCACCGGCATTCAGGCCGTTGTCGGCACCGGCGACAAACACCGGATCCCCGCAATGCTGCTGTCAGCCGCAGGCCTGGCGCCCGGCGGCGCCCAGGGGGCGGGCGAGGCCCGCAAGTTCAAGGGCTTCGGCGACGCAGGGATCACCGTGACGGGCATCCGCACCCGGCCGTTGCTTAAAATCCAGGACGGCTGCGACGCCTTTTGCACCTACTGTATCGTCCCCTACGCCCGCGGCCGCAGCCGCAGCATGTCCCCGGAAAGCGTCGTGGCGCATGTCCAGCGGCTGGAGGCCGCCGGCCACCACGAGGTGGTGCTGACCGGCATCCACATCGGCCTCTACGGCCGCGACCTGGCTGCCCCCCTTGATCTTGCCGCGCTGGTCAGGCACCTGCTGGATGCCACGGGCATAGCGCGCATCCGCCTGAGCTCCATCGAGCCGGGTGAAATCAGCGCCGCGCTGGTCGAAATGGCGGCCACCTCCGGCAGGCTCTGCCCACATTTTCATATGCCACTGCAAAGCGGCGATCACGGCATCCTCCGGCGCATGCACCGGCCCTACAGCCCAAAGGACTTTCAAGCGCTGGTGCTCGCCATCCGCGACCGAATGCCGGATGCCGCCATCGGGGTCGACACCCTGATCGGGTTTCCGGGCGAAAGCCCTGAGGCCTTCGAGCACACCCGCGCCCTGATCGAAGCGCTGCCGGTCACCTATCTGCACGTCTTCCCGTTTTCGCCGCGCCCCGGCACCCCGGCGGCCGATTTCCCGGACCCGGTGGCGGCGGGGGAACTAAAACGCCGCTGCGGCATCATGCGGACTTTAGGCCAAGCCAAGAAGGCGGCCTTCTTCTGCCGGTTCACAGGCCGCCGCCTGACGCCGCTGATCGAGAGCCGCCGGGACCCGGCCACGGGGCTGCTCAAAGGGGTCAGCGCCAACTACATCCCGGTCCTCCTGGCAGGCCCCGATCACCTCCAAAACCGCCTTGTCACGGCCCGCATCGACGGACTGCAGGGCAAAAACGCGGTCAGGGGCACCGTCGTACATCCGGAGCCGAGCGCACCTTGACGGCCGCTGAAAAAGTCAAACATTGGATCAGAGCGCCACGGCGGTTTTTGCGCCTTACGCCGCCATCCATCTTAACACCGAACCCCCAAGGAGAAGATGACCATGAGCACCTCCCTCGACATTCTCAAGAACGCCTTGCTGCTGGAGACCCGCGGTCAGGCTTTTTACCACAAGGTGGCCGAACAGGCCGAAAACCAGGCCGTCAAAAAATTTTTCAACGCCATGGCGGCCGAAGAAGAGCAGCACATCGCGATCCTGTCGCAGCAGTTCAAGGCCTTTCAGGCCCACCAGCGCTTCACCCCCGGGGATTATAAAACCGGCGGCAGCCAGATAGCATCCCAGGTCCTGACCACGGAGCTCAAGGGGCAGATTGCAGCCGCGGCCTTCGAGGCCGCGGCCATCTCGGCGGCCATCGCCATGGAGGAAAAGGCCATCGCGGTATACGCTGGGCAGGAAAAGGCCGCTTCGGACGCGGAAGAAAAAGCCCTGTACGGCTGGCTGGCGGGCTGGGAGCGCGAGCACCTCAAATTCCTGGTGACGCTGGACCGGGAAATCAAGGAAACCGTCTGGAACGACAACAGCTTTTGGCCCTTCTGACCCCGAAGGTCAAGGGGCATAGGGCTGCCGGGACGATTGCGGCGATGCACCCTCAAACTTGACAGACCGGTAAAAGTCAAAATTTGAGATGGTGGTGTAAAAAGTTCAAGTTCAAGGCGCGCAAATCTCAGCGGCGTGAGGCGTACTTAAGGAACGCCGCAGCGACTTCGAGATGCAGTGCAACGCCGAAACTGGGCTTTTTACGCCGCCATCAAACTTGAAAAAACCAGGTGCCGGGGTCTCCCGCCCCGGCCCGGGTCGCGCCGCAAGCGGCTCAGGAGCCGTGACCGACCAGGGTCTTGAGGATGTCCTTCTTCCCCACGATGCCCACCAGTTTTCCATCGTCCAGGACCGGCAGGGAATGGAAACTCTTGTCCACCATCAATGTGGCGGCCTCCTCGACCGTCGTTTCGGGAGCTACCGCAACCGGATCGGCGGTCATGGCGTCCCGGACGGTCAGGGCGGCGATTTTCTTCATCTCCTTTTCGAAATGCTTCGTAGAACTCAACGAAAAATACCCGTCCAGCAGCGTAAACAGCGAGGGCATGGGTAGTTTCTTCTGCTGGGCGATCAAATCACTCTGGCACAGGATGCCCACCAGCTTGCCGCCGGCGTCGACCACCGGCAGACCGTTAAAATCATTTTTGAGCAGCAGCGCGATGGCTTCGGCGATTTCCGCCTCTGCGGTGACTGTCAGGGGATTGGGCGTCATGATATCTCTGACTGTGAGCATGCTACCTCCTCTTCGTAAGACCGGGGCGAGGAATGCCGGTCGGCCGTCGCGGCGCGCGGGGGAATCGGGCAAAACCGACCGGCGCCAACGGGCGGGCTTTTGCAAACAGGGCATTCTTCTTGCAGTTAAAAACGCCGCTGAGGTCAGCCAACGATTTTGCCCGCCGGTTGAACGGGCGATCCACCACTTGCGAATCTTGACCCATTTATGTTCAACTATCTGAGAATGAATAGCATTTCAATTTCTTTTTTTGCGGTTAATGGGTCCGGGCGCAGGTTGCGGCCATTTGTCGGGGGTTCCTGCGCAGGCGCGCACGGACCGCGCTTGTTTACATTTGGTCACACTTCGGTTTTTTTCCTAATGGCTCCGGGGGTGTGCCATGCCGCGGCGGCTGCGATTTAATCTTAAAACCAAAATGATTTTGGGTTACCTGCCAGTCATTCTGATGATGCTGCTGATCACCCTGTTTGCCATCATCACCCTGAACGCCGCCCACGACATCAACCGCAATTTGGTCGAAAGCGACATGGTCCTGGTTGAAACGGCGGACCAATTGATCGACACCCTCCTTGCTCAGGAATCTTACGGGCGGCGCTTCATCATCCTGGGAAGCCCCGAAATGAGCACCCTTTTCTGGGAGCGCAGCCGGGAATTCGACGCGCTGATCACCCGCATTCGAGAGCTGCCCAGGGCGCCGGAGGCTGAGCGGATCAATACGCTGCAGGCCCTCCACCAGCGCTTCAACGCGGATTACGGCCAGTGGCTGCAGCAGACCCAAATGCCATCGGCGCAGGCGGTTCATGCCCTGGACGAAAAGATCAACCGCACCCTGGACCTGCTCATGGCGGCCGTTGAAAGCATGGTGGCGGCTGTCAGAAAAAACCAGAACATGCAGATGCTGAAGACCGGCGAGTTGGGCATCCGCGCTTTCCGGATCACGGTGCTGCTCTCCAGCCTGGGGCTGCTGCTGGGGATCGGGACCGCCATCCTGATCACCCGCAACATCGCCCGCTCGATCGAGCAGTTGAAAGAGGCCACCCGGGAGATTGCCCAAGGCCACTTCGACCGTGTGCCGCGCCTGAAAAGCGGAGATGAGCTGGCCGACCTGGCAGAGGCCTTCGCCCGCATGGCCCGACGACTGGCACGATTGGAGGAAACATACCGCGACGCCAGCCCCCTTACCCGCCTGCCGGGCGGGGTCGCCATTGAAAACATTCTCAAAAAACGCCTGGAAGACGGACTGCCGGTGGCCTTATGCCTGATCGACCTGGACAACTTCAAAGCGTTCAATGACCGCTACGGGTATGCCAAGGGCAACGAGGTGATCCGCTTCACCGCCGACACCATCCAGGCGGCCCTGGCGCAGCATGGCACCCGTGACGATTTTGTCGGACACATCGGTGGCGACGATTTTGCGGTCATCTCCACCCCTGAACGCCATTCTGCGATCTGCCGGGCGATCATTGCGGCCTTCGATGGCAAAATCGTCGATTTCTACGGCCCCGCGGATCGCCGCCGGGGCCTGATCCGCGGCAAAACGCGCCAGGGGGCTCCCCAACACTTTCCGATCATGACGGTTTCCATCGCAGCGGTGACCAACGAGAACCGGGCGGGAATCAACCCCATCCGACTCGGCGAAATCGCAGCCGAACTGAAAACCCACGCCAAATCGCTGCCGGGAAGCCAACTGGTCGAAAACCGAAGGGCCGCAACGTCATGCTGACCTCACCCTGGTTCACCGTCGTGGGAAGGAGCAGACGGCTGCGGGCCTGCCTTTTCGGACTGCTGCTGGGATTTTTGGGGTGCACCCCGGGGTTGAAGGACCCTGCCCCCGCACCGCTGACTGTCCCCGATCTGACCGCCGAAACCGTCGCCGAGAAAATTGCGTCGACCACCCGGGGGCTCTCGCAAACCACTGAACCGGCCCTCCGGGCCGACCTGCTGCTCACCCTCACGCTGCTTTACACCCACCCCGACAACCCGACCCCGGACTATGCCCGCGCGCTGGAATGCCTGCGCCAATACGCCCGGCACGACCCGCAGGCCGGCGCCAGCGGGGACATCCGCCGTTTGACCGCCCTGCTTGCGGCCGTCATCGAAAAAACGGACCGGTTGGCGCGGCTCGCCGAAGAAAATCGCCGCCTGGCGGCCGAGGGCCATGCGTTGAACCAGAAAATCCAGGAACTCGAACGCGACAACCGCAACATGAAAACGGTCATCGAAAAGCTCAAAAACCTGGATATCCGCCTGGAGAGGCGGCGCAATCGGCTCGAGTAGGCTCAGATCTTTTCCAGCCGCGCCACGGCCTCGATGTGAAAGGTGTGGGGGAACATATCCACCGGCTGGATTTCGCGGACCGCGTAGGCGTCCTTGAGCACCCCGATGTCACGCGCCAGGGTGGTCGGGTTGCAGGAAACGTAAACGATGCGCTGCGGCGCGCGGGCCAGCACCTGCTGCAGGACGTCCGCGTGCATCCCGACGCGGGGCGGATCGATGACCATCACCGCGGGCCGCTCGGCCACCGTTGCCAGCGCTTCCCGAATGTCCCCGACCACAAAGCGGCAATTGTCGACCCCGTTCAGCCGGCAGTTGCGTTCGGCATCCGCCACGGCGCCGGCAACGATTTCGAGGCCGACGACCTGCCGGGCGGCATCGGACAGGCTGATGGCGATGGTGCCGGTGCCGCAGTAGAGATCGATGACCGTCTCGGCGCCGGTCAGCCGGGCATAGCGCTTGACGACGGCGTAGAGCTGGGCGGCCCCGCGGGTGTTGGTCTGGAAAAAAGAGTTGGCCGAAATCTCGTATTCGAAGGCTGCGATGCGGTCACGGATCACCGGCGCACCGCTCAGCAGGATTTCATGCTCACCCACGGCCACGCCGGCCTTGCGGGCGGTGATGTTGTTGATGACCGAAACCACGCGGGGACAGGCGGCCATCAGTTGCCGGGCCAGGGGCTCGACCGCCGGCCGTTTTTCAGCGGCGGTGACGATATTGACCATCCACTCGTCGCGGTCGACCGAATGCCGCAGCACCACGAAGCGCCAGAACCCCTCGTGGGTGCGCAGGCCGTAGAGCGGCTCGGTGGAGTTGCGAAGATAGCGCCGAACCTCCGCCAGCAAACGGTTGCCCATATCCGGCTGCAGCAGGCAGGCGGCGGTATCCAGCACCTTGTGGAAGGTCCCCGGCACGTGCAGGCCGAGGGCAAAATCCGGATCGATGCCGGGCTGGTCGATTTCCGAGGGCATCAGCCAGCGCCGGTCGGCGCAGGTAAACTCCATCTTGTTGCGGTAGCCGAAGGACAGCGGCGACGGCAGGGTCGGGTGCACGGTCACCCCCTGCAACAGGCCGATGTGCTCCAGGGCCTCGCGTACATGCTCACGTTTGTAGCGCAGCTGCTCCGGATAGTCGAGAAACTGCCATTTGCAGCCGCCACAGGTGCCGCTGTAGGCACACGGCGGCTGAACGCGAAGCGCTGACGGCGCCAGCACGCGGATCAGCCGGGCCTCGGCGTAGCTCTTCTTGCTGCGCACCACGCGCGCCAGGACCCGGTCGCCCGGCGCGGTCTGGTCGACGAACACGGTCAGCCCGTCGACCCGCGCCAAGCCCCGGCCGCCAAAGGCGAGTCCCGTCACCTGGAGTTCGAGTTCCTGCCCTTTTTTCACGGCCATGGTTCTTTCCCCGCAGTTCGTTCCGGTCCCGCCGGCGCCGAAGCGCCGCTTCGGCCCCTTCGTGCTGGCCCAGAACTAGTGGATGACAAATAAAAAATTTATGTTTATACTCATTGCTAACTTTTAAATCAAGGCATGGTTGTGGTTGAATCCGCACGCACTCAAGGCGGCCAGGTGGTTTTTTTCGCCACCCCCGACGGTTTGAACCTCAAAGGCTGCCTGCACCTGCCGGCAACCCGCCGCCCGCCCGTGGTGATCGGCTGCCACGGCCTGTTCAGCTCCAGCGACTCCCTCAAGCAGCAGGCCCTGGCCCGAAGCTGCAACCAGCGCGGACTTGCTTTTTTGCGCTTCGACCACCGCGGGTGCGGCCGGAGCGACGGCGATTTCAAGGCGGTCACTTCGCTGCAGGGTCGCGCGCTGGATCTTGCCGGCGCCGTGGCGATGCTTCAGGCGCGCGCCGAACTCGCCCCCCGCGTCGGTCTCTTCGGCAGCAGCATGGGTGGCACGGTCTGTCTGGCGATGGCCGCGCGTCTGAAGGCCAAAGCAGTGGTGACGCTCGCCGCGCCCATCCGAAGCCAGCCGGTCCTTGCGGCCCTTTCGCGCTCCGCTGACCGCGAACGGGTATCAGCGTTGCTCAACCCCGCAAAACTGCACTTCGACATTTCCGACAAAATTGACGGCGTCCACACCCTTCTGCTCTTCCACGGCGATGCCGACGCGGTTGTCCCGGTTGCCAGCGCGCATGAAATTTTCAACCGCGCCCGAGAACCCAAGGCCATACGGATTCATCCGCGGGGGGACCACCAGATGAGCGCCGCCGGGGATCAGGCGGCATTTCAGCAGGAAGCTGCCGATTGGTTTGCGCGTTATCTGCTGGGCTGAACCTGAGCTGCCCGCTGCCGGCCGAAAGTCACGGGATCGGCCCCTCGGCAGCAGCCGATTGCCCCGAGGCGCAGGCCGCCCCCTCACTTTTTTTTACATCCCATTGGCCGTTTGTAAAACCTGTTTCTGAGCTCGCCAAAAGGAGCCGCTATGGCTGAAGTGCCCCCCCGCAAGATAGTCCAGAGAGCGTTTGTCAAAACGGTTCTGCGCCGCATCCTGGCCCTGGCGACGATCGCAGGTCTGATCTACGGGTTGGCCGCCTTGATTTACGCCACCCGCACGATCTACAAGGTCAAGATGAACGGCGCGGTGGTGCTGGAGCGTTTCGGGGGCAAGCGCCAGGCGATCACCGAGGTGGGCTGGCACATCCGGCTGCCCTTTTTCACCCGCATCGAGCAGGAGGTCTCCCTGATGAACCAGACTCTGCTGTTGGGCGGCCAGCTCGAACCGATGCGGATCATCTCCAAGGGCAACGTGGCCCTCTGGACATCCGGGGCCATGACATACCGGATCCGCGATCTTGAAACCTGGGCGATTGAAAACCTCGACCCCCAGACCCTGCTGCAGGACGATTTCGACGGCATCGCCAAGGACATCCTCCAAGCCCAGGAAGTCAACAAGCTGATCAGCGACCGCGAAGAGATCAAGGAAAGGATTTTCCAGGCCCTGGCCACCCGCCCGATCAACGAAGGCGGGCCGACGCTTGCCCAAAAATACGGCATCGAAGTGGTGAGCTTCGTTCTCAAGGAAACCCGCTTCGGCGACAAACTGGTGGAAGCCACCGAGGAGAAGAAACGCCGCGAACTGATCGCCGAGGCTGAAAACTATGCCGCCGACCAGGAGGCCAGCCGGATCCGCAAACTCTACGCCGCCTACCTGGAGAGCATCCAGGCGCTGCAGAAAGCCTTGGGGTCGCCGGACGGCACCACCGACAATGCCCTGCTGGATTTTCTGGTCCAGCAGAAGTGGGCTTCGGCCTATGAGAAAAACCAGACGGGGCAGCACACCGTGGTGATTCAGAACACCGGCAGCGCCCCGAACCTGACCCTGCCCGCCCTCCAGCAGGCACCCGCGCAGGCGGCAGTCGAACCCCCTGCGGGAGAAACGAAATAATGGCCAGACGCGTCACCAAGGAAGTCCAGTACGTTAAACTTCCCGAGCAGCGGATCCGCGAGATCGAGGACCTCGTGGCCGTGTGGCCCTACGAGACCAAGGCCTTCATGCGCTCGCGGCTGCACCAGTATCAGCCGCCGTCGGATTTCGTCAACAGCCTGTTGGACACCCTTCTGTCGCTTTTCATCGCGGCGCCCGAAAAGCATTTTGAGATCCTCAAAGAGCCCGACATCCTCACCGACTGGCAGCGCCGCTTTGAGATTTCGGGTCAGACAAACCCTCAGGAAGCCTGGAACAAGATCCTCGAAAAGGAAGTATCGGCCAAGGATTACCTCTACCTGCTGTCCCTGCTGGACCGGGAACTCTCCGACGTCCACGTCCCCTTGGAGCTGGCCTCCCTGTTCGAGAAGGTCTACCGGGCCCATATCCGCAAGGAATACATCTCGGACCCGGCCATCCCGACGGCGCCGCTGCTCCTGATCGTCGGGCCCAGCGGCAGCGGCAAAACCGCCACCACCTCCCAGGCCATCGAGCAGGTGATCTTCCGCAGCGAGGTCATGCCCGAGGTGGACCTGAAACAGAAGAAAGAGTCGCTCTTGGCCAGCGAGCACTTCTGGAAATCGATCGAGGAGATCGACCCCACCCTGGCGCTGGAGATTGCCCGCCGCAGGAAGCTCCGATATTACAAAACGCTATCGCGCGTCCCACTGCTGCGCCGGCTGCTGAAAAAGCGCATCACCCAGAACCTGTCCGATCTGGAGGAGCAGGGCCTGCCGGTGGACTTTACCATGGTCACCCCCAACGACTTTCAGACCGCCCTGGCCGGAGAACCTGGCAACTACTTCAAAAAAGCCCTTGGGGATCCTCGCAAAACCACCATCCGCCACATCGAGGAGGCCCACAGCGCCTTCGGCAGGGTCGACGGCCGGGAGTCGGGGGGCGTCGAGCGCCAGCAGCGGACCCTGATCGACACGGCCAACATCGTCATCGACGAGATCATCAGCGGTCGGCGGGACTGCCTGTTGGTCGCCACCACCGACCAGCCTGAGCGCATCGACGCCGCGATCTACCGCCGCTTTGTGGAAAAGGGCAAGATCATCGACATCTCGGAGTACTGGAAAAACCCCGCAAACCTCCGCGAAATCGTCCGGCTGGAACTGATGCGCAGCAACATCCGCATCGGCAACGCGCTGGAACCGCCCTGCCACCACAGCATCACCTGCATCCCTGCCGAGGGGATAGAGAAGGCGGTCGACAACCTCTACGCCATTTTCGACGAGCGCACCCTCAAGGTGATCCCCTCCTACGTGCGCAAACTGGTCCATTCGGTGATCGAGATCAAGGGCAATTTCTTCCCCGAGTACCTCGAGGACCCCCTGCTGGTGCGCCGGGCATTTGAATTGGTGGCCAAAAACTCCTACGGCGACCTGTACAAGAAAGTGGTGGATCGCATGGACCGCCACGTCAAGTGGGAGGCGTATGTCGGCAACATCAAAAACCTCTTTTCGGAGATGACCAACAACTGCCTTTACTACGGCGTCAGCGAGGAGAAAGGGGTGGTCCTCAACGGTCCGCCCGGCAGCGGCAAAACCTTCCTGGTGCGGTCGTGGCTGAGTGAAAACGGCGATGTCCACGACATCGCCACCAACCCCGGCGCCCTTCAGAACCCGGCCAACCCCATCGACGGGGCCGTCGAAAACCTCGAAAAAGTGTATGACATCGCCAAAATGATCGCCCCGACGTTGGTCTTTTTTGACGAGGGCGACGCCCTGGCCCCCCGCCGCAGTGCTGCCGGAGGCTCCCCCACGGACAAACTGACCAACCGCTTCCTCAACCTGATTGACGGGGAAATCCCCATTCACCGCGTCTTTACGGTCCTGACGACCAACCGCCTGGACATCCTCGACCCGGCCCTGATCCGATCCAAACGGCTCAAAGTAATCGAGGTTTCAGGCCATCTGACCCGCGAGGACATCTACGAAATTGTTCGCCAGACGCTGGGCCCGGCGCCCCTGGCCCCCGGACTGGACGTGGCCGCCATCGTCGAGTCGGCCAAGGGTATCTGCAACACCCCGGCGGATTACACCGCTTTCGTCGAAAAGGCGCGCTCCCTGCGCAGCACGGAGTTCGAGGTCCTTCAACGGATGCGGCTTTTGAACGACGCCACCGAGGAAAACAAGGAGAATTTTACAAAGTTCAATTTCAAGACCTTGGTGGGCATCCTGGAGGCGGTGGATGCCCCGCAAAGGCTGCGCGCCAAAGTTCAGGGCGACCCTCTCAAGTTTCTCCAGCACTACCCCGCGATCCTGGATCTGCTGGCGTCGATCCAGGTGGCCGAGAGGTACCCGTTGATGCCCTCGCACCTCCAGTCCGCACGCCATGAAATCTCCCAAAGCCCGGTCAGAAAAGGCAAGGTCCAGCTGGATGAGTTTCTCGAGGCGGAACTCAGCCAGGAACCCCAGATCGGTTTCATCATCGGGGTGGGGGCCAACGACGTCAGCGGGATGCTGCTGCCCATCGCCACCAGCCTGACCTACAGCATCGACTCTGAAAAGGTGCTGGTCACCGGTGCGGTCTCCAGTTCGGCCGCCGCGGCGGCCGAACTGGACATGGCCGTTCAGATGACCCAGCAGTCGGCCAAGGAAGCGCTGACCATGGTCAAAAACTACCTCCAGGAACTTACCCCGGCCATCAGCTTGCCCAAACTGCTGGGTGAGTTCCTGGACAAATACACCATTCACCATCAGCTCCTTTCGGCCTCCTACAACGTCGGCGGCCCGTCGGCGGGCTACGCCCTGGCGATCAATACGCTCTCGGCCCTCCTGCACATTCCGGTTTACAACGACTTTGGAATAACCGGCGCCCCCTGGACCAAGGGAATCAAGAAGGGCGAGGTCGGCGGCAGCGTGATCATCGGCGGACACAAGAAAAAAGCGGAAAAGGTGCTGCTGCACCTGCGCCGCATGTACATGCCGCTGCAGAACTACAAGGACCTGGAACCCGATTTTCTGATGAGCTACTGGTCGCAGGACAAGGACATCCTGGGGGTCAACAATTTCGGAGACCTGATCCCGGAAGTGGTCTGGCTGGGGCCGACCTATGAAGAAAACCTGCTGGAACTGATCGATATCCGCATTCACTACAAAATCAACAAGTACCAGGGCAAAAAGCCCGATGAAAGCGTCAAGCAGCGGATACTGGACCTCAAGACGGCGCTTCGCAGTCAGCTGGAGCAGGAGCTCGTCCAACGGCTGGAGGCCATCCGGCGCTACCTGCGCAACCCCGAGAAAGACCCCCACCTTTCACTGGAGGAAATCCTGCGCGAAAAGAGCCACCGGCCCAGGCCCCTGATCG
>Ga0105107_10000354_pt1 | contig 28208 bp, 26 predicted proteins | sample PPLLaktember2015_6_FD_79335 | JGI IMG/M metagenome (GOLD analysis project Ga0105107, IMG submission 79335) | Freshwater sediment microbial communities from Prairie Pothole Lake near Jamestown, North Dakota, USA - PPLs Lake P8 Core (1) Depth... | ecosystem: Environmental > Aquatic > Freshwater >... | reverse complement strand
GGCGGGTTGCCGAGCCTTTCTCGTCCCAGCGCGCGACGCTAACCACCAAGACCAAGCCAGAGCCGGCAGCGAAGCCTCCGGCGACAGCGGCCGCCGGGTCCGCGCCCGCTCCCCGCCCACCTGCTTCGGAACGCGCCTCTGAAGAAGTCATCCGCGAGCCCCCCCGTGACGCTTCGGCCAAATAGATCCTAGCTCCCTGTTTATTCATGTCTTCCAGAAAACAGCTGGGGCAAGCACTTTTCGCCGCATTGTTTTTGCTGGTGATCGGGGTCGGTGCATTGGTGTTCTACTTGGCAGACCCTTCGCGGCTGCAGCGTTCGTCCGACGAGAAAACCGCCGTAGCCTTGGCGCAAGCCAAGGAAGCGCTGATCGGCTGGAAGCTGAATGACAATAATCGTCCCGGGGTCCTCCCCTGTCCGGACGTGAACGACGACGGTGCAGCCGAATCACTGTCTGGAATCGAATGTCCAAGTTATCTTGGACGGCTGCCCTGGAAAACGCTGGGGCTGCCCGAGCTGCGGGACGGCAGCGGGGAAAAATTATGGTATGCGCTATCCCGTAACTTCCGCAACGACGACTCGGCAGAACCCGTCAACACGGACACCAAGGGCACGATCACGGTGTACTCGCAAACAACCGGAACAGTCATGGCCAGCGCAGTAACCGCCGTGATCTTCGCCCCCGGTCCGGTGCAGGGGAATCAGGATCGCTCGCCCGCCAACACCATGTCCTGTACCGTGCCGGCGGGCACCATCTTTCGGAATCAGTGTGCGGCAAATTATCTGGAAACCGCAAGTACCACCGACAATGCCTCCGCTACCGGTCCTTACATCACAGCACAATCCACGACCTTCTTCAACGACAAACTGCTGATCGTCTCCGCCGCGGATGTGATGATCCCGGTCGAGAAACGCGCCGCGCGAGAAATACTCAACCTGCTCCAGCTCTACAGGACGAACAGTGGCGGTGGTTGTAATTGCTATCCCTGGGCCGACACCAGCAATGGCGCGAGCGAAGCGAGCCTCCGCTACGGCAGAGTACCTTTGCTCAGTGCGTTGCCGACGGAATGGAGCGCTCTCGGCATCAGTATCGCGCCCTGGCTGATCGATAATCAGTGGTGGTGGGTGTTTTTTTATACCGTGTCAGGCGATGATACCGCTGCGCACAGCGGCGGATCCTTAAGTTTGAACGGGGTCTCGGGGAAAAGCGTGGTGCTGATCACTACCGGGACTGCCGGCGCTAACCGCCCTGCGGGTTCGCCGGGCAGTTGGGATACAAATTGGTGGAGTTACTATATTGACGACCCGGACAATTCCGACCTTGGAACCTGGTTCATCACCCCGACCTCGACCGCCCATGACCGCGACCGCATATACACGGTACCCTGAACAATGTTGAATAAGAACAAAGAAGCAGGATTCAGCCTGATCGAACTTGCCGTGGTCATGTTCATCATTGTGCTGCTTCTGGGCAGCGTGCTGATTCCGCTACAAACGCAGGTTGAGCAGCGACAAGTCAGCGCAACGGAGAAAACACTGGATGACATCAGGCAGGCGCTGCTCGGTTTTGCCGTCGCCAACGGTCATTTGCCCTGTCCCGATACCAATAACGACGGGGCGGAGAACGTGACCTCCGGACAGTGCACAACCATCGTCAGCAACATCGCTCACGGTAACTTGCCATGGCAAACGTTGGGAATTGCCGACTCCGACGTTTGGGGCCACCGCTTCAGATATGCCGTACGGGAACAATATGCGCGCCGCGCGCCGTCCACTTTATTTTCCCTGAGCACAACGGCACCCAACCTGCGGGTTTGCACGACTGCCGGCTGCACATCAACCCTGACTTCGTCTGCGGTTGCAGTCGTGCTCTCGCATGGCAAGAATTCAACCACTGCGGCAGGCAGTGGTTCCGCGGACGAAATGGAAAACAATGACTCGGACCGCGATTTTGTCAGCCGAGTCATCACGGCCGCCGACGCGGCCGCCGGCGAATTTGACGACATCGTAATCTGGTTGCCGGTTTATGTGCTTTTCAACCGCATGGTTTCTGCCGGAAAGCTGCCTTAACCCGCCCGCGCCAGCTCAAAACACACCCTGCCGCGCCGGTTGTCCGCCAGTGCCAGGGCATAACCGGACCGCTCGGCAAACTTCGCCGCCTGAAACAGGCCTACGCCCAGCCCGCTGTCCGAGGCAACCGGCCCGCTGAGGATGTCCGCGGCAATGACCGGCGGCACCGGCATGCCGTCATCACAAACCTGCAGGCGCGGCCCAGGCGCCAGCGCAACCGTAATCCGCAGCGGGCCGTCCTGCGCTGCCTTGTAGAGGGCGTTTTCGATCAGCGTATCCACCGTGCTGTCGAACAAGTCCGCCGGCAACCGCACACCGTCCCCCGCGCGACCCCTCTCAAAGACGACATTTCTGCCGGCGTATCGTGCCTGCAGGCCCTGCCACCAGATCGCCGCATCGACATTGTTCATTTCGATTGCACCCGGCGCCTTCAGCTTGTCGAGCGTGGCATTGAGGCGCTGCGTAATCTGCGGCAACTGCCGCTGCACCAGCGCACGGAATGCGATATCGTCGTCTGCGCCACGCATTTCTGCTGCAGCGCAGAGCGAGCGCAGCGACTGCAGCAGATTCTTGACGTCATGAGTGAGTCGCGCGCCGGTCTCGTAGATGGCCTGCGTATAGGCCGCCTGCTGCCGCAACTGCTCCCGCCGCTGGCCTTCGTAAAAATGGCCCACCATCTGCATCAGCAGCTTGAGATGCAGCAGCACTGCCGGTGACAACGGCCGGGCGGCGAATATGGTGATGCACAGGCCTTCATTTTCGTAGCGTTCGGCGTATGCGGCCGGTTGTCCCACCTCGCCGGTCGAGTGCGCTGCCTGCCAGGCAAAACCGGTGATCCAGGGGAGTTCCAGCATGTCGGTCAGCGCGCTGCGCAGAAATCGTTCCGGGCGCGTCTCCTGCTGCGCCAGTTCGGCCAGCCGCCGCATGCGCTGCTCGAACGGCAGGCCCAGGCCCAGCAGATAGCGCGACAGCAAAGTGCCGATGCCGCCGAAACCGGTGCGCGGATTCCACAGCCACGACAACCCCACCAGCAACAGCGCAATGACCATCAGTGTCTGCACCAGCCCCAGCAGATACTGGCCATGCGACACTTCCTGAATCACAAAACTGCCCAGGCACAACGCCACCACCAGCAGGAACAGCACCACGCTGTAGAACAGATCGACAATCACCGGAGCTCCCCGCCGACGATCGGCCCCCGGTATCGCCAGAATGCTCAGCGGGAGCAGCGGCAGGCCGAAATGCACGAAGGCGCTGATCTCCGTGGCAATGGTGTAATTGGTGAACAAATTCGGCACGACCCCCAGCAGCAGCATGGTCACCAGGTAGACCGCGGCCAGGAGCGCCACTACGCGATCGCGGCCACCTAACGTGCCCGGTACGGCGCCGCCGATCAGGCCGAACAGCACGGCCATCCAGGTCGCCAGCAACCACCAGTTTCCGGCGATCGCAAAAAACGCTCCGAGGCAGAGCAGCATCAGTGCCTGCAGCACCGGGATCTGCTGCCCCCCCCGCCACAACGGTTGCCAGAGCAGGAACAGACCGAAATGCGCCAGCAACAGGCCGCGCTGCCACCATTCGCCGGTGCCCCAGGCAATCGCGCCGTGCAACGTCAGCAGCATGAACGCGAGCAGGATGTTCGGATTCCGTGGCGGTGCTGCCGGTGCGCCCCGCTCAGACGGCAACGGCGCGTCCGGCTGTGCGGCCGGGGTCTGCGGGTCTTCAGGCATCGTGATTCGCTATACTGTCCGTCAAAAGGATGGTCCGCAAACGTGCACATCACCACCATCGGTCGTTACACCGCGCTTGAAGCCCTGCGCACACGGGTGCCGGCAACCGCGCTGCTGACGCTGGTCATCCTGCTCGGTGCGAGTCTGTTCATCCGCGAACTCGCCGTCACCGAAAGCCTGCGTTTCCAGACCAGCTTCTATGCGGCCGCGGCACGCTTATGCGCCGTGTTCATCGCCAGTCTCTACGTGCTGGCGAGCCTCAGCCGCGAGTTCAACGACAAGGGCCTCGAGCTGCTGCTCGCGCTCGACGTGCCCCGCTCGCATTATATCTGCGGGAAGCTCGCCGGATTCATGCTCATCGCCCTGGTTTGCGCAGTGCTGCTGTCGCTGCCGCTGTGGGCGCTGGCACCGGCATCCGCAGTGTCGCTGTGGACCGTGTCACTGGCGATCGAGCTCGCCCTGATCGCTGCGCTGTCGCTGTTCTGCATCGTCACCTTCAACCAGTTGCTTCCCGCCGCAGGTTTCGTCGTCGCCTTCTATCTGCTCGCGCGTAGCGTGACTGCGATGCGCCTGATGAGCGCAAACCCGATTGCCGGCCAAGATACGCTGTCGCAGCAGGTCACCCGCATGCTGGTGGAAGGCCTGGCTTACCTGATGCCCGCGCTCGATCGCTGGACTGATACCGTCTGGCTGATCGACGCCGCGCCCGAGCCGTCGGTCCTGCTGGCGATTGCAGCGCAGGGCGCCATCTACACCGCGCTGCTGGCGGCGGCGACCCTGTTCGATTTTTACCGACGGAGCCTGTAGTTGCCGAAGTTCGCGGGTCTAACGGACGAGCGGGCGCTGCGCGCCGTGCCGCCCGGCGTAGGCGTGCTGCTCGCCCTCGCCCTCGCGCTGCAACTCTTCTGGCACAGCCTACAGCCGTCCCCGGTCGCGCGCGCTGCCGCGCTGCCATCGGCACCGGACGCCGGGCGACTGCGGGCGGCAAGCTTCGGCGAAACCACTGTCGCCGCGCAAATGCTGCTGCTGTATCTGCAGGCTTTCGACAACCAGCCCGGCATCAGCATCCCGTTCCGCGAACTCGATTACCGCCGTGTCACGGACTGGCTCGCCACGGCATTGCATCTCGATCCGCACAGCGGCTATCCGTTGATGATGGCGTCGCAGCTGTACGGTCAGGTGCCGGATGCCGGCAAGCAGCGCATGATGTGCGAATTCGTACATGCGCGGTTCCGCGAAGCACCGAATGCGCGATGGCGCTGGCTCGCGCACTGCGCCATCATGGCCAAGCACCGGCTGCAGGATCCGGCGCTGGCACTGCGCTATGCCGTCGACATTACGCGGTACGCCGGCAGCGCCTCCGGCTGGGCGCGGCAGATGCAGATTTTCATTCTCGAAGACCTTGGCGAAATCGACAGTGCCCGGGTACTGCTGGGCGGGCTGCTGGCCACCGGGGAAGTCACCGATGCCAGCGAGTTGCACTTCCTGACCGAACGCCTGCAGGCGCTGGAAAGCGCCGGGAAAGCGTCGACTTCGTCGAAATTTCGACAATAATCCTTGGCCATCACACCGTTGCCGAAATCCGGGGTTTCGCACGATTGCAAAAAAACCGGGGAATCAAAAAATATTCAATAAAAACAATATGTTATTGCGGTCCTGCCCGCGCAATTCGCCATTCAGAAGCACATCGTCGTATACCGCCGGCCAGACGTACTTGGTACGAACATTGCGTGGATGAAGGCACCCAATTCCGCACAAAGCGGCGAGGAGAGAAAAAATGAAGCGCCAACAAGGATTTACGTTAATCGAAATCGCCATCGTGCTGGTCATTATCGGCCTGCTGCTCGGCGGTGTGCTCAAGGGGCAGGAACTGATCACCAGCGCCCGGGTGCGCAACATCATCACGACCCAAGACGGGGTCAAGGCAGCCTACTTCGGCTTCCTCGACCGCTACCGCGGGTTGCCCGGTGATTACAGCGGCGCCACGGTCAATATTCCCAACTGCGGCGCCTGCCAGAACGGCGATAACAACGGACAAATCCTCACCAATGGCGCCATCCTGGAATCGATATCGGCGTGGGAACATTTGTCGAAGGCCGGGTTCGTTACCGGCAGCTATGTCTACTCTGCGCCGGCAGCGTCCACCAACACGCCGGTCAATCCCTACGGTTCGCTGGTACAGCTGATTTATGATGTCCAGTACCAGGATGGTGCCGCGTACCCTGCCGTGTCGCTCCGGCACAACCTGAAAACGGGCAACAATATCCCGTCGGACATCCTGGCGGAGGTGGACCGCAAAGTGGACGATGGTCAGGCTAATGGCGGGCAGATCCGGTTTTCGACCTTTGGTGGCGCCGTCAATACCGGTGATGTCTGCTTTGTTGCCGCGACTGGCGGATGGCAATCGGCAACATCCACTGCCAACTGCGGGGCGACGACGCTGTTCTAACTGGTGAGGCGCGAATTCGAATCGCGCACCGCCTGCAACAATTAACAAGGGCCAGCTCCGACCAGCTGGCCCTTGTGCTTTTGGGCAACGGGAACACTGGGGCGGGCTAATGACATGGCCGCCACCGCCGTTTTCGATCCTCCGTCGCAATGACTGTCGGCGTCCGGTTGCATGCTTCGCGCAACGATCTGCCATTACGCGAGACTACCCATCTGCCCAAACCCCTCAAGTCAGCGCAAGCCTTGTTCGCCTAGGCATGCCGTGGCGACCATGTATGCGTTCAGTTTGTTGTGCCCCACAGGGGACATACACGACACAAACAAAAACCCCGCCGCAGCGGGGCCGTATAAGGTGTTGCTGCATTACGCCGCTTGCAGTTTTCTGCGCCGCCCGATCCAGCCCATCAGCCCGAGCCCCATACCCAGCATCGCGTAGATTTCGGGCTCCGGGATCGGCGCGATGCTGGATACATTGATCGAAAGCGCTGAACTCGTCAGGCTGTCGGGGTAGTATGCGGCTTGCATAGGCGTATTGATATTCCCGGTCTCGTACCCGAAAAAGAACCAGTTTGCATTCGACATATCGTCGAACACCAGCCAATCAAAGGAGCTTAGACCACTATGGATCCAGCTGGTGACCACCGCGCCATCCCACACCAGGGAATAAGGTAACGTCGTGGCGAGCAAATCGGAATCGTCGTATTGTCCGCCAGACAAGCTACCCAAAGTCGCACCGGTTCCGCTACTCGTTACGGAAAAATCCGTGATCACGTAAGTTTCCGGGCTTGCAACATTCCCGATGGCGGTACCCGTCGTTGTAAATTGACCGGCATTTGAACCAAACGACCAATCCCAAGTGATTGCGGCATTTGAACTGGTGGCAGAAACAGCCAGGAATACAAACAAAAGCAGGTCCACGATTCTTGGATTAGCCAACTTTTTTCCCCGAGAGCAATAGTTATAGACGCCACGTTTTCACGGACACTTATACTTTTGCCCCTGTCGGACATCCATAGGTGATTCCTCCCGATTTCCATCGAATCGTGCTTCTATTTCTGATCCGGTGTGAGATAAATCACGGTCAGGGCGGTCATGCTGAACAAGCCTGCATCAGCAGGATTTTTCTTGCGCCCGCGTAACCGGCTGGGCCGACGCTTAACCCTGCAGCAGCTTGATCTCCGCCGCCGCCACCGCTTCCTCCGAACCCAGCAATACCACCACATCGCCCTCCTCGATCCGCGTCTCCGGTGCCGGCGTCGCGGTTCTGACGTTGCGCCGCCGGACCGCGGTCACTTCGACGCCGATCGCCGCCAGCCCGAGGTCCAGGATCTGCCTGCCTATGGCCTTCGCGCCCGATGTCACCAATACCGAATGCAGCCGCGGCTGCAGCGCCTGGTCGTCATCCTCGGTCGCGTCGGTCATACCGCGATAAAAGCCGCGGAACAGTTCATAGCGATGCTCGCGGGTCTCGCGGATGCGGCGCAGCACGCGGGTCAGCGGCACGCCGACGAGCAGCAGGGTGCTCGAGGCCAGCATCAGGCTCGCCTCCATCAGGTCGGCAACGACTTCGGTGGCGCCGGCATTGCGCAGTTTCTCCACGTCGCTGTCGTCGATCGTGCGCACGACGATAGGCAACCCGGGGCGCGCCTCCTGCACATGGGCAATGATGTGCAGTGCCGAGGTGGTGTCGGCATAGGTCACGATCACCACACGTGCCCGCGCCAGGCCTGCGGCCAGCAGCACTTCGCGGCGCGCGGCGTCGCCGAACACCACCCGTTCGCCCGCCGCCGTTGCCTCGCGGATGCGCTGCGGGTCGTTGTCCAGTGCGATGAACGGCACGCCTTCGCGATCGAGAAAGCGCGCGAGGTTCTGCCCGCTGCGCCCGTAACCGCAGATCACCACATGCGCATCGGCCGCCATCGACTGCACGGCAATGTTGTGGAGCTGCATCGCCCGGCTCATCCATTCCGTCGCACTCCAGCGGCGGACGATGGCCTCGCTGCGCTCGATGACGAAGGGCGCAATCAGCATCGACAGCACCATCGCCGCCAGCACCGGCTGCACCACGTCCGGTGCCATCAACTTGCTGGCGGCGGCGTGGGCCAGGATCACAAACCCGAACTCGCCGCAGGCGCCCAGCGCAAGCCCGGCGCGCAGCGCCACGCCGCTGGATGCGCCGAACAGGCGGCTCAGGCCGAAAATCAGCGCGGTCTTGGCGAGCACCAGTGACACCAACAGCACGCTGACCCAGGCGTTGTCGACCACCACCCGCACATCCAGCAGCATGCCGATGGTCACGAAAAACAGCCCCAGCAGCACGTCGCGAAACGGCTTGATGTCCTCTTCGACCTGGTAGCGGTATTCGGTTTCCGAAATCAGCACCCCCGCGACGAACGCGCCCAGCGCCAGTGACAGGCCCGCCATCTCGGTGAGGAAGGCGACGCCGAGGGTGACCAGCAGCACATTGAGCACAAACAATTCCGGTGATTTCTGCCGCGCCACGACATGAAACCAGGCGCGCATCAGACGCTGGCCGACGACCAGCAATACCGTCAGTACAACCACCGCCTTGAGTATCGCAAATCCGAGATTTGCTGCGAGTTCCTCCGCCGGCGCGCCGAGCGCCGGGATCAGGATCAGCAGCGGCACCACGGCAAGATCCTGGAACAGCAGGATGCCGATGATCTGCTGCCCGTGCGGCGAGTTCAGTTCGAAACGCTCGGCGAGCAGCTTGGCAAGTATCGCGGTCGATGACATCGCCAGCGCGCCGCCGAGCACGATGCCGCCCTGCCACGATACGCCCACGGCACCGGCGACGCCGAGTACCAGTAGCATGGTGACCAGTACCTGGGCGCCGCCCAGGCCGAACACGATGCGGCGCATGGTCAGCAGGCGCGACAGGCTGAATTCGAGGCCGATGCTGAACATCAGGAAAACCACGCCGATTTCGGCAAGGTCACGCACTTCTTCGGTGGAGGTGACCCAGCCCAGCGCATGGGGACCGATCAGTACCCCTACGATCAGGTAACCCAGCAGCGGCGGCAGCTTCAGCGAGCGGAAGATGACCACCACCAGCACGGCGGCGGCCAGCAGCACGAGCACGGGTTGCAGGGAAGCTTGCATGAATTCAGGGCGATGCGGACGGTCCGAATATTGCCTTTTCTTCAATGAATTGCAAGCAGCATCCGGCCGGAGTGGGGGGCATGGCTTTGTTATAATTTCAACGATGAGTACATCCTCCGATGGCACCGTAACCAGTCCTGCGATTGCGGCAGCCCGGGAAGTCCTCGCGATCGAGGCCAAAGCCATTACCGACCTGATTGCGCAGGTCGACGCGGGATTCGAGCAGGCGATCCGCATCATCCTGCAGTGCCGGGGCCGGGTCGTGGTCAGCGGCATCGGCAAATCCGGACACATTGCCCGCAAGATCGCCTCGACATTCGCCAGCACCGGCACGCCGGCATTTTTCGTGCACCCGGCCGAGGCCAGCCATGGCGATCTCGGCATGGTCACCCGCGATGACGTGTTCCTCGCCCTGTCCAATTCCGGGGAGAGCGCCGAACTGCTGACGCTGATCCCGGTGCTCAAGCGGCAGGGCGCGAAACTGGTGGCCCTGACCGGCAACCCGGCGTCCACGCTGGGCCGTGAAGCCGATGTACACCTGTACGCCGGAGCGGCACAGGAAGCCTGCCCGCTCAATCTCGCGCCCACGGCAAGCACGACCGCCGCGCTGGCACTGGGCGACGCGATCGCCGTCGCGCTGATGCGCGCGCGCGGCTTCACCCAGGACGAGTTCGCGCGGGCCCACCCCGGCGGCGCGCTCGGCCGCAGGCTGCTGACACTGGTGCGCGATGTGATGCGTTCGGGTCCCGACGCACCGCGCGTATTCACCACCGCCACGCTGACCGATGCGCTGCTCGAAATGTCGCGCGGCCGGATGGGCATGACCGCCGTGGTCGATGCCCACCAGGTCGTCAAAGGCATCTTTACCGACGGCGACCTGCGGCGCGCCATCGAAAAAGGACAGGACCTGCGCAAGACGGCGATCACCGGCATCATGTCGCCGAATCCGCGCACCATCGGGCCGGACCGGCTGGCCGCCGAAGCGGTCGAAATCATGGAACGCGGCAAAGTCACACAGCTGCTGGTCGTCGACGACAGCGCCCGTCTGCTCGGCGCGCTGAACATCCACGACCTGTTCCGGGGCAAGGTGGTCTGAGGACCCCGCACCGGCAACGATGGAGCGCTACTTGACGATTTCTCCCGATACCCGGCGCATCAGGATCGCGGTGTTTGACATCGACGGCGTGCTCACCGACGGCAGGCTCTATTATTCGGAAGCGGGCGATACCATGAAAGCGTTTGACGTGCGCGACGGCATGGGCATGAAGCTGCTGCAGGAAGCCGGCGTCGAACTTGGCATCATCACCAGCCGGCGCGCGCCGAGCGTCCGGCTGCGCGCCGAGGATCTGGGCATCAGCCGCGTGCAGCAGGGCGTCGCCGACAAGCGCACCGCCTTTGACGAGCTGCTCGCCGGCACGGGAATCAACGCGGACGAGGCAGCATTCATGGGCGATGACCTGGTCGACCTGCCGGTGTTCCGCTGCTGCGGTTTTGCCGCGACGGTGCCCGCAGCGCCGGTGCTGCTGAAACGCCACGCGGATTACGTTACCCGCGCGGCAGGCGGCCGTGGCGCTGTCCGCGAGTTCTGCGAAGTGCTGCTGCACGGTCGCGGCACACTCGCTGCACAGGCCCGCCGTTTTTTGGGTCCTGCCCCGCGCTGACCGTACTGCGTTGACAGCCATTGCGCAGACCAGGTCCCGGTCATGACACGATTTTCCCAATTGTTCCCGCTGCTGCTGCTGGCGGCACTGGCCAGCCTGACGTTGTGGCTGGACCAGGCCGTACAGCGCGACGAGCGCAAGCCCGAGGCCGAACGGCATGATCCGGATTACATCATCGAAAACATCGTCGCCCGCCGCATGGACGCCAATGGCGACGTGAAGCACACGCTGCACGCCGAGCGCATGACCCATTACCCCGATGACGACACCACTCATCTGTTGTCACCGCGGTTCACCAGCAGCGCCTCCGGACAGGCGCCGATGACGATCACTTCACGCACCGCACGGATATCCAGCGGCGGCGATGACGTTTATTTCGAGACTGATGTGCGGGCCGTGCGTGGCGCCTACAGGGACCACAGCGAGATGGTCATGGAAACCAGCTTCCTCCACGTCACGCCGGACGAGAACATCGCACGCACCGACCGGCCGGTCACCGTCACCGACGCCCATACCGTTGCCCATGCGATTGGCTTAGAATTGAACAGTGAAACACGCATCGTCAAGTTCCTGTCCCAGTTCAAAGGCACCTACCATGACCCCGACCGCGCAGCGAAACGCCGTTAGCGCGCGGCGCTGGCTGCTGCGCGGCAGCGGGCGACGCAATCCCCCGGCCGGCCCCACCCGCTTTGCCGGATTCTGTCTGGCCGTGCTGCTCTGCGCTGCGGGACCCACGTCGGCGGAGAAAGCCGACCGCGAAAAGCCGATCAATCTGGAAGCGGACCGCGTGACTGTCGATGATGCGAAACAGGTCTCCACGTTCGAGGGCCGGGTGGTGCTCACGCAGGGCACGCTGATCATCCGCGGGGACCGCATGGAGGTGCGCCAGGACAGCCAGGGTTTCAAATACGGCACCACCTGGGGCAATCTCGCCTATTTCCGGCAAAAGCGCGATGGCTATGACGAGTTCATCGAAGGCTGGGCGGAGCGCATCGAATATGACGGCCGCGCCGACAAGGTACAGATGTTCAACCGCGCGTCGATGAAGAAGGCCGGCGACGAAGTCCGCGGCAATTACATTTCCTACGACGCCAATACGGAATTTTTCCAGGTGATCGGTGGCGGAGCCAAAGCCGCCTCCGCCGAAAACCCCGATGGCCGCGTCCGTGTTGTGCTGCAGCCGAAATCCAAGGACAAGCCTGCTCCGCAGGCGACCGATCCGGTGAAACCCGAAGCCGCACCCAAACAACCGCGCAGCCAGCTGCGATCGCCTTCCCCCTGAGCGCCGACTGGATTCCGTGCCGCAATCACCGACCGCCGACGCTGCCCCGGACCTGGCAACACCCGGGACGTACCTGCTGCGAGCCGAGCGTCTCAAGAAACATTACCGCAGGCGTACCGTCGTCAAGGACGTGTCGATGGAAGTACGCAGCGGCGAAGTCATCGGCCTGCTCGGCCCCAACGGTGCCGGCAAAACCACCTGCTTCTACATGATGGTCGGGCTGGTGGCGATGGATGGCGGGGAACTCTATCTCGATCAAATGCGGCTGACCCACACTCCCATGCACAGACGCGCGCGCCTCGGCCTGAGCTATCTGCCGCAGGAGGCCTCGATATTCCGGCGGCTGTCGGTTGCCGACAATGTGCGCGCGATACTCGAGCTGTACCACACCGATTCGGACATCATCGAATCCCGCCTCGACTCGCTGCTGCAGGATCTGCACGTCGGCCATTTGCGCGACAACCCGGCGATCAGCCTCTCCGGCGGTGAACGGCGGCGCGTGGAAATCGCGCGCGCTCTGGCCACCGAGCCGCGCTTCATATTGCTCGACGAACCCTTCGCCGGCGTGGACCCGATTGCCGTCATCGAAATCCAGAAAATCATCGGTTTCCTGAGAGCCCGCGGCATTGGCGTGCTGATTACCGACCATAATGTGCGGGAAACGCTCGGCATCTGCGACCGCGCCTATATCATCAATGATGGCACGGTACTCGCCTACGGCAAGCCCGACGAGATCGTCTATAATGAGAGCGTTAGAAAGGTCTATCTCGGTGAGCACTTCAGACTCTGAGATGGCAGAGCGCGCTTAACTGCTGCGCGCAAACCCGGGAGGCGATTCCCCTGTCCGGACCCTCATGAAACATTCGTTACAGCTAAGACTTTCGCAACACCTGACGTTGACACCGCAACTGCAGCAGTCGATCCGGCTGCTGCAACTGTCCACGCTTGAACTCAACCAGGAAATCGAGCGGCTGCTGCAGGACAATCCTTTGCTCGAACGCGAAGACGGTGCACTGGAACCGTCGGGGGCGCCCGCCCAGGACGGCGTAACACCGACCGTTGCCGGCGAACCCGCAGTAACGACGGCACCGGCCGAGGCCGAAGCCGAATCTGCCGCGCCGGGCGAGGATGCCGGCGCCTTCGATGCGATGGACGGCGTGTCCTACGGCAGCAGCGCCGATGCGGAGGACGACGATTTCCCGCCGCTCGCCGAGCAACCTGCCAGCCTGCGCGCCCACCTCACGGCGCAACTGGCGCTGCTGCATCTCTCCGAACGCGACAAGCAGCTGGTCAGCCTGCTCATCGACTCGCTCGATGACGGTGGTTACCTGCCCCAGTCGCTCGAAGAAATCGCGGCCATGCTGCCCGCAGAGCTCGAAGTGGCGCCTGAAGAGCTGTCAATCGCACTGCAGCACCTGCAGCACCTGGAGCCTACCGGCATCGGCGCCCGCAGCCTGGCGGAGTGCCTGACGCTGCAACTCATGGCGCTTCCTGCAGACACGCCTTATCGCAGCGAGGCACTGGAAATCGTCCGCCATCACCTCGATGCCCTCGCGGGCCGGGACTTCGCCCGGCTGAAACGCGTCCTGAAATGCGAGGATACCTGCCTGCGCTCGGTGCAAAAGCTGATCATCAGCCTCAACCCCAGGCCGGGGCGGGATTTTTCAGTAGAAGAGACGCGGTTTGTCATCGCCGATGTGATCGTGCGCAAGATCAAGGGCGTATGGCTCGCCGCACTCAACCCCGATGCAATGCCGAAGCTGAAGGTCAACCGGCTTTATGCCGACATCCTCCAGCGCAATCGCGGCGGCAATTCGCAGCAGATCACGGCACAGCTGCAGGAAGCAAAGTGGCTGATCAAGAACGTGCAGCAGCGCTTCGACACCATCCTGCGGGTTTCCCAGGCCATCGTCGACCGCCAGCGCAACTTTCTCGAGCACGGCGAAGTCGCGATGCGGCCGCTGGTGCTGCGCGAAATCGCCGACACGCTGGGCCTGCACGAATCGACGGTGTCGCGGGTCACTACCCAGAAGTTCATGCACACGCCGCGCGGGATTTTTGAACTCAAATACTTTTTCGGCAGTCACGTCGCCACCGAAGCCGGTGGTTCCGCATCGAGTACTGCGATTCGCGCGCTGATCAAGCAGCTGGTCAGCGCCGAAAACACCCGCGCGCCGCTGAGCGACGGCCAGATCTCGGAGTTGCTCGGACAGCAGGGTATAGTTGTGGCAAGGCGCACCATCGCGAAATACCGGGAATCGCTGCAGATTCTCCCGGTAAATCTTAGGAAAACCCTTTAGCAAGAGGAGACAGCATGAACCTGAACCTTACGGGCCATCACCTGCAAATTACGCCGGCCATTCGCGACTATATCGCGCAGAAACTGGAAAAAATTACCGGTCACTTCGATCATGTCATCGACATCAATGTCATCATGGCCGTGGAAAAACTCCAGCACAAAGTGGAGGCGACCGTGCACCTCAGCGGCAAGGAAATTTTCTGCGAATCACAGGCCGAGGACATGTATGTCGCGATCGACCAGCTGGTGCACAAGCTCGATCGCGCCGTCCTCAAGCACAAGGGCAAGAACCTTGCGCACCGCTACAATGGCGATTCGATCAAGCAACAGCCGGTGGAGTAAACCCCGGATTCTTCCACATCAAGTACACATCATGAATCTGATTGCCAAGCTGCTCCCCGTATCGAACATCCTGCTGGACGCAGACCTGACCAGCAAGAAACGGGTGTTCGAGCAGGCCGGACTGCTGTTCGAGAACAACGGTCACATTTCACGCAGCCTCGTCTTCGACAGCCTGTTCGCACGGGAAAAGCTGGGCTCGACCGGTCTCGGCCAGGGCGTCGCGATCCCGCATGGCCGCATCAAGGGGCTGAAGGCGGCAACCGGCGCGATGATCCGCGTGCAAAGCGCCGTGCCGTTTGATGCGCCCGACGGCCAGAACGTCAAACTCATTTTCGTGCTGCTGGTGCCGGAGCGCGCCACTGATGAACACCTGCAGATCCTCTCGGAACTGGCCCAGATGTTCTGCGACAAGGCGTTCCGTGAACGCCTGCTCGGCGCCGCAACGCCGGCGGAGCTGCAGGAGCTGATCACCCAATGGGAACCCAATGCCGCAGGTCAGCATAGCCCGGCTGTTTGAAGAGACCCGGGACAAGCTGCAGCTCACCTGGATCGCCGGGCGCGACGGCGCCGACAAGGGCATCGACAGCGAACTCACCAAGGATTCGTCCAAGGGGCTCGTCGGCCACCTCAACTTCATCCACCCCAACCTGATCCAGGTGCTCGGCGACTCGGAAGTCAATTATCTCAACGGCCTGGAACCGGTGGAGTGCCGCAAGTTGCTCGAACACGCCGCCACCCGGGAGTTGGCCTGTTTTATCATCGCCGGCGGCAACGCGGCGCCGGCTGCGCTGACCCAGGTCGCGGAGTCCACGCGCACGCCTGTGCTCGCTTCGCCGATACCCAGCGTGGAGCTGATGTGGATCCTCCGCCCGCAGCTGGCGAGATCGCTGGCCGAATCAACCACGATCCACGGCGTCTTTCTCGACGTGCTCGGTGTGGGCGTGCTGCTCACCGGCGACTCCGGCGTCGGCAAGAGCGAGCTGGCGCTGGAATTGATCAGTCGTGGCAGCGGCCTGATTGCCGATGATGTGGTGGAACTCTACCGGCTCGGCCCGGAGAGCATCGAAGGCCGTTGCCCCGCCGTGCTGCGCGACTTCCTCGAAGTGCGCGGCCTGGGCGTGCTCAACATCCGCACGATTTTCGGCGAGGCCGCCCTGCGCCCGCGCAAGAATGTCAAATTGATTGTCCATCTCGAACGCCCCTCAGGTTCCGATCTGACCTATCTCGAACGGCTGCCGCTGAAACCCGGCACCGAGTCGTTGATGGGTGTCCCCACGCACAAGGTCACGATCCCCGTCGCCGCCGGCCGCAACCTGGCCGTGCTGACCGAAGCCGCGGTGCGCAGTCACGTCCTGCAGATGCGCGGCATCGACACTACGCGCGAGTTCATCGAGCGCCAGAAGAGCGCAATGTCCGGCAGCAGCGACTGAGACCGCCGCCGGCGACCGCTGCTGCCATGCAACTCATATTGATCACCGGCCTGTCCGGCTCCGGCAAGAGCGTGGCACTGGCAGTGCTCGAAGACGCCGGCTTCTACTGCATCGACAACCTGCCGGTGGCGATGGTCGGGAATCTGGTCGAAAGCCTGCGCGCCTCCGGCAACGATCGTGTCGCGCTGACCATCGACGCCCGCACCGGGAGCGCCGTGACCGGCCTGCCCGAGCAGGTGCAGCGGCTGCGCGCCGAGGGTATCGACGTACGGGTGATGTTCCTCGAAGCCAAGTCGGACACGCTGATCAAGCGCTATTCGGAGACGCGCCGCCGCCATCCGCTGTCACAAGGCGGCCTGACGCTCCCCGAATGCATCGCGCGCGAGCGCGAACTGGTCGCTGGTATTTCCGACATCGCACACCACGTCGATACCAGCGATCTCGCGCCAAACACGCTGCGCAACTGGGTCAAGGATTTTGCGGCACTGCCCGTTGCCGGGCTGACGCTGCTGTTCGAATCGTTCGGCTTCAAGCACGGCATTCCGCTGGACGCCGACTTCGTGTTCGACGTGCGCTGCCTGCCCAATCCGTACTACGACCCGAAACTGCAGCCGCTGACCGGCTGCGATGCGGCAGTCGCCCAATTCCTGCGTGGCACGCCGGACGCCATGCGCATGCTCGATGACATCCACCGTTTCATCGCCGACTGGCTGCCGTCTTTCGAGCGCGACAATCGCAGCTACCTGACGATTGCCATCGGCTGCACCGGCGGGCGCCACCGCTCCGTGTTCTTCGTCGAGATGCTGGCGGAAAAATTCCGGGCCCGCACGCGCACGCTGGCGCGGCACCGCGAACTGGGCGCATGAGCGGGACCCCGCTCGAACTCCCGCTGTTTCCGCTGGGCACCGTGCTCTTTCCCGGCGGCCTGCTGCCGCTGAAGATTTTCGAGCAGCGTTACGTTGAAATGACCAAAGCCTGCCTGCGCGATGCAACGCCATTCGGCGTCTGTCTGATCCGGGAAGGTCATGAAGTCGGCCAGCCCGCGGCACCGCACGCCGTGGGTTGCCTCGCCCGCATCGAACAATGGGACGTGCCCCATCCCAACCTGTTCGCCGTGCTGGCGCGCGGGGGCGACCGGTTCAGAATCATCGATATCACGGTCGGCGCAAACGGGCTGATCACCGGTCGCATCGCCACGTTGCCCGAGCCGACGCAACCTGCCGCCGTTGATCGCGCGTGCCGGGAAGTGCTGCGGCTCGCCATCGAGCGCGCCGGAGCGGACAGCGTGCCGGGCCCGTTGCAGCTCGACAATCCGCTTTGGGTCAGTTACCGGCTCGCGGAAATCCTGCCGATATCACCTGCAGAAAGACAGGCGCTGCTGGAACTCGATGACACGGCGGCCCGGCAGGCCCAATTGCGCGCCTTGATGGTGGCCCACGGCATTATAGAAAATATCAATAAAAACAATTAATTAGGATTCAACCTGCAGCGGGCGTGGCAGACGGCGATCCCGCAACAGCTGCTGCACATGGCGCGCACAGCCGGCCGCATCAAGCAATGCCAGCGGTTCACCGCCTGCCGCATGGATACCGGCCTCGGTCACCACCAGATCCATCGCAATGTCATGCGGCTGCGGATAGATCGTCGGCACGCGGCAGGCAGCGTAGGTCACACCGATCGCGATCACGCGTCGCTCCAGTGCGGCAAGTGTGCGGTCGAAATAACCGCCGCCGTACCCCAGGCGGTAGCCGCGTGCATCGCAGGCGTTCATCGGTACGATCGCAATGTCGGGCAACACCACGGCAGTGCCATCGGGAACCGGGATGTCATAGACACCACGGGTCATCGGCGCGCCCGGCCACCACTGGCGAAACCGCAACGGCTGGCCCTTGCCGACGACCTCGGGCAACGCCGCGATCGCACCCTGATCGCGCCACTGACGTACGGCAAAGCGCGCATCGAACTCGGCCTTGAACGGCCAGCAGAATCCGGTGACCGCCTGCCGCGGCACGGGCACCCCGGCGCACAGCAAAGCGGTCATCCGTGCGCCCCAGGCAGCGCGCTGCGCATCGGGCACCGCACAGCGCCACGCAATCCACTGTTCGCGCTGCGCCTTGCGCCATACCCTGATGTCCTGCCAGTTCATCGATACCGGTTCATGCATACGCAATCCTCGCCGTTAGTGGCGGCCACCAATCAATTGTTCAATGATGCCGCGCACGGGTGTCGGCACTGCGGCACGCAGAGCGTCATCCGGCGTAATCCACAAGCCCCCCGATTCTTCCGCGCGCTGCGGCCATGCCGACACCGTGGCCAGCTGCGGCAGGATGTCGAGCTTGAAATGCGTGAATCCGTGCGCGATCAGTGGCAGCGATTCACCCAGCGTCACATCCGCACCGTAACGCCGCGCGCAAGCTTCGACCGCATTGGCGTCGGCGTCCTCTTCCGGAAAACACCACATCCCGCCCCAGATCCCCGTCGCCGGCCGTTTCTCCAGCAGGATCTCGCCCGCGCGTTGCAGCACCAGCATCATGGTGCGCCGCTGCGGCAAGGCCTTGCGCGGCCTGGGTGTTGGCAGTTCAGCGACACGACCGGTCTGGAATGCCACGCACTGGCTGCGCACCGGACACTCCGTGCAACGCGGATTGCGCCGCGCGCACAGCGTCGCACCCAAATCCATCAACCCCTGGGTATACGGCTGCACACCGGTTTTGGGCAACAAGGCCTCGGCCTGCTGCCACAGCTGTGCCGCCACTGCCGTTTCACCGGGATAGCCCGCAATGCCGCATACGCGAGCCAGCACACGCTTCACATTGCCGTCGAGGATCGCGCTGCGTTTGCCGAAGGCAAATACCAGGATCGCCGCCGCAGTGGATCGCCCGATGCCCGGCAATTCCATGGTGGCTTCCAGCGTTTCCGGGAATTTCCCGCCGTGCTGTGCGATCACCGTCTGCGCCGCACGGTGCAGGTTGCGCGCGCGCGAGTAATAACCGAGCCCGCTCCACAACGCGAGCACGTCGTCGAGTGGCGCCGCAGCCAGTGCCTTTAAGGTCGGGAATCGGGCGAGAAACCGCTGGTAATAAGGGATCACCGCGGCGACCTGGGTCTGCTGCAGCATGATCTCCGACATCCACACGGTGTAGGGATCACGCGAGCCTTGCCATGGCAGATCGTGTCGGCCATGGCGTTTCTGCCACGCTACCAGCGCAACGGCAAAATCATCAGTCACGGCAGTCATTTATGGTGGAGCGGGTGAAGGGAATCGAACCCTCGTATGCAGCTTGGGAAGCTGCCGTTCTGCCATTGAACTACACCCGCAGCAAGACATATTTTACACGGTGTTGCCGAGGCACAATCGAACCGGTTGTTCCCCTGTGGCAGCGGAACGTTGCGGATCCAAGGATGGTCTGCCGGGTGCCGTCGATCCGGAGCCGGCTGCACCGCACCGCCTGCAACACCGCCGAGGATGCAAGCCCCTCCCGCCGCCTCCTGGCGACAACGCAAGAGTCATGTCGACCGGCGGAGCAATCCCGTCAACTCATTGATGTCAGCGCTGTTTTCCAGACCGGAGACTACTTCAATGATCCGGTTCGCATGTTTCGACACCATGCCGTACTCGGCATTCGCGCGAAACTTGCTCTCCACCAATTCGCGCGGCGCGGGAATTTCAGGCGATCCGATCGCATCCGTTTGCTCGCGTTTACACGACCGTCCGTCCTTCAGGCGAATCTCCACCGCGGCATTCTGATAATCCCGGTAGGAACGATCCACGTGCCATTTCACCTTGCGGGCCAATGCAAGTATCTGCGGATCCCGGACCTTCTCGTCCGTCACCTCTTTGAGGGTAAGGCGCCCCTCAACCAGGGCCGCGGCAACCATATACGGAATGCTGGAAATGGCGGCATAGCCGTTGGCAGGCGAGTATTTAACATGTTCCGGTTCAAAATTTCTCTTGACCTGGCCGGGAGGCACAGTACAAACGATCTCGGCAATCTCATCGGCCTTGAGCTCGTATTCTTTGCTCAGATGCAAACTTGCATCTATGAACAGGTACGTTCAGTAGCCTGCCGGATAGACCTTGATACAGATCTGTCTGGTCTCCCATCTCCGGCCCAGTTCCGCCGTCAGCTCTCGAAGGTCGAAATTGCCCTCGCGCAGAAAGGCGCGATAAAGCCCATGAATACCCTCGAATATCTTTGCCGGCGCGCCAAACCCGCTGGATGCGAGACGTGAAGCCAGTATCCCGCTGTGAGCAGCCCAGCCCGGATGCATCCTCTTTGTCCAGCTGCCCTCTTCGATCCACTGCGCGAGGCCGCTCGTCTGGCTACCGGCGATGCCCAGTGCCGCTGCCGTCTTGGGCGCATCGAGTCCGATCAGCTTGCTCGCAACTGCCGCGGCGGTGAACGTGCCGAAGACGGCCGTGGGATGCCATCCCCGAGAGAGGAGCTTGCGCTGAGCGGCCAGCCCGATCCGCGCGCCGACTTCATAACCGGCGACGATGGCGGCGAGGATTTCTTTGCCCGACAGCTGGTGCTTTTCCGCGACGGCCAGGGCCGTGGGTATCGCGACGACACTCATGTGCGAGGAAGCAGCGCGATGCATATCGTCGAAGTCAAACCCATGCGCCATGGTTCCATTGACCAGAACTGCATTGGCCATCGGCAGCCTCTTTCTGCTCCCCCAGACCGAGCTTTCTGCCGGCCCCTTCATGCCCCTGGCCACGTCGTGCACGTTCCGGGTGAAGTCCTCACGCGCGGCCGCCAGAGCGACGCCGAGTGTATCCAGAACCAGAAGCTTTGCTTTTTCGACGACGTCCTGCGGAATATCGCTGAACGTCAGACCGCAAATGAAATCCGCCAGCTGCCCTGAATACGTCGCTTTGCAATCGTCCGGTCCAATCGGTGTTTCGCCAACGCCGCCCGTGCCATCACAGGGAGGCATCCTGCTCTCTCCGGTCATTCGTTACTCCTCGTGAGATTCTCGGTGGTTGCCGATACGGTCATCGTGTTCATGACTTTTGGTGACTTGTCACACGCCAGTCATGCAGCTGACGGCATGGAAGCCCCAGGATGTTTCGTTTCCAACAAACCTCATGCTTTGGGCCGGGAAAGCGGACGTTCTGGCATCGAACGACATCGGCGTAAGCGGAATGTGCGCCACTCAGCCAACCGCGCGTGACACCCGGCACAGCAGTACCTTGAGGTTGGTCTGGTCCGATACCGGATCGCGCTGAGTTTTGTCGGTCAGGAAGTTCACCGAACGCCACGGATTGTAGGGCTGACGCTCGCCCCAGCCGATGGGGATGAACACGGCGGTCGACCGGATGCCGGCATGCACCCAGGCCATCGCCTCGATGCTGCCGTGCGCTGATTCCACACGCACCCGCTCGCCGTCCTTGATGCCGAGCTGCGCGGCCTTGTCCGGGTGAATCTGGCAATAGAGGTCAGGCCACATTTCCTGCGACTGCCAGAAATAATGTGTCCAGCTGTGGAAATGCGCGGCGGCAGGACGACCGGTTACCAGCTCGGTATCGAAGCCCTGTGCGCGCAGCTTCGCGCCGGGATGATCCATGTCCGGGGCTACGATCCGGCCGCGCGAACTGCCGGTTGCCGGCGAGCAGAATGGTGAAATCACGCCCGCTTCGGCATCGCTGTCGAGCAATTCCACATACGGTAGATCGATCAGTTGCTCGCGCTCCGAATAGAACTCGGGCAGTGCCGACAGGCCCAGCGTGTTGAATTTCGCTTCGAGTTCCCCGGTCCAGAATTCCAGCTTGCCCGATTTCGTCGGAAAGCGCCGCCCCGGCGCGCCGCCAGGCACCGTGGTGCCCTCGAGATACAGCGTCTCGATCTCCGGCGCATCTTCGGTTGCCACCGGCTGGCGTACCCAGCGGTACGGTACCGAGTGCAGCCGCTTCTGCGTACAGCCACGCAGGCCGTCGCTGTCGATGCAGACCTCGTCCCAGAACACCGCCGGATCCTTGTACCGGTCCTTGAGGACATCGTCGAACCCGAAACGCTTGCCGAGTTCGATCCAGATCCAGGTGTCCGACTTCGCCTCCCCCGGGGGATCGATCATCTTGTCGATCCAGACGATGCGCCGGTCGTCGTTGGAGCGGCCGATCTCGCCCTTTTCGATGCCGCTGGCCGCCGGCAGCAGATAATCCGCGTACGCCGATGTTTCGTTGGCGAACAACTCGATGTGCACCATCAGGTCGAGCGCGGCAAAAGCCTCGCGCGCCCGGGCCTGCCCCGGCCACTGCGCCAGCGGATTGTTGCAGGTGATCAACGCGCGGATCGGGTACGGCTTGCCATGGAGCATCGCTTCGGTCCACCCCGCGGGACTGCGCCGCACCCGCGGCCGGTTGATTTTGGGTGCACGGTCCGCCGGCACCTTGGCTGCAATTGGCGTGCCCGCGCTCATGTTGAAATACGCACCGCCGCGCCGCCCCCAGTTGCCGGTGATCGCGGCGACGAACATCAGCACGCGATTCGTTTGCGTGCTGTTGCTGTGCTGGTTGACACCGCGGCTGGCGAAAATCACGCAGCCATTGGCAGCGGCGATTTCTTCGGCAAGGCGCTTGATTTCTTCAGCCGCGATGCCGGTTGCGGTCGCCGCCCATTCCGGGGTGTAGCCCTGCCCCATGATGTAGTCGCGCCATTGCTCGAAGCCGAGTACCCAGTCGGCGCAGAACTGCGCATCGTGCAGGTTGTTGGCAAGGATATGCTGCGCCAGCGCCAGGCCCAGCGCCATGTCGGTGCCGGGCCGGATCGGCAGCCAGCGGTCGGCCTTGGATGCGGTGGCGGTCAACCGCGGATCGACGGCGACCATTTTGGCGCCGTTCCTGATGCGCCAGTCGTTGATCATGCCGAAATACACCGGCCGCGTTTCCGCCTGGTTGTCGCCGATGTACACGTACAGTTCGGCGGAACCGAGGTCGTTCTCGGTGTAGCTGTTGCCGCTGCCGATGCTGCCGAGCGTGATTTCGAACGCGACGTTCTTGCCGCTGGCGCAGAACGGATCGGTGCCGTCCTTGTTCGGCGTGCCGAACAGTTGCGCGAACATCTTGGTCGTCGCGCGGTAATCGAGGATGCCGGTGCGCGTGCCGATGAACATCGCCAGCGCCTCGGCGCCATACTGGTCGCGGACTTTTTTCAGTTTCTCCGCAATTTCGTCGAGCGCCTGATCCCAGGAAATACGCTCGAAACGGCCTTCGCCGCGCGCGCCGACGCGCTTCTGCGGATACAGCAAACGGTGTTCGCTGTGGTACATCTGCAGCGTCAACTGCGATTTGGGACACACCTTGCCTTGCAGCAGCGGATCGTCGTCGTTACCGGTTATTTTTACTAACTTATTGTTTTTAAAGTAAAATTTAACCGTGCAGCAATTGAAGCAGATATTGCAGCCGCCGGGCACAACACGGTCCGGCGTGGTGTGCTCACGCGACTCACCGTAGGGAAACGCCGGCAGCGTTGCCTGCACCTTGTTCTGCGCCGCCACCGCGTCCATGAATGACGGGCGCCGGGATTCGCCCGGATGCGCGCGCGCCGGCGTCAGCGCCGTGGCCGTGCCGCTGAGTTCAGGCGTTGTCCGTTCCAGGTAAATCGTCGCCGGCCCCAGCAGAAAATGATCCTGGTCGCGTGGCGCACGGCCCGATTGTTCGGCAGCGGCCAGCAGATCGGCGCGCTTGCCGAAGCGGATGGCCTGCGTCGGGCAGACGCTGGCGCAGGCGGTGGTCGCCGCACCCTCGGCACGGCGATCCACGCACAGATCGCATTTCACCGCGTGATGACCCTTGGCGTCGTAACCCATCGCGCTGTAGGGACAGGCGATCACGCATTCGCCGCACCCGGTGCAGCGCGATTCATCGACACGCACGATGCCGGTGACCGGATCCTTGGCGATCGCTTTCGGGTTCACGGGGCACGCGCGCAGGCACGCCGGCCGCTCGCAGTGCTGGCAGGTCAGCGTCAGGAACGCGAGCCCGGCTTCTTCGAGCGCACTGGCCCACACCACCTTGTTGCGATACTCGCCGGGACCGAGGCGGTGTTCCGTTTTGCACGCAGCCTCGCAGCTTTTGCAGCCGGTGCAGCGCTCGAGGTCGATCAGCAGCGCCAGGCGTTCGGATGGCGGGCTGGCCGGCGTATTTTTTGGCGGCGTCGTCATGTCCATATGCGCTTCAACCTCCCCACGCCCTGAGGTGCCACCAGGTAATCGGCCCGCCGTCGGCAACGTAACCGGCAAAAAACGTCACGGTGACCACGTGGATCACCACGCCGAGCACGAACAACCACGCCAGCGCCATGTGCAGCGGCCGCCACCACGCCTGCTGCATCGAAACCGCACGGCGCGTGCCGAGCAGCCGCGATTCCTCGCGAGCAAGTCGGCGATACGCCAGCGCGAGGCGCGGGCTGCGGATGAATTGCGGCAGGTTGACCGAGAACGTGCCCTCGGACGCCAGTGGATCGAGCTCGGTCAGCAGGCTGCGTTTCTCGATGATCAGCGCACGCAAGCGCTCCCGCGCCGCCGCATCGGGACGCGTGAACGCGGGTGCCTTCGCTGCAAACGTCGCCGCCATGCGCCGCGAGCCGCGCACCCGCGCCCATACGCCGAGTGCGGCGAGCGCGACCAGCGCCAGCAGCAGCAGCGCCGGCGGCCGGCGCAGGAACCCGCCGGAGTGGATCGCAACCAGCACCATGCCGGCGAGCGAACACAGGATATGCGCATTGAACCAGCCTACGGGATTGGCGCCCTGACCGCCGCGCTTCACCACCACGAACACCACGGGCACCAGCAGCAGCAGCACGCCGGCAACGCCGGTCAGGTATAGCGCGGGACTGCCCGGTGTGCGCCACATTTCCGGCAACCCGCCGCGCACGACAAACCAGAAAACGACGGCGATCGCGGCCCCGGCCGTCAGCTGCAGCAGCCTTGCATCAGGAAAATCGCGTCGTTGCAAGATGGAAACCGGCCCGTCGAAAGGTTGCCGAAAAGTCCGTGGAGTTTAACATCGGTGCCGGGCACCTCTGCCGCGCGTCCACAGGATGACCGCGGATCGTGGCTTCGTTCGCGCTTCAGTTGTCTTTCAGTGCCAGTGTCACCCGCTTCACCATGGGATCGTCGCCGCTGTCCGAAATCACGAACCCCAGCGCCTGGCACAGTTCCAGCATGCCGCGGTTGCTGCTCATCACATGGCCGATCATGGCCGCCAGCCCGCGGCGCCGCGCCACCTCGATCAGTTGCACCATCATGCGGCGGCCCAGGCCGCGCCGGTGCCAGTCATCGGCAATCACAATCGCATACTCGCAGGTCACGCCATCCGGGTTGGTGATGTAACGGCAGACGCCAACCTCGACCTCCTTGCCATCGCGCTGCACCGTCGCCACAAACGCCATCTCGCGGTCGTAATCGATCTGCGTAAACCGCACCAGCATCGCGGGCGTCAGTTCGCGCAGTGTGTCCATGAAACGGAAACGGCGGCTCTCCGGCGACAGGCTGCGCACGAACGCCTGTTCGATTTCCGCATCTTCAGGGCGGATCGGCCGCAGCGTGACGAGTTCGCCTTCCGGCGGCTGCCAGGTAGTGATCAGCCGGGCCGGATACGGATGGATGGCCATATGGCCGTAGCGCCCGCGCACCGGCGCGTGCTGGCCGACGACGATGCGGGCATCCGCGACAATGGCGCCGCTTTCGTCGACGATCAAGGGGTTGATGTCGAGTTCCTCGATCCACGGCAGTTCGCACACCAGTTCCGAAACCCGCAGCAACACCTCCTCCAGCGCATGGAGGTTGACCGCCGGCATCTTGCGGAACGGCCCGAGCAGCTTCGACACCCGCGTGCCGCGGATCATCTCGGTCACCAGGAAGGAGTTCAGCGGCGGCAGTGCCACGGCGCGATCCTTGTGCACCTCGATCGCCACGCCACCCGCGCCAAAGGCAATAGCCGGTCCGAACACCGGGTCGCGAATCACCCCGACCATCAGTTCACGGCCGTTGCGGCGAACCACCATCGGCTCAACCGCCACGCCGATCACTCGCGCCTGCGGCTGCTTGCGCGTCACCGAGTCGAGGATCTGCTGATAAGCGCCGAGCACCGCCTGTGCACTGTTCAGGTTCAGCATCACCCCGCCGGCATCGCTCTTGTGGGTGATGTCCGGTGAATCGACTTTCAGCGCGACCGGGTAACCCAGTTCCCCGGCAATCAGCATCGCCTCATGTGCGCTGTGGACGACGACGGTTTTGGCCACCGGCAGGCGAAATGCGGACAACAGCGCCTTCGACTCGATTTCGTTCAGCACGCTGCGCCGGTCGGTGAGCACCGATTCAATGATCAGCCGTGCCGCATCGAGATCCGGCGCTGAGCGCAGCGCCTGCGGTCCCGGCGTCTGCAGCAGCGCACGCTGGTTACGATAGAAAGACGAGACATGGGCAAACATTTCGACCGCCGGTTCCGGCGTCCGGAACACCGGTATCCCCGCCCGCGCCAGTCGCCGGCGCCCATCGATGACCGAGGCATCACCCATCCAGCAGGCGAGCACCGGCTTCGACCGGCCGCGTGCCGCCTCGACCACGGCATCGGCAACTGCCGAGGGCTCGGTCATCGCCTGCGGCGTCAGCATCACCAGCGCGCCGTCAACGTTTTCATCATCCAGGCAGGCTGACAATCCGGCCCGGTAGCGCTCTGCATCCGCATCACCGATCAGGTCCATCGGGTTGCCATGCGACCAGTTCGCAGGCAACGCCGATTGCAGCGACGCGACCGTCGCTGACGACAACTCGGCCAGCGGTATGCCCAGATCGGCAGCACGGTCAGCCGCCATCACGCCGGGCCCGCCGCCGTTGGTGATGATCGCCAGCCGGTCACCCCGCGGCCGGATATGGGCGGAGAGTGCCTGCGCCGCGGCAACGAGCTGGCCGATCGTCGTCACCCGCACCGCGCCGGCACGGTGAATCGCGGCATCGAACACGTCATCGGCGCCAACGATGGCCCCGGTATGTGACACCGCGGCGCGCGATCCCACCGGGTGCCGGCCGACTTTCATCAGGATCACCGGCTTCAGGCGCGCTGCGGCGCGCAGGCTGGACAGAAACCGCCGCGCATCGCGCACGCCCTCGATGTAGAGCAGGATATGTTCGGTGCGCGGATCGTTGACCAGATAGTCGATGATCTCGCCGAAGTCGATATCCCGCGAGCCGCCCAGCGAGACCACGCTCGAGAAACCGATCCCGTTGGCAACCGCCCAGTCGAGCATGGCGGTGCACAGGGCACCCGACTGCGACACCAACCCGAGCGAGCCGGGCAGCGCGTTGCCACGGGCAAACGTCGCGTTGAGTCCCAGTTCCGGCCGCATGATGCCGAGGCAGTTGGGGCCGATCACCCGCACCCGGTGTTGTCGTGCATTCTCCAGCAGTTCACGCTCCAGGCGCGCGCCGTCAGCTCCCGTTTCCGAAAAACCGGCGGTGATGACCACCACCGCGTGCACACCGGCGATTCCGCACTGCGCGATCAGTTGGGGCACGGTCTCCGGCGGCGTGGCAATGACCGCAAGATCAACGCGCTGCGGCACCTTGTCGATGCTGGGGAAACATGGCACGCCCCGGATGCTGGTCTGCCTCGGATTCACCGCATACAGCGTCCCGCGGTAGCGTGCGGCGAGCATGTTCTCAATCAGCACAGCGCCGATCGATCCGCCACGCGTACTGGCGCCGATGATGGCCACTGACGCGGGCTCGAACAGCGGGGTCAGGTAGTGGCGGTCCAGCAGGTTCATGGCCATGTCAGCAGCAACTCCCGTCGAAAATAAATGCGCGGAACGGTAAAATG
>Ga0105107_10000353_pt1 | contig 28280 bp, 12 predicted proteins | sample PPLLaktember2015_6_FD_79335 | JGI IMG/M metagenome (GOLD analysis project Ga0105107, IMG submission 79335) | Freshwater sediment microbial communities from Prairie Pothole Lake near Jamestown, North Dakota, USA - PPLs Lake P8 Core (1) Depth... | ecosystem: Environmental > Aquatic > Freshwater >... | reverse complement strand
TCTGATCCTTGTACATATCATACTTCGGATATTTACCTGCCAGTCCGGGGATTTGCATGGTAAGATCATGTTTCAGTGCCATAGGATAGGCTTCGGAACCATCGTAAGTCGTAATAATCTGTTCAGCTGAACCGTTCAGATCGTAATCATTCACATACATGCTGACAGGTTTTTCGGATGAGGCTTTGAACCTGCTGTTGAGGCCGTGATTCCCGGCAATAAAATCCACATCACCATCCAGGTCAACATCACCGGTAGCCACACAGTTCCACCAGCCGCGCGTATCCCGTTCAAATGCATCCGTTTTTTCCTCAAACCGGCCATTATGATTTATAAAAACTTTTAAAGGCATCCAATCACCTGCAATGATCATATCCATATCTCCATCGCCGTCCACATCGGCCCAATGCATATCGCGGATCATGCCTGTTTCCGTTAGTCCGGGTGCAACTTCTTTGGTTACATTCCTGAACTTTCCCTTACCGTCGTTCTCCAAAATATATCCGTTTACGGGAACGCCATATAAAAACGGCTTAAGTCTCAATCCAACAAATAATTCCATAACACCGTCGTTATCGAAATCCTGCGGCCTGACACAACCGGTAGCTTCATATTTTCCCGCAGGCAGAATCTGCTTTGATCTGGTAAATTTTCCGGATCCGTCATTCAAATAAAGCCGGTCACTCAACACTGATGAGCTCTCGGGAAATTCGTTGCTTCCGCTGGCAACATATAAATCCATATCATGATCTCCGTCCGCATCAAAAAAGGCACAATCCGTATCTTCGGAAATCTTGTCTGCTTCCAATGCATCACTTTGAACCGTTCTGAATCTCCCTGATTTATCCTGTTTCAAAAGTGTACCCGGTTGTCCCTTTGCCCCACAAATAAAAATATCATCCAACCCGTCTCCGTTAATATCACCCTTGCACATCCTGGGCCCTTCGGTCGACATCATATGGTAAATCAGCCGGTCTCTTTCAAAATCATTAAACTCATCTTCCCTATGCACATAATTCAACCATTTATCCCTGCTTATGTCCTTAAGATAAGTCGGGTCTGAATCATCAGAATGGGACGGATTTGCATGTATTTCAACCGCATCCTTCTGATCCAGCACCAGGGTTTGATCGGCAGCGACATTTCTTAATATTGCATACCGACCATCCGGCCATTCAACTACGAGTGAATCCAGGATTGTTATCTCTCCTAAACCAAGGTTGGGTCTGTTATCGACAGTGGAAAGGTATCCCCGCATGGGCATCTGCTCCGTATAAACCAGATTGTTCTTATACCATCCTGTTATTTTTGTGCCTATCCCGTGGTTGTTCCCATTGTCGCCATTGAGAACAACTTTAAGAAAATGGTTTTGTTTCAACTGGTTCTGTGCTTCATTCCGATAGATAAACATCGGCATATTCACATTATTCACCACCAGGTCAAGATCCCCGTCATTATCAAGATCTCCGTATGCCGAACCGTTTGAAAAACTTGGTGTTCCCAGTCCCCAATCTTCGGCAACGTTTTGAAATTTTAGATTTCCGGTATTTTTAAATGCATAGCTCGGTATCTTAACTGAAGGTATCGCGTCGATCAGGGTTTTATAATCCACATTCTTACCCATGACAATGGTCATTACAACATCACGGTTTGAAAAATACTGGATATAGTCCTGATCCGTCAGATCTTTGTAAATACCGTTCGCTACGAAAATATCCTTAAGTCCATCATTATCAAGGTCCATTATCAATGCGCCCCATGACCAATCGGTAGCGTTGACACCAGCAAACCGCCCTATTTCACTGAATGTACCATCGGTGTTGTTGAACTGCAGCATATTGCGCGTAAACTGGTGGTAATAGTCATGCTTAACATAATTGATATATCCCTCCCAGTTATCAAATGTGGTTTTGGTTTTAAGACGTTCATTATGCTCAGGTACCATATCCGTGGCGAAAATCTCAGGAAATCTGTCGTTATTGATGTCGGCCATGTCGGCTCCCATGGATGCAGCAGATATGGAAGGCATCATGCCGGTAAGCATATCCCTGAAAGTGCCATCATGGTTATTAATATACAGGTAATCCCGTTCAAAGAAATCATTTGAAACATAAATATCCAGCCAGCCGTCCATATCGATATCGCCCACCGTAACTCCCAGTCCGAAACTTATAACACTCTGGTAAATGCCGGCTTCAACGCTTACATCCGTGAACCGGTCTCCATCGTTCCTGAAAAGATTGTCTCCTCCCAGTGAATCTCTTACCCTACGCTGGTTATCCTTAAGATTAAAACTGCCGATAGCCTTGGAAAGATTATTCAGCAGGTAAAGATCGAGATCTCCGTCGTGATCATAATCAAAGAAAACTCCGTTAGTAGAATTTCCGGTACCGCCGATCCCGTACTCGTCAGCCTTTTCACTGAAGGACAGATTGCCATTGTTTATGTATAACTTATTGCGGTTATGATTGCCGGACAGGTTGCCCGAATTACAAACATAAATATCGATCCATCCGTCACCGTTCACATCGGCCATACTTACCCCGGTCGACCATTCTCCTTTGCCCTGGATTCCCGCTTTTTCCGAAATATCTTCAAACTCAAAATTACCTTTGTTCAGATACATCACATCCGGTCCCATATTTGCAACCATGAAAAGATCTATAAGACCATCATTGTTAATATCGCCTAATCCAACTCCGCCCCCGTTATAAAAATTGCGGAAGGTATATATGTTGAATTTTTTCCTGAGTTGTTCATCGTAATCAAGATGGTTCACAAAGCCGGCACCGGTAATTTCCGCGGACATAAGTGTAAACAAAGGATCCTCTTGTTGCACTTTATTGTCCTTTTTGCAACTGAATAACAAGTACAATAAAATCATCAAACTTATTGCTGACAGATGATCAATTATTAATCTGCTCATAAGAAACTATTCGGTTTTATTACCAAACGAGTCAATTTCAGGCATCTCAGCGGACATATCCCGGAACACGGCCCAAACAATCAGCGAAGTTTCTTTGAAGACAGTGATACGGCGGTTTCCGTCAACTTTTACAAATGCTGTTCCGTGTATCGGATGCTTTACTTTTATAAAACCTTCGCCATATTTTTTGCTATACCAGTTAATAATATCCATTTGCAGGCTGTCAGCTGCGAGCTTTTTATTCCAGGGTGCCCAGCCTGTATAGGAAAACCTGACCGGCATTTCCACAATTTTATCATGGTTGAATGTAGGGTAAAAGTTCATTGCTGCTTTATGCTTCAATTCATCCCGGGTAATATATTCCACGGATCTGTTGACAGATCCCTGCTTTACCAGACCCTGCTTATTCAAATTCCAGCAATGTGCGTAAAACTCCTTTGATGTCATTCCCAGACGGATTCCAAAAAACAGCGAATCGTTTCTGATCCCGCTGGAAAGTTCCCGTTTTAATGTTCTTTCGTAACGGGCTTTAGGAGTACAGCCTGCAAACAGGATGCAGATAGTAATAACGGATAACATCCATAGAAATCTTTTCTTCATTATTTATTAATATTTGTAAAACTTCAAACTGTCGCTGTTTCGGCCAAATAAAATCATTGTTTTGCTTTTTACCTGAACAGGGCAAATATCCCTGATCTGACCCTTTACAAAAATTCCGGATTCAGATGCAGGAACGGTCTTCCATTGATTGTTCCCTATACCTTTAAGAAACAGGCCATTGCCGGCATCGTATATACCGGTTTCAGGTTTTGACATATACTGATTTCCACCTATTAGAATATCGCAGAAACCGTCATTATCAAAATCATCCGTATGGATAGCATACACCGGAGAAAACTGCGCTTCGGCCGGTAACGGAACCATGATGAAAGAGCTTCCCCCCGAATTAATGAAGGCGCAGCTTTGCAATATCCGGGCACTTAAAACCACCGAACGATTCAGCACTTCCGGGGAAAACATATCTTGTATGGTCTGATCCTTATAATCATCATACTTTCTATATTTGCCGGCAAGTGAAGGAATTTGTCTTACCAGATCATCCTTCATGGCAACCGGGTAAGACTTATCATTATTATATCCACATATTAACTGTTCTACCTTGCCGTTCATGTCGAAATCGTTAACATACATGATAACCGGCCTGTCGATAGATGCTTGAAAGAACGAATTAAGACCATGGTTGCCGGCTATAAAGTCGGTATATCCGTCACCGTTCAGATCGCATGGCTCAATGGTATTCCACCAGCCTTCGGTATTTGCCAGCCCGAATGCGTCAGATTTATCTGTGAAATCACCCTTTTCATTAATCAGTACCTTAACCGGCATCCAATCGCCGGCAACGATCATGTCTTGGTCTCCGTCATTGTCCACATCGGTCCATTTCATAGATGTGATCATTCCCATATTCTTTAATGCCGGTGCTTTAGTATCAGCAACATTCCGGAATTTCCCTTTACCGTCATTTTCCAGGAGGTATCCATTTACCGGAAGTCCATAAGCAAAAGGAATGAACCTGATGCCGACGAACAGATCGATATCTCCGTCCAGGTCAAAATCCGCCTGTTCTACACAGGAACTGCTCTCATAGGCAGGCCCCGGTAAAGTCTGGTCCGATCTTGAAAAAATCCCTTTACCATTATTAATATATAGCCGATCACGTAATGCCGAAGAACTGGGTGGGAATTCATTTCCACCGCTTGTTACATATAGATCGGCATCGCCGTCACCATCCGCATCAAAAAAGGTACAATCCGTATCTTCTGATGTTTTGTCCCCATCAAATAAAGGGATATTTGTTCTTGTGAATTTTCCGTTTTTGTCCTGAACATACAATGAGCCCGGAAAACCTTTTGCTCCGCATGTATAAAAATCCTGCCACCCGTCGCTGTTTATATCGGCGACTGCCATACGAGGGCCTGTATTTGACATCATATGAAAAAGCAGACGATCGCGCTCGAAATCAACAAAATCGTTTTCCTGATGAATATAGTCAATATCTACGGATTGTTCAGAAAAGATCCCCGGGGGTCTGACATTTGGATACCAGACCCGATCACCTGATTCATTCTCGTTTACAACAATAAACTGATTGGCAGGAAAATTTTTTAAAATACTTGATCTCCCGCCCGGCCAAAGCACTACAAGCGAATCGATGTGGTTATTATTGCCCAATCCGATATGAATCCTTGGATCCATGCTCGATTTAAAACCTCTTTGCGGATAAAGTTCCTGATAATACAGAGTATCACCACAATAAGCGGTCACTTCGGCACCAATTACCGCTGTGTTCTTACCGGTTCCTTTTAGTGTAATGCTTAAATGATTGTGTCCCATTGATTCGCCTGATCCGTTCCTGTAAATGAACGGAGCCATATTCACATTATTTACCACGATATCCAGATCACCATCGTTATCAAGATCGCCATAGGCTGCTCCATTAGAAAATGATGGCGTACCTAATCCCCAACCGGCAGACATATTGGTAAAAGTAAGATCGTGATTGTTGTGGAAGGCGTAATTAGGTATCCTCACCGAAGGGATCATGTCTATTACTTTTAGAATAGCCTGTTCCTCAGTCCGGATCAAAGCGCGCATCATGGTAGGATCAGAATAAAAATCGAGAAAGTCCCGGTCGAGAAGATCTTTGTAAATTCCGTTAGCCACAAATATATCTTTCCAGCCATCATTGTCGAGATCCATAATAAGCGCTCCCCAACTCCAGTCGGTTGCACTTACACCGCTGTAACGGCCTATTTCGCTAAAAGAACCGTCGCCGTTATTAAGTTGCAGTACGTTGCGCGCAAACTGGTGATAATAGCCTCGGTCAACTTTCATCTGGTAGCGCTGCCAGTCCTCAAAAACCGCTTTGGTCTTGAGACGCGAATTTCCTTCAGGAGTCATTTCGGTGGCAAAGATCTCCGGCCATCCGTCGTTATTTATATCGGCAATATCAGCACCCATGGCTCCGAGGCTGATCTCACGCATCTGTTGCTCCAGTTGCTCCGAAAAGGTGCCATCCGTGTTATTGATATACAGATAATCCCGTTCAAAAAAATCATTGGAGACGTAGATGTCGGGCCAGTCGTCGCGATTAATATCGCTAACACTGACACCCAGTCCGAAGCCTATTTTGCTTCCATAAATTCCTGCTGCTGCGGTAACATCGGTAAAGTATCTGCCATCATTCCTGTAAAGTTTATTAGCCCCAAGTGAATCCCGGATCTCCCGCTGCCCCTGCCGGATATCGAATTCAGTTACCGACTGAAATGAATTATTTAAGAGGTAACAATCCAGGTCGCCGTCCTTATCATAATCGAAGAATGATGCGTGGTTCGAAAGACCTATGTCGGCAAGGCCGTATTCACGCGATTTCTCTGTGAATGTCAGATCACCATTGTTAATGAATAATTCATTATTCCGGTGTGGTACACCGGGTTTCCCGGATTTGCATACAAACAGATCAAGCCAGCCATCCCCATTAATATCAGCCATACCCACACCGGTAGACCATGCCCCTTCACAACCAACTCCGGCGTTTTCCGTGATATCTTCGAATTTGAAATTTCCCTTATTCAGGTAAAGCTTGTTGCCCGACTGGTTGCTGCAAAAATAGAGATCGGGTAATTCGTCGTTATTGATGTCCCCTATTCCGACTCCGGCTCCGTTATAAAAATTCCGGTATGTATAGGTATTGAATTCTTCGGTGTATTCCACGCTATTCAAAAAATGAATATTCGTATGATTTTCATCCATTAATGTGAAAAGAAGAGAATCACCTGTACCCGGATTTTTTTTATTGCATGACCAGAAAAGCATGAGCAGCAAAGGAATGAATATCCCCTGCATCATTTTGTAATACCCTGTTCTGATCATAGAATTCATGTAAAAAAGAGAGCAGGTAAATTTAGCAATTTACCTGCTCTTCATCTTCTATTAGTTATATCGTTTCCTAGTAGCCCGGATTTTGTATCAGGTTTGGATTAGCAGAAAGCTTATCACGGTTTATCGGGAATAGTCTACGATTTGGATCATCAGCGATCAGAACATCTCCGGGATTATTGAAAGGCAGGGTCCATTTGTCATTATCTTCCCATAATCCCCAACGAATCAGGTCCTGGCGCCTGTTATGTTCGAATGCCATTTCGCGGCCCAACTCATTGAACAGTTCACCTCCCGGCACACTGCCATCTTCAATGGCAAAGCTGATCGGCCCATCAAGTGAAGTCAAAGGATCAACGTCGGCACGTTCCCTTACCAGATTCACCACTGCAAGTGCATCTGCATCAGTAGCACTACTGCTCAACCTCCATAATGCCTCTGCCTTCATCAGCAATACATCGGCATATCGGAAAATGGCAAAGTCGTTGCTCATATCAGGGGTACCGCCATTTGCGAATTCCCATTTGCCAATTCTTACGCCGGCTTGCCGCCATGCCTGCGGTCCAAGCTCATTGAGCTGCGGCTGGCCAGATCCGATATTTCCGAAATTCAGATTAATACCATCCGGATCACCAGCATCGGCACCGTCATCTTCGATAATAACACCTCCAGCAGAGTACTGATATCCTGCAACAAAATTGCCACGAACCGTAGAGGGACCTTCCATGGATCCGGGAGCACCTTTCCTGAGATCACCATCCTCATAGGAATTATAAAACTCTTCCAGCGAACAAAATCCGTTCCAGGGTTGTGCCGTGAGATTATAGGTAAACTGGCTTCCATAATGCAGGGTTTGCATAGGCATATTAAATCCCTTGTAATATACTTCATCATAAGGAATCGCAAAAATGAATTCACTTGAGCCGGAATTATCCACATTAAAATTGGCAAAATAGTTGCCTTCAAGCGAATAAAGGCCCGAATTTATGATCTCATCACACGCTGTAATAACCTCATTCCATTTGGGAGTACCAACGTAAACGCCTGAATTCAGATAGATTTTTGCAAGCAGGGTCATACCGGCGTAGTAATTCATTCTGGCATAGGTGCTTTGCCCTACCTCTTTTGAAAGTAGCGGAACAGCTTCTTCCAGGTCAGCAATCAACCAATTATAAACTTCCTGACGGGTTTTTGTAGCCGGTGCCGATTCTGCGGTTGCCCAATCGTTAACCAATGGAACATTACCATAAAGGTCTAAAAGCTGCCAGTAAAAGAATCCCCTCAGCGCTCTTAGTTCGGCAATAAAGCCTTCTGCGAGCACCGGGTCCATGTCTCCGGCATCAACAAGACTCTGGAAGGTAAAGATCAGTAGATTACACTGAGTAACACCGTTGAAACCAAAGTCCCAGGCACCACCTGTTGCACCATCCTCAAACCTCCATGAATGCAGGTGAAGTCTTCTCCAGTTACCACCGTCATCCCAGTCAGAACCTCTGGTGGGAACAACCACTTCATCTGTGGTAGTTTCCTGAAGATTATAAACATCACCGGATCCATATCCTCCAAGCTGTGTATAGGCATTGCCAAGAGCAGCGATAAACTCGGCCTCATTTTTATAGAAATTATCAGGAGTTAATTCACTGAATAATTCTTCGTCCAGATCTGTGCAAGACTGGTTAATTACCAGAAGTGCAAATCCTACCATTATTGCCTTAATCAGAAGCAATGATTTCATATTAAATTTTCTCGTTTTCATAATGATTTCATTTTTCAGATTAGAAAATAATGTTAGCACCAATAGTAACCGATCTTGTCCTGTACCAGGTATCCCTTCTATCAACTCCAGGTACCAGCGGATTATTAAACGTACCTAAACCTGTATCGCTGTCTACATATCTCGGTGTTGGATCTACGCCTTTATATCCGGTAATATAGAAAAGGTTATTTCCGGCAGCATATACTCTGACTCGCTTTAGACCCCAGTTCGAAGGTATTTTAAAATTGTATCCGATGCTCACATTATCTAATGCTACAAAATCCCCGTCTTCAATATGATAACTTGACAAAGTACCGAGAGAACTGTTAGCATATTCTCCTGAGGTTCCGTTCTTCATATCTTTCGCGGTATTCGGCAGATTATAGGATGTAATCATCATAGGATATTCGTAGAAGCCCCTGAAGGAGTTCAACAGATCGTGACCAAATACACCACGGAAGAATATATTCATATCCCAGTTTTTGTAAGTGAAATCATTTCCGAAACCAAACAGGAACTTGGGAAGTCCGTTCCCTACTATTACCCTGTCGTTCTGGTCAACTCCTGCAGTAGTACCCGGTTGATCAACAAATACAAGGTTACCATCTTCATCGATTTCCTGGAATTCAAGAGCCAGTAATTCACCAATAGCTCCGCCTTCGCTTACACGGGTCAGAGGAGTCTGGTTCTGTCCGGGAGAGCCCATATCTCCAAGGTCTTTAACGCCATATACCAGTTCAGCGCCATTAAATACGCCCGAAAGCGAAACCAGTGTATTATCAAGATTATAGGATGGACTGAATGATATGCTATACGAAAAATCGGCCGATTGAACTGCCCTTATGTTCAGCGTTAACTCAAGACCACTGCTCTTGATTTCACCAATATTAACCCAGGCATTGTTAGCCAGATTTGGCGGAAACGGAATTTGGAAATTAAATAACAGGTCGGTAGTATGCCTGGTATAGTAATCAAATGAACCAGTGATTCTTGAACCAAGTACGGCAAAATCAATTCCGGCATCAATTTCACTTTGCTTTTCCCATTTCAGGTTGGGATTCGGTGCACGGTCGGATCCATATGTTGGTGTCCATTCTCCGTTGTACAGGAAATTATTGCTTCGGGCGGCAATTCTTAAGAATGACAGATAACTTTCATTGGGTAAATTACCTGTAATCCCATAATTTACACGAAGCTTTAAGTTATCGATGGCAGCCACATTCAAGAATCTCGAGATCTCCAGACCAAAACTTACAGCTGGGAATAGACCCCATTTTTCGTTAGCTCCGAATTTGGATGAGCCTTCATAACGGGCACTGGCCATCAGGAACGCAAAATCGTTATAATTGAGATTTAATCTTCCAAAGAAACCGATAAGCTTGTCGGCATTCTTATAACTGGTTATTGATCCTAAGCCGTCTTTAAAGTCCTGAGCAGAACTAAGATTATTATAAGTGAAAAGGTCGGTAAGGAATCCGCCTCCTTCTGCCCTGAATCCTTCATTTAAGCCCTCCTGATAGGAATAGCCTGCCAACAGGTTAGTATTCAACCCCTGAATGATATCTCCATTCCAGTGTAAGGAAGTTTCGAAAAGCTTGCTATTACTGCTGTTCATTTCCCTTGATGCAAGACCCGTGCGGTTGTATCCTCCCCAGTAATCGTTCTTATCATAATATGTGCCTCTAAGATTAGCGCTCGATTGAATTGCATAGAATGCATCGGCCCTGAATCCTTTGAAAAGTTCAAGGGATGCTTTTGCAGAAATGTTTAGTAGTCGTTCTCTTCCCTCGTTGACGTTCTGTTCCAGTATGGCAACGGGATTATAATAATCAAATAATTCCTGCTGGAAATATCCGCCATATAATGCCACATGGTCCGGATCATCACTATGTATAGGAGCTGTGGGATTATAAATTGAAGCATACCGGAATGCAGCATCAAATCCAAAATCCGATTTACGTTCGGTTGCACCGATATTGAGATCAATTGTTAATCGGTCATTCAGCGCCTTCTGAGTCAGGTTCAATCTTCCGTTCAGCTGATTATTCCCGGTATTGATGGCAATTCCATTGGCATCGCGATAGTTGAAAGATGCCCTGTAATTCGTGTTCTCAGTCCCGCCTGACATTGATATATTGTGTACCTGGGTAAAGGCAGTCTCAGTTATTTCGTCAAACCAGTCGGTACTTTCTCCGAAATCAGTTCCCACTCCAACGGCATCTGATAAAGTTCTCCATTCGGAAGCAGTCATTACCGGCGTGCTCTTTGCTACCATTTCTGCTGTAACATACCCGTTATAGTCAATCTGAACCGCTCCGGCTCTTCCTCTTTTGGTTGTTACAAGAATAACACCATTGGCCCCGCGGGTCCCATATATAGCGGCTGCCGAAGCATCTTTAAGAACGCTTATATTCTCAACATCATTCGGGTCGATATTGCTCAGGCTTCCACCGATCACACCATCGATAACCACCAGGGGGCCGGTATTGGTTCCCACCGTATTTAATCCCCTGAGCCGGACATCAAATCCCGCATTCGGATTACCTCCGGCTTTGCTTATGGAAAGTCCGGCTACCTTACCCTGGATCAGCTGTACAGGATTGTTTACATTACCCTTGTTGAAATCTTCCGATTTCACATTGGTTACCGCACTGGTTACTTCATTTCTTCTCATGGTACCGTATCCGATTACCACAATCTCCTGCAACTCAGAAACCGAAGGGTCGAGCTGAACATTAATAGTGGACTGACCGGCTACCGGAACGCTTTTACTGGCGTAGCCGATATAAGAAACTACCAGCACCGCATCCCCACCGGGTACCTGAAGTGTGTAATTTCCGGAAGCATCAGTTGTTGTACCTTGCTGTGTTCCTTCAATCAGGATATTAACACCGATCAACGGTTCACCTGTTGTGGCATCAGTTACTGTGCCCCTAACTGTTACCGGCTGAATCGTAGCTGCAATGATTTGTGGGATCAATAGCAACAAAAAAGTAGTCAAAACCAGGAGGATTTTCTTGGCATGGTCTGTAATCCCCCCTGTTTTGCAGGTTTTAGGTTTTTTCATATTTTCCAATAGTTAATGGTTAGTTTATTTTTAAGACAATCATTAGGGTTTGCGGGAATTCTGGTAACCTTTCCCGCTTTTTCAGTACTACTTTATCATAGGCGCTCTGATGTTTAGTTTCGTACCTTATATATAAAATGAACCTTTCAAAATGATCCATTTCATTTGGAAATGGCTGAGAGCAAGTGAAAAAATCTAAGAAGATACGGGTTTAACGAACCTCTGAAATACGATAAACCACTGAAATACTAATGTAATCAATTGCAATCAACTAAACAACAGATAAAGATCATAAATGTTAATTTTTTTTTAATCGGTTTTTAATGCTATTTTAATCTTTAATACTGCAAATTACGCCGATCACTTTATCAATCTCAAAAATTTTCTTCCTTAAATGACAAAAAATCTCCGCAAACGTTTGCATAAACGATTAGGAATCCACCACCTGCACCTCCCGATAAATCGGGACAAGCTCCGCCAGCGGGGGACAATGCCTTAACCAGTGATAATGCTTATAATGTGACTCCGCCTATAGCCTATAGCCTATAGCCTATAGCCTACAGCCTACCAGACTATCCTGAAATTCTTTCACCTGATGCACGAATGCCTGTAACCTTGTGTCCAGTGCTACCGAATCCTGTCCGTCATAAGCAATGTTGATCCAAGGAATGTTGTTGTGATCTTTACGGAATGAATCACTCACCGCTGCAATCAGTGTTCCGGGCATGCAGGTAAAAGGAAGAATGGCGGCAATCCCCGAAATGCCCTTATCATATAAATAGGTGGCCATCCCCAGTGCCAATGGCGGATCACCATCATAATCCCTGTGAACATATGAATTGCAAAGTGTAAGAAGATCGTTCAGATGGGCAATTTTCGAAGTATCTATTTCGCTGCTTAAATTCCGTGTAATCAGTGATTCCGATGCATGTTGCATAAACCCCTGGAAACGTGATTTCAGGTATCCTCCGGCATCTTTTTTCCATTTGCTGTCCCGGGTGTACCGATACGTGGAATAAGTGATCCACTCCGAAAAAGGCGCTATCATGGTTTCAACCCCCAGGTTTTCCAATCGCTCTATCAGACGTCCGTTGCAGAATGTATTATCACGCATGAATATTTCACCAAGAATCGTTACAACCGGCTTTCTGACCGATTTATCAACCGGGACGGTCCTGAAATCACTTACTATAGTTTTGAGGACTGAATGAAGTCCGTGAGCCCCGTTTTCAATACAGTGGATAATACGTTTCAGTCCGGCCTGATAAACCCTTTCAGTTTGCCCGGCATTGACTTCATAAGGTTTTGTTTCCTGCTTCAGCTTACGAATGAAATCCACGGCTACAAAACCGCGCCAGGCATTAAACCTGAATTTTGGCGCTGACTTTCCGGCAATATCTGCATATGAAGAATCATTTGAGGGAGATACGATTTCCGCTTTCTCAAAGCCCAATTTATCAAAAATTATACGCTGAAGATGGTTATACTGTCCAAAGCGGCAGGGACCATTATGATCGGGCATAAAGAAGCTCACACGGGCAGGGTCAACCCCCGGTTCCATCAACTTTTTAAGGAAGCTGCCGGTAGTGCATATCATCGGGAAACATTCGCGTGAGGATGTATATAATCTTCCCAACTCCAGATCTCTTTCATTCTGCATGGGAAGCACTTCCGAAGGGATACCGCAGCTGCGTGCAGCTGCAGAAATTGCCTGTGCATCATCGTTCATATAAGGAAAATACAGCACCCTGTCTTTTTGTGGAGAACTGGGACCCGGCCGGGGCCTGAATGTTTTCTCAGTCACGCCTTTATTTATTTCAAAGCCACGGAGGCTTTCAACAAAGGCTTCTATCCGGGTAATCATACCGGCATCTGCGGAATGTTCATCTACCTCAAGATGCAGGCAAGGCTTTTCCTTTAACTCTTCATCCACATAATGCATGATGAAGGAGTCAGGACCACATCGAAAATTGGTCAGGTATACGGCATATAACCGTTCGTTTTCTGCAACCTGCCTGGCAGCGGCCAGGATTTTCTGCCCGTTGGGCCAGTACATGCTGCGGTAATCGCTGAATACCTTTCCCGTATCCAGTTCAAGAAAATCAACAGGAACAGGCATCAGGTTATGCTTTATCAGTTTTTCCACTACCCCCAGGTTGAGGAAGGGATCACCCGTATTATAGGGACGGCCCAGCAGTATCACCGGAGTGCAGTTTTCAGGAAGGTTGCTCATGACTTCCTTGCCATATTCTACCACTTCCTTTTCAAATGCCTGCTGTGCCTCATTCGCCTTTATTATTGCCTTCAGAGTTTTTCCCCTGCTTAATCCGAAGCTTGTAAGAAAGAATTCCGATAGCTCGCTCTTGAAGGCTGTTTCAAAGTGCCGGAAATGCAAAACCGGTGAAAGTATTTTTTCAGAAGGATAACCCGATCTGAGGGCAGCCTTAACCATGAAAGTATGGCTCTGGATCCAGGGACAGTTGCTGTTGGAAGTCGGATTTTCGGCCTTTTTCCGGGCATCAACAATAAAAGGCAGGAATACGTAATCCACATTCTGTTCCAGGAGATCAGTAACATGACCATGCATTAATTCAACCGGAAGGCAGAGTTCCGTGTTAATGGTCTCGAGCGATTTTGTGACGAGCTTCTGATCCGTAGCGCGCGAAAGCACTACCGAGAATCCCAGCTCTTCAAAAATTGTCCGCCAGAAAGGGAATTGCTGATAATAGATCATCAGTGCACGCGGGATGCCAATGGTTGCTTTTTGTCCTTTTTTTGAAGGATCATATCCCTTTTGAAGCATTTCAAGACGCCGGACAAACAAATTAGGGATATGCAGAGTTGAGTTTTTCCGTTCACTTGTTTCGTACTTTTCACAACGACCGCCATAAAATAATGGCTTGCTTTCGCCTTTAATCTTTACTTTTCTTATCTCGCAATGATTGGTGCAACCCTTGCAATTGAACCGTTCGGAAGTATAGGGCACATCACGCATATGAAAGCCCTTGAACCTGCTCATTCCATTGTGGTCCATGCTCTTCTTTGCCAGAATGGCAGCACCGATGGCTCCCGTAACATCGAAATTTGGCGGCACGGTGACAGGGTTCTGCAGCACCTGTTCGAATGCTGCTACAACCGATTTGTTATTGGCAACCCCACCCTGGAAAAATATATGTTTGCCTATTCTGCGGGGGCCTACTACTTTTTGCAGGTAGTTGTTGACTATTGAATACGCCAGACCACCGACAAGGCGGTCGACCTTCGTTCCTTTCTGCTGATGCGAATTCAGGTCCGACTCCATGAACACTGTGCACCGATCGCCCAGCTTGGACGGACAATCGCATCCGAGTGCCAGGTTTCCGAATTGCTCAACTATGCTTATATTAAGCTTCTCCGCCTGTTCTTCGAGGAATGATCCTGTACCTGCAGCACATACCTTATTCATTTCAAAATCTACCACAACACCATTCTTTATGCTGATGTACTTTGAATCCTGCCCGCCGATCTCAAAAATCGTATCCACTGTAGGGTCATAATCGATGGCTGCCGTAGCCTGGGCCGTAATCTCATTGATGACCACATCGGCACCTATGAAATCACCGGTAAGGTAACGGCCCGATCCGGTAGTTCCGGCACCCATTACAACAACACGTTCACCTAAGTTTTCGTAAATTTCTGTCAGTCCTCGTTGGATGGCTTCAATAGGTTTTCCGGCTGTAGGAAGATAGCGACGATCCACTATCTTATGATCTTCTGTAATTAATACAAGGTTAGTACTCAGCGAACCTATATCCAGACCCAGGTATACGGGGATTTTTTCCTGTCCGTTCAACCTGAAATGAACCGGCTTCTGTATCAGGGTAAGTGATTCCTTCAGCGGAGGGAGGCTTGAAGATTGACTTTCGCCTTTTTCGATATACTCCCTGAGCTTTTCAAGTCCCCGGAATTCCGCTATTTTCCCGGCATCCTTGCAAGCCTCCATTACAGCACCAATGGCGCCCATTGATGCATGATGTGCCGGGATGATGAGTTCACCGTCAGAAAGACCCAGTATTTCCCTGAAGGCTCTGACCATTCCCTCATTGGCAGCCACACCTCCTGAAAACACTACCGGTTTGCGGAATTCCTTGCCATGCCCGATAGTGCTTTTGAAATTCCTTGCCAGTGCAAAGCATAGGCCAGCAACAATATCGTGCAGCGGTGTGGCGATCTGCTGAAGGTGTATCATATCACTCTTGGCAAAAACGCTGCACCGTCCGGCAATTCTCGGCGGATTCTCGCTTTGCAGGGCCATTGCGCCGAATTCCTTTTCAATCGAGAGCCCAATTCGCTTTGCCTGCTGATCAAGGAAAGATCCGGTCCCTGCAGCGCATATGCTGTTCATCTCGAAATCCGTCATCTGCGGAATGGAACTGCCGTTCAGACAGTCGAGCAGAATAAGCTTCGAATCCTCACCCCCCATTTCAATAATGGTGCGCGTTTGCGGGTACAGAGAAGAAATAGCTTCTGCCTGCGCAATAACTTCATTGATTACCTTACCGCCGATTAACTCAGCGGCCAGTTTGGCTCCGGTTCCGGTAATAGCTGTTACTCCGATGGTGTCAGGTGAAAATTTCGCAAGCAGGGAAGCAAGGCGGTCGTGTAATACATGAAACGGCTTCCCGTGCATATAGTCATAATGCTCTTCGATTACATTCAGCGACCTGTCAAGCAGAACCGAATTCAGAGATACCGAACCAATATCCAACCCCAAATAGTACAAGGAACTTCGCATCTTTAAGTCCGTTTATTATTATCAAAAAACAAGATGAGAAATTACCTCTATCGTCTGCAATAAAGATAATTAAAATATCTGATTGTGCAAGTCTAGTCCGCACCCGCAATGATGATCATACCCAGTCCTGCTATAAACAAAATGAACATAAAAGTCAGAAGCAAATACGTGCCTTTTGGGGCAGCTTTGAATTCTTTCCAGATAAAAACTCCCCAGAGTGCACCAATTAAGGTAGCTCCCTGTCCCAGTCCGAATGATATCGCGTAACCGGCTTTACCTGCAGCAATAAGGCTCAGGGATGTTCCCACCGCCCAAATCATTCCGCCCAGCAATCCGGCAAGATGCCCTTTTGCACCCGCCTTAAAATACTGTGCGAAAGTCACCGGTTCACCTTCTATGGGCTTTTTCATGAGAATGGTATTAAACACAAAATTGCTGGCCACAATACCCAGTACAAAGAAAAAGAAAGCGGAATACGGAGTCAGTTTGCCGGGTTCCGGTGCAAGGGGGTCCGTGGCAATCGAACTGGCTACGAACCTGAAAAACCAGGCCATAAGAAATCCGGCCAGTACTGATAAAAGGATTCCTTTGGTGGGTGTTTTACTATGACTTGTAGTAAGTTTCCGGTAAGCAACTGCGTCAAAGACAATAGCCAGTGTCACGAGGGCTACACCGGTAAATAAAATAACGGGATTACCCTTGGGGATCGCTATATAATTGATGATCACACCAAGAACCATGCACAATCCGACCCCCACCGGAAAAGCAATCGACATTCCGGCAATAGCAATAGCAGCCACAAGAAGGATATTAGACAGGTTAAAAATAACTCCGCCCAGCGCCGCATTCAGAATGCTTCTGCCGGATGCGCCTGAAATGCTATCGGTGAATGACATCCCTTCGGAACCATTGCTGCCCAGTGTAAATCCGAGTATTAAAGAAAAGATCAGTATACCGATCACATAATCCCAGTAGAAAAGTTCAAAACGGTAACCTCCTGCAATTTTCTGGGTGTTTGCCCATGATCCCCAGCAAAGCATGGTGACGAAGGTAAGAATCACGGCAATGGTATAGGTTTCAACAATATACATGGTGTGTGCTTTTAGTTTTCAAATGAAAAATGAAAATCCTCGTTTTTCTTCGGTTGCGTTTTAAATACGAGAGCGCCGGTGATATAAACGCGGGGAGAGAGAGATTCCGGACGTTTTTCGCCTTTTACCACTACTTTCATAGTGTGCTCGCCATTTGGAAGACCAAATACATGCCAGAGATTCATGTTGTAATGTTCCTGCTCTCCATAAAAAAAATAGGAATCGACAGTGCCTTTTAATTCCCCGTCGAGGTAAATATCCGCTTTACCGCCATCCCTGATCCAGTTGCCATTTAATGTTATTCCTGTTCCTTCAAAGGTGAACTCGAGGAAATCGCCGGCATGATCTGAACCCAGCGACTGGTCTTCGGGCAATTTCTGACCCCATGGGATGGTCTTATATATCTGCCAGCTGCCTGTTTTTTTCCAGGATGCATCTTCAAAAATGCTCACCCTGTAATCAAACACCACATCGGGGAATGCAACCTGATTAACCGGGGCTGTCGCCTGTTGTTTCAAGATCCTAATCTTTTCACCATCTGCTGTTCCTCCCTGTTTGGTTATGAAATCGAGCGCATACCGGTAGGAACTTTCCACCGCCTTATTAAAGCTGTAATCGGTATATATAAACACCGAATCGGCCACGGCGAGTGTGCCGTTTTTCATATCTTCCGGAAGGTTGCTGAAACCTTTTATAACACCCAGCACAGCCAGTGCGTTGGATGGATTGCAATCGGAATCCTGACCGCAGCGGGTGGAAATCTCAAGCGTTTTCATGGCATCTCCTTCACCGTAAATCAGTCCCATCACTATATATGCCCCGTTAAGCTTGGCATCGATATTGAAGGGGTCGCCTGCGCCGCAAATATCAACCTCTCCCCATTTTGCTTCCAGTTCCTTCCATGCTGCACGCCAGTCGTCGGGATAGTGTTCATGAAGGGTCATTACATCCTTTATTATGGCTGCATAATCACTTCCGGCCGGGATTGCCTGCAGAGCCCTTTCGATGATGGTTTTTATATCCGATTCAAAAAAGGCCTCGGCATAAAGGGCTGCAACAAAAATTCCTCCGTAGATCCCGTCACCATAATTCATAACGCTTCCTGCCCTGTTGCACAGTTCAATGGCTGTCTGTGGCATACCGGGACACATGAAACCTATATAATCGGCCTCTATTTGGAAGTCGATATCATCGGCGTGATAATTGAATTCCGGCATGCCCGATTGGGGTGGGAATATACTGTCGAAGTAATTCTTGCGCGATTGCACATTGGCATGCCACAGCTGATAGCCTGCCTTTGCAAGCATCTCCTGGAGCTTTTTTGCAGGAGCATCAACTCCATACCGGTCCATTGCCATCAGAAAGGTCAGCTGAACATAAAGGTCGTCCTGCCACATGCTGTTCTTAATATCTTCCGGGGTCCAGCGTATGCTGTCTTCATAGGTTTTTCCCATGGCCCTGAATTCCGTCGGCCCGCCGTAAGTCACTCCGATCATCTTTCCCGCCCAGCCGCCGGCAATCTTATCTTTCAGCACATCGGGATCGATTTGAAGGTAGTCGCTTTGCTTATTGCATGAAGAAAAGAACAGCAAAGCAAGAAATAAGAGGATAATATTTTTCATGATGTTTTAAGTTTCAGATTGTTTCAGATGGTTTCAGATTGTTTCAGATTGTTTCATACCATGACGTAATCTAAATTTCCTGATTTGTTCGAGTTACGTATCAAAACTTAAAATTAAAAATATATTAGAAATTTTAACCACGTTCACATAAAATACCTGAATTTCCGCAAAGGCCATTCAAAGCTCCGTTCGGCTGACTGTGACTTTGCCTCCGTTCGGCTGAGGCTCCTGCCTGAGTCGCTCTATTAAATCAGGCTCCAGCCTGAATCGCCGAAAATAGTAATCAGAAAATAAAAGCCAGGAAATTATTGATTGCAGGCAATGATTTTATTACGTTATATACGCTAAGGAGAGTAATCAGGATTCCGATCACCAGCATCATCGGTCGCGGCTTTACAAGTTTCACAATGTATGCTGCCAACGGCGCCGCCAGGATACCGCCAATTAATATTCCTATAACCGGTTGCCAGTTTGTGATCCGGATAAAAGTAATAAACACAGCCGAACTAACCAGTGCAACAAAAAACTCGGCGGTGTTGGCGCTGCCAATGGATCTTTTTGGATTTGCACCCTGGTGAATCAGATTGGAAACCACAATGGGTCCCCACCCCCCGCCACCAATCGCGTCGAGGAAACCACCGGCAAAAGCAAGCCTTCGGATAAACCGAACTTTTCGACCTTTGTCCGGAATGATGAGAATGGCTTTACGAAGGATCAGCAATCCAAGGATCATCAGGTATATGGAAACAATCGGCTTGATCCAGTCTCCCTTGAAGTACTCCGATAACAGAAAAGCTCCCAGGGCAGCTCCAAGGATTCCCGGGATCAGCAACTTCATTAGCAACTTCCGGTGAACGTTTTTAAACCGCAGGTGAGACAAACCCGACACACCGGTGGTAAATACCTCAGAGATATGCACACTGGCAGTTGAAATAACCGGCGGAACATTGAAAGCTATCAGCATACTGGAGCAGCTTACACCATAAGCCATACCTAATGCACCGTCGATCAATTGGGCCAGGAATCCTGCCAGCACAAATAGCCAGAAATGATAATCAACCCGGATGTGGATATTTTGAAGAGTGTGGTTGGCAGCCAGGGTATAGATGCCAAAAAGCACCATTACCCCAATCAAAATGATAATCAGCCAGAAAAATCTTTTCAGGGTAAGGAAAGCGGCATTCCGGTCAATAAATTGCTGGGCTTTTTCTTTCATGGCAATAGCAAAGTAACCACATTGCCAATTATGAATCAATTGATCCAAATACCAAAATTTAATAGGTATTTATACCATGATTATCCTAAGATCACAGCCCACCTCACCCGAAATGTGAATGTTGGATTGATTAATATTTGGTTTTAAGGGCAGCCGCAAGGGCCGCCCCTACGGTTTTCACCCAAAATATATTAATCCCTACGCCCTACTCCTTACTTGCTGGCACATGCATCATCCTGTCCTCTATAAATCCGGCCATTTCCGGCACCGGCATTTCCTGTACTACATAGTAGTGATTTCCGGCAGCATCATCCTTCCATTCATTGCTTCCGTTTTCGTTCACAATAATTTTACCCCTGACTTTTGAGAAGAACCCTTTGGTACCGTATACCCCAATAAGAACAGCCGTTTCGTCCCAGCTCATTCTGCCCAGGGAATCTTCTGCGGCCATGGGAATACTTATTCTGAAGACATCTTTTGCCGGATGATTTTTAAGATCTGAAGCGATTAGCCTTAAACCGGTTCGTATCTCCCATCCTATTTCAAAACCTGAAAGAATAACAGGAGTCGGCCAGTTTTCAAATACTATTTTTGATGCAGTGGAATCCATATGAACATTAAATTCATGCCCCTGGGGAAACCGTCCGGCCATAGAAACAAGCTTTTTTACCTTCTTTTCAATTAATTCAGATCCTGATAATTCGCTAATATTGTCCGGCTCCGACTTCAGTAATCCGGCCAGGTTGGTCAGAAATCCCACGGTTACGATTGTTACACTTGTATCAGGTTGCTCGTACAGAATTCTCCGGTAAACGGAAACAGCATCAGGTAGATCACCGGTTGACTGAACATCATGCGGATACTTTGCCACCAGTGTATCGAGCCAGTGTTGCCAGTCGCCTATATCAACCCCTGTTGATTTTGGCGCCCCCAAAGGCATATCAGGCCTTCCATAATACGTATTCATTACATCCATTCCCGGACCTGTCAATTCATAGCGGTTGCTTGATATGGTAGCAAGTATTTCAACCTTACCGCTGTCGGCCATGGCATGCAAAAAGGTCATGGCACCCACATCGTCGTAATCGGGACCGAAATCGGTGTCGAATATGATTTTAACTATACCGTCTTCACGGGTTTCGGGTTGGCAGGAAAGGATCAGGGCGAGCGCAATGCACGCAGGGAATAAGATTCTGAACATATTATTATTGGTTTGAGTTTTAATGATGTTCGCAATTACCTTTGGAAGGATTTAAAGATAAAAAGATTTTTGGTAATACTTGTCCCTTTCTTCCTAATCCCTAATCCCTGATCCCTAATCCCTAATCCCCAACCAGTCCCTTGTCCCTTGTCCCTCGTCCCTTTCTTCCCAATCCCTAATCCCTAACCAGTCCCTTGTCCCTCGTCCCTTTCTTCCTAATCCCTAATCCCTATTCCCTAATCCCTGACTTGTCCCTCGTCCCTTGTCCCTCCCTCGTCCCTCATCCCTTTCTTCCCAAAAGAATCATGCAGTCGGGATTAATTATCATCCAAAAAACCTAATTTTATTGATACAAATTAAAGTCTGTATTTATCCATGAACCGTATCTTTTGGTTATTGCTTTTTGTTTTGGTCTCGTGTGACAGCCCTGAAGTGATTATTACCGATATCCGATTCTGCGGCCATCCAGTAGTACTAGATAGCGAGGCTAAGATAGTCCCCTGGTACAATCCCAAAGAAAAGGCATATGATCATTTTCTTGACCTGAGATGGGATTTCATTAAAAACCATGTTCCCTTGTCTCCCGGGCCTGATCCGCGGTCACGATATCCACAATATTATTTCTACTGCGCATTCAGAAACCAGAATGACAACCTTGAACCAGATTTATGGATGAATGATATCGGCGAAAAAATCCCAAACTGGTTTGAGAATGCACGCTTATACTATGCCTATACAGGTGATATAAGCGTCATGAATCTGATCGGAGATTTTGTTGATTATGTCCTGATTCATGGCACAAGTCCGTCGACATTTGCCTGGCCGTGCTTTCCTTATACAACCACTAATGCAGGCGATACCGCTTTCAGGGGCTTTACCACTGCAGGACGATTTGCACAACACGAGATACAGGTGGACCACGCCGGAGAAATGGGACTTACCTATTACAGGATGTATCTTTTCAGCGGTGATGAAAAGTATCTCACCGCTTCACTGGATGTCGCAAATGTCCTGGCATCCAATATTAGTGAGGGTAATCCTGAAAAATCCGCACTACCTTACCGTGTAAAAATGGACGATGGCCTGATTACAGCACCCTATGGAGCTAATTGGACCGGCTGCTACATATTATTCGATCACCTCATACGCGACAGTACCGGCGATGTAACTAAATACATCGAAGCCAGAGACAAAATCAAAAGGTTTCTATTGCAATACCCGATGAAAACAGGTTACTGGACCGACGGGCATTCGGATACGGATGTGAAAATCAATACCTACAAGAGTAACCTAAGCGCCAGCAATATGACTCTTTGCCTGTTTGATTATCCCGATCTTGATCCTGATTGGAAAAGAGACATTCCGAAACTTATAAAATGGACTGAGGATCATTTTGTATTCCGCACAGCGGCCGGAGAACCCTCTACTATGTGGGGAGCCAATATTGTGGGCGAACAGGATTCATTTAACTACAAAATGGACTATCAGACTGCCCGTTATGCTGCCGTGTGTGCAAGATGGTATAAAGCATCAGGAGACGAGTCGTACAAAGAGAAAGCATATCGCTCATTGAACTGGGTAACATATTGCAATGATTCCATCGGAATGGCATTTGAAAGTCCGGTAAGCAAAGGCATTTTAAGCTGGTGGTCGGATTCATACGGAGAATGTCCGCGCATGTTCTATCATGTTTTTGCAGCTATACCGGAATGGGCGCCGCCAGGTGAAGACCATATTTTATATTCCGAAGGAATACTGAGCGATGTTTCATATTCTAAAAACAGAGTTAAATTTAAAGCAACTGCGCCAGGAACAGAATACCTGAGATTGTCCTTCAAACCCTCATCAGTCACCATTAACGGAAAGTTGATCTCAAAGAACAGTGACCCTGAAACGGAGTACTATCAGATTGAAAGCCTTGGGAAGGGCGATTTTGCAGTTTCCATCAGTCATAATAACAGCTGTGAAGTGATTGTCTCAAAATAAATAAAATGATAATACATTTAAATGTAACAGGCATGCTGATAAGGACTATTCTAATAAACATCGGAATGGTTGCTGCTTCCGTTCACGGTATTGCACAACAACCAGTAATGAGGAATATACAGATAGATGCCGGCGCCAGGTATCAGACTATCGACGGTTTCGGTGTTAATATTAATGCAGCATGGTGGCTGGACGGTGATTACAGGGATGCACGTGTTGCGGAAAAAGCCATTGATATACTGATTGATTCACTCGGTGTAACCATATTCCGGGTTGTCATCGAGGAAATGGACTGGGAAGCAGTCAATGATGATAATGATCCCGAAAATTTCAACTGGAATTATTATAACCGTGTATTTTCAAATACCAGGTTTCAGGGAATATGGAATACTTTGCACTATCTTAATCATAGGGGAATCACCGACAAACTGATCATCAGCTTCATGGGAGGTCCGCCTGCATCCGGACCACTGACCGCGCCGGACCCTGTTAAAAGCTGGATGGGAAATACGAATTTTTCGATAAGTGAATCTTTCGAAAATGAATTTGTCGAATCGATCGCCGCATTGCTTTCTTACGCCCGGAATATTGAAAAAATCAAATTTACCCTGGTGTCCCCGATGAATGAAACCGATATCATTTCATCCACCAAAAGTCCGGATCATCCAAATGGAATTGTGGAGGGGCCTGATATGCCTGATGCCGTTCAATTTGTGCGGGTAACCCGGAAACTGGCTGAAAAGCTCGACCGTATCGGGATGAGTGATATCCGTTTTGTTGCTCCCGATGCTGCCGGTGATAAATTATTCAATGCCTGCTTTGATGAAATGATAAAAGATCCTTATCTGATTGGAAAGCTTGCCGGTTGGGGCGTTCACCAATATGGCAAAGATGCAGGCAATTATCTCAGCAAGATCAGGAATAATCAGAATCCGGTCAGGACTTTCTGGGTGACAGAAACAGCCGGAATAAAGAATCTTATGGGACAGCTTGATGACAGTGCTGCGGCACATATTTTCTGGGACGGATATGACTGCGTTTATCAGCATGCCCGGCGAAACGGCTATGGCAGTATTCCTCCCAACGACTGGGTTTTCTGGGAGGGTGAACAGGGTAAGCCGCTATTGGCCTTTGATCCGTCAAAACAAAGCTGGACACCCCGTAAGCAATTCCACGAATTTTCACAACTTTTCAAATTTGTAAAACCGGGTGCGGTGAGGATAGGAGCTTTGTCAGACAATGCCGAACTTCCGGTATATGCCTATTTGAATCCGACCGGACAGCTCGTGATCTTTGGAAGGAATAACGGGCCGGCTCCCGTAATTATAAGAGGTTTAATTAATGGTAAACCCGAAATGAAACTGCTGAATCTGTATATTACAAACGCCGATGCTAACCTGCAACGGAAGGAGAATGTACTTGTATCAGAGAATACCTGGCAGGCCCTTTTACCCTCGGAAACTGTATTCACAATGACTGGTTTGCCTGCAGATAATCAGATTGCGATTTCCGTTGACAAACCCGAACCTGCGGGATGGTACGCCGGAGATATGCATGTGCACAGGAATTGCGGTGAGGTGACGCCGATATGGTCAGAAGACAGTTTGGCTGCGATGATGGAAGTCAATAACCTTTCGGTGATTTCCTTGCTGGCTGATATGGGAAATGGAGAGGTAAAAGACAGTAAGTCAGATCTTGGTAAGGTAACCGGCCTGGATGCTCCGCAATCAGACGCGCAACAGATAATACACTGGGATGCGGAGTGGCATTTTGACCCCGAAGGAGTAACATTTGAGAATAAGGCACTAGGAGGTCATATAGTGTTGCTGGGACTTAAAGAGGCTCACACAATATGGGAAGAATCGCCCTATAAGATTCTGGAATGGGGCAGAAAGCAGGATGCGGTAATGGGCTTCTGCCACATGCAATATCTCAATGATACCATCCAGGATCAGCTGAATTGTTGTATACCCATTGATTTTCCAGTGGAAACCGCACTTGGAACCATTGATTTTCTCTCGGAAGATGTTTGGCTTAATGATGCCTCGGTTAAGGCATATTATAAAATCCTTAATTGCGGATTCAGGCCCGGATGGGCTGCAGGAACGGATTTTCCCTGCAATAATCACGCTCCGTTAGGATCACTGTTAACTTATGTACAGGTAAAAGACGGACCATTGATTTATCAAAAGTGGGTTGAAGGAATTAAAAGAGGCAGAACCGTTGTAAGCACCAATGGTCATGTTGAATTTCTCGATCTAAAGGTTAATAATACCGCAGGCCCGGGTGATGAAATAAACCTGGGAGGGAAAGGGCAGGTAAACATAACTGTTATATGGACATCAATACTGGACCAGGAAGGCAGCGTTGAGATCGTCTGTAACGGAAAGATCGTTGCAAAACACGATGCATCAGCGTATCCTGGTAAGCCCGTGATAGTGAATATGGATTTGCAGGTAGATGAGAGTAGCTGGATTTGTGCCCGAAGGATGAATTCAGATGGACATCAGTCGCATACAGCCCCGGTGTATGTGCAAATTAGAAATAAACCCGTAAGGGCCAGTGCAGAGGATGCTGAATACTTTGCAGCATGGATAGAAAATATCCTTGAAAATATTGAAGACACAGCAGTCTGGAACAAGTATTTTACAGGGGATATCGGAAAAGTAAGAGCCAGGTACCGGAAAGCAGCAGGGATATATAAAAAAATTGCGGAAGAGTCACGGAAAATTCATAATCACACAGCTATTATGTAATGCATATGTCATTAATTCAGGTATTTCAATCGATGCACAGATATGGTCTTACCCTGGGTACACTATCTTTTTTATTTCTGTCATCCTGTCACAGGCAACAGCAATTAACTCCGATATTACTTCTTGCAACCGACAAGGATTTCGGAACTTACACCGGGGAGATCCTGCATGCGGAAGGGTTTAACGCTTTCAATATTAAATCAGTTTTTGACGGTACTCTTAAACTCCCGGTTCTCAGGAATTATGATGTAGTTATCCTGGCTCAGCATGAAATAGGTGAATTGTATTGCGAAATGCTCAGAAAGTATGTGTCTGAAGGCGGAATACTTATCGCGTTCGGACCTGATGCCGGACTCTATGATCTTTTTGGAATCTCAGGTTCGGCCGGACAAATAATGGATGGATATATTGCCATCGATACATTAAATTCGGCCGGAAGAGGAATCACGGATCAACCGATTCAGTTTCATGGTATTTCAGAGCAATACACGCTGAACACCGCTATCAGGCTGGCCACACTGTATGAGGCTGACGGAAATCTGTCAGAATACCCTGCCCTGATTTCAAATACATTTGGATCGGGCATTGCATATGCCTTTCCTTATAATCTTTCTGAAACCGTTGTTTTGACCAGGCAGGGAAATCCATTGAACGCAGGCAGGGAGACGGATGGAATCAATGGTATAAGAGCCATGGATCTTTTCACCGGCGGCTGGGTTGATACATCAAAAAATGCCCTTAACCAGGCCGACGTGCACATGAATCTGCTCAGTCATTGTATTGAGACACAAAATTCCACCGGTAAACCTTTGCCGCGATTATGGTATTTTCCTGATAATCTCAGATGCCTGGTTACCCTCACAAATGATGGTGAATACAGAACAGAAGCTGATTTTGAAGCCCAGCTATCGGATATGGATTCATTGGGCGCCGGTATGACTCTTTATGTGCTGGAAACAAACAAAGTGTCCGGAGATTGGGCAGAAAAATGGTCTTCACGGGGTTTCGAGATTTCAGGACATCCCGATGACACCCATGAGGCCGGAGATCCGCAATGGTCAAACATGTATACCGCTCTGGAAAACAAGAAAAAAGAAATAGCAGACCTCTATGGAAATGATATGAAAACGGTGGTCAATCATTGGTTTGTCTGGTGCGGAAAAGACCCGGCCGGAAATCCGGAATTCGCCGCTCAGGCCATTATTGAAGCCAATCAGGGATTGGGCATGGATATTAATTATGCACACTATGACAACGGATCAAATGAAGGACATTTCCTGGGTTCACCAGGTTATTACCAGGGAAATTTTAACGGAAGCGGCCTGGTTATGAAGTTTGCCGACAGCAAAGGCAGAATACTGGACATTTACCAGCACCTGAACAATGTTTATGATCAGCAATATCTTGAATTGAAGGATCCCGATGGATTCTTTGAATGTTTTAAAGGATTGATACACAGAAGCCTGAATAATGAAGTTTACTCTTTTATAAGTATTAAGTCGCATAACGACGAGTATTTCTTTTCAAAGGTTCCTTTGCATAAAATGATTACTCATGCTTCCGAACACGGAATTCCGGTATGGACTGCAGCTAAATTGCTGGATTTTTTAAAAGCCAGAGATGATGCTGACTTTAGTGATTTTCGCTGGAACGGTAAAAAATTATCCTTTAAGCTGAAATCTTCCATGATTCATGAAGCCAGACTTACGTTCATGATCCCGTCCGGTTTTGCTAACGCCAGGATTAACGGGCTATCGATCGATCATAAAGCTTATCCTTATGAAGAAAGGATTTTTAAAGGAAGGGAATATGCCTTTGTAACCGTCAAGCCAGGTTACAATTATATCGTTGATGTTGAATATAAGGAGCAGTGATTCCCGATTTTTTTATTCAATCAGATATTGATTTGCAACCCAACCAATACCTGTCTTAAATTGGGGTAACTG
>Ga0105107_10000352_pt1 | contig 28310 bp, 25 predicted proteins | sample PPLLaktember2015_6_FD_79335 | JGI IMG/M metagenome (GOLD analysis project Ga0105107, IMG submission 79335) | Freshwater sediment microbial communities from Prairie Pothole Lake near Jamestown, North Dakota, USA - PPLs Lake P8 Core (1) Depth... | ecosystem: Environmental > Aquatic > Freshwater >... | reverse complement strand
CTTCATTCTTTACAGGGATGTTCGATCCTACGGGTTCCGGGAAGATCTCTACCGGGAGGCGAGGAAGAAGGGAGTTCTTTTTGTGCGCTATGAGCTGGATCGACTGCCTGAACTGACCTCCGGTGGCGAGGGGTCGCTGTCGCTCAAGGTCATTGACCACGTTCTCGGACGGCCTATTCAGATCGCGCCCGATCTCGTGGTCCTGGCTACGGCCATCCTGCCCACCGAGAACAAGAAGCTCTTTGAGCTGTTCAAAGTTCCCGTGAACAAGGAAGGGTTTCTGATCGAAGCGCATGCCAAACTCAGACCCGTGGACTTTGCTTCCGAGGGGATTTTCATGGCCGGGCTGGCTCACTATCCTAAGCCCATCGATGAGAGCATCACCCAGGCCAAAGCCTCTGTGGCGAGAGCCATGACCATCCTGTCCAAGGAAGGGATCTTTGTGGGTGGCGTGGTCGCCTCCGTGAACTCGGATAAGTGCGCGGCTTGCCTCACCTGCGTGCGGACCTGCCCGTACGGAGCTCCCCGCATCGGCGAAGAGGGCTACGCGATCATTGATCCTGCGGCCTGTCGCGGGTGTGGCGCCTGTGTGGCCGAGTGTCCGGGCAAGGCGATCGCCTTGAAACATTTCACCGATGAGCAGATCCTTGCGAAAACCGACGCCCTTTTCCAAGCGGAGAGCGCATGAGGGCGGTTGAGCAACAAGAATTTTAGAAAAGAAGCGAGGTGTATCCATGTCTGACTATGAACCTCAGGTTCTTGCCTATTGCTGCCAGTACTGAGCGTATTCCGCTGCGGACCTGGCAGGTTCCATGAGGCTTTCCTATCCGCCCAACGTCAAGGTGATCCAGGTGCCCTGCACGGGCCGGGTGGACATCATTCACCTTCTGAAGGCCATTGAAGACGGGGCGGATGCGGTTTACGTGGCCGGGTGTTTGGAAGGGGAATGCCATTTTCTTGTCGGAAATCTGAAGGCAAAGAAACGGGTGCAGTATGTGAAAAAAGTGCTCCAGGAGCTCGGCATTGAACCGGAGCGGGTGGAGATGTTTAATCTCTCTGCCGGCGAGGGACCCCGGTTCGCTGAAATCGCCCGGGAGATGGCCGAACGCGCAAAGGCGCTGGGTCCCAGCCCCGTGAAAATCAAGAAAGCTGCGTGACGAGGTGAGGTATGATTATTGCTGACCGAAAACCCCTTGGTGAATTGCTGGAGATGGTGAAAGAGTGCAACAAAATTCTCATCCTGGGGTGCAAGGGTTGTGTGACGGTGTGCAACGTGGGAGGGACCAAAGAGGTAGGGGTGCTGGCCTCGATTCTGAAAATCGCCCGTAAGAAAGAGGGGCGGCCGATCGAGGTGGAGGAAAAAACGATTGAACGACAGTGCGATCCTGAATACATCGCCCAGGTCAAGGACATGGTCGGCCAATACGATGCGGTGATTTCCATGGCCTGCGGGGTGGGGCCTCAGTTTCTGAGCGAAGCCTACCCGGATCAGCGCTTCTTCCCTGCCGTGAACACGACCTCCTTTGGCGGCGCGGTGAGCCACGGAATCTGGGCGGAACGGTGCGCCGGGTGCGGCACCTGTTTGATCCATCACTTTGACGGCCTGTGCCCCATTGCCCGGTGTTCCAAGAGCCTGCTCCACGGCCCCTGCGGCGGGTCTGCGAGCGGAAAGTGCGAGATTTCCAAAGAAGTAGACTGCATCTGGGATATGATCGTGAAGAAGAAAATGGAAAAAGGGCGCCTGCAGGATCTGACCAAAATGAAACCGAACAAGGACTGGCGCACGGCTCGCGACGGAGGACCCCGAAAGAGCGTGAGGGAGGAACTGGTACAATGAGCGATCTCAAATCCGGAAGCAATCTTGAGAAAGTCTTAAGAGCCGGGCACTTTGCCCTGACGGGCGAGTGCGGCCCCCCCAAGGGAGCCAACGTGGCGCATCTCAAGGAGAAGTTCTCCCACCTCAAAGGCGTGGTGGATGCGGTGAACGTCACGGACAACCAGACCGCTGTGGTGCGCATGTCGAGCTGGGCCGCTTCCGCGGTCATGATCCAGAACGGGGTGGAACCGAACTTCCAGATGGTCTGCCGGGACAGGAACCGGCTGGCCATGCAAAGCGACATTCTCGGCGCCTATGCCATGGGTGTTCGAAACATGCTCTGCCTCTCCGGGGACCATCAGACTTTCGGCAACCATCCCCAGGCCAAGAACGTCTACGACATCGATTCCATGCAGCTCATTTCTCTTGTGAAGAAGATGCGGGATGAAGCGAAGTTCCTGAACGACGAAGACATCGACGTCCCCCCGCGGATGTTCATCGGAGCCGCCGCCAATCCCTTTGCCGACCCCTTTGAATTCCGGGTCTATCGCCTGGCCATGAAGATCGCCGCAGGGGCGGACTTCATCCAGACCCAGTGCATCTACAACATGGAGAAGTTCAGGGCCTTCATGAAGATGGCAGTGGATATGGGGCTCCACGAAAAGGCCTTCATCCTTGCGGGCATCACCCCCATGAAAAGCGTCGGTATGGCGCAGTACATGGCCAAATCCGTTCCCGGCATGGACGTTCCTGAATCCCTCATCAAGCGACTGAAAGGCGCGGGAAAAGGCAAAGTGGCTGAGGAAGGCGTTCAATTTGCCATCGAGCAGATCCAGGAATTCAAACAAATGAAAGGCATCGCCGGCATTCACCTGATGGCGATCGAGTGGGAGCACAAGGTCCCTGAAATCGCCGAAAGATCGGGCCTTCTGCCGAGGCCGAAAGTCGATTGATCCACCCGCAAAGTTCCCCGATCGTATAGGTGGGCTTTGCGAAGAAGAGGCAAGGGAAGCGGCCCGTGATCGCTTTTGGCCCAGATTCAAGGTGGTTCTGTGATTGATTTTCCTACCTTTATAATATTGTTCCTTGTGAACGGCGTGTGAAGAGTGCATGATTCTCACCCTCGGAAACGGGCAGTCCTTTGACACGGAAACGGACCTGACGCCTCCGGAGCGGCACATCCTCCAGAAGCTTTTTCTCTGGAAATCTATGGCCTCGAACGTCGAGGAATTTCGCACCAAGAAAAAAGAGGCTCTCCAGAAGGGGTGGAATCTTTCAGGTCCGATCCGGGAAAGCGAGGCCATGAGCGCAATCACCAGGGATCTGGAAGAAAAGGTCATCCTCAGGCTCCAACAGGAGAAAGGATCGAGTTAAACCGGAGTGGAACAGGCCCGACATAATACCAACGCCGATGTCCCGAGTGAAGCCCTAGAGATCCGGCGGGGAACCCAGGCCGGGCTTCCCCTTCACGTGGCCATCGTGGGCGGCGGAAAGGCCTGCTCCGACCTCCTGCACCTTCTCGACGCAGAGCGACTCTCCCGCCTCAAGATGAAAATCCTCGGGGTTTTCGACAAGAGCCCCGAAGCCCCCGGCATCCGCTATGCGAGGGACCTGAATCTGTTTGTGACCGACCGGATGGAAGATCTCTTCGCTCTGCCAGGTCTGAACCTCCTCATCGAGTTGACCGGTGTCGCCGCACTCCGAAATGAGATCTACGCAAAGCGACCGGTCGGGGTCTCCGTCATCGATCACAACGCAGCCCGGCTCCTCTGGGATCTGATTCAGATCGAATTCGAAAGAAGCCGCCTTGAACAAGAACGGCAGACCTATCAGCGAAAAAGCCGTGAGCAGACCCAGGTGATTCTGGATTCCCTTCCCTATCGCATCATGGTCGTCAACATGGACATGACCATTGATGCGGTCAACAGGACTTTCCTAAAGGAACATGATCTGACGTATCAAGAGGCGCTGGGGCGAGCTTGCTACACCGTGAGGTATGGCTTGGACAAGCCCTGTTCGGATTATGGAAGGCCCTGCTCCCTCACGGATCAGCTTGAAGAACTCAAAGAAAAAGGTCTGGTCAGCACTTACCTCGAATACAAGGATGAACACGGGCAGACCCGCTTTGATGTGTGCACCGCCGCGCCCGTTTACAACGATCACGGGGAGGTGCATCAGGTCCTCGAAGCTTCCAGAGATGTCACGGAAAGGATACGCTTGGAGCGGGAAGCGCTGAGATCCAAGACCTTTTTTGAAAAACTGATCCAGAGCATCGTGGACGGCATCGTCGTGGTCGACACCAAGGGGAACGTGCTCATCTTCAACGAAGCCATGGAGCAGCTAACCGGCTACTCCGCAGCTGAGATCATGAACAAGGGCCACCTGGGGAGTTTTTATGATATCCAAGTGGCCAAGGAAAACATGAAGAAAATGCGGAGCGACCAGTTCGGACCTTACGGGAAACTCAACCCGACCAGCATGACGATCAAAACAAAGAGCGGGGAAGAAATTCCGGTTACGCTCTCGGCTTCGCTCATCACCATCGACGGGAAGGAAGTGGGCAGTGTCGGCGTTTTCACCGACATGCGCGAAATCCTGAGGATCAGGAAGGAACTGGAGGATGCCAACATCCAGCTCATCCAGTCCCAGAAAATCGCCTCCATCGGACGCATGGCTGCAGGCGTGGCGCACGAAATCAACAACCCGCTTTCCGGCATTCTGATCTACACCGAGCTCCTGAAGGAAACGCTCCAGGACAAACCGGAATGCCTTAAAGATCTTCAGGAAATCATCGATCAGACTCTGCGCTGCAAGAGGATCGCCTCCGAACTTCTCGAATTCAGCCGAAAGTCCGCAGGCAAGGTCATGTCGTTCAGTCTCGACGACCTGATCAGCAAGTGCCTGGCTCTGCTCATCAACAAGGCAAGCTTTCAGAATATTGAGGTGAGCACGGCGATGGACCTCAACATGCCCAACCTCGTCGGCGACATGAGCCAACTTCAGCAGGTGTTCACCAATCTTTTTATCAATGCCGCCGATGCGATGGAGGGGAAGGGAAAGCTCCATATCCGTGCAAGCTTTGACCAGGATCGTTCGCTCTTTGTCATTCGAGTGGCGGACACAGGCCCGGGAATTCCCCAGGAATGCCGGGACAAGATCTTCGATATTTTCTTCACCACAAAGCCCGCCGGAAAGGGCACCGGTTTGGGGTTGAGCGTTTCCCAGAACATTCTCAAGATCCATGGAGGACGAATTGCTTTCGAGTGTCCGCCTGAAGGCGGAACCGTGTTCACGGTCGAACTTCCTCTTTCCCATCCCGGCCTCTCTTCCGAGGGCGGGGTGTTCATCGGCGAGGAGCCTGTTTTTGTTGAATAGAGGCTTCGACAAGGACTTTTTCGCAGGGTTCCCGGAAGTATTTGAGCCCGGCCTGGGTTCAGACAATCTTTTGTTGCGGCCATAAGCCTGCATAAGGATGAATGATGGACGAAAAGATTAGGGTCCTGGTGACCGACGACGAGAGGCCGATCCGCGAAGGCTGCCAGCGAGTGCTTACGGGCAAAGGCTACACCGTGCTCCTCGCGGAAAACGGACAGATAGCCCTCGAGGTGCTTGAGAAAGAACCCGTCGACATTCTTCTCCTGGACTTGAAGATGCCGGTGCTCGGAGGCGAAGAAGTGCTGGAATTCGTGAGCACTCGGTATCCTCAGCTCCCGGTCATCATCATCACCGGCCACGGAACCGTGGACACGGCGGTCCAGTGCATGAAAAAAGGTGCCTACGATTTCATCACCAAACCCTTTCAGCTCGACCCCTTCCTGATCGTGGTGCAGCGAGCGGCGGACAAACGGCGGCTGGAAGAAAAGGCCCGTCTCTTCGAAGAGGAGCGGCGGAAAAACCTTTACGATCTTGCCCTCGAGAAATCTAGGATCACCACCATCATCCACTGCATGGGAAATGGCGTCATGGTGACCAACCGGAAACTGGAAGTCGTGCTTCACAACCCTGCTCTCATGCGCCTTCTGGAGATTTCCAGAAAAATCGAGCCGCCCTTCCCTGTCGGTGCGATTCTGAAAGAAGCGCCTCTTCTCGAAACTCTTGAAAGAATTGTTGCAGAAGAAGGTTCGGAGCAGGAGGCGACGGTGCAGGAGGTCACGGCGGGTAAAACCGTGCTCCGCGCCGTCTCCGCGCCCCTCGTTGGCCCGGACGCCAAGGTGGTGGGAACCGTCACAGTTCTGGAAGACATCACCGACTTCAAGCAACTGGACCAGATGAAGTCCGACTTCGTCAACATGGTGGCTCACGAACTCCGCAGCCCTCTGGTGTCCATGAGGCAGTTGAACAGTGTTCTTCTCGACGGGCTCGCCGGACCCCTGGAAGAAAAGCATCGGGATTTCGTGAGCCGGGGAACAAAAAAGATTGACACCCTCCTGGATCTCATTAAGGATCTTCTGGACGTGGCCAAGATTGAAGCGGGAAAGTTTGTGCAACATCGGGTTCCCACGGACCTCGGCCGTGTCCTGAGGGAATTGACCGCCCTCATGGAGCCCCGTGCCAGGAGCCAGGGCATTGAACTCACGTGCGATCTGGAGGATCTTCGGCCCGTTCACGCGGATCCGAAAAGCATGGAGGAGATCTTCAGCAACCTGGTGAGCAATGCGATCAACTACTCGCCGGAAGGCGGGAAGGTTCGCGTCATGGGCCGGGGACTCGGGGATTATCTTGAGATCAAAGTGGAAGACACGGGAGTGGGAATCCCCCCGGAAGAGCTCCCGAAAATTTTCGATAAATTCTACAGGGTCAAGCATCCGAAAACAAGGAAGGTCACGGGCACAGGACTCGGCCTGGCCATTGTCAAGGGCGCCATCGAGGCCCACCACGGCACCATTGATGTGGAGAGCGTGCCGGACGAGGGAACGACTTTCAGAGTGCGGTTGCCGGTGATGCCCCAGCCTTCTCCCTGAGTCTGAACTGGAAGCGGATGCTGCGAGTGCGGGATCATGCGATCAACGATTCTTCTGGTTGATGATGAAAAACAGTTTAGAGACTCCTCCCAGCGGCTTCTCACGAGAAAAGGCTATGATGTGATCATCGCCGAGGACGGCAGGCAGGCTCTGGATCTTCTCAGCAAGAACTCCATTGACCTGATCCTCCTGGATCTCAAAATGCCCGTCATGGGAGGAGAAGAGTTTCTCCGGGCCACGGGCCCCCTTTACCCGGACATTCCCGTGGTCGTGATCACAGGCCACGGGACCCTGGACACGGCCATCGCCTGCATGAGACAGGGAGCCTATGATTTTATCACCAAACCCTTTGACATTCCCCAGCTCCTTGTCGGCATTGAAAGGGCTTTGGAAAAACGGAACCTGGAGCGCAAGGCAAGAACCTACCAGGAGGAAACCGTCCGGAATCTCCTGGAGTTGAGCACCGAAAAGAAAAGACTCGAAACCATCATCAGCTGCATGGCCAACGGAATCATGGTGACGAACAAGAATTTGGAAATTGTTCTTCACAACCCTGCGCTTCTGCGCCTGCTCGATGTGCCTGCGCCACTGGACAATCCCGTTCCTGTTCAAAGCATCGTGAAAGATGAATCCCTGATCAAGACTCTCCGAAGCATCCAGAGCGGGGAACCCCTGGAAAAGGAATTCGCGGCCCAGGAGATCCGCGTGGGGGACCGTGTTCTCAGGGCGATTTCCGCACCTGCGCTTGAGCCGGAACGTCATGTGTTCTGGACCGTCGCCGGCGCGGTGACTGTGATCGAGGACATCACCCTGTTCAAGCAGCTGGACCGGATGAAGTCGGACTTCGTCAACATGGTGGCTCACGAGCTTCGGAGCCCTCTGGTTTCCATCCGGCAGATCCAGAGCGTGCTCGCGGACGGGTTGGCCGGTCCCCTCTCGGAAAAGCAGGAAGACTTCGTGAAGCGAGGCATGAAGAAGATCGACGCCCTACTGGCGCTGATTAACGATCTGCTCGATGTGGCGCGACTCGAAGCCGGAAGACTGGTCCAGAGGCAGACGGCCCTCGACCTCTCCGCACTGATCGAGGAGATGGTGTTTCTCATGCATGTCCGCGCCAAGGAGCAGGGCATTGTGCTCACCCACTCGTGTGAGAACATGCAGCCTGTACTGGCGGATCCCAAGAACATGGAAGAAGTCTTGAACAACCTTCTGACCAATGCGATCAACTACTCGCCCGAAGGGGGAAAGGTCACGGTGACGGCCAGGGGTATGGGCTCTTTCGTGGAGATCAAAGTTTCCGACACGGGGGTCGGGATCGATCCCCAGGAACTGCCCAAGATCTTCGACAAGTTCTACCGGGTGAAGCATCCCAAGACCCGCCAGGTAACCGGCACCGGGCTGGGTCTTTCCATCGTCAAAGGTATTGTGGAGGCCTATCGAGGATCGATTCACGTGGAGAGCGTTCCGGACCGGGGAACCACGTTCACCGTGATGCTCCCGGCGGTTCAAGGAGAGTCGGGCGCCTGCCCCTCTTGAACGGAAGAAGAGGTTGGGGCTTTACGAGAGGATTGGGGTTGCCAAAGACCAGGGGTTGCAGTAAAAGGCGTAGTCTGGGTTCCTCAACTTTCTGGAGGTTATGACATGACGTTACAGGAGAAGATCAGGTCCGGGAAATTCGTGGTTCTGGGAGAATTTGAGCCGCCCAAGGGCGCTGATTTCTCGCCCCTCTCCAAGAGCGCCGCTCTCACTCGAGGGCGTTTGGACGCTGTGGTGGTCCCCGAGATGGCAAATGCGGTTTTGAAAGCCAGTTCGCTGGGCGGGTGTGCTTTCCTTCAGAGGGAAGGCGTGGAATCGGTTTTCCAATTGTGCTGCAGGGACAGGAACCGCTTGGCTCTGCAGGCGGATGTTCTGTCGGCCGCCGCCCTGGGGGTCGGAAATCTCATGGCCGTTCCCGGTGAAGACATCCGCTTCGGAGATCACCCCCAGGCCAGAACAGTAAACGACCTGGACCTCATGGGGCTGCTGGAGACCGTGCAGAAGCTCCACAGCGGAAAGGACCTCTCAGGGATTGAACTGCGTGGCACCCCCCGTTTTTGCGTGGGCTCCACGCTGGACACCGGCGCACCCGGCGGCCTTCTGAACATTGAACTCGAAAACCTGAAGCGCAAAGCGGATCTGGGAGTCGAATACGTGCTGACCAACCCCATTTTTGATCTCCGCCGCTTGGAACAGTTCATCAAGCGAATCGACATCAAGCCGCTGGCCGTCATTCCCACGGTGCTGCTGCTCAAATCGGCCGGAATGGCCCGCTACATCGACCGCAACATCAAGGGGATTTCCATTCCTCCTGAAATCATAAGAGATATTCAGAAAGCACCGGACAAGGGGAGAGAGTGCGTGCGAGTAGCCTCAGAGATCATCGTCCGGATAAGAGAAATGGGAATGGCAGGGGTGCTCATCGCCACGGTGGGTTGGGAGGACAAGCTTCCTCTTATCCTGGATGAGGCAAAACTCTAACCGATTCCTCCTCTCAGAAGGGGAGCAACCCGGCAGGGTGGAAAGGAAGCCGTCTATGAGTCAGCGTAAAGTCAGCGGATCCGTCCTGGTGGTCGGCGGAGGCATAGCAGGGATGCAAGCGGCCCTGGACCTAGCCGATTCCGGTTATCTCGTTCACCTGGTGGAGAAATCCTCCGCCATCGGCGGGGTGATGAGCGAGCTGGACAAGACCTTCCCGACCAATGACTGCGCCATGTGAATTATCTCTCCCAAACTGGTCGAGGTCGGCCGGCACCTGAACATCAACCTGATCACCTGCGCCGAGGTGGAAACCCTCTCCGGCGTCAAGGGAAACTTCAGGGTCACACTGCGAAAAACCCCGCGTTACATCGATGCCTCCAAGTGCACGGCTTGCGGGGATTGCGCGAAGGTGTGCCCCGTGGAACTGCCGAGCGAGTACGATCAAGGCCTGGCCATCCGGAAGGCTACCTACAAAAAGTATGCCCAGGCTATTCCCGGTGCTTTTGCGATTCAGAAAGCGGACAAGGCCCCGTGCCGGCTCGCCTGCCCGGCCGGCCTGAATGTTCAGGGCTATGTGCAGATGGTGAAGGAAGGAAAGTTCAGAGAAGCCCTTGAAATCATCATGGAGGACTTGCCCCTGCCCGGAGTGCTGGGAAGAATCTGCCCCCACGGATGCGAGGAAGCCTGCCGCCGCTGTGAAAAGGATGAACCTGTGGCCATCCGAGATCTCAAGAGGCTGGCCGCCGACCAGTTCGATCCGCGACAGGTAAAGATCCAATGCCTCCCTCCCCGACGCGAGAAGGTCGCCATCATCGGCTCCGGCCCTGCCGGGCTTTCTGCGGCCTACCACCTGGCGAGGAAGGGCGTCCGATCGACCATATTCGAGGCGCTGCCTCAAGCCGGAGGCATGCTCAGGGTCGGAATCCCGGAGCACCGTCTGCCCCGCAGGATCCTGGACCAGGAAATCGAGTTGATCACCGCCCTGGGCGTGGAGATCAGGACCGGCACTCCTCTGGGCCCGGACCTGACTGTGGATGACCTCTTCCGCAACGGGTACAAAGCCGTGTATCTCGCCATGGGCGCTCACAAGGGGATTGAACTGGGAGTCCCCGGCGAAAAGGCGAAAGGCGTGCGACAAGGAGTCGAGTTCCTGCGCGAGTTCAACCTGCGCGGCCGCGCCGAGGTGGGAAAGAAAGTTGCCATCATCGGCGGCGGCAACGTGGCGATCGATGTAGCTCGCTCGGCCGTGCGCCTTGGCGCTCAAGAGGTGAACATCATCTATCGCCGGACCAGGGCGGAAATGCCTGCGTGGGAGGAAGAAAGGGTGGCTGCCGAGGCCGAGGGGGTGAAGATCACCTACCTTTCCGCACCCCAGGAGCTTCTCACGGAGGAAGGCCGTGTCATAGGGGTTCGCTGCATCCGGATGGAACTGGGGGAGCCCGACTCTTCCGGTCGAAGAAGGCCCATCCCCGTCCCCGGGAGCGAGTACGAAATGCCGGTGGATCAGGTGATCCCCGCCATCGGTCAGATACCGGATCTTTCCGGCTTAGAGGACGTTGCCGGTCTGAGCTTTTCCAGATGGGGAACCGCTGAGGCGGACACTGTCACCTATGCCACTGGGCGCGAGGGAGTCTTTGCAGGCGGCGATCTGCAGACAGGGCCGTGGATTGCAATCGGTGCAGTGGCCGCAGGACGCGAAGCCGCAGAATCCATTGCACGGTACCTGGACGGCCGGGACATGGCGGAAGGCCGGAAACCCGAAACCCATGAGAACCCGATCTATCGCCCTATTCCGCAGGAAGAGCCCCGGAGAAAGAGAGAAGAGATGCGGGTCCTTCCCGTAAGGGAGCGACAGGGCAATTTCAAAGAGGTGGAACTGGGCTATGAGGAGACCGCAGGGCGCCAAGAAGCGAGCCGCTGCCTCAACTGCGGGTACTGCTGCGAGTGCTATCAGTGTGTGGCAGCCTGCGGGCCTCACGCCGTGACCCTTGAAACCCATGGCCAGGACCCCCAGAGGATGGAACTGGACGTGGGCTCCGTGATCCTGGCTCCCGGGTTCGTGGCCTTTGACCCCTCGCGCTACGAAACATACAATTACACCCGCCACCCCAACATCATCACCTCTCTGGAGTTCGAGAGAATTCTCTCGGCTTCCGGTCCGACCATGGGCCATCTGGTTCGGCCATCGGACGATAAAGAACCTCAAAAGATCGCTTGGCTCCAGTGCGTGGGGTCCAGGGACATCAACCGGTGTGACCACGGCTACTGCTCCTCGGTGTGCTGCATGTATGCCATCAAGGAGGCGGTCATCGCCAAGGAGCACTCAAAAAGTGATCTCGATTGCGCCGTGTTCTTTATGGATATGCGAACCCACGGCAAAGATTTCGAGCGCTACTACGACAGGGCCCGTGACCAGCACAGGGTCCGGTTTATCCGTTCGCGTATCCACACGATCGATCCCCTGGACGACACCGGAGACCTGGTGCTCCGCTATGCGAAAGAGAACGGGGAACTCGTGGAAGAGCGCTTTGACCTGGTGGTCCTCTCCGTGGGCATGGAGACGTCCAAAGGAACCCTCGACCTGGCCGGGCGATTGGGGCTTTCTCTCACCGAAGGACAGTTCTGCGCCACCCTGCCCTTCACGCCGGTGAGCACCTCGAAAGAAGGGGTTTACGTGTGCGGCGTGTTTCAGGGCCCCAAGGATATTCCTCAATCGGTCACGGAAGCAAGCGCGGCCGCGTGCGCTGCATCCGTGGACCTGAGCAAGGCGCGGTGGAGTCTGACCAAAACCAAGGAAATCCCGGAGGAGCTTGATGTTACAAGCCTGGAGCCCAGAATCGGCGTCTTCGTCTGCAACTGCGGGACCAATATCGGAGGCATTGTGAGCGTTCCGGCCTTGGCGGCCTACGCCTCCGCCCTGCCCCGCGTGGTTCACGTGGAGCAGAATCTCTTTACCTGCGCCCAGGACTCCCAGGATCGCATGAAGAGCCTCATCCGGGAGCACAACCTGAACCGGGTCGTGGTGGCCGCCTGTTCTCCGAGAACCCACGAGCCTCTTTTCCAGGAGACGCTCCAGGCCTGCGGGCTCAACAAGTTCCTTTTTGAAATGGCCAATATCCGAAACCAGGATTCTTGGGTTCACAGCGGAGACCCGGTCTCTGCCACGGACAAGGCGAAAGACCTTGTGAGGATGGCGGTGGCCAGGGCGGCCTTGCTCCGGCCCCTCACGGCGAAGCGGATCGCGATCAACAAGCGGGCCCTGGTGATCGGTGGAGGGATTGCGGGAATGACCGCTGCCTCGAGCCTTGCGGACCAGGGCTTCGAGGTGGTCCTTGTGGAGAAGGAGCCTCAACTCGGCGGCTTGTCTCGGGACCTCACCCACACCATCGAGGGAGCCCACATCCCCGAACACCTTCTCGACCTGGTGGACAGGGTCACCCATCACGAAAAAATCCAAGTTCTCACCGAGTCCCTCATCGTGGGCTTCACCGGGTTCAAGGGAAACTTCACCACCGAGGTGATGGTGGGACCGGGCATGTACGAGCGAAAGATCGATCATGGCGTCGTCCTGGTGGCCACGGGAGCTGCAGAGTACAAACCCAAAGAATTCCTCTACGGCCAGGACCGCCGGGTCCTCACCCAGATCGAATTGGGAAAGCGGCTGGAGGACAAGGGCGCCGGGGATCTCCAGCATGTGGTGATGATCCAGTGTGTCGGCTCCCGTAACGAGGAATTCCCGAACTGCTCCCGGATCTGCTGCCAGAACGCGGTGAAGAATGCTCTCCACATCAAGACACTCAACCCGGAGACGGAAGTCTACGTGCTCTACCGGGACATCCGAACCTACGGCGAACTGGAATACTTCTACCGCCAGGCCAGGCGGCAGGGGGTTCACTTCTTCCGCTTCAACCGCGACGCGCCCCCGCAGGTAAGCAACCTGGACGGCGGCCTTTCCGTCACGTTCACCGATCAGGTCCTTCAGCGGGACTTGAAACTCCCTGCGGACCTCCTGGTGTTGAGCGCCGGCATGAGGCCGGCGGACACGGAGGAACTGTCCGGCATTGTCAAACTGCCCCGGAATCCGGACGGGTTCTTCATGGAGGCCCACGTGAAGCTGAGGCCCGTGGACATGGCCAATGAAGGCATCTATGTGTGCGGCACGGCCCACGGACCCAAGCTCATTTCAGAGGCCGTGGCCCAGGCCATGGCCGCGTCTAGCCGGGCCGCCACGTTCCTTTCCCAGTCCGAGCTCACCCTTTCGGTGGTGACGGCCAGAGTGGATCAGGAGCGGTGCGCGTCTTGCTTGATCTGTGTCCGCGTGTGCCCTTACGGGGTCCCGCGGATCAACAAAGACGGCGTGAGCGAAATCGATGAAGCCCTGTGCCGCGGATGCGGAATCTGCGCCGCAGAGTGCCCGGCCAAGGCCATTGAACTCAACTGGTACGAGGACGACCAGGTCCTGAGCAAGGTGAACGCCTTGCTGGAAGGGGTTCTGCCATGAGTGATTTCCAACCTGTCATCATCGCTTTTTGTTGTCAGTTCTGAGGGTACACGGCTGCGGACCTGGCAGGTTCCATGCGTCTCCAGTACCCAAGCAGTATCCGGATCATCTGCCTTCCCTGCACCGGCAAGGTGGATCTGATTCACATCCTCCGATCTTTTGAAAAAGGCGCGGACGGGGTGTATGTCGTGGGCTGCATGGAAGGCTCCTGCCAGTTCACGGCGGGCAATCTTCGCGCAAGAAAGAGAGTGGAACAGGCCAGGGTCATTCTCAACACGATCGGCATCGGCGGAGACCGGGTGCAGATGTTCAACCTGGCCTCCAGCGAGGCTCCCCGGTTCGTGGAGATCGCCGAGGAGATGACGCGGAAGGTTTCGGCTCTGGGCCCTAACCCGATCAAGACGGGCCGCAAGCAAATGGCCGCATAAGAGGCTGGATCGTTCACCGAGAAAGAGAGGACAGGATCTATGATTGTGGCAAAGCAGAAACCGTTGGAGGAAATCCTTGAAGGAGTCAAGAACGCAGGCAAGATTCTGGTGGCCGGGTGCAACGAGTGCGTGACCGTGTGCGAGTCAGGCGGTAAGAAGGAGGTGGCCGTTCTCGCCTCGGCGCTTCGCATGGCCTTCATGAACCAGGGCAGAGAAGTCAAAATCGACGAGGTCACCTTGGAGCGGCAGTGCGATCACGAATACCTGGAGGAGCTCCGGAAACTCATCGACCAGTACGACGTGGTCCTCTCTCTTGCCTGCGGCGTGGGAGTCCAGTTTCTTGCTGAGAAGTACATGAAAACGACCGTTCTCCCGGGCGTGGACACGTGCTTCATGGGAGTGACCGAACAGCGAGGGGTCTGGACCGAACGCTGCCAAGGATGCGGCCAGTGCATTCTGGCCACAACCGCAGGCATCTGTCCCGTGTCCCGATGCGCCAAGAGGCTGTTCAACGGGCCCTGCGGGGGGTCCACCCGGGGGAAATGTGAAATCGACAAGGACCTGGACTGCGGCTGGCAGCTCATCATCAACCGTCTCAAGGAACTGGGCAGGCTCGATGACTACGAGATCCTCATCCCCATCAAAGACTGGTCCAAAGAGCGAGCTGGCGGACCCCGCAAAGTTGTGAGGGAGGATGTTCGATGATCACAGAGAACAAGACACCGAGCAAACTGGAACAGGTACTCAAGGCTGGTCACCTCGCGGTCACTTCCGAGTGCGGTCCTCCCAGGGGAAGCGACGCTGCCGTGATCAAGAAAAAGGCGGACATGATCAAGAACCATGTGGACGCCATCAACATCACGGACAACCAGACCTCCGTGACGAGGCTTTGCAGTCTTGCCTCCGTGATCCACCTCAAGCTCCTGGGGCTTGAGCCTATCTTGCAGATGGTCACCCGGGACAGAAACCGCACGGCCCTGCAGAGCGACATCCTGGGCGCCGCATCTTTCGACATTTTCAACATTCTTTGCCTTTCCGGCGATCACCAGATCTTCGGCGACAATCCCAAGGGCCAGAACGTGTTCGACCTGGACTCCATGCAGCTGATCCAGACCGTGCGGTACATGCGGGACGAGGGCAAGTTCCTTGGCGGGGACCCGATCGCACGGCCGCCGCGCATGTTTGTGGGTGCCGCAGCCAATCCTTTTGCGGATCCCTTCGAGATCCGGGTTCCCAGGCTGGCCAAGAAGATTGCGGCGGGCGTGGAGTTCATTCAGACCCAGTGCATTTTCAACGTGGAGAAATTCAAACTCTACATGAAACTGGCCGGCGACCGGGGGCTGACGGACAAGGCCTTCATCCTGGCCGGGGTCACCCCTCTGAAGTCCGTGGGCATGGCCAAGTACATGAAAAACAGGGTCCCGGGCATGGATGTTCCGGACGAGATCATCAAAAGGATGAGCGGCGTGGCCAAAGAAAAACAGCCCGAAGAAGGCATCAAGATCTGCGTGGAGACGATCCAGCAGCTCAAGGACGTGCCCGGCGTCCGAGGCTTTCACGTGATGGCGATCGAGTGGGAGGAGAAGGTCCTCGAGATCGTGGAGCAGAGCGGGCTTTATCCGCGGCCGAAAATCGGATGAATTCAGGCACAAAGGCACAGAGGGCCAAAGGGACAGAGCGGAAGAGTTCTGCTACTTTGTGCCTTTGCAACTTTGTGCCTGAGTGGTGGTGCAAGGACCAAAGAGAAATCCTAAACTGAAAGCGAGAGTCTTTATCCCAAGCTTCGCGGGAGACAATAAACTCATAGGAGGTTTCGTACATGGCTGGCAAATACATTCTGGTGGTAGACGATGATCCGGATCTGGTTGAAACCGTGGCGATGATGCTGGAAAGCAAGGGATGCGAGGTGGGCATGGCCTACGACGGCATCGAAGCCGAGGAGTCCATCAAAAAGCGCAGGCCGGATCTCATTATACTGGACATCATGATGCCGAGAAAGGACGGCTACGTCCTTTGTGCCGAACTCAAAGCCAACCCCCAGACGCGGGAGATTCCGGTCATTCTTTTGACCGCCGTCGGAGAGGCCGTGCCGAGCACGAGGTACTCCCATGCGGACGGAATGGCCACGGAAGCGGACGACTACATTCCGAAACCCATCGACACGGAGAGCCTCTGGGCCGCGGTGACCGGTCTGTTTTAGCCCCTGAGAATCTGTAGGAGTGCCAAGCTCATGACGGCCCAAGCCGCGCTGGGCGGGTTCAAGATCCTGAAGAATGTGGCCAGGGTCTCCATCGTATCCAAGGGCGGAAGATTTCCTGAAGAACTCTTCCGAAAGGTCGCAGATGAGAGGATTAATCTCTCTTATGCCACCCTGGTCTCCGATGGGGATTCCTGGGGGCTCAACATCGTGGTGGAAGCCGCTGACGAAGAGAGGATCTGCCGCCTGATCTTGGAGAAGTTCGGGAAGATCTTCACCCTCCACTCTGGGAGCGCCGTTCTTTCCGTTTTCCCCCACAGAAGGAATCCGGAAATCAGTGCGCGCCTCTTTGAAGCGTTCGAGCAGCAAAGCCTGGAACCGGATGCTTTGGCCAATTCTCCCTCAACCATTTCCGTGGTGCTGAAGCAGGAGTTGATCGAGAGCGCAAGCCATGCTCTGTTCGAGCCTTTCACCTTTAGCGCCTACCAAACACCGCAAGACTGGAAACTGGCCCAGGAAGGAAAGGAAAGACTCTACAAGGAGGTCGTGGCGACCTATCAGGAGAAAAAACCCAAGGTCTATGGCCTTGAATTCTACGAGGGACAACACCTCATTTGTATCAAGATGAACAGGACCAGGATCACCAGTGTGGGCGCCTCCTTTCGCGGGTTCACCCGCCTGGGACTGAACCTCACTTTCGTGGCCACAAGCCCCTCGTCCGGCCAGGATAGAGAGACCCTTGCGTTTTCTCTTCCGGCGTCGCAGGGGGAAGCCTACGGAAGAGTCCTCAAGCGAATCGCACCGGAAATCGAGTTCCGCGAAACCCCTTTGGTCACCATTTTCTCGATGAACGGCCCCCACTTCGGTGACCGCTATGGAATCGTGAGCGAATTCCTTGAGTCCCTGGAGACCCGGCAGGTGAATCTTCTCGCGCTGAGCTGCACGATCGCCTCCGTCACAGGCGTTGTCCTTCGAGAGCAGTTCGATTCTGCGCTCCGAGCCATCAAGGAGCGTTTTGAGGTTCCCTCGGTGACCCAAAGGGAATAGACAAGCATCCACTCGAGGTTGAGAAAAGACCATGACCCACGCCACGGAGAATTTCTCCTTTTATGAACAAGCTCGCGAGACCAGAGACGCCAGCGAGCGCGAAAAGGATCTGAACCACGGGTTTCTCCGCACCCTGCGTCACGCCTACGACCATTCAAGCGCCTACCGGCGGAGGTATGACGCGGCGGGCATCGACCTTTCCGCCATTCGCGACATCCAAGATATTGAAAAGCTTCCTCTGCTTCGCATGATGGATCTGGTGGAGCGGCAGAGGCAGGTCTTTCCTTTCGGAGGATTTGAAATCCTGGAGACCCGCTCCCTCCTCCGCATCTACGTGAACTCAGGGCTCATCTTTCAGCCCGGCGGAGACTGGGAATCCGAGGACACGTCCTGGGCTCAGGCGCTTTGCGCCGCGGGATTCAAACCGGGGGACCGGATCATTAACACCTTTAACTATCACCTCTGGCCTTTTGCCCGCACGATGGAGGAGAGTGCCAGGAAAATCGGGACCACAGTTGTTCCTGCAGGCGGCGGAAACACCATGATGCAGGTCAAGATCATGCAGATGCTGGAAGTCAACGGGTTCTTGGGAACGCCCAGCTTCCTCACGACCCTGGTGCAGCGCGCTGAAGGTATGGGGCTTGACCTGGGAAAGGATCTTTTCCTGGAAACCGCTCTGGTGAGCGCTGAAATGCTTCCCGAATCCCTGAGAACACGGCTCCAGGAAAAGCTCGACATGACGATAAGACAGGCCTATGGAACGGTTTTCCTGGGCTGTATCGGGTTCGAGTGCCAGGCCATGACCGGGCTTCACGTGCCGGAGGGGATCCTGGTGGAGATCGTGGATCCTTCCACCGGCAGACAGGTCCCGCCTGGAACCGTGGGCGAAATTGTGGCCACCTGCTTCAGCCCTTCTTATCCCATGATCCGCATGGCCACCGGCGACCTTTCCTGTTTGAGCGACCAACGGTGCGCCTGCGGGCGCACCGGCCTCCTCCTCAAGAAGATCATCGGTCGGCTGGACCAGGCAACAAAGGTGAAAGGGGTCTTCATCCATCCCTGGCAGACAGACGAGGTCATGTCCAGGTATCCTGAAGTGGTCAAATACCAAATCGTGGTTTCCAGAAAAAATCACCTCGATTTCATGACCTTGATGGCGGAAGTCAAAGAAGGCATCTCAGAGACGGCTCCGCTTCAACGAAGGATGGAGCATGAACTCGAGGACATGTTGGGAATCAGAACCTCGGTGCAGATGGTTTCAAGAGGCACCCTCCCCGACCGCCACCGCAAAATCGAAGACCAAAGGAAGTGGGACTGAAGAAGTATGCAGCAGGCAGTCCAGTCATAAGCCTAGCTTTTCTGCCTACTGCTTACTTCATGCTGCCTACTCAAAGATATGGACACATCGATGGACAAACTCCAAATAGGCGGGATCATGCAGAGCGACGGCCGCGCGCTCATCAAAATCCTTTCTGTTCCGGATCACGCGAGTGTGGTGGGGACTCTTCTCGAAGCCATGGCCGGAGAAAGCATCAACATTGAGCTCCTTGCCCAGAGCTTTGACCTTGACGACTACGGAAACATCGCTCTGGTCATCGACCAAAAAGATCTCAGCCGAGCCCTGGAGCGACTCGAGGACATCAAGCCGACCCTTGACGCAAAGGTGATTTCGTACACGCCGGATGTGGCCGTGATCACGGTGTTCGGCCATCATTTGAGGGAGAAACCTCACATCCACGGCCGGATGTTTTCTTCCATGGCCTCTGTGGGCATCGGCTCTTTGGCTATCAGCACCTCCATTTCCAGCGTGTCCTGCGTGATCAAAGGGGAGGACACCGACACGGTGCTTCGGGCCCTTTCCGACACCTTCCATATCCCCCACCAAGTCAAATCCCGGCCCAAGGATTACTAGCGGAAAGATTTCTGGTACAGACAGGGAATTTAGTTGACACCTCCTGTTTTTTCCACAAAATGATCTGAACTTAAGTGCTGCGTATCCCATCAGTTTTGTTTGTCATCTTTCGAATTTCATCTGCAATGAAAGGGATCCAATGGCTGTTTCCGACAACTCCCAAAAAGCGCCTTCCAGCACCCTGGATCGTCTTAAGGCTGAAATCGCCGGAATCCTCCCTGACATGGTGAAGGCCAGGCATACCATCCACCAGAATCCTGAAATCGCTCTCAACGAATTTGACACGTCCGCTTTCATCAGAAAGCTCCTAAAAGCCGCACGAATAGAGGTGTTGAAGCCTTTTCTCGAAACCGATGTGGTGGCCATGGTGAGGGGAAAGAAACCGGGCAGGAATGTGACCTTGCGCGCGGATATCGACGCCCTGCCCTTGCTGGAAAAGACAGGGGTTCCCTATGCGTCGAACCGAAAGGGACTCATGCATGCCTGCGGCCATGACGGCCACACAGCCATGGTCCTTGGCGCTGCGCTCCTCTTGAACCGTCTGAGGGATGAGATCAAGGGTTCCGTGCGACTCGTCTTCCAACCCGGAGAAGAAATTGTCGCAGCAGGCAAGCAACTGGTCGACAGGGGAGCGCTCCGAGATCCTCGGCCTGATGCTGTTTTTGCCCTGCACGCCTGGGCCGGTATGCCCCTTGGGGCCGTAGCTTCAAAGCCCGGAGCCTTGCTTGCCGCTTCCGATTTCTTTAGGATCGAGGTCAAGGGCAAAGGTGCGCACGGTTCGCGTCCCGAGGATTCGATCGACCCGATTCTCACCGCCGCCCGTATCATCGAGTCTCTGCAGTCCATTGTTTCGCGCGAAGTGAGCTCCTTGGACCCTGCGGTTGTGAGCGTCTGCCGCGTTGCCGGAGGAACGAACGGAAATATCATCCCTGATTCCGCCGAGATCGAAGGGACAACACGGTATTTGAAGCCGGAACTCAAGAAAAAGATCTACCGCGCCATCAAGAGAATCGTGAAAGGGGTATGCGACTCCACTGGAGCATCCTTCAGCCTCAAATACGATTCACCCTACATCCCTACCATCAATGACGAGGCAATGGTCGCACTGGGCAAAAAGGTCGCGTTGAGGGTCCTGGGTCGCGAAAACTGGTTTGACCTGACGCTTCCCTCCATGGGTGCGGAGGATTTCTCCTACTACCTCCGGAAGCACCCTGGCGCGTATTTCCGCTTGGGCATGGGTGAGAAGAGCGCTGCGTTGCACAACTCGCATTTCGACTTTAACGATCGAGCCATGGGGCCCGGCATCCTGTTCCTGGCTGCTCTGACTCTGGAAGTGTTGCAGGCAGGGAGTTGACGGGCGAGGAAAATCCATGAAGTTGTCCGATCAGGAAAAGCGACTTCTCAACGGTGAGGAGGGCGACATCAAGGCTCTCGCCATGTCCTATCTCGTCAAGCTCGGAAATGCTTTTGACGGGGAGGAGATGGTGGACATTCTTTATGCCCACATGAGCTCGGGATCCGCTCTCCGCGACGGAGAGATTGACTATCTCGATGAACTAGCGGCTAAGGGGGCTCAAGTCCTTGTCCCCACCAGCAGTGAAGTGATCCCGGTGGATCTCATGAATCCCGAGGTCATTTCTGCGCCGTCGGAACTGGTGGCGGAGCACAGGAGACTCCTGAGCATCCAGCAAAAAATGGGGATCGTCTCGACTTACACCTGCGTGCCTTTCACTCAGGGATTCGTCCCTCCGGCCGGGAGCTACATTGCCAGCATGGAGACCGCAGCCATCATTTATTTCAACTCCATTCTGGGAGCCAAGACCAACCGCTGCGGATACTTTGTCCTCTATGCGGCACTGACGGGAAAATACCCCAAAATAGGTTATCTTCTCGATGAAAACAGGAAGGGAAGCCACCTGGTGTCTGTTGAGGCGGAGCTGCGCACCCCAACCGATTACGGCGCGGTAGGGTTTTATGTGGGATCTATCGTGGGGAGCGGTGTGCCCGTGTTTAAGGGAATCACGCAGCCCAGGCAGGAGGATCTCATGCAGCTCGGCGCGGCTCTGGCCACCTCCGGCACGGTCGCCATCTACCATCTTCCCGGGATCACACCGGAGACTCCGACCCTGGAATCCGCATTCAAAGATCGCAGGCCGCCCGAGACGATCCGGGTGACCCCGAAAGAGATTGAAAAGACCCTCGCCCAATTGCACACGGCAAAGAGCCCCTTTGTGGATTTTGTTTTCCTGGGGTGTCCCCAGTACACGGTGGACCAGGTGCGACGGGTCGCCGCTTTGCTCGATGGGAAGAAGGTTCATCGGGACACCACCCTGTGGATCGGCACGAACCGCATGGCTTTTGCCATGGCCGAGCGAATGGGGTACCATGAGATCATCAGGAAAGCAGGTGGTGTCCTGGTTTGTGACATGTGCCCCATGCTCAGTTTCCTTCGACTCGACGCGCTGACCAAGAGAGGAAAGAAAGGACCCTACTTTCAAACCATGCTCACGGACTCTCCCAAGCAGGCGAAATATGCCCACTCCACCATGGGCTGCGAAATCATCGTGGACCGGGTGGATCGGTGCGTGGAGGCCGCCGTCAGCGGCAAATGGGAGGGATAGGAGGGTGAACCACGCCGTTCATATTCAATGCAAGGGGATTTTGCCCGGAAAAGCAAAAGGCCGGGCCTTGGTGATGAGGGATCCTATCTCTTTCCAGGGCGAAATCGATGAGGAAGGGACCATCGTGGTGTGGGGTCATCCCCACGCCGGCGAAAGCGTGGCCGGCAAGGTGCTCATCTACCCGGAGGCCAAAGGGTCCTCCGGGGGCTGCATGATGCTTCGCCTTCTGGCAAAGCGCGGCAAGAAACCGGCGGCCATTGTCAACACTCGCAACCTGGACCCCAACCTGGTGGAAGGCGCGATCCTCGCCGATGTGCCCATGGTGTGTTTTCCAAAAGAAAACGTTTACGACATTTTTTCATCGGGTGACCTTGTTGAAGTGAACGGAGACACAGGCGTTCTTACTAAAATAGAGGAATGACGGTCGCGAATTCAATACGGCAGGAAGCAGATGTCTTGAGTGGAGCAAGGGGTTTTTCGTTCAACAGCAATCTCAAATGAAGAGGAGGTAGGCCATGTCGAGGTTTTTGAAAAAAGGGTTTTGTCTCAGTGTGGTTTTGCTCACGGCGATGCTGTTCCTACTCAGCGGCACCGCAGAGTCCAAGGAAAAAGTCATCAAGTATCCCAACGGCGACTGGAAGAGCATGGATCCCGCGTTCATCACCGGGGTCATCGAGTCCTATGTGGCCATGAACATTCATGCGGGCCTGGTGAGCTGGGAATACGGCACCACGAAAATTGTTCCTGACCTGGCCGAATCATGGGAGGTTTCACCGGACGGAACCGTGTACACCTTCAAGCTCAGGAAGGGAGCCAAGTTTCACCAAGGGTTTGGAGAGGTCACGGCGGACGATGTGAAGTATTCGTTTGACAGAGTGCTGGACCCTAAGACAGGCGCCCTTCTGGCAAAGACCTTCAGCATGATCAAGGCGATCAAGGTCGTTGACAAATACACGGTGCAGTTAGTTCTGGAGGCGCCTTTTGCTCCTTTCATGATGCGGCTCACCTCCTTTAAGACAGGGGGCATCATCCCCAAGGCCGCTGTCGAGAAATTCGGGGACAAGTTCGGTATGAACCCTGTTGGCGCAGGCCCCTTTGAGTGGGTAAGCGGAACCCCGGGAGGCGAAATGGTTCTGAAGGCTTTTGACGGATATTACGGGGGCAGGCCGAAACTGGACCGGCTGGTCTTCCCCCGCATCATGGACGATTCCACGGCCTATGTGGCCTTCGAGGGAGGAGATCTGGATTTCGTGAACGTTCAGGATCCGGAGATCATGAAGCGATACAAGGTGGACGCCAAAATAGAGATCCAGTCCAAACCGGGGCTCAACATCAACTACCTGGTCATGAGCACCACGGAAAAACCCTTCAGTGACTTGAAGGTCCGCCAGGCTGTGGCGCATGCGATCGACAAAAAGGCGCTCATCGAAACCGTGCTCCAGGGGCTGGCCACGGAACTGACAGGCCCTATGCCGGCCGGATGCGATTTCTACGAGCCCAATGTCGCAAAATACCCTTATGATCCGGCCAAGGCCAAGAAGCTCCTTGCAGAAGCAGGATACCCCAATGGGTTTGACACGACGCTGTACACCTTCATCTGGGGTCCGGCTGTGAAAGTGGTGACGGCCATTCAGGGCATGCTCAAGCAGGTGGGGATTAACGCGAAGATCCAGGCGGATGAGCCCACGGCGAATTTTGAAAAGGTTTCCACGGGCAAGACCCCCATCGCCTTTTTCAGGTTGACTCGCGCCTCTGAACCGGATGACTACCTCTCGACTCAACTCGAACCCGGGAGGTTCCCTCAGTGGAATTTCGGTCACTACAACAATCCCAAGGTGGCCGAGCTGATGAAACAGGGAATTGTCACGCCCCAGGCAGATAAACGACGAGAGATCTACTCCAATATTCAAAAGATGGCGTTGGAGGATTTGCCCAATATTTGGATTTACAGCGATAATGTCAACACGGCCTACAAGAAATACATTAAAGGCTTCAAACTCGATCCGCTCTGGTCAAAGCGGATGTATACGGTGGACTCCGAGAATTAGAGCGGTTTGCGGGAGCTTTTGAAAAAGGGGATTTTTCGCCGGGAGGCAATAGGGCCGTTCCATGCCGCTATTGCCTCCTGCTTTATCCCTATGGTCCTGTGCAAGCGCCTGATGCGCTTCAGAGGATCTGACGGCCCGAAAAGAGGTAAAAAAACTTGGCTTATTTGATCAAGAGGCTCTTGCTGTTTATCCCCACCCTGATCGGCGTCGTGTCCCTGGTTTTTCTGATCCTCCACGCAACCCCCGGAAGCCCGGCCACCCGGGTGCTGGGCGAGCACGCCACCGCCGAATCCATTGCCGATCTCGAGCGCCGATGGGGCTTGCACAGACCCCTGCTCGAGCAGTACGTGAATTTTGTTATCAGTTATGGCCAGGGGGATTTTGGAAAATCCTACCGCACAGGAGAACCTGTTCTGGAACAGATTCTGCGCGAATTGCCATATACCTTTCACCTCGCTGTTGCAGGCATGCTGATTGCGGTTGTCCTCGGAGTGACGGCAGGGGTTCTCTCCGCCGTCAAACCGAACAGCCTGTTCGACAACCTGGGCAGGATCTTCGCTTTACTGGGGGTTTCCATGCCCGTGTTCTGGTCGGGAATGATCCTCATCATCATTTTTTCGCTCAACCTGCGATGGTTCCCGATCATCGGAGCGGGCGACATGAAAGCGCCTATGGAAATCCTACGCCACTTGGTTCTTCCGGCCACAACCATAGGCCTGTTCAGCACGGGCGTGATCATGCGTATGACCCGCTCCAGCATGCTGGAGGTCCTCGATCAGGATTACATCCGTACCGCCTTTTCCAAGGGGATATCCCACTCCCGGGTCTATCTCAAACACGCTCTGAGAAATGCCGCGATTCCCATTGTCACCATCATCGGTCTCAGCTTCGGAGGACTCCTGGGCGGGGCTGTATTGACGGAGACCGTCTTTGCCCGTCACGGAATCGGCAGCTTCCTGATCGATTCCATCACCTGGAAGGATTATCCTGCAGCGCAAGGATGCATTTTCACTATTTCGCTTATGTTTCTGGTCATCAATTTGCTCACAGATCTTCTCTATGGATTGATCGATCCTCGAATAAGGCATGAGTAAGGGAAAAACGGATGAAGGGCGCATCGTTGGTCCAAATGTTGAGGAAAAGCCCGACGGCGGTTGCGGGATGCGTCATCGTTGCCCTCGTGGTCCTGTCCGCTCTTTTCGCTCCCTGGATTGCTCCTTATAGCCCTGTGGACATGGATCTTTATTCGCGGCTTAAGCCTCCCAGTCTTAAACACCCTCTGGGTACGGATGAACTGGGCCGTGACCTGCTCAGCAGAATTGTTTGGGGAGCGAGGGTTTCTTTGAAAGTGGGAGTCATTTCCGTGGGCATCGGAATGACCCTGGGGGTTTTGCTCGGATTGATCGGCGGATACTTCGGAGGGGTGACGGAGAAGACCATCTTCAGCTTTGTGGATCTTCTTCTCTCCATGCCCTCCCTGCTTCTTGCTCTTGCGATCGTCGCGACCCTGGGTCCGGGGATCACGCAGGTCATGGTGGCTGTAGGGATTTCCCTAGTGCCGGCCTTTGCACGGGTGACGCGCGGTTCTGTGCTCACCGTAAAAGAGCAGAACTATGTCCTGGGGGCAAAGGCCCTGGGAGCCTCACACGTGGACATCATGGCCCGCTACATTCTCCCGAACATCATCACGCCGATCATCGTTCTGGCGACCTTGAACTGCGCTTTTGCGTTGATTATGGAGGCGGCATTGAGTTTTCTAGGCATAGGGGTGCAGCCTCCCGACCCCACCTGGGGATCCATCTTGAGCGACGGACGCATGACGATTCGCACGGCTTCCTGGGTGTCCACCTTTTCAGGATTGGCGATCACCATTACCGTCATGGGATTTAATTTATTGGGCGACGGCCTGCGGGATGTCCTGGATCCCAGGATGCGACGCATCCTTCAGGCAAAATAGTCCAGGTCGATTCCGCACTGAGCAACCATGGGCAACACCCTTACAATTCCCGACAGCCCCTCCCCGCTTCTTCACCTGAACCGGGTGAAGACTTACTTTTATACCGTCGAAGGCACGGCCAAGGCGGTGGACGACGTGTCGTTCAGTCTCAACAAAGGGGAAACCATCGGATTGGTCGGTGAGTCGGGGTGCGGCAAGAGCGTGACCGCCCTGTCCATCATGCGCCTCGTCAAAGACCCGCCGGGGAAGATCGTGTCCGGCGCCATTCTGTTCAACGGCACAGACCTTCTTCAGATCTCGTCCGGCCGCATGAAGTCCATCCGGGGAAAAAGGATCGCCATGATCTTTCAGGAGCCCATGACCTCCTTGAACCCCGTCTACACCGTCGGCGACCAGATTTCGGAGATGTTCGTGACCCACGAGAATCTGGGCAAAAAGGAAAGCTGGGAACGTGCTGTAGGCATGATCGAAAAGGTGCAGATCCCAGCGCCAGAGAAAAGGGCCCGCGAGTATCCTCACCAACTCTCGGGCGGCATGCGCCAGAGGGCCATGATCGCCATGGCCCTTGCCTGCAAACCCGAAATCCTGATCGCCGACGAGCCGACCACAGCCCTGGACGTCACCGTGCAGGCTCAGATCATCGAGCTGATGCTGCAACTGAGGGAGGAATTCGGCACGGCCATTATTCTCATCAGTCACGATCTCGGCATCATCGCTGAAACCGTGGAGCGCATCGTCGTGATGTATGCGGGAAAGGTGGTCGAAGAGGGCCCCACCCTGAGCGTCTTTGATGCGCCGAAGCACCCATACACCAAGGGGCTCTTCAAGTCGCGGCCCAAGATCGGCGAACGATCAGAATACGGACGCCGCCGATTGCTGGAAATTCAGGGGGCTGTGCCCAACCTTTTTCAATTGCCCGGAGGGTGTCCCTTTCACCCCCGTTGCGTAGCAGCCGTCGAAATTTGTCGTGGAAGCGCGCCGGAGTTGATCTCGACCCATGACAACCAAAAAGTGAGATGCCATCTCGCCAACCCATGAAGGACGAAAAAGAAAAATCCCTTTTGAAACAGCCTCTGGTCGAAGTGCAGGATCTTAAAGTGCACTTTCCGATCCGAAAGGGAATCCTGTCCAGGAGCGGCGGCATGGTTTTCGCGGTGGACGGCGTCTCTTTCACTCTCAACGAGGGAGAAACCCTCGGCATCGTGGGCGAGAGCGGGTGCGGCAAAACAACAACGGCGCTGGCCGTCCTCGACCTGATTAGGCCCACGGCCGGAAAAGTGTTTTTCGAGGAATCGGATATGGCGCGCATGTCCCCCTCTGAACTGCGCAAACTCCGAAGAGAGATGCAACTCATTTTTCAGGATCCCTACTCCTCTCTCAACCCCACCATGACCCTGAACCAGATTCTCAATGAACCCATGAGGATTCACAGAGTCTATCCCCGCAACGAAAGAGCCGGGCGGATCGCGTATCTGCTGGAAAAGGTGGGGCTCACCCCGGAACAGGGGAGAAGGTTCCCGCACGAACTGAGCGGAGGGCAGCGCCAAAGAGTGGGGATCGCCCGCGCCTTGGCTCTGAATCCCAAGCTCATCATCGGCGATGAACCGGTCTCCGCGTTGGATGTCTCGATCCAGGCACAGATCATCAACCTGTTGATCGAACTGCAACAGGAATTCAGACTGTCCTACCTGATCATTTCCCATGATTTGACGGTGGTGGAGTACATCTGCGACCGCATTGCCGTGATGTACTTAGGCCGGATGGTGGAAATGGCGCCTTACGGCGATCTGTACAGAGACCCGAAACACCCCTATTCCGAAGCGCTGATTTCAGCGATCCCCGTTGCAGATCCGAGACTGAAGAGGAAAACTCCTATGCTTCGAGGGGATGTGCCCAGCCCTATCCGGCCGCCCGCCGGATGCCATTTTCATCCGCGATGCCCAAAGCGAATCTCAGGGTGCGACGTGCATTCCCCGCAGCTGAAGGACATCGGCGGAGGTCACTGGGTGGCGTGTCACCTGGTGTAATAGGGAGCATTCCCAGGGCAGGAACAAATTCAAAATACAAATTCTCCAAAGTTCAAGGCCAAACTCCTTGTCCTGAGGTTTTGGTCATTTGAATTTGAATCATTGAGTTTTGTTTCGGATTTCGTGCTTCGGATTTCGAATTTTAGAATCCATGTCCAGTCGCAAAGAAGATGTTAGATGAAATTCTCAAGAAACACGCCTTGTCACTCTTGCCTTCGAAGCCAATCCCTAACCGCTTCGGTGCAAGTGGTGAACCACACCTTCTCATGGCAGAGAAT
>Ga0105107_10000351_pt1 | contig 28353 bp, 24 predicted proteins | sample PPLLaktember2015_6_FD_79335 | JGI IMG/M metagenome (GOLD analysis project Ga0105107, IMG submission 79335) | Freshwater sediment microbial communities from Prairie Pothole Lake near Jamestown, North Dakota, USA - PPLs Lake P8 Core (1) Depth... | ecosystem: Environmental > Aquatic > Freshwater >... | reverse complement strand
GGCCTCGCGGAGCGGCATGCCGCCGCGGCGGAGCTGGTTCGTGTAGTCGATCTTGACCGTGGCGTTGTCGACGACGATGCCGACGAGGACGACCATGCCGATGATCGAGATGACGTTGAACGTGCCGCCCGTGACGAGGAGGGCGAGGATCGCGCCGGCCGCGCCCATGGGCAGCGTGAACATGACGATGAAGGGGTGGACGAGCGATTCGAACTGGGCGGCCATGATCATGTAGGTCAGGAGCGCGGCCAGGAGCAGGGCCAGGACGAGCGAGCGGAAGGACCGCGACATCTCCTCGCGCTCGCCGCTCCAGACGACGCGGTAATCGGCCGGCAGCCGCAGGCCGGCGACGGCCATGTCGATGGCCGGGGTGACCTGGCTGATCTTCCGGCCTTTGAGGTTGGCCGTCACCAGGACTTCACGCTCCTGGTTCTCGCGGCGGATCTCGCGGGGGCCGCGGACGACCTCGTAAGAGACGAGGTCGCGGAGGGGGACGGCCCGGCCCTCGAAGGGCAGGGTCTCGCCGAGCAGGGCCTCGATGTTCTCGCGCGAGGCGTCCTCGAGGCGGACCAGGATGTCGTACTTCTTCTCCATCTCCCGGAACTGGGTGGCCACCTGGCCGCGGACGGCGCTGACCAGGAAATTGCCGATCGTCGACGGCGAGAGGCCTGGGTACCTTTTGAGGGCTTCTTTGTCGACGGTGACCAGGAACTCCGGCTTGCCTTCGCCGATGTTGGTCGCGATGTCGGCGACGCCGGGGATCTGAGCCAGGCGGGCCACGAGGTCGGCGGCGATCTCCTTGAGGCGGTCGAGCTCCCGGCCCTTGACCTGGAGCCCGATCTCGGCCGTCGACAGGGCCAGGAACCGGCTGACCGTCGACTGCTCGCGGAGGATCGTGTAGGCGACGTCCGGGAATTGGGCCAGGCGCTCGCGGGCGGCGTCGAGGACGGGCTCGAGGTCCCGGGGCTTCCCGACCTCGACGAACAGCCGGGCCGAGTTGACCGAGATGTCCGGGTCGGCGCTTTCCATGCCGCTGACGATGCCGATCTGGGAGAGCACGGTCTTGACCGAGGTGAGGCCGCGGAGGCGCCCTTCGAGCATGACGGCCATCTCGGTCGTCTGCTCGAACGAGAAATCCACCGGCATCTTCATATCGAGCTCGAAGGTCGTCGTCTCCATCCGGGGCATGAGCTCCCGGCGCACGAGGCCGCCCAGGGCGAAGGTCACGGCGAAGAAGACGAGCGTCCAAGCCATGACCCGGCCCTTGTGGTCGAGGCTCCAGCGGAGGAAGCGTTGGTACCTGTCGATGAAGCGGACGTAGACCTTGTTGAATCCGGCGAAGACCGCCTTGAGGATCGGGCGAAAGGGCAGGGAGAGGTAGTGGGCGACTAAGGCGAAGAGCTGGACGACGAAGCTGACCAGGAAGTTCAAGATGAAACCGATGCCCTTGAAAACGGCATAGAACAGCCAGCGGACGGCCCGGACGGGCGCGGAGAGCAGGCCGGGGCGGGACTTCCCGGAGGCGGCCGGCCCGCCGGGGGCGGGCGAGGGCCCGGCTGCCGCGGCCGCCTTGGGATCCCAGATCTTCCCGAGGCCCCACTGCCAATGCCAGCGCTCTTCCTTTCCCAGGCCGAAGTCGAACTCGCGCGACTGAAGCGTGGCGATGAGGGTCAGCGAGACGAGGAGAGAGGCCAACAGGGCGAACGTGACGGTCAGGGCCGTGTCCTTGAACAGCTGCCCGGCGACGCCGTGGACGTAAATGACGGGAAGGAAGACGACGATCGTCGTCAGGGCCGTGGAGACGACGGCCGGGCCGACTTCCTTCGTCCCGATGTAGGCGGCTTCCTTCAAGCCTTTTCCCAGCGTGCGGTGGCGGAAGATGTTCTCGGAGACGACGACGGCGCAGTCGTCGAGCATGCCCACCCCCAGGGCCAGGCCGCCGAGCGACATGATGTTGAGGGTGACGTCGCCGAAGAAGAGCAGGCTGAACGTGCCGATGATGGAGATGGGGATGACCGTGCCGATGATGAGCGGCGTCTTCCACTCCTGGAGGAAGATGAGCAGCGTCAGGAAGGCCAGGATCGCGCCCTGGATGAGCTCGTTCGAGACGGCGCCGATGGCATCCTCGATCGTTTTCGCCTGCTCGTTGACGACGCGGAGGGCGATGCCGGGGTTCTCGGCCCGGATCTGGCCGATGACCTCGCGCGTGAGCTTCGTCACTTTGACCGTGTTGGCCCCGGACTCCTTGCGGACGAGGAGGCCGATGCTTTCGGCGCCGTCGAGGCGGGTCATGCCTTGGCGCTCCTCGATCCCGTCGCTGACCGTGGCCACATCGCGGAGGCGGACGACGCCGCCCTCCTTGGTGACGAGCAGGCCGATCTCGCCGATCTCGTCGAGCGACGCGAACTCGCCGACGACGCGCAGGGCGTACTTGAACGTCCCCTTGCGGATGGTCCCGCCCTGGAGGTTGCGGTTGAAGGCGTCGACGCGGCGGGCGACGTCGTCGATCGTCAGCCCGTAGAGGGCCAGCTTCTGCGGGTCGGCCTCGACCTGGATCTGGCGCTCGACGCCGCCGGTGATCTCGGCCGAGCCGACGCCCTCGATCTGTTCGAGGCGCGGCTTGATGAGCTCCTCGGCCAGCTCCTTGAGCTCGAGGAGCGAGCGGTCGCCCGAGAGGGCCAGGGTCATGATCGGCCGGCTCTGCGGGTCGAGCGGGATGATGGCCGGGCTCTCGGCGTCCTCGGGGAAGCGGTCCTTGGCGTTGTCGAGCTGCTCCCGGGTGTGGAGCATGGTGAAGTCCATGTCCGTGCCCCAGTCGAACTCGAGCGTCAGGAGCGAGACGCCCTCTTTGGAGACGGACTCGACGCGCCGCAGGCCCGGGATGCGGCTGACGGCTGACTCGAGAGGGGCGGTGATGAGCGTCTCGATCTCCTCCGGCGCGACGCCGGTATAGTTGGTGATGACGGAGAGGCGCGGGTAGCTGATATCGGGCAGGAGATCGACCGAGAGCTCCCGGAGGGAGACGAAACCGAGGAGGACGACGGCGAGGTAGAACATGTAAACCGTCACCGGCCGGTCGACGGCCAGGCGGGCGAGCTTCATGTCGGCCGCTCCCTGTTCGCGTTCATATCGACCTCCTGGGCTCCGGCCCCCGGCTTCGCTTGTCTAGAGCACGACCCGGTATTTCTTTACGGAATACGTCTCGTCCCCGGCCCGCTCGACGACCCAGAGGGACTCGCCGTCGAAGGCGCATTGGCCCGGCTCCAGGAGGCTTCGGCGGGCGGGCTCCGGGAGCTTGAGCCAAAAGCAATCTTGGTAAACGCCTTCGCCGTCGAAGACGTCGATGAGGACGCCTTTGGCCTTGTCCTTGGTCGAGGTGACCGCCCAGATCTCGCCGTTGCGGATCAGGATGTTCTTGACGTCGTTCTCGAACTTCCGCTCCGGGCGGGTGTAGTGCTTGTCGTCGATGATGATGCCGCCCTTCTTCTCCGCCTCGGTCAGGGGGGCGCCTTTAACCCGCTCATAAGCCCGGCGGAATTCCCGGACGACCTTGGCAGCCGCGGGATCGAAGATCTTGATGAGATAGCCTTCCGTGTGGGTCAGGACCATCGCGTTCTGGCCATAGGGGACAGGGATCAGCCTCGTAATGGGGAACGCCCCTCCGCCTCCGCCCCCCGACGATGTAACGACCCAGGCCCTGGTCACGAATGTGGCCAAAGGCCGGATCGTGCCGTCGGACGGGCTGAAGGCGACGGTCATCCGGGGATCGTCCACGAAATCGGGATCGCCCGCCGTCCTCGGGAATTCCCCCGACTCGAAACAGAACCGTCCGGACAGGTGGCCGATCAGGCTCAGCCAGGCCCGGCCTTCCGTCCGGACGGCGATCTCCTTCTCATACTGACCGGAGCGGTCGAAGTAGACGAGCTTGCTGGGGGATCGCGAATAGACCACGATATTCTCCCCGGCCGTGACGGCCTCTCCGGGGTTCGGCATCTCCCCGGGCCCCTGGCCTTTTCTGAACAGGTTGCGATGGAACCGGCCGGCGGCGTCGAAATGGAGGACCTGGTCCACATCGGTCAGCAGGAGCGAGCCGTCCGGCCCGATCGCGAGGTCGCGCGGCCACTTGAAATAGAAGTCGCTCGTCCCTTCATCGGAGATGGCCAGCACTTCTTCGGGCACGACGACGCGCCCGGCGTTGGCTGCCTTCGGCTTGGCCGGATTTTCGACGATCTGCCCGAAGCCGGTGGATGCCGCAACGAATAATCCGATCAATATGAGCGGTGCGGAAGCCGCCTTGTATCCCTTGCAAGGTCCCAGACATCGGATCGTATTCATCATTGTCCCGGTTCCTCTTCTCCGACACGATACTTTACGATCGAGATCGTTTCGTCCTGATTCTTCTCCTGGGTGAAGATAAATCCCTCCTTGGCGGCCATCAGGGCTCGACCGGGCCCGAGGTAAAAACTATCGATGAACCGGCCGTCGCCGTCGAAAACATCGATAAGGCGGCCCTTGAGCTTGTCGTCCGTCGACGTCTCAACCCAGAGGCGGTCGCCGACGGGGTATAGGCTGGAGACATCGATCTCATACGTGAGCTTAGGATTGCCGTATTTCTTGCGGAAGCCGGCTTCCCATTCTCTCTCGGCATGAGGCACTTTGGGATAAGCCCGGGAAAACCTTTTAATGACCGCGCCGGTGGTTAGGCTTACGACTTCGATCATGTAGTCCCGGCCGCAGAAGGCATACAGCACCTTCCCATCGGGGCTCAGGGCCATGATCTTCGCGGTCATGGACGTCGCTGCCTGGGGAGCCAGGAAGTCTTTGGGCCTGAATGTGGCGATATCCCTTTTTTCCGAGCCGTCCCAGGCGACCATTGTGACGATATGAGGGATCTCCATGAGCTTCCCCGTCCTCTCGCTCGGCGGGGGCCAGACGGTCTTTAGGAACAGGAAGCCGTCGGGCAAGATCCCCACGAGACCCCGATAATCCTTATTCGCGAGATTGATCGCCTCCTGAAAAACTCCATTGGAGTCGGCCCGCCAGAAACGCATCGAGTTCATGTCTTGGATGAAGAGGTCTTGGCCGCGGACGAAATAGCTGAAGTACTCGCCGATCTCGCCCGGCCCCTGGCCTGGCTTGAAGACGTTCCTGACGAACCGGCCGTCCGGCGAGAAGCGGAGCAATTCCTTTTCGTCGGCCACGAAGACCGTGCCGTCGTCCGTGATCTGGAGCTGGTTCGGGTACTTGAAATAGAACTCCCCGCTTTTGTCGCTGATGCGCCACACCTCGGCGAGCTTCAGGACCCGCCCGGCGTCCTTGGCGAGAGGCTTGGCCGGGTTCTCGATGACGCTTTGGGACCGGCCGGCCGCCGTGAACAAAAGGAGCAGCGCCGCGGCGATGATCCAGGACATTCGCTTGCCGTCGCGGGACATGGCTCCCTCCCTTAACTCGCCGGCCATTTCACCTCGTGCGGCCTCATGTTCACTTTTCCACGATTCGGTACTGGTAGACCGTGACGCCGCGCTCGCGGTCGATGAGGAAGAGGCGGTCGCCGGAGATGCGGAGGACATCGGCGAAGTGGGTGAGGGGGATCGCGCCGAGGAGGGCGCCGTCCGGATCGAAGACGTCGAGCCGGTAGGCGTCCGTCGTTCTCAGGTCCGTATTGCCGGTCGTCTTGTAGGAGACGCTGCTGACGCCGGCCTGTCCCCCGACGGTCGTTATCGAGGTCTGGACCTGTTCTTCCTTTTTCAGTTGGCGGGCGTAGGTCAGGACCCAGCTCCGGCCCCTGGCGTCGACGGCGATGCCGGCCGAGCAGGTGTTCATCTCGGGCGGGCTCATCGAAACGCCGCCCCCCGAGGTGTCGATCCGGCCCTTCTTCTTGACTTCCGTGCCGTATTCGAGGGGGCGGTCCGCCCGCCAGATGAGCCGGCCGTCGGGGCCGTATTTCTCGACCCGGTTCTGGGCGGTGTAGGTCACGAGCAGCGCGTCGCCGGGCCCGACGGCGGTCTCGGTGGTGTTTCCCGTAGCGTTGGTCAGGGTCTCCCCGAAATCGGTCAGCGTCCCGAACGAGGCCGTGACCAGCCCGTCCGGCGCCAGGTGCCGGAACAAGCGCATGTCCTCCACCTTCGGGGTGGCCTGGCCGCGCATCGGGTAGACCCAGGTCGAGGCACGGCCGACGTACCCGCCGGCGGCCAGGCACTTGACGCCGTAGATGCGCTCGCCCTTGAGGACGAGGGACCGCGCGTCCTTCCCGTCGCCGATGATGACGTGGATGCGTGACTGGCCCGGATCGGCGACGACGAGGTTGCCTTCGCCGTCGATGTCGAGGTCATCCGGCATCATGAATTCGCCCGGGCCCTGCCCCTTGCGGCCGACGGTGGCCAGGTACTTGCCGTCGGGGCCGAACTTCTGGATGCGGGCGTTACCGGTGTCGAGGATGTAGATGTTGCCGGCCGCGTCGACGGCCACGTCGTTGGGGAAGTTAAAGGCGACGCGCTCGTCCTCGGTTTCGATGTCGCCGATCTTGCGGACGATCTCCAGGGCGACCTTGGGGGCTTCCCCCCACAGGCCGCCCTTCGCGTTGTGGACGATCCGGACTCCTTCGACCGTCTCGGCCTTCTGAGCCGCGGGCGCGGCCGCCAGGGCGAGAAGCGGGACGACGGCCAAGATGATGAGCCGAACGGGATTCTTCATGGCGTCCTCCTGGCCCGGCCGCTACTGGACGATGCTGACCTTGGTGTCGTGGGCCAGGGTGACGTGGCCTTCGACGATGACGGTGTCGCCGGCCGAAACGCCCCAGCCGGGCTCCTTGCCGGGCAGGACCTCGGCGTAATCCTCGTTTTCCAGTCCGACCTCGATGTAGCGCCACTTGGCGATGTCCCCTTCGACGGCGAAGACGAGCTTGCGGCCGCCGCGGACGAGGATGGCCTGCTGGGGGACGAGCAGGCGGCCGGTGAAGATCTCGGTCGGGAACTCGACCTCGGCGTGCATGCCGGGCTTGATCTCCTCGGAGGGGTTGTCCATCGTGACGTAGACGCCGCAGGTCTTGTCCTCGGCGTTGATGACCGGGCTGACGGCCTCGATGCGGCCGCGGAATGTCCGGTCGGGGAACGCGCTGAACCGGAGATCGACGTCGCGGCCGGCGACGACCTTGCCGACTTCGCTCTCGAGGACCTTGGCCTTGACCTTGATGCGGCTGATGTCGACGAGGGTGAAGAGCTCGCGGCCGCCGTCGAGGCGCTCCTTGGGCGAGAGCTTGATGTCGGTGATGATCCCGGAGAAGGGGGCGCGGATGCGGGTCTTCTCGAGGCTGAGGCGGGCGATCTTGACGTCGACCTCGGATTGGGTCAGGCCCTTGGTCGCGGCCTGGACCTCGTCCTTCTTGCGGCCGGCCTCGATCAGGGCGAGCTCGAGGGCGGACTGGCATCTTTCGAGGTCGGCCTGGGAGGCGACGCCGCTCTTGAAGCCCTCGGCGACGCGGTCGTATTCGGCCTGGGCTTTGTCGAGCCTGTCGACGATGGAGGGCGCCGGGGGTTCCTCGGACGTCGAGAACTGGCGCTCGAGGAAGAGCTCGGAGAGGTAGCGCAGGCGTTGGGCCTCGAGCTTTTCCAGGGACAGGCGGTATTCGCGGTCGTCGAGCTCGACGAGGAGGTCGCCCTCGCGGACGTGACGGCCTTCGGCGGCGTAAAGGTTTTTAACGACACCGCCGACCTCGGACTTCATGACGATGAGCTTCTCGGTGTAGGCCTCGCCGGGAGATTTGAGGGTCATGACGAGGTCGCCCAGGACGGCTTTGGAGACCTTGACGGGGAGAGGGGCGGCCTCGACTTTCTGGTCGGGAGAGGCGGCGGCCGGCGAGCCGGAGGCTTCCGAAGAGGCCGCTTCCGCCGGGTCTTCAGGCTTGGCCGGGCTCTTGTCGAGAACGAGGAAATAGACGCCCGCCGCTACGACGACGAGAGCCAGGAAGCCGCCAAGAACGGCTTTAGGAATGCGCATCGGCCACCTCCAGGTCTATCCACACACAAGGACGCGTTCGACGCAGGAGAAAAGAAAGCTGAGCGGATTTTACTCGTTGAAGCTTCAAGAAGCAACTTTCGGGCCAAGATTCCGGATATCCACTCTAAAGATAAGACAGCCGGAGGGCCGGAAAATTCCCGCGGCTCCGGAGATATTACGCCAGGCCGGTCCCGGGCGTTGCGAAAGGTGCTGATGTTAAATCGGGGACACAATACTATTTTCCGAATTTCGAGGAGCCCCCGGGGTGCCCAAATGAGCCTGACGGGGCGCACTTTTTCTGTTAATATGTCGGCGAAAGGCCGGCCGGAAGTGCTCGTATTAGCCATAGAAACGTCGTGCGACGAGACGTCCGCGGCCGTGCTGCGTGCCCCCGATGGGGCCAAACCGGGGACACGTACCGGAGGTACAGGTCCCCGCGCCCCCGCCCGAGAGCCTGCTTCTTCGAATGAGGCCCCCGAAATCTTAAGCAACATCGTCCTATCCCAGGACGAGGTGCATGCGCCTTACGGCGGGGTCGTGCCCGAGCTCGCCTCTCGCCAGCACATCAAGACGATCACGGCGATCGTCGGGGAAGCCCTGACGCGGGCCGGTGTCGGACACGATGAGATCGGGCTTTATGCCGTGACCCAAGGCCCCGGGCTCATCGGCTCGCTCCTCGTCGGCCTCTCCTTTGCCAAGGGGCTGGCCTATTACCATAAGAAGCCACTCATCGGGATCGACCATCTCGAAGCCCACCTCGAAGCCTGTTTCCTCGAGCACCCGGCCATCGCCTTCCCGGTCCTGGGACTCCTGGTTTCGGGCGGACACACGGCGCTTTATCTGATGGAGGAGCCGCTCTCCTACAGGCTCCTCGGCAAGACGCGCGACGACGCGGCGGGGGAGGCTCTGGACAAGATCGCCAAGTTCCTCGGCCTCGGCTATCCGGGCGGTCCGGTCATCGAAAAGCTCGGCGAGGGCGGCGATCCGAGATCTTTCCCCTTCGCTGTACCGAGGACGAAAGACCGGAGCCTGGATTTCAGCTTCAGCGGGCTCAAGACCGCGGCGCTCAAGCTCATCCGGGAGAACGGGATCATCAAGGACAGCCCGCGGCTTCCCGGCTTCCTGGCCAGCTTCGAGGAGATCGTCGCCAGGACGCTCGTCGACCACGTGCGGGCGGCGGCGGATCAGGCCCAGCCGCGCTCACTCGTGCTGTGCGGCGGCGTCGCCCGCAACACGAGGCTGCGAGCACGTTTCCGGGAATTCGCCCGGCAGGCCGGGCTCGACGCTTACATCCCCTCGCCTAAGCTCTGCACCGACAACGCGGCCATGGTCGGCGCCGTCGCCCTCAAGAGGTTCGCCCGCAGCCCGGAGATAGAAACGGACCTCGACCTCGACGCCTTCGCCCGCTAAACCCCATTCTTCCGGATCTTTATTGCCCTCGTCCTCCTTTCCGTTGACGGCCCCTGGAGAATGATACATAATAAGAATTATAATGAATAATAATAAGAATCATATGGGGGCGAAAAGATGAAGTCCATCAGTATTCATGGGATCGCTGAAGAAATGGATAAAGCCATCGGAGAACGAGCAAAAAACGAAGGAAAGAGCGTCAATAGAGTTGTGAAAGAGCTGATCGCCAAAGCCCTGGGCCTGGACGAAAAACCTCTGGACAACCGGGCCCTGTTCGAGGACCTGTGCGGCGTCTGGACGGAGGCGGATGAACGGGAATTCCAGGAATCGATCGCCGACTTGGAAGCCACGGACGAGAAGGACTGGAAATGAGCGCCATCCTGCTCGATACGAACGCCTTCGCCCAGTATCTACGCGGCGACCAGAGGGTTTTCGAGGCCCTGGCCAAAGCCGGGCGTGTCCATCTGTCGATCTTCACTCTGGGAGAGCTCTTCGCCGGCTTTCGATCGGGATCGAAGGAAAAAGCGAACCGGCAGATGCTCGAGGCCTTTCTGGCCAAACCGGTGGTCCGGGTCCTCGAGGGAACACGGGAGACGGCCGAATACTTCGGCTTGATCAAATCCGCGCTCAAGAGAGCCGGCCAGCCGATCCCTCTCAACGACGTCTGGATCGCCGCTCACGCGCTCGAAACGGGGTCGGTCCTCGTGACCTATGACGCGCATTTCGCCGTCGTTCCGGGGCTGCGTACTTGGGACGAGCTCCGCTGATTAAATCGGGGACACAATACCATTTTCCGAATTAGCAGAGATCCTCCGATATGCCCTGGCCGGCAAGACTGGCGATAGGATTGCCCCCGCAAAATCGGAAAATAGTATTGTGTCCCCGATTTAACGCGGCCGGTCCCCGAATTAACGGACGTCGTAGCGGATGAACGAGACGTAGGCGAGGGCGAAGAAGACGAGGCCGAAGCCGGCCAGCAGCCCGAACATCGGCAGCGCGGCCAGGATCCGCGCGCTCAGCCGCTCCTGGCGGAACTCGAAACGGGGCCGGTCGCTCATGTCGACGGCCGTGTTCCACCAGTCGGTGGCCGGGTCCTTGGCCTGGAGGTCCGCGAGCTTCTTGCGCGAATAGTCCCCGAAGGCCTGGTCCCACACCCCTCTGACCCGCCCGAAATAGGCTGTGTTCCGCATCCCGGTCGAGCTGAGATCGGTGGCGAGGTATGTAAAGACAGCCAGCGGCGAGATCATGGAGATCGCCCGGGAGAGATCCGTCTGGGCCTCTTCCTTGCGGGCCGCGGCGCTCCGGACGGCCGTGATCTTCTCGCTCTGGATGCGGTTGGCCTCGTCCCAGGCGGCCGACACGGCTTTCCGGCGCGCCTCGAGGGCCTCTCGGGCGGCCGGGTCCCGCTCCATCAGCCGCTTCCGGTCGTTTTCGGACATATCCTCGGCCAGGATGGGGTACTTGGCCGCGAGCTCGCGCAGCCGCTCCGCCTGGAGCTTCCGCCCGAGGTCGTCCCGCTCAGTATCTCCGAGCCGATGGGCCTCTCGCTCGATTTGGATCCGGGACGGTGTCGGCGAGAGGAAGGAGGCGAGGTAGGGACTCAGGCTGGGGACGATGAGAACGAGGAGAACCCAGACGAGGAGCGAGGTCATGATGGAGGCGGAACTCGTGTGATGGCTCGCCGAGATGAACACTCCAAGGGCGTAGAAGAGCATGACATAAAGGACGGCCCCGAACGTCGTCAGGCCCAAAGCGCCCCAATCGGCTGCCCGCCAGCCGACGCCGGGGTGCACGAGGATAACCAGCAGCCCGACGGTGACCGCCATGACAAAGGGGACGACCAGCGTCAGCCCGCCCCCGACGATCTTGGCCAGGATCACCTGGGGTCTCGCAAGCCCGTTGGCCAGCATCAGCTTCAGCGTCCCGTCCTCCTTCTCGCCGCTCACGGCGTCATAGGCGAAGATCAGGGCGACCAGGCTCATGAGGATCGTGACCACGAAGACGAGATCGACGAGCGGGAACATGACCGGCAGGGGATCGTTGTCGAATTCCATCATGTTGACGTCGGCCGTGAGCCCCCGGACGAGGGCCTCGGCCGGCAGGGGCGGCATCCCGGCCTGGAGGATGTTGCCGATGCGGTTGAAATGGGCGTAGCTCCGAAGATAGGTCTCCGTCTCGGCCTGGCGCAGGGATGCGTCACTCACCTTTTTCAGATAGTCGTTGGTCAGGACGAAGGTCGCGACCGGGACGACGACGAGGAGCAAGGCCAGCGTGACGACGAAACGGAAGGACAGGATGTTTGCCAGGATCTCTTTTCTGACGATGGCCCCGAACATGTGTTCCCCCCGTTCCCCCTCAGCGGACGTCGTACCGGACAAAGGCCGCGTAGCTCAGGCCGAAGAACAGGATGGCGCCGGCGGCGAGCCAGGCGATGTCGTAGAGCGCCCCGGCCGCCAGGACGGCGCCAAGGGACCTATAGGCGTATCGGAAGGCGGGCGTGTCGGCCGCCCCCGCGTCCGGAGAGGCCAGCGTGCGGTCGATGAGCCCGTTCTTGTAGCGGACGACCTCCCTCTTGAGCGCGCCTTCCTCGCCGATGCCCGTGCCGGCGATCTCCGTCGCCGCGTAAACGAAGCTGGCCACCGGCGAAATGCGGTTGATATTCTTGGACAGGGCGACCAGTCGGTCGAAACGGACCCGGTAATCCGCCTCGAGCGCGTCGTTCTCGGCGCTGATGGCCTCGACGTGCGAGGCCCAGTCCCCCTCGCCGCGGATGCGCATCAGCACTTCCCGCGTCCAGATCTGCTGCCTCTTCTCGCTCAGGGCCCGGACCGACGGGACGTCGATCATCTGGCGCGCCGCGAGCGTCCCCAGATTGGGCAGGACGAAGACGAGAAGGGCCCAGGCGAAGAGAAGCATGACGAGCGAGCTCGACGCCCGCCGGGTCAGTGCGGACACGAGGATGCCCAGGCTCAGGAAGAAGGCGATATAGACGAGCACCAGAGCGAGAAGGACGGCCAGCCGGACGGCCTGGTCCGGCGAGAAGCGGATGGCCGGGTCCAGGCTCAGGACCGCGATGCCGAGGACGGATACGAGCACGAAGGGGACCGCGAGACTGGCAAAATTTCCCAGCCACTTGCCGAGCAGGACCGCGCCGCGCGAGGCGGGATTAGCCAGCATCAGGCGGAGCGTCCCGCCCTCCTTTTCGCGGCTGATCTGGTCGAAGCCGAAGAGCAGGGCGACGAGCGAGAGGACGACGCGGACGATATAGAGGAAGTCCGGCGCCGGGAAGAAGGCGAAAACGGCGTTCGCTGATTTCTGGCCGGCCCGGACGGTGATCCCGGTCGGGCCGATCTCGAAGGAGCGGGCCATGGCTTCGTCGAGGCCCTTGGCGAAGATGGCCAGGGGGTTCGGCGGGTTGACGGCGATCGGCTCGCCCGGCTTGGGCCGGATGAGGCCGTAGTCGCCAAGGCGGTCCTTGTAGTCCCGGGACATGACGAACAGGCTCGTGCCGACGAGGACCGCGGCGAGCAGGATGACGACATAGAACTTGTAGCTCAGCAGGTTGGACAGGATCTCTTTGCGGGCGACCGTTCCGATCATCGAGTCAGGCTCCCGGCTGTTCCGCGGATTCCATGTAGTCGATGTAGATGCGGTTCAGGTCCTCGTGCCGCAGCTCCTCGCGGGTCCGCTCCATGACTAGGCGGCCTTCCCGCATGATGCCGACGCGGTCGCCGATCTCCTTGGCCCGGAAGATGTCGTGGGTCGACATGAGGACGGCCTTGCCCTCGGTCCGGAGCTCGGCCATGATCTCCAGGAATTCGGCCGCCGCTTTCGGATCGAGGCCCGAGGTCGGCTCGTCGAGGAGCACGGCCGGCGCGTCCTTGACGATGGCGATGGCGATGCCGAGCTTCTGGCGCATGCCCTTGGAGAAGTTCTTGACCCGCTGGTCGAAGGCCTTGTCCTGGAGCGAGACCCGGCGCATGGCCCGGTAGTAGTCGTCCTTCGTCAGCGCCGTCTTGCCGCCGAGCCGGGCGAAGAAGTCGAGGTTCTGGCGGGCCGTGAAGTTGCCGTAGAGCATGACGTTCTCGGAGACGAAGGACACGTACTTCTTGGCCTCGAGGGGGTCCTTGGTGATGTCGACGCCGTTGATGAGGCAGGTCCCTGAGGTCGGCGGGATGAAGCCCAGGAAGAGGTTGATCGTCGTCGTCTTGCCCGCGCCGTTGGCCCCGAGCAGGCAGTAGATCTCGCCCGGCCCGACCTCCAGGTTCAATCCGTCGAGGGCCAGGACCCCGTCCTCATAGCGTTTGGACAGCCCGTCGGCTTTCAGGATGGATTGCTGACCGGTCATGTCCGCCTCCCGTTGTCAATTCGGTGACACACAACTCAACTCACTTCATTATTCGTCAGTCCCTGGCCGGTGCCGGAACCGGCCGTCTGATGGCTTGCGCTATCATCAATGGACGCTCGAATTTAGTGTATTGAGTTGTGTGTCACCGAATTATCGGCGCGTGAGCTTGATGCCGAAGACGACGATGCCGACGAGGAGCCCGACCAGGAGCAGGACCAGGGCCCCGATGCCGATCACGTTCGTCTTCGACGAGATGTGGATGCGGACGATCTTGTCCTCGGACTCGACGCGCCGGTTGTCGGCGATGGCGTCCGTCCGGATCTTCGGCTCGTAATCGCCGACCGAGACCTCGTCCGGCGGCAGGAACCGGATCTTGACCACCTCGTCCTTGTTCTGCTCGAGCGTCGCGATGAGGTCGGGTGCGATCTCGACGCGCCAGTTGAGCGGCAGGTCGCAGAAGACACGGATGTTGTTGAGCTTGCGCGTGCCCGTGTTGCGGATGGTCACGTCCATGCTGATCGTGTCGCCGGCCTTGATCTCGTAGTAGAGGTTGAGCGCCTGGACCTCGACCCGGGGCACGCCGCGGGGGATGAGCTCGAGCTTGACCGACCCGGCCTTGAGGCCTTCGACCGCGTCGGGCCCGATCCCGGCCCCTCCGGCCGCCGCTTCGAGCCCGCGGAGCTTCTCCGTCTGGTCGTTGTCGAGGGCCAGGACGAAGAACTCCATGGGCCTGTCGAGGACGACCCGCTCGTCCGGGTTCTTGGGCAGGTAGAGCTTGAGCTGCAGCTTCAGGCTCGTGACCCCCTCGCTGAACTTGATCTGCGACAGGCGGGCGCTCGTCGTCGGATCGCTGAACTCGTAGGTGATCTGCTGCGGCAGGTTGACGGCCTCGAGCTTGAAGACGTTGGCCTCGCCGCTGAACTTCTCGAGCGACAGGTCGTAGGTCGCGGTGCTCTCGAGATCGGCCTCCTGCGAGAACTGGGCCGAGTTGACCGTGACCATGTTGGCGCTGACGCCCTTCTGGAGGTAGACGGAGGTCGTCTCGGTCTTGCCCGAGTAGGAGACGCTGACGTCGAGGTTCTCGACGTCCTTGAGGAGCTGGAAGGTGACGTCGCGCTGGGTCTCGATCGGCAGCGAGGCGACCGTCTTCTCGTAGGGATCCGAGATGACCTTCCCCTCCGAGAGCAGGGAAACATAGACGTCCTTGAGCTCCTTCATGAAGTCGAGCGGGAAAAGGTCCTCCGCGCTGATCTTGAGGTTGGCCAGCTCCTTGAGCTCCTTGGAGGCGTAGCGCAGGCCCACGCGGACGAACTTCTTGCCGGCCCGGTCCTGGTACTTGACGGCGCTCGCGACCGAGATGCGGGCCTCGCTGCCCATGAAGTTGATCAGAGCCTGCTGGTAGTCGACCTGGGCCTGGAGATAGGCCGTCTGCCGCGAGGCGAAGTCGGCTTCGGAGGTCAGGCCGTCCTCCTTGAGCTTGAGATAGCGGTCGAAATCGGCCTTCTTGAGCTCGAGGGACAGCTGGGCGCTCTTCAGGCGGAGGAGCTTCATGCTCTGGGATTCCTGGGTCTGCGCGGCCGCGAAGGCGAAAAGGAGCAGGATCGCGGCGGGGATGCCGAGGAGCCGGTAAGATCTCATAAGGCAAGCCTCCTGTGCTGGGCCTATCGTCGCCCGAACCCGGCCGGGGGACGCGGCCCGGGCCCGAAATTCACCGCGGGCGTCACTATTATATACGCTTTGACCGGCGCCGGGTTATCGTCAGGAACGAAATCCGCCCGGAAGCGTACTATAATAGGAACCGGAACTTTATGCTTCGGAGGACGTCATGATCAAGAAGATCCTTCCCGGCGCGCTTCTCGCCTTGACCCTGCTTGCCGGCCCCGGCTTCGGCCAGGAGACCCAGGACCTCAAGCTCACCCTCGAGGACTCGATCGTCCGGGCCCTCAAGAACAACCTCAACGTGGCCGCCGAGGTCATCAATCCCGGACTGGCTTCGGCCACGGTCTCTCTGGCCAAGCAGATGTATGCGCCGACCCTCCAGGTCGGCCTGACCGGGAACCGCTACGAGCAGCTCTCCACATGGTCCCTCCAGAGCGCCGGCACCTACATCGACCGGTCGACGAGCACGACCACCTCCATCGCCCAGAAGATCCCCTTCGGCGGCACCTTCGAGGCCGCTCTGAGCTACGACTACTCGAAGAACAACCAGCTCTTTCAGAGCTACAATCCGTCCTACACGAGCCGCCTGAACTTCGTCCTGACGCAGCCCCTCCTCAAGAACTTCGGCTGGACCGTCAGCCGCAGGGAGATCATCGTCGCCCAGAACAATTTCGAAATCTCCCGGAGCCAGTTCAAGAACGTCCTCATCGAAACCGTCTATAACGTCGAGGCGGCCTACTGGAACCTCGTCTACAGCATCGAAAACCTGGGCACCCTGAGACAGGCCCTCGAGAGCGGCCGCGACCTCCTGGCCAAGACCAAGCGGGAGGTCCAGGTCGGCACAAAGGCGCCGATCGAGGTCCTCAACGCCGAGGCCACCGTGGCCCGGCGCGAGGCCGACATCCTTCAGGCCGAATCCCTGGTCAAGCGCAGCCAGGACCAGCTCCGGATGCTCATCAACCTGGAAGTGGATCCTTCGGCCCTGCGTCAGAGCATCGTCCCCGCCGACACGCCCGATTTCCAGCCGTTCACGATCACACTCGAGGAGGCCCACGCCATGGCCATGGCCCACCGGCCCGACCTCGAAGCCGCCAAATCGACGATCGAGACCAAGACGATCAACTTCCGGGTGGCCAAGAACCAGCGCCTGCCCCAGCTCGACCTCCGGCTCATCAAGGCGAGCCCCGGCATCTCCGGCCAGCAGTTCATCTACGATCCGGACAATCCGTTCGGCGTCCCGATCCCCGGCCCGTCCGGCAGCGCCAGCGAGGCGTTCCGCGACACGTTCAAGTTCCTTTACAACAACTGGACGGCCGGCGTGACTCTGACCATCCCCTTCGGGGACGTCCTCGGCAAGGCCGACTACGCCTACGCCAAGCTCGACCTCGAGCAGTCCCAGGCCCGGCTCAAGACCCAGGAGCAGCAGATCTATCTCGAGGTCAGCGACGCCGTCCGGACGCTCGAGACCGCGGCCAAGAGCGTCGACGCCTACCGGATCGCCCGCGAGCTCGCCGAGAAGCAGCTCGAGGCCGAGATGAAGAAGCTCAACGTCGGCATGTCGACGAACTATTTCGTCCTGACCTATCAGGACGCGCTGGCCAGCGCCCGGTCTCTCGAGATGCGGGCCCTGGTCGATTACAATGTCGCCGTCGCGAACATCGCCAAGGTGACCGGCTCGACCCTGGAGAAGCGCAACATCACCCTGAGCGACTACATCAAGTAGGGGCTGTCCCCGCGGGGAGCTGACATTTCCCTTCCCCGCCCGCTGTGCTAAGATAACGCGGTGAGCCTCTTCCTCATTGACGCCGGGCGCGAATGGCGCGAGAGCCAGCGCCAGATCCTCTACGTCGCCCGCGAGCTCCGCAAGAAAGGCCTCACGGCCCATCTCGTCCTCGAGCCAGGGGGCGAACTCTTCCGCCGGGCTTCCCAGGAGGGCCTGTCGACGATAGCCCTGTCCATGCACGGCCGGCTGGCCTGGCTCGTACGCCGGAAGCTTACCGGTCAGATGCGCGCCCTCGGCTGCAGGCTCGTCCACGTCCACGAGACCTTCGGCGCCACGCTGGGCCTGGCGGCGGCGGCTGCGGCCGAGGTTCCCGTACGCATCCTGTCCAGGCCGGCCGATTCGTCGCCGCTCGAAGGGCGGCTGCCCTTTCCCTCCCTCGACGCCGTCATCGCCGGCACGGACGCCGCCAAATCCATCCTCGTCCGGGGCGGGATCGCGGAGGACAGGATCGAGGTCGTCCCGCCCGGCCGGGATTTTTCGCCCTTCCTGACCCAACAGTCCGACGATCTCGTCCGCCGGGAGCTCGGCCTCCCTCCCGAGGATTTCCTCGTTGGCGCGGTCCTTCCGCTCGAGGACGAACGGGGCCTGCGCGCGCTCCTCGAGGCCTCGGCCATCGCCGGCAGCCAGTCGTCGAAGATCAAGATCGTCGTTCTCGGTGAGGGCTCGCTCCGCTTGGACTCGACGGACGCGGAGGGCGTCCCGGCCATGGACGGCGTCCGCTTTTTCCTCGGCTTCAACAAGGAGGCGCCGCGGGTCCTGGCCTCCCTGAATATGTTCGCCGTCTTTTCCCACCTCGACGGCCTCGGAGGTTTTCTCATCGAGGCCATGGCTAGCGGCCTTCCGGTCGCGGCCGCGGACGTCGGGCTGGCCCGGGACCTCATCATCCACAGGGAAAGCGGGCTCCTCGTTCCGGTGCGCAACGCCAAGGCCCTGGCTGACGCCATCCTCAAGGTTCATTTCGACCGGAATCTGACCGCCCGCCTGGCCGGCCGCGGCCGCGAGGCGGTGCTCGAAAAGTACTCGGCCGAGGCCATGGCCCGTCGGATCATCGGCGTCTATGAGTGGCGGGCCCGCCGTAAGGGCGTCAAGCTCGCCTAGGCCGCGGGGGCGCGGTTCCCCCGGAATCGTCCGTCTGCGACGGCCTTTAAGTCGCGGCCCAGGTTCTCGGTGCGGATGATCGTCTCTGACATCAGGCTTTCTCCAAGAATCTCTTGAAACGCTCGCGGTAGGCCTTGTAGGCCTTGGCGCCCGCGTCGGTCAAGCGGACGAGGGTGAGCGGGATCCGTCCGCGGTAGGTCTTTTCGATGGTCACGTAGCCGGTCTCCTCGAGCTTGGCCAGGTGGGACGAGAGGTTGCCCTTGGTCAGGCCCGTTTCGCGCTGGAGGTAGAGGAAGTCGGCGCTCTCGACGACCGAGAGGATGGCCGTCAGGGCGAGGCGGGCCGGCTCGTGGATGACCCGGTCGATCTCGGCGAGGGAGCGCAGGTCAGCGGGCATCGGGGCCCTCGGCCGCGTCGCCGGCGGGGCGGGGGAACCGCCGCAGATAGGCGATGAGCGCGGCGGCGCCGGAGACGACCACGGCGGCGCCGAAGACGAGATAAAAGAGGCTGATACCCTTGGCGTCGCCGATCCCGGCCCCGGTGATGCCGAGGCCGATGACCGCGGCCCCCGCGGCCAGGATGTAGAAGCGGAGGAGACCGACCTTGTTGGCGAAGAGGAGTGCGGCGACGGCGAAGAGTAGGCCGTTGATGGCGGGGATGAGGAGCTTGACTGAGGGAGAAAGTCCGTAGAGCGCGGCCAGGCCGGCGCCGATGATCGCGGCGACGACGGCGGTTGCGACGCGGCGCTTCGGGCTCGGCTCCTTCTTTTTGAACGTCACATAGCCCGTCCGGGGATAAGTGATGCGGCGCTTGAAGAAGCGGAGGAAGCGGTTCACGAGAAAGGCCGCCGAAACGATGATGAGGACGAAGAGTCCGGTGAGGACGGCACCGAGTGCGGACCCCTCGGGGACGACGGTCGTGGCGAAGAAATAGCCGCCGAGGATGAGGAAGATGAGGCCCATGGCGATCTCGGTCAGGCCGTCCTCGTAGAAGCTCTGGATCGTCCGTTTCTCGATCTTTTCGATATCGACCATCGCTTTCTCCTGTTGAGTTTGTAATGCAAACTAGTCTGTATAATAGCACGAATCCCGAGCGTGTCAAGCCCTTCCGGAAAAGATCATCTTCATCTCCCGCATTGGGCGGCTCGCTCCTTGCATCTGCCGCCCGCCGCTTCCCGCCTTGAACTCGGGGGGCCGCCTGGGTTATGTTAAGCGGGAATCGCGCCGGAGGACGACAGTCCATGCCCATCGACCGGATCGAGATCGACCTCGTCAAGCTCCCCTATGTGCATTTCTTCGAGACGAGCCTCGGGCGGTCCTTCGACCGGATGTTCAGCCTGATCAGGGTCTTCGAGGGCGGCGTCGTCGGTTGGGGGGAGTGCGTCGCCGAGGAGGCGCCCCTCTACAGCGGCGAGACGGCGGAGACGGCCTGGCACCTCATGAAGGATTTCCTCGTTCCGCTCGTCCTCCGCAAGGGTCTCGTCGAGCCCCAGGATTATGCCCGCGAGGCCGCCGTCTTCCGGGGCAACCCGATGGCCAAGGCCGGGATCGAGCTCGCGCTCTGGGACCTCAAGGCGAAAAAAGCGGGCCTTCCCCTCCACCGGATCTACGGCGGCGTTCGCGAGGAGATCGACGCCGGGGTGAGCTGCGGCATCGAGGATTCGGTCCCCGAGCTCGTCGAGGCGATCGGGCGCTACCTCGACCAGGGCTACAAGAGGATCAAGATCAAGATCAAGCCGGGCTGGGACGTCGCGGCCTGCGCCGCCGTCCGCGGCGCGTTTCCCGACATCATGCTCCAGGCCGATGCCAACGGCGCCTACGGCCTGAGCGACATGGCGACGCTCAAGGCGCTCGATGCCTACGACCTGCTCATGGTGGAGCAGCCCTTTGCGCCCCCCGACCTGTGGGACCACGCCAAGTTGCAGCGGGAGATGAAGACGGCCCTCTGTCTCGACGAAAGCGTCGAATCGTTCGACACGGCCCGGGCCGCTCTGGAGATGGGGAGCTGCCGGATCATCAACATCAAGGTCGGCCGCGTCGGCGGCGTCGTCGAGATGCGCCGCATCCACGACTTCTGCGAGTCCCGCAGCGTCCCGGTCTGGTGCGGGGGGATGCTCGAGTCCGGCATCGGCCGGGCCCACAACCTCCACATCGCCACCCTGCCGGATTTCAAGTACCCGAACGACCTCAGCGCCAGCCGCCGCTATTACGCGGAAGACCTCATCGACCCGTCGATCGAGCTGAGCGGGCCGGGCACGATCCGGGTGCCCGACGGGCCGGGCATCGGCGTCAACCCGGTCGAATCCCGCATCGCCAAAGCCTCTTTGAAAAAAGAAGTCTTTAAAAAATAAGTAGGTTTGACCCCTTCTTAGGCACGCCGGATGGCGGAGGGATCGAGAGCCGTGCCGCAGGCCGGGCAGGCTTTCGAGCGGATCCCGACGGGCCGACCGCAGGACGGGCACGTTGACGGACGTCCGCGATCCAACCCTTCAATCACCCTTTTATTACTGATCTTACGCGCGGTGGCGGGCTTCTTCCGGCGCGTCGATGTCGTCATCTTCTTCTTTGTGGCCGTCATGTCGTCCATATCCCCGTCCTCTTTCGCGGTGACACCCAGCGGGCTCGAGAAGCGGTTCCCGGCCGCTACTTGCCGGCGTCCTTGATGGCCTTGATGTAGTCCTCGACCTGCTTTCTCAGCGTGTCCTGTTCGATCTTCGGCAGCACGCCTTCGAAGAGGGCCTTGGCCTTGGACGGCTCCCCGCTGTTGAGCAGAGCGATGCCCAGATTGATCTGGAGGTTGACATCCCCCGGCTCGAGGACGAGTCCGGCCTGGAAGCTCCCGGCGGCCTCAGCATACCGGCCGAGCTGGTTCAGCACGACCCCCTTGAGGTTGTAGGCCCCGGCGTTCTGGCCGTTCTTCTGAATGGACTTGACGGCGCAGTCCAGGGCCTCTTCGAACCGCTGTTCGCCGAAATAGAGCTTGCCCAGGTAAAAGGCGGCTTCGGCCCCGCCGTCGTCGGCGACCGCGCGCTTGAGGGCGGCTTCGGCCTTGGCCGTTTCCTTGAGCTCGAGGTAGGTCAGGCCGAGGCTCCTTTGGACCTCCGCCGCATCCGGCTTGATCGCCGCCGCCTTCTCGTAGGCCTCCGCGGCCAGCGGGAACTCACCCTTGGCGTAGTAGGCCGATCCGAGCAGGTTCCAGCCGTCGAAGTGCCCCGAGTCGAGGGAAACAGCCTTCTGGCCGTAACGGACCGCCTCGTCATGGAGGCCGTACCGAAGGGCGATGACGCCCATCTCGTACTGCGCCTGGGGGTTCTTTTCGTCGGCGATCTTCTTTTTCTTCTGTGTCTCGGCAGGGGAGCCGGCCGCCCCGGCGGGCGCGGCGCAGGCCCCGGACGTGAGCGCCGCCGCGACGGCGAGCGCCAGGATCGTTCTCTGAGATCTCCTGAAATCGGTCATGGAACCTCGATGGACTATGATGGCATATCGTCCGCCGACGGTCAAACCGCTTGCCGGTCCCGGGCATTCGGGCTACAATGAAGGCTCACCCGGAAAGATCGAGAAGGGACCCCATGGACAAACCGCCACTCTCCGAAGCCGAGATCACCCGGCTCAAACGGCGCGAAGCCGAGATCATCGTCCGCTTGGACCGCCTGAAGAGCACGATGTCCGAGACCAAGGCTCTCGACACCTTGGCCTTCAAAGCGAAGCTCTTCAAAGAGGCCCAGGACGAGCTGCGCCGCGTCCAGGACAAGCTCGCCGGCGTTTCCGGTGATTAGCGCCCTCCCCCAAAAAATAGAAAATTCGACTCTGTTCCGCTTTCTTCTGTGCCGGCCGTGGTATAATTTTGGGCCGAACGAACGAACCTCATGAGCGCCATGGCCCGGCCCGTCAAGCGGAAGTCCTCCACAGGCCCCGCTCCGCCCGCCAGAGCGGCCTCGGGCGCGCAGGCGACGCGCCACAGACCGGCCCGGCCCAAAAACCGGCTGCGCCGCGCCGCCGACATCGCCCTCGTCGTCCTGGCCCTCGGCGCGGCCGGCCTCTTCGTGGCCACGCGGATCATCGGCGGCCGGTCCGGTGACGCCAACGGCGCGAACGGGGGCCCCGCGAACCGGGCCGGCGCCTCCTCCGCGACGATCGGCCCGGAGGGCGTCTCCGGCTCGTTCGGCGATTTCGCCGACCTCGAAACGGGCCCCGAGGAATTCGAGGGCGAAGACGGCGGCGAGCCGATGCCCGGCCCCGCCATCGTCTCCGACCCATATGCGACGCGCCCGTTCGCGCCGATCGACGACGCGCGCCTGGCCTCCCGCCTCGACCCCGAGATCGAGCGCGCGCTCAAGGTCGGCCGGATCCCTTCGATGGCCGTCGTGTGCGTTTCCGGGGAGCGCATCGTCTGGACGCGGTCGGCGGGCCTGGCCAACATCCGGGTCAAGACGCCGGCCGCTTGCGACACCGTTTATCTCATCGCCTCGACCTTCAAGACGATGTCCGCGACCGCCCTGCTCCAGCTCATGGAGCAGGGCAAGTTCAAGCTCGACGACCGGGTCAACGACCACCTCACCGGTCTCCAGATCGAGGGCGAGTCCAAGCGCTATCCGGTGACCTTCCGCCACCTCCTCACCCACACCTCGGGGCTGCCGACCGAATTCGGCCGGCACACCGTCTGGGAGGACCAGAGCCCGCCTTCGCTCGCGGATTACCTCAACGGAAGGCTCAGGCTCTGGCGCCGCCCCGGGACCCGCGTCCTCTACTCCAACATCGCCTTCACTCTCGTCGCCCATCTCGTCGAGAAGTTCTCCGGGATGCCGTTCAAGGAGTACATGCGGAAGAACGTCTTTGCCCCGGTCGAGATGCGCGACACGGCCTTCGAGCCGCGGGCCGACATGGCCGAGCGGCTGGCCATTCCCTACATGCCCGTGCGGCGGCGCGCCGGGATGTTCCGGCCCGTCGACTGGGTCAAGGCGGACGCCTGGCCGGCCGGCGTCGTGTACGGCACGGCCGTCGACCAGGCCCGCTGGCTCATGGCTGCCGTCAACGGCGGGGTCTACAAGGGCCGGCGCCTCCTCGCCGAATCGACCTTTCGCGAGATGACGAAGCGGCAGTTCGACCGCTTCGCCGGTCCCATCAACGGCGGCTGGCTCAACGAGACCTCCGGCTACGGCCTGGCCTGGTGGGTCTCGACCCTCAACGGCGAGACGGTCATCGCCCACAGCGGCAGCGTCAACGGCTACACGGCGTTCTTCGCCGGCAACATCAACCGGAAAACGGGCGTGGCCATCCTCACCAACGGCAACAAGTCCCACCGCTGGCTCTATTCGCTGGCCCGCAAAGCCCTCGAAGCGCTCTAGAAGGGGCCGGCCCCGCTCCGTTGACTCCCTCCGCCGGCTCTGCTATTCTCTGAACCAGCTTTTCTCGCAGAGACAGGGGATCCCGCCGTGAAATGCTCGCGTTGCGGTTCCGAAAATCCTTCCCAGACGCGGTTCTGCGGCAGCTGCGCCGCCCCTCTCCCCCCTGAAGGGGCTCCCCCGGGCCCGACCGAGACATTGATCGTCCCCGTCCGCGAGCTGGAGAGCGGAACGACTTTCGCCCGCCGCTACCAGGTCATCGAAGAGCTGGGCAAGGGCGGCATGGGCCGGGTCTACAAGGTCTTCGATACGGAAGTCCGGGAGAAGCTGGCGCTCAAGCTTCTCAAACCCGAGATCGCCACCGATTCCGGCACGATCGAGCGCTTCCGGAACGAGCTCCGCCTGGCCCGGACCGTCTCCCACCGCAACGTCTGCCGCATGCACGACCTCGGGCGGGAGGAGGCGACGGGGACCTACTTCATCACCATGGAATATGTCCCGGGCGAGGACCTCAAGAGCATCATCCACAGCATCGGGGCGCTGCCCGTGGGCAAGGCCGTGTCGATCGCGCGGCAGATCGCCGAAGGCTTGGCCGAGGCCCACCGGCTCGGCGTGGTCCACCGCGACCTCAAGCCCCAGAACATCATGATCGACCGCGAGGGCGGGGCCCGGATCATGGACTTCGGCATCGCCCGCTCGGTCCGGGCCAAGGGGATGACCGGCGCCGGGGTGATGATCGGTACGCCCGAATATATGTCGCCCGAGCAGGTCGAGGGCAAAGAGGCCGATGCGCGCTCGGACATCTACTCGCTCGGCGTCGTCCTCTTCGAGATGCTGACAGGACGGCTGCCCTTCGAGGGCGAGACGGCGCTCGCCGTCGCCGTCAAGCAGAAGAGCGAGCTCCCGCCCGATCCGCGCACGATCAACGCCCAGATCCCGGAGGAGGTCGGGAAGGCCGTGCTGAAGTGCCTGAAGAAGGAGAAGGGCGAACGCTATCAGTCCGCGGACGACCTGGTCGCGGAGCTCGCGCGGATCGAAAGGGCCTTGCCTGAGACGACCCGGGCCCTGCCGCTCCGGAGGCCGCAGACATCAAGACAGGTCACCGTCCGCCTGCCGTCGAAGAGGGTCTGGATCCCGGGGGCCGTCATCCTCATCGCCCTGGCCGCGCTCCTCGTCTGGCAATTCGTCCCGGAGGGCGAGGGCGCGAAGCGCACGATCGCCGTGCTCGGCTTCAAGAACCAGACCGGTGACGCCAATTTCGATTATCTCCGCGAGGCCATCCCCAACCTCCTCATCACCAGCCTCGAGGAGTCGAAACACCTCCGGGTGACCTCGTGGGAGCGGCTGAAGGACCTCCTCAAGCAGGCCGGCCGGGACCCCGCGAATTACGACGAGGAGGCGGGCTTCGAGGTCTGCCGCCGGAACGGCATCGAGGCCCTCGTCCTCGGCTCCTACGTCAAGGCCGGAGAGACCTTCGTCACCGACGTCAAGGTCCTCGATGCGGAGACCCGCGATTCTCTCAAGAGCGTTTCGGCCCGGGGCGAAGGTGTGGCGAGCATCCTCAAGTCCCAGATCGACGAGCTCAGCCGCGAGGTCGGCCGGGGGATCGGCAAGCCCCTGCTCAAGATCGAAGCGCCCATCCGGCCGATCATGGAGCTGACCACGGGCTCGATGAAGGCTTACGACCTGTTTCTTCGCGGCCGGAGCGAATATGAGAAATACTATGTTGTCGAAGCCGCGAGATCCCTGGAACAGGCCATCGCCCTCGATCCCGAGTTCGCCATGGCCTACCTGTACCTGGCCCGGTCGGCCGTCAACCTCTTCGACAGCGATCTCGCTCATGACGCCATGGAAAAGGCCTTCCGGTACTCGGCCAAAGCGAGCGAGAAGGAGCGGCTTACGATCGCGGCCGGGTACGCCGAGATCGTCGAACGGGACCCGGTTAAGCGGATCCGCCTCCTCCAGGAGTTCGTCCGGAAATACCCGGAGGAAAAGTACGCGCTCTTAGATCTGGGGCGGCTCTATCAAGGGCGCCGGGAGTATCCCGAGGCGGTCGCCGTGCTGGAACGGGCCGTCGCCCTGGACCCGGAGTTCGGCTTCGCCGTCAACCAGTTGGCCTACGCGCACGCCATGAGCGGCGCCTTCGACGAGGCCCTCCGCCTCTTCGCGCGCTACGCGGAACTCAATCCCGGCGACGCCAACCCGCTCGACTCGATGGGAGAGACCTACATCAGGATGGGCCGGCTGGCGCTGGCCGAGGAGAAGTTCCACGAGGCCCTGGCGCTGAAGCCGGATTTCTTCTCCGAATTCGCGAGCCTCTTGTACGCCGCCTCTCTCCGGGAGGATTATGGGGAAGCCTATCGCTGGATCGATGAGTTGGACAAGCAGGCCCCGACGGCGGCCAGGACGGTGGGCGCCTGGCTGAGGGCCTTTATGGATTATTTTCTTGGCCGGTGGGAGGCGTCCCTGTCCCGGTACGCCGGGCTCCGGAAGCAAGCCGAGGCCGCGGGTGAGGCCCTGGCCGCGGCGAACGTGGATTGGATCACGGCCTTCATCCACCGCGACCGCGGCGAGGCCGAAGCCGCGAGCGAGGCGATGCGGCGATATGTCGATGAGCACGCGAAAGACGGACTTGGCCTGTCCGCATACGAAGAGGTCGTCCAGGCCTTTTTCCAGGGGTGGATCGACATCGTCAGGGGCAGGCCGGCCGACGCGGCCCGCCAGGCCGCCGCGATCGAGGCTCTGCTCGCCCGCGTCGATCCCGCCGACGCGGCCCAGGCGAACTTCCTCTTCAGGCTGTTACGGGCCGAGGCGGCGCTGGCCGGGGGGGACGTCGAGCGCGCGATCTCCTTCGGGCTCGACATCGTGCCCGTCGATCTCCCGCGCATGGGCTTCGACACGGTCCCCGTTTACAACATCCCGTGGCTCAAGGACGTGCTGGCCAGGGCCTACTGGAAGAAGGGCGATCTGGGCGCGGCGGCCGCCGAGTATCGGAAGCTCACGACGATCGACCCGGCGAACCAGGTCCGCTGGATGATCTCGCCTCTCTACCGTTACCGGCTGGGCCGGGTCCTCGAAGAAAAGGGGGACAAGGCCGGCGCGGCCGCCGAGTACCGCAAGTTCCTCGAATACTGGAAGGACGCCGATCCCACCCATCCCGAGCTTGCCGACGCCCGAAAGCGCCTGGACGCGCTCTAGTCCCCGGAGGGGCGCCCGAGCGCCATGCCGAGGGTCAGCCCGACGGCGACATCGTCGGCCGCCCCCACGAACAGAACGGACAGAGTAAGCCGGGCCGGTCCCGTGAGGTAGCCGGCCTGGACTTTAGGCAGCAGCCAGCCGCGGTCGATCCCGACATCGCTCGGATTCTCGGGCCAGTCGGGGATCCGCCGGACGGCCCCGGCGCCGACGAAGAAGCGCTTGATCCGGATATTCACGGTCGCCCCGGGAACGATCTTGACCTTGCCCCGGAAGTTCTGGGTGAGCCAGACCGCGACGTCGGGGTTGAAGGTGAACAGCTTCCCCAGCCGGATCTCGACCTCGGGACCGAGGTTGACCCATTTGGGCTGGGAAAAGAGATTGACGTAGCCGATATCGACCAGGAACCGGACCGGCCTCGTATCCGGCCCGGCCTGGGCGAGAGCCGGTCCGGCCGCGGCGGCCATGATGGCGGTTGCCACGATCATTCCGACGATCACTTTCTTAGCCATCTCGGGCGCTCCCTTCAGAGGACCATTATACTCCGGGACTCGAAGGCCCGTTGCGCCGAGCGGCGCTCCGCGGAGGCTCCTAACGGCGGGGCCTCTCCCCGACGACCGTGATGCTCAGGACCGCGGACCCTGAATCGCGGTAGGCCGCCAGCGCGCGGGCGTCGATGTGACCGATCAGGACCTCGTCGGGAAGATCGAGGTTGCGCGAGGACTTGACCTCGATCGCCTCGAAGCCGGTCTCCTCGATGGTCCGCAGATAGTCCTCGCGCTTGAGGGCCCCCGCGACGCACCCGACGTAGAGCTCGGCGGCGTGACGCAGCCCGGCCGGCAGCTCGCCTTCGAGGACGATGTCGGAGACGCAGAACCGGCCGCCCGGCTTGAGGACGCGGAAGATCTCGGCGAAGGCCCGCTTTTTGTCGGGCACGAGGTTGAGGACGCAGTTGCTGACGACGACATCGGCGGAGCCGTCGGCGACCGGCAGGGCCTCGATGTCGCCGAGGCGGAACTCGACGTTGTCGTAGCCGCGCCGGGCCGCGTTTTCGCGGGCCTTAGCGATCATCTCCGGCGTCATGTCGACGCCGATGACGTGGCCCGTCTTGCCCACGGCCGCCCGGGCGATGAAGACATCGTTGCCAGCGCCGGAACCGAGGTCGACGACCGTCTGGCCCAGCGCGAGGCCCGCGTGCTCGGTTGGCAGGCCGCAGCCGAGTCCGAGGTCGGCCTCGGCGACGTGCCCGGCGAGCTTATCGTAGGCGCCCTTGATCCCGGCGACGTCCTCGGCGTAATAGGTCGACGCCGACGGGTCGGGCGCGGGAGCGCAACAGGGGCCCGCCTTGGGCGCGCAGCAGCAGCTCGAGGCCGCCGCGGGCTTCGCCGGGGAGGCGCCTGGCGCCGGCGCGTCCTTGGCGATCTGGCCGTACTTTTCGCGGACGAGCTCTTTGAGCCGCTCGCTCTCGCGATCCTTCTTCTTGAGGTCCTTCATGGCTTCTCCTTTTTAATGGGGACCGATATC
>Ga0105107_10000349_pt1 | contig 28389 bp, 22 predicted proteins | sample PPLLaktember2015_6_FD_79335 | JGI IMG/M metagenome (GOLD analysis project Ga0105107, IMG submission 79335) | Freshwater sediment microbial communities from Prairie Pothole Lake near Jamestown, North Dakota, USA - PPLs Lake P8 Core (1) Depth... | ecosystem: Environmental > Aquatic > Freshwater >... | reverse complement strand
TCGGGGCTCGACAGCACGGCGTTCGTCAGTCGGACCCAGGGTGGATACGGGACGGGTTTCCTCTCCCCGAGCTCCCGCGCCGCGAACGCCTCGTAGTCGTGCGTGACCGCCGCGCGGATCGCGTAGTGGTCGGGAAGCGCCGTCTGCACGAGGACTTCGCCGCCGAGGGTTCCCCTTCCCGCCCGCCCGGCGACCTGCGCGAGCAGCTGGAACGTACGCTCGGTCGCGCGGAAGTCGGGCAGGTGCAGCCCGACGTCGGCATTCACCACGCCGACCAGCGTCACGCGGGGAAAGTCGAGCCCTTTGGCGATCATCTGCGTGCCGAGCAGGATATCCACCTCGCCGCGCTCGACGCGATCGAGGATCTGCTGGTGCGCCCACTTGCCCGACGTGGTATCGACGTCCATCCGCGCGATGCGGGCGTCCGGGAACGTCTCCGCCGTGACGCGCTCCACCTGCTCGGTTCCGAGACCGCGGTAGGACAGGTCCACGGACCCGCAGCGACCGCAGCGCGAGGGCACGGGCTCTTCGTGCCGGCAGTGATGACAGAGAAGGCGTCGCGTCGTCTTGTGGTAGGTGAGCGCCACCGAGCAGTTGACGCAGGGGCTCACCTCGCCGCACTCACGGCACTGCACGAACGAGGAGTAGCCGCGGCGGTTGTGGAGCAGGATGACCTGCTCCTTCCGCCGGAGCCGTGACGCGATCGCGGTGACGAGGGCGTCGGAGAGCACGCGGTCCGTCGCGGAGCGCCGCCTGCCGTTGGCCCCCTGCTCTGGCTTCACGCGGAGATCGATCACACGCACGTCGGGGAGCACCGCGCCGCCCACGCGCTCCGGCAGCAGGATTCTGGTGAACTTCCCGGACGACGCGTTGTGCCACGACTCGAGCGACGGCGTGGCGCTACCGAGCACGCACAGCGCGTCGTTGGCCTGCGCGCGCATCACCGCGAGGTCACGCGCATGGTAGCGCGGCGCCTCCGACTGTTTGTAGCTCCCGTCGTGCTCTTCGTCGACGATGATCACGCCGAGGTTGGCGAGCGGCGCGAAGAGCGCTGACCGTGCGCCCACGGCCACGCGGCGGTCGCCACGCCGTAGTGCGCGCCACGCGTCGAAACGCTCACCATCGGAGAGCCTCGAGTGCAGAACGGCGACCTGGTCTCCGAACTGGGCCCGGAAGCGAAAAGCCGTCTGGGGCGTCAGCGAGATCTCGGGAACGAGCACGATCGCGCTCTGGCCACGCGCGAGCGCCTCGCGGATCACCTCGATGTAGACCAGCGTCTTGCCCGAGCCCGTCACACCCTGGAGAAGGAACGGCGCCGAGCGAGCCCCGAGCGCACCCACCAGCCGCCGGATCGCAGCGGCCTGATCGGGCGTGGGCGCGAACGTCGGCGCCGGCCCAGTCGGCATCGCCGCGAAAGGATCGCGGATCTCTTCCTCGTCGATTTCGTCCACGAGGCCCTTGTCGGCGAGGGCGCTCACCACCGAGCGGCTGAACCCCTCGACCTCGGTGAGATGCGCGAGCTCGACGGAGCCGCCGGACGCCTCCAGGAGCGCGTAAGCTTCCCTTTGCCGCGCGGCTCGGCCGAAGGCCTCGTCCCGGTCGGCGAGAGTCTCGAGCCAGCGCGCGATGCGCACCATGCGCCGCGTCTTCACCGCCGGCTCATGCGGCGGCACGACCGTGTGGACGATCGCGCCTCGCGCTTCCAGGGCGCGAATCTCCGGCCAGATGGAGCCCATCCGGAGCGCATCGCGCAGCGTCGAGACGCGCTGCGGCTTCGCGGCGCCGGCCAGCGCGTCCACGAGGCGCTGCTCGCGGGGCCGGAGCGTGGCCGGAGTAGTCGAAACGTCCGCGAGCGCCAGATAATCCCTTGCGACATCGGCCAGCACCGCCGGTACCGCCGCACGCAGCGCGATGCCGAGGGGCGCGGCGTAGTATTCGGCCATCCAGCGGCAGAGGCGCAGGATGTCCGCCGTCACGGTGGGCTCGTCGTCGAGCACCGAGAGGACGGACTTCAGCCCCCGGACCGGACCCTCCGGCGCCGGGCCGACCACCCACCCGATCCGCTCGGCGCGCTGGAACGGCACGCGGACGCGCGTGCCCGGGGCCGGGGGCTCGCCCGCGCAGGCGTACGTGAACGTGCGGTGGATCGGAAGGGGGAGAGCGACGTCGACCCGCGCGCGTCCGTCCCCGTCTTCGTCGTTCCCGCGCGGCTGGCTGCCCTGCCGCCTCACTCGTCGAGGAGGAGGAAGATGTCGGTCTGTGGCGAGGTCGGCGTGACTTCCGGCCCGTCGGGCCCCCAGTGGACGTTCACCTCGCTCCGGATGCCGAGCTCATCTGGCAAATAGACGCCCGGCTCGACGGAGAACCCAACGCCTGGCACGAGAACCCGATCGTCACGGGTCTCCAGGTTGTCGAGGTTGGGGCCGCTGCCGTGGAGCTCCGTGTCGATCGAGTGGCCCGTCCGGTGCACGAAGTGGTCGCCGTAGCCGCGCTCGCGGATCAGGTCGCGCGCGACGTCGTCCACCTCGTAGCCACGAACCTCCGCGCCCTCGCGCGCGCGCCGCCGAAGGAACTCGAGCGCAGCGTCGCGCGCGTCACGAACGGCCTCCCATACCTCGAGCGTCTTGGTGTCGACCGACGAGTCGAGCGCGCCCATCCAGGTCTGGTCCGCCGCGACCGACCCGGGAAACGCACCCCAGAGATCGATCAGCAGCAGCGAGCCTTTCGCGATCGTCTCGCCCGCACCCTCCGGCGCGTAGTGCGGATCGGCCGCGCGTGGCCCGATCGCGACGATGCAGTCCATCTGATCGGTCAGACCGGCGGCGTGAAGCTCGCCGCGGATCCACTCGGAGAGCGCGCCCTCGGTCGTGGGCTTCTTCGCGCGAACCGCGTCCGCCGCGCGCTCGAATGCGCGCCTCGCGACGTCGGCGACGATCTCGGCCGCGCGCCGGTGCTCGTCGAGCTGCGCCTTCGTCCACGCGGAGTGGAAGCGCGACACGAGGTCCCCTGAGCTCGCGATCTCCAGACCCTCGCTTCCCGCGAGGCCGAGCAGCATGCTCGCCGCGCCCGCGGGCACGTAGTCGAGGCCGGGCACGGCGCCGCCCGGCGAGATCTCCATCGCGAGAGGCGACCGTCCGGCGACCAGCTCGCCCACCTGCTTCTCCATGTCGCGCCAGCCGGCGTACACGCGCCGCTGGAAAGGCCAGTGGCGCCACGACGACGCCTCGATCGCATGGATCAGCGCGACCGGCTCGCCTTGGGCGGGGATGAGCACGAAGCTGCGCCGCGTCGTCTTCCCGAGCCCGAGCAGGGCGACGGCGATCCGGTTCACGCCGTGGAACTCGTAGAGCAGCCAGCCGTCGAGATCCATCTCGCGGAGCGCAGCCTGAACGCGGCGCGCACCGTCCTCGGTGGCCAACAGGCCGGCGCCGTGCGCCGTCGGTGCCGCGGTCATCGCGGAAGCCCGGCCAGCGCACGGAGCACCGCGACGGTCCCGTCCCCGAGACGCTCGGGCACGTAACCGCCCTCGAGTAGCGCGACGACCTTTCCGTCGCACTCGGCTCCCACGCCCTCGATGAGGTGCCTCGTCATTCGGTACATGTCCTCCGGCTCGAGCAGGAGATTGCCGAGCGGATCGCCCGCCATGGCATCGAAGCCCGAGGACACCAGGACGAAGTCGGGCGTGAAGTCCTCCGCGGCCGTCGCGACCGCCGCCTCGAAGCGCCTCACGTAGTCCGCGCGCGTCGTGCCCGCAGGAAGCGGCACGTTGAGCGTGGTACCCGCGCCCCTGCCGGCGCCTCGCTCCGTGGCGGCGCCGGTGCCGGGATACCACGGATACTGGTGGAGCGAGAGGAAGTAGACGGACGGATCCTCGTAGAAGATGTCCTGCGTGCCGTTCCCGTGGTGCACGTCCCAGTCGACGATCAACACGCGCTCGGCGTGTCCGTGAGCCTGCAGCCAGCGGGCGGCCACGGCGACCGAATTGAACAGGCAGAAGCCCATGGCTCGCTGGGGCGTGGCATGATGGCCGGGGGGACGCGCCGCCACGAACGCGGTGCGGACGGCCTGGGTCGCCACCGCTTCGCACGCCGCGATCGCCGAGCCGGCGCTCCCGACCGCGGCCTCCCACGACGACGTCGAGACGATCGTATCGGCGTCGAGCTGGGCGAGCACGCCGCGCTCTCGCGCTACGTTGCAGGCCTCTTCGACGCGCGTGAAGTGCGCCTCGGTGTGTGCGCGGAGCAGGTCCTCTCGCGTCGCCTCGACGGCCGGGCGCTGCTCCACCACACCGTTGAGCTCGACCATCGCCTGACCGACGGACGTGGCCAGCGCGCGGAGCCTACCCTGGTGCTCGGGATGACCCCATCCGGTGTCGTGCAGCGGAGACGCCGGGTGCAGGTAGAAGCCGGTCGTCGCCACGCGGGGCTCCTCGGTCGCTACGCGCCGACGGGCGCCGAGAGCGACGCGATCCGCTCCTGGATGGAGCGGACGTCCCGCTCGCGCGAGCGCATGGCGATGAGCGCGTCGCACGCGGCCGAGGTGGCGGACATCGTGGTGATGTACGGAACTTTGTAGCGGATCGCCGCTCTGCGCATCGCGTAGTCGTCGTGCTGCGACTTCTTGCCGAGCGGCGTGTTGATGAGCAGCGAGATGTCGCCCGTCACGATGTGGTCGACGATGTCGGGCCTGCCCTCGCCCACCTTGTAGACGAGCTTCGACGGCACGCCGAGCGCCTTCAGTGACTCGCGCGTCCCGCGCGTCGCCAGGATCTCGAAGCCCAGGTCGCGGAAGCGCCGGATCATGGGCGTGACGGTCTTCCGGTCGCGCTCGTTCACGGTCACGATCAGCCGGCCGGACTCGGGCAGACGGTTGCCCGCCGACACCTGCGCCTTCGCGAACGCGACGCCGAACGAGTCGTCGAAGCCCATCACCTCGCCGGTCGAGCGCATCTCGGGGCCGAGCAGGGTGTCGACGTCGAAGCGGTCGAACGGGAACGCCGCCTCTTTCACGGCGACGCCAGGGACCGGAGGCTCGTCCGGCACGTCGAGATCCGCGAGGCGCTCGCCGACCATGAGGCGCGCCGCGATCCTGGCGAGCGGCACACCGGTGGCCTTGCTCACGAACGGCACCGTGCGCGAGGCGCGAGGGTTCACCTCCAGCACGTAGACCACGTCGTCCTTGATCGCGTACTGCACGTTGATCAGACCGACCACGCCGAGCTCGAGCGCGAACTTCTTCGTCAGCTCGCGGATCTGGTCGAGCGCCTCCGGCGAGAGCAGATACGGCGGGATCACGCAGGCCGAGTCGCCCGAGTGGACGCCCGCGTCCTCGATGTGCTGCATGATGCCGCCGATGGTCGCATCGGTTCCGTCCGACAGCGCATCCACGTCGGCCTCGAACGCGTCCTCGAGGAAGCGATCGATGAGCACCGGATGATCGGGGGATGCCTGAGCGGCCTCCACGAAGTAGCGCTCGAGCGAGCTCTCGTCGTAGATGATCCGCATCGCGCGTCCACCGAGCACGTAACTGGGCCGCACGAGGACCGGAAAGCCGATCTTCTGGGCCACCGCGAGCGCCTCGGCCTCGCTCCGCGCGATGCCGTTCGGGGGCGTGCGCGCCCCGATCTTGCGGCAGACTTCGTCGAACCGGTCGCGATCCTCGGCGCGGTCGATCGCGTCCACCGACGTGCCGAGGATCGGCGCACCGAGCGCCTCGAGCCCCTGGGCGAGCTTGAGCGGCGTTTGGCCGCCGAGCTGCACGATGATGCCCTTGGGCTTCTCGAGATGGACGATCTCGATGACGTCCTCGAGCGTGAGCGGCTCGAAGTAGAGCTTGTCGCTCACGTCGAAGTCGGTCGAGACGGTCTCGGGGTTCGAGTTGATCATGATGGTCTCGTAGCCGGCCTCGCGCAGCGCGAGAACGGCCTGGACGCAGCAATAGTCGAACTCGATCCCCTGCCCGATACGGTTCGGTCCGCTCCCCAGGATCACGACCTTCTCGCGATCCGACGGCGTGCTCTCCGTCTCGTCCTCGTAGGACGAGTAGTAGTACGGGGTGGCCGCCGGAAATTCGCCGGCGCACGTGTCGACCACGTTGTACGTCGGCCGGATGTTCCACTCCCAGCGGCGCTCACGAACGTCCTTCTCGGTCTCGCCGCGCATGTCGGCCAGCTGGCGGTCGCTGAACCCTTCGCGCTTCATCGAGCGCAGCAGCTCCGGCGTGACGTCGTCGACCTCGGCGTAGTGCTTCTCCCACTCGAGGATCTGCACCAACTGATCGAGAAACCAGCGATCGATCTTGGTCGCCTCGTAGATCTCGTCCACCGTGACGCCCGCCTCGAGCGCGCGCTTGAGCTGGTACGGGCGGTGGGGCGTGGGACGGCGGAGCGCAGCCAGCAACGGCTGCATCCCCTTTTCCTCTTCTTCCGCCAGCCCATCGTCCTTCAGCCGCTCGCTCGTCACCCAACCGTGGCGGCCCGTCTCGAGGCCGCGGAAGCCCTTCTGCCAGGCGCTCCGGAACGTGCGACCGATCGCCATCGTCTCGCCGACCGACTTCATCTGCACGCCGAGCGTGTCGTCCACCTCGGGGAACTTCTCGAACGCGAAGCGCGGGATCTTCACGACCACGTAGTCGAGCACGGGCTCGAAGGAGGCGGGCGTCGTCTTCGTGATGTCGTTGGGCAGCTCGTGCAGGTGATAGCCGACGGCGAGCTTCGCGCCTACGCGGGCGATCGGGAAGCCGGTGGCTTTCGAGGCCAGGGCGGAGGATCTGGATACACGCGGGTTCATCTCCACGACGAGCATCTCGCCCGTCTCCGGGCTCACCGCGAACTGGATGTTGCAGCCGCCGGCCTCGACGCCGATCTCGCGAATGATCGCGATCGCCGCGTCGCGCATCTTCTGATATTCGACGTCCGTGAGCGTCTGCGCCGGCGCGACCGTGATCGAGTCGCCCGTGTGCACGCCCATCGGATCGAAGTTCTCGATCGAGCACACGATGATGACGTTGTCGATGCCGTCGCGGACGACCTCGAGCTCGTACTCCTTCCAGCCGATCACGGAGCGGTCGATCAGTACCTCGGTGATCGGCGAGGCGTCGAGGCCTTTGCGTACCTGTGCCTCGAACTCCTCCTTGTTATAGGCGATGCCGCCGCCCGTGCCGCCGAGCGTGTAGGACGGCCGGACGATCGCGGGATATCCGGTGCTCTCGACGATCTCGAGCGCTTCCTCGACCGTGCCGGCGAATCCGCCCGTCGTCACCGCGAGGCCGATGCGCTTCATGGCGGCCGCGAACTGCTCGCGGTCCTCGGCCATCTCGATCGAGCGCTCGTTCGCGCCGATCAGCTCGACGCCGTGCTTGGCGAGCACGCCGGACCTATGCAGGTCCATGGCCACGTTGAGCGCGGTCTGGCCGCCCATCGTCGGCAGGAGCGCGTCGGGCTTCTCGCGCTCGATGACCTTCTCGACCCACTCGGCGGTGATCGGCTCGATGTACGTCCGATCCGCGAGATCCGGATCGGTCATGATCGTCGCCGGATTCGAGTTCACCAGGACGACCCGATAGCCTTCTTCCTTGAGCGCCCTCACGGCCTGCGTGCCGGAATAGTCGAACTCGCAGGCCTGGCCGATGATGATCGGCCCCGACCCCAGGATGAGGATCGTCTCTAGGTCGTCTCGTCTAGGCACGTGCTCGGTTTGGCGCGTGGCGAGAGGGGCGGAATTGCGGCGGCGGTAAGGTCGTGGAACCCCGAGGCCGTAGCAAGCGCGCCCGGCAAACGCGATGTCGGGGCGGCCTAACGCTCGATGTGAACGGCCAGGGGCGCTACGTCGACGTCGTGATTCCCGATGTTCGCGGCCTCGACCACCGTGATCGTGGGCGCCTCCACGAGCGAGCTCTCCACGTTCACCGCGAACGGGAGGTCGCTGATCGCGGGAGAGACCAGGACCACGCGCCAACGATCGGGCGATCCGGGCACCGGCGCCGCGTACACCTGCGTGCTTCCCCGACCCTCGAAGCCGACCACGCCGCGCCAGGTGACGTCCAGGACGGCGGCCCCGAGGGCCGGATGGCCGGTGATGCGGCCCGTCGCGGTGGAAGGGCCGTCGGGTCCGAGATCGCAGGCCGCAGCGCTCAACGCGAGCGCGATCACCGCGGCCACTGCGCGCACCGGGCTCCTCATGGCTGGCCCCCGGTCGCTCGGCCGCTACCCGCCGCTGCCTCGGCGGCGGGCGCGACGGGCACGGCGACGATCGACGCGCGCGGTGACGCTACGAGCGATGCGCTCATCGGTAGGTCCGGATGCGCGAGGACCCAGGCGCGGAAGTCGCCCAGATCGTAGGCCCCGTTGCCGTTGCCCTGATGATCGACGTAGGCCTCCTGGAGCTGGTCGATCGCCGCGCCGCTGAGGAGGAAGTGCGCGGCCAGACCCTCGATCGGGAGCATCGGGTCCGCGATCTGGAAGTCGATGATCGCCTGGTCCGTGAGGCCGAGCCCGTCGGCCGCCTCGACGGTCACGGGGAACGCGCCGGCGGCCACCGCCGCACCCGTCAGCCGCCCGAAGTCCGAGAGGCTGATCCCCGGCGGCAGAGAGCCGGCCACGACGCTCCACAGGATCGGCGGGTTGCCGTTGGCGGCGACGAGCTGGAGGTCCTGTGCGACGGCAGCCGGAATCGGGAGGTTCAGGTCCGCCACCGCGTACGTCAGCTGGAAATCAGCGCCACCGAAGATCGGAGAGTGCAACGTGACGGTCGTGGGGTTCGGCTGGCCGACGAGCCCGTCCGTCCAGTCGAGGAAGGAGAACCCGGTTCGCGGGGCGATCGACAGGTTCACGACCGTGCTCGGCGCGAACCAGAGATCCGAGGATGCGGGGGTCGTGGTAATGACGCCGGGTGCGACGCCGTTGATGCCGCCGGCCATCGGAATCGCAAGCTGGTACTGGATCGCTCCGAAGGCCGCCTCGTAGTCGGTGTCCACGACCGGCGTCGCGACGATGCGCGTGCGGGGAACCGACGGCGCATCGTTCCACTGGATGAACGGCCGCCGCTCGCCCGGCTGCACGATCTCGCCGATCGCGGCCTCGATCGTCCGGTTCGTGAACGGAGGAGAGAGCACGACGTGCGGCGGCGGTCCGGGGAGCGCGTCGCCGTCGACCGTGAAGAGCCCACTCGCGCTCGCGCCGACCGAGCGCACCGTCAGGCGCGTGAACCGCGTGAGCGCGTGGAAGTCGACGTCGTCCCCCACGAGTTGGATATCGAAGAGCGTGAGGCCCGTGAATGTCCCGGCGTGGGAGCTCGACGGCGGCAGCGAGACCGCGTGAAACGCAGTGTTGCCGGTGCCACCCGGGAACGGATCACCTGGGTCGCCGGCCGACTGGTACAGCTTGCTGAGGTGCTCGGCCCCGTCCGCCTGGCGGAGCCACACGGCCATGTCGTCGTACGCGTTCACCAGGTTGCTCGTCCACCGCTCGGCGAGGGCGTTCGCGTCGATGTGCCAGACGAGGAGTCCCTCGCCGAGAAGGCCTTCGTCGTACGTGCCGGCGAGGCTCTGGCGGTTCTCCAGGAGGAAGTACTCGCCCGAGCCGTCCTGGGCGTCGACCCGGTAGACCACGCGGGCCGTCTCGACCGGCGGCAGGGTGAGCACACCGTGGTCCGTGTCGGGAGCGAGCGTGATCACGTCCACCCACCCGAGCATCGCCTTGCTCCAGGCGCTCATGTGGCAGGGCCGCTCGGGGGTTCGGTCGTTGCAGCCCCAGGTGCCGTGCGACATCACCTCCCAGTTGCCGGCGCCGCTGTGCCGCGTACCCGAGATGCGCGTGTCGTACAGGTCGGGAAGCCCGAACGCGTGGCCGGCCTCGTGCGCGAACACGCCGATCTCGTTCAGCGACGTCCGGTCGCACGAGATGGCGCCCTGAACGAAGTAGTCGTCGATGCGGATGCCGCTGGCCGTCATGTAGGGCTGACGGTCCGTGCTCGCGTCGCTGAGGTTCCACTTGTGGGACCAGATCCGACCGGTGCTTCCCGGCCCTCCGCACTCGGCTCCGTAGTCCGGATGCATGATCGCGAGCGCGTCCACGTAACCGTCGTCGTCCCCCGAGTTGGGGACGCCGTCAGGCCCGTCATTGTCGAACTGCCCCCAGTCGATGCCGCCCTGCAGCGAAATCAGGTTCTTGATGAAGTCGCCGATGCCGCAGCATACCAGCCCACTCTGCCCTTGCGTGACCGCGCTCTGCGTATGGCTCGTGGAGCGCAACCAGTCGCGCGTTACGCCCACGAGGTCGAGATCGCCGCCTGAGACCTCGTCGTAGTACTCGGTCACGGTACCCGACGACGCATCGAAGAACGCGGTCTGGATTTGGCTCCGGGTGTAGGGCGCCGTGACAGACGGGTCACTGTAGAGCCCGAGCAAAAGGGGAATGCGATAGGTCCCGACGACGGGGCCACGGGGACCCAGGGCCCGTGCCGGGCCACCCGTGCCAAACGCGCTCACAGCCGTGGCCGACTGCATCGAACGCGCGGCCTCGAGCATCCTCGTGGGCTCCGCGCGCCCGCGCGTGAAGCGGAAGGCCTCGGGGTTCCGAGCCCGCTCCTGGAAGTAGCCGGGGGGCGGCCGGGTGCCGTAACGGCGCCCGAGCATCTCGACGTCCTGGGCGAACGCCGGAAGCGCACTGGCGCCGAGCGCCAGCGCGACGATCAGGCACCAGGCGTGTGGAATTGGGCGAGCGGGCAACGGAAGGCCTCGAAAGAGCCGCACCTCCTTACACGAAGGACGAAACGGCGGTTCCGGCGCTACGGTGTCGTTGCGGAGGTCCCTACCGGGCCACGTCCTTCGCCGTAATCCCAAGCTCCGAGCCGACCGAGCGCAGCGCCTCGATGACGTTGCGGATGTGCTCCGACCGCTCGAGCCCGACGAGGGCGACCCCGCGCTCGACCTCCTCACGGCTGACGCCGGCGGCGAACGTCTTGTCCTTGAGCTTCTTCACCACCGATTTCGGCTCCAGGTCGTCCACGCCGTTCGGCCTGACCAGGCACGCGGCGAAGACCAGGCCCGACAGCTCGTCGCAGGCGACCAGCACCTTGTCGAGCTCGGTCTCGGGCTCGACCCCCGTGAAGTCGGATCGGTGCGCGAGGATCGCGTGGAGCACCTCTTCGGGGTAGCCGTCGGCGCGCAGGCGCTCGACCGCCTCGAGCGGATGCCGATCGGGGTGCTTCTCCCAATCGAGGTCGTGGAGGAGGCCCGCCAGGCCCCACACGTCGGGATCGGCGCCGCGCAGCTTCGCGTAATGCCGCACCGACGCTTCGACCGCGAGCATGTGCTTCCTCAGACCGTCGTTGTCCACCCACTCGTGGAGGAGACGGAGCGCGTCATCTCGGTCGGGCATGCCGATCACTCCTCATTCTGGACTCGATTCTAGACCCGTGATGATGGGCAGAGATGCGAAACCGCGCACGCCTCGCACCGCGGCCTACGGGCGATGCACACCCGCCGGCCGTGCCAGATGAGCAGATGCGAGAGCATGGTCCAGCGATCCGGAGGAAACAGACCCATCAGATCACGCTCGATCTTCTCCGGCATCTCCTCTTTGGTGAAACGGAGCAGGTTCGACAGCCTGGTGACGTGTGTGTCCACTACCACACCCTCGGCCAACCCGAACGCGTTCCCCAGGATCACGTTCGCGGTCTTCCGTCCGACGCCCGGCAGCGCCGACAGCGCGTCCATGCTGCTCGGCACCTCGCCGTCGTGCTCGGTGACGACCCCGCGCGCGAATCCGATGATGCTCTTCGTCTTGTTTCGGAAGAACCCCGTCGAGCGGATGATCTCTTCGACGTCTTCCTGACGCGCGGCTGCCAGCGCGTGCGCGTCGGGATACCGAGCGAACAGCGACGGCGTGACCATGTTCACCCGCTCGTCGGTGGTCTGCGCCGACAGGATCGTCGCGACGGCGAGCTGGAAGGCGTTCCGGAAGTCGAGCTCGCAGTGGGCGTCCGGATACTCCTCGGCGAGCAGGTCGTAGATCCGCCCGGCGCGATCCGAGCGCGCGGCCTTGGATTCACGGGCCATCGGCGATCATCCATCCACTCGCATGAAGGGCATCACCGACGGCCGCGGCGCGCCCGCTGCGACGACCTCGGGGGCGCGCCCCGGCGTTCCCGGGCGCTCGGCCACATGGGCGAAGAAGCGGGCCATGAGCTTGAGGATCTCACCGACCGATCGGATCGCATAGAGGCGGTCGAGCTCGGCGCCGGGGAGGTCGCTCTCGTAGTCAGTCCCGTCCTCACGCACGGTCGCGTGCAGCCAGTCGGCCGCGTGGGCGAGGGGCGCGCCCGGCACGGCCAGGGTTCCGAATCCCGGCCGGTCCGGCCTCATGCCGGTCACGGGAAGGACGTGCAGGCGCTCCCCAGCGGCGACCGTCCAGAACGCTCCGTCCACGGACTCCGGCGCGGATCCTTCGACGCTCGTCCAGAAGAGATGTTGGGGTAGCTGCAGGTAGCCTGCGTGGGCGGGCGGCTCGGGGGCTTCTCTTGGGGCGTTGTCGACGATGTGGCGAGCGGCTCGGGTGCTCAGGAGGAAGATCGGCGTCCCGACACCGCGAGAGTGCAGCGCGTGGAAGACGAGCGTGCCGTGCTCGAGGAGCGCGACGCGGGGGATCTCGTCGCCGTGGAGCTCGGCGAGGAAGTCGCCGACGGCGGTAAGACCCAGGAAGCCGTCGAGATCATGAGCGTCGAGGGCGCGACGCGAGGCCTCTTCGTCCACCGCCGCTGCGAGCGCATCCAATCGAGTCGGATCCGGAAACGCAATCTCGTAAGGGGTGACACGCGCGTATTCGTCGTGGAGCGGCATCGTCGTCTTGGTCCTTCCGTCAGCCGGCCACCCGCTCGGCCTCCGCCTCCGACTCCATGACCAGCACGTCCTCCGGGCGAGCGATCCGCTTCACGGCTTCCCCGAGGCTCGGCTTGCGCAGGAGCACGAGCTCGAGCGGCTCCTCTTCGAAATCGCGGCCCAGGACGAGCACGTAATGCACGTCTCCGAGCTCCGCCGGACGCGCGATGCGGTAGGGGACCCCACGCCAAACGAACTCGATGTGCTCGGCCGCCTGGAAGTCCCGGGACCGCCAGCTCTGCTCGAGGTAGCGCGTCCCCTCCACGGCGTAGGCGCCGCCCCCGAGGTCCTCCCCTCTCTGGTAGTACCAGGGGTCGAACTCGAGACCTTCCTGGCGGTTGAAGAGCTCGTCGGCCGCGTAATCGACGTCCTCCAGCGCGTCGTCCCCGGCCAACGACTCGAGGTGGTGCCGTAGCTCGTGCGTGAGCGTCTCCCAGATCTCGTGCTCCCAGTCGAACTCGGGGTCGCGCGCAGCCAATCCGCGAAACGATCCCCAGTAGAGCACGATGAAGGACCGGGTGGTCTCCGGGCTTCCGTAGGAGGAGAGGTGCTCCTCGGTGTGACAGACCCCGAGGGTGAACACGTCCGGGAGCGTCGGATGGGGAACGGTCTCACGACTGACCTCGAGCCCATCGATTCCCGCCTTGTAGGTGTCGGGAATCTCCTCGAACGCCTGCCGGGCGTGCCGCTCGAATTCGTCGAATTTCATGGCTGACGTCGGAGCGACCGCTACGCCAGCCGCTCCTTCACCCACCCCACGACCTTGTCGGAGCCCACACGGATCTGCTCGAGCGAGTCGCGGTCGCGGATCGTCACGGTCTGATCCTCGAGCGTCTGCCCGTCCACCGTGACGCACCAGGGCGTGCCGATCTCGTCCTGACGACGGTACCGTCGGCCGATCGCTCCCGAGACGTCGTAGAACGACGGGATCGCGGCTGCGCGCAGATTCGCATGCAGCTTGTCCGCGATCTCGGGCATCCCGTCCTTCTTGATCAGCGGAAACACGCCCACCTTGATCGGCGCGAGCGCGGGCTTCAGCGAGAGCACCACCCGCGTCTCCCCCTCCACCTCGTCCTCGCGGTAGGCATCCGCGAGAAGAACGAGGGCGGCCCTGTCCACGCCCATCGACGTCTCGATCACGTACGGCACATAACGCTCGTTCGTGACGGGATCGATGTACTCGAGCCGCTTACCCGAGTACTCCTGATGACGCCCTAAGTCGAAGTCGGTCCGGTTGTGGATCCCCTCGAACTCCTTCCACCCGAACGGGAACTCGTACTCCACGTCGAACGCCTTCTTGGCGTAGTGGGCGAGCTCGTCCGGCCCGTGCTCGTGGAAGCGGAGCTTCTCGGGGCGGATGCCGAGCTCCTGATGCCATTCCATCCGGAGCGCCTTCCACGTCTCGAACCACTCCTCGTCCGAGCCGGGCTTGACGAAGAACTGCATCTCGGCCTGCTCGAACTCGCGCGTGCGGAAGATGAAGTTCCCCGGGGTGATCTCGTTGCGGAACGCCTTGCCGATCTGAGCGATCCCGAACGGGACTTTTTGCCGTGCAGCCCCCTGCACATTGAGGAAGTTCACGTAGATGCCCTGCGCGGTCTCCGGCCGGATGTAGACCGTCGCCGAGGAGTCCTCCACGGGCCCCATGAACGTCTTGAACATGAGGTTGAACATGCGGGGCTCCGTGAACGTCCCCCTCGAGCCGCACGTCGGGCACTGATTGCCCTGAACCTCGGGCAGGTCGGCTCGGAAGCGCCGGTGGCAGTTCGTGCACTCGATCAGCGGATCCGTGAACCCGGCCACGTGTCCCGAAGCCTCCCACACGCGGGGATGCATGAGGATGGCCGCGTCGAGCCCCTCGATGTCGTCGCGCTGGTGGACCATCGAGGACCACCAGCGATCCTTGAGATTCCGCTTCAGCTCCACGCCGAGAGGACCGTAGTCCCAAACCGACCCCGCCCCGCCGTAGATCTCCGAGGACTGGAAGATGAATCCGCGTCGCTTGGAGAGCGATACGAGCTTGTCCATCAGGTCGGCATTGGACATGAAACCGTTGAGGCCGAAGGATTTCCGGGACCCGAAGGCGAAGGGGGGGTAAGCTACCCGGGCCGGATGGGTCGATCAACCGAGGCTGCGCCCTCGGCGCCGCCTCGAACCGCGCGGAACGTCGAGGGTAAGAGGCCGCGGGGAAATCACGGAGGAGTCGCATGATCGAGTTCACGGAACGCGCACGCGCCATGGTCCAACAGTTCTTGGCCGAGAGCGACGACAGCGATCTCGCGCTTCGCATCGGCATGACCGGAAGCCCGGTGTCCCCCCAGTTCGACCTCACGCTCGTGGCCATGGCCGAGCTGGCCGACGACGAGGAGATGATCGACGGCGGCGGGTTCACCGTGTTCGTCCGGAAGGCGGATGCGGAGATCCTCGAGGGCGCCACGGTGGACTACGTCGAGCGTGTGAACGAGAGCGGCTTCGAGGTTCGCCCGGCACGCGTCCGGCGGCCGGGGCCTAAGGGCGCCGATGGTATCCCCACCGGTGCGATCGCCGACCGCGTGCGCAACGTGCTCGAGACGCAGGTCAACCCAGCCATCGCCGCCCACGGCGGGATGATCTCGCTGGTGGACGTCGACCAAACCGACGTCTACGTCGAGATGAGCGGCGGCTGTCAGGGCTGCGCGCTCTCCCGCATGACGCTGAAACAGGGCGTGGAGCGGATGCTGCGCGAGGCGGTGCCGGAGCTCACGGCCGTGCACGACGTCACGGACCACGCATCGGGCGACAACCCGTACCTCTAGGCCGGCACGTCTGGGCCAGCACCTCTAGGCCGTACCGTTGGCCGCCGGCGAGCCGGCGTCTACTGGACTCCGACCTGTTGGACTCGCGTCGTGAGCGCCGTCACGAGTCGCTCGCGGGTCACACGGTCGAGCGATCCCATGTCGGACAAGCCCTCCGTGACCGCGTCCACGAGATCGAGCATCCGATCGCCGATCGCAGCCGAGCTCGGTACCGCCTCGAGGATCGGGTCGGCCGTGCTCGAGCTCGCGGGCCGGTAGTCGATGGCGTCCTCGTTATCCAATAGGAAGGAGTGGAGCGAGAGGGCGGCGTCGACGACCTGGTCGAGCACCTCGTAGGCCGCCGCCCGCGCGTCCGCCGCGGCCACGTACCCCGAGTCGGCTCTCTGGACGACCATCGCGGCCGCGTCCACATCCAAGCCCGCCGCCTGCGCGCCTTCGACGAGCTCGTCGTGGTAACGCCGCCAATCGGCCGCCCGCACTCCGTCCATGAACCCGCCCATGCTGGTCCAGAACGCTTCCACGCTCGCGAATTGACTCGCGTTGGCGAGGTAGTTCCCGCTGAGCCACTGCAGATCCATCTCGGCCGGTACCCCTTGGGCGCGGGTCTCCACGTCCACGCTCGCGATCGCCGAGGCGATCGCTCCCTGCGCGAGCTCGCGCATGCGCGGCTCCAGCTCGGCGGGAATCGCCGGCATCACCACCGCCGGCCGTACCGGCTCCTCCGGCTGCGAGAGCCGCGCCTGGAGCAGCGGCCATCCCCAGTATCCCCCGACGCCGATCGCCAGGAGCAGCACCGTGAGGAAGATCGGACCGGCGAGTGACCGCTGCGTCTTGAACTTGGGGGGCGACGGACGGTCCTTCGACTCACGCCGTTGGCGCGCCGGAGTGTCGGCCGGCGGCGCGACGGGCGGCGCCCCGGCCTCGGCGGCCGGCGCCGGCGAGAAGCTCATCACGGACTCGGCGCTCGACGGCGGATCCATCCAGCCTGGGGGCGAGTCCGGGCTGAACTCCGACATCGGTTGCTCGAGCTGGAGGTCGGTGCCCGACCCGCCCTTTCCCTCACTTCCGCCCTCACTTCCGCCTCCGAACTGCATGGGCGAATCGAAGGACATCGCCGACTGCCCGGCCGCGGGCGAGTCCTCGAGCTGCAGCCCCGACCCGAGGTCGCCGTAGTCGAAGGCTCCCCCGCCATCGCCCGGCGTCGGCGAGCTCGGCGCCGGGGTGGGCGTTGGGGCGGGCGGGGCGAGATCGAGCGATAGATCGAGCGCTGGGGCCACCGGCTCTGCCTGCCTCGGAGGAGGTGGCTCGGGCGAAGGATCGGCGAGGGTGAGGCCCAAGTCGGTCGCCGTCGGTGCGGCCGGTGGGGGCGGCTCGGCCTTCTTCTTGGGCTTCGGCTTGGCGGCCTTCGCGGTCGGCGCAGGCGCGGGACGCGGGGGCGGCGGCGCCACGGGTGGAGGCGCCATGAACCCGTCGGCTCCCGCGTCGCGCGAGAGCGTGTGGAAGATTTCGTGCGTGCTCGCGGGCGCCCAATGGTCAGCCTGGGCATCGTAGAGCTGAGTGTCCGGTCCGATCGCGCCCAGCTCGATGCGGAGCGCCAGCGCGTCCACGCTGGGTATCGGCACTTCGTTGCCGTGCGAGTCGATGTAGGCGAAGCGCATTCCGGAAAGTCTAAGGAGATCGCTCCCGGGCGGCGAGAGCTTTCTCAGGCGCTTCATCCTTGTGGCCGCCTGTGGCGCGGGAGCACTTTGCAGAACGAGCCGTTCGGTCGCCGCCAGCCAGGATCGCCGATGCCGTCCCCCGGTCCCACCGTCCAACGCGTGCTCGTGACGTTGCTCGCCGCCGTGGCCGTGGTTGCGCAGGTGGGCTACCTCGACGCCCTGTCCTGGCACGCGCTGGGGTTGGCCCCTCCCATCGGATCGATGGGTGCGCGCCTGAACGGGTCGCTCGTGGCAGTGATGATGGGCCACGCGCTGGTCTCGGTCGCGTCGGCCGTGCTTGCGGTCGTGCTCGTCCTCCACGAGGGGCCCGCTCAGAAGCCCGCGCGAGGGCTCGGCATGGCGCTGGGGGCGTGGAGCTATCTCACCGCCTACTCGGGCGTGACGCTCCTCCTCCGGCCGGCGTCCCCCATGCTGCGATCGGCCTTCGATGGCCACTTCCTCGCCGTGGAGATGGTGGGCCTGGTCGGCTTGGTGAGCTTCACGGCCATCTTCCCGAAGCCGCTCGTCGAGACGTCTCTCACCCCTCCGGACACGCTTCCCCCGAGCCTGAAGCCCCTGCACGCCGCGAGCGTGTGGATGCTGGCTCCGTGGGCACCTTGGCTGGTCGGCGGTGTCGTGCTCGTCTCGCTATGGTCGCTCACGGCGAGCCGCGGCGCGTCGCTCGGCGACGCGGGCCTCAGCCCGCTCATGGACATCGTGCGGTTCGCGGCTGCCGGGCTCGTCGTGATCAACCTGAGGCGATCGTGGCGCAGAGCGACCCGCGAGCAAGCTGCGCGCATGAGCTGGCTGCTCGTCGCGCTCGCGTTCCTCACCGGCGTGCTGCTCGTTCTGATCGGTGGCAACGTCCTGCTGGCAGTGACCGACTGGCCCGAGCCGGACATCGCCTGGCGTCCTCTCCTCATCGACGTAGGCCTGATCGGATTCTTGATCTCCCTCACGATGAGCATCATGTACGCCGGACACCTCGACGCCGCGCTCACCGCGAGTAGGATCGGCGCCATCGCCACGGTCGGCACCCTCGGGCTCTTCCTGGCGGCCGCGCTCGAGGCACTCTTCACCGAAGCCCTGCAGGGACTGTCGCTTCGGACGGGCGTCGGTACGCTTCTCGCCTTCGTGCTCGTCGTGGCCATGCACCGCGGCATGCTGCGCTCCGTCGAGAAGGTCCTCGTGCAGATGCCGGGGTTCGAGCGCGCCTGACCCTTCGCCGGCTCTCGGTGTCTGAGGACGCCGAACCGCGGCGGTCACGATCGGCGCTCTTCGGTCGTTAGCCTGTCACGACCCCCGGACGGTGCCCAGGGTGCTCCCGGACATCTTAGGGTACGACGAGGGTACGACGGCAGGCCGAGAAACCCCCCGGAGCCTCGTGGACTTCGACGCGACCTTCGATCAGCACTACGCCCCCCTGGTCCGCTATTGCCAGCGACTCACCGGGGATGCGGACGTCGCGGACGACATCGCCCAGGAGAGCATGGTGCGCCTCTTCGACCACCAGGTCTCTGGCCCGGACTTCGGTATTCGCGCGTGGCTCTTCAAGACCGCCACGCACCTGGTCCGCGACCGGTACCGCGTGGGACAGAACCGGATTCGACTCCTGTCCTTGCATCCGGTGCGACCGTCCGAGCCCGAGTCACCGGAGTCCAGCCTGGAGCGTCAGGAGCTGAGACAGCGCGCTCGCGAAGCCCTGGACGGGCTCGCCCCGAGGGACCGGGAGATCCTGTTGATGCGCTACTCCGGGTTCAGCTACAAGGAGATCGCGGCCGCCATCGACGTGGAGGCGACGTCAGTGGGCACGCTCCTCGCCCGCGCGGAGCGCCGTTTCGCCGCCGCCGTCTCACCGGCCCTGGAAGCCTCATGACCCATGAACGAAGACGGGAAGACGCAGATCGTGAAGATGAAGATATGGAGGACCGCACGATGATCTCGCACTTGGACGACGCGCGTGTCGTCATGCTCCGCGATACGCTCCACGACGAAAATCCCCTCGACTCTCGGGACGTTTCGCACCTGCGAGCCTGCGCAGCGTGCGCGGCCGAGCTCGAAGACGCTCGCGTGCGCGGGTCGGTGATCTCCGATGCGCTCGCCGCGCTCGACTCGACCGTGGATGTCGCCTCGGCCAAGGCCGCGGTGCGCGCGCGGCTCGACGACCGGCGCCCGCGCGCGGCCAGCCGCGTCCGCGACCTGAGACGCTCGATCCCGATCGGACGTGCCGCGGCTATCCTGCTGGTAACGGCAGGCGCGGTCGCGGCCCTTCCCTGGTCGCCGATCTCGCCCTGGCGGGCCACTCCTCCTACGGCACCGACCTCCCTCCCGACGACGACCTCGCAGTCCGCGGCGCCGGAGGGAGCGGCCTCGGCGGCGAGCGTGACCGTGGACGTCACCGATCGGATCGAATTCGTGGTGAGAAGCGTGCCGGCCGGGTCCGCACTCGAGGTCGTGTGGCGAGACGACACGGCCGCGAGCGTCGCCGCGCCGGAGGGTTCGAGCTTCGCGCTGGGCGCCGGACGCGTCGAGGTCGACGCGAGCGCCGGGGCCATCCGCATCGAAGCCCCGCGCGGGGCTGACCTGGCCGTAACCGTGAACGGGCGTACGTTTCTCGAGCGGTCGGCGGCGGGCCTGACGGTCGCCGAGCCGGCCGTCGAGGTCACGGACGAGGGGGTGCGATTCCTCGTGCGCGAGCCCTGATCCTTCACGAGCTGATCTCACGATGATGCGCGCTCCGCTCACCTGGCTGCTCTGCCTGCTCGGAGCCGGAGCCATCGGAGCCGGGGCGGCCGGCGCGCAGACCACGTCGGCGAGCGACGGAACGACCGCCGTGCTCACGGGCACGGTCCGAGGCCGTCTGGACCGCGAGGTCAGGCCTGTGCCGTTCGCTCGCGTCGACCTCGCGGTCGCCGGTGGGCGTCTGGCTGCCGTCGCCGACGCATCCGGCAAGTACGTGATCGAGGTGCCCGCGGGTGACGCGGAGCTGTCGGTCGAGCATCTGGGCTACGAGCGCTTCTCGATCCGCGTGACCGTTCCCTCGGGCAGCTCCGTCACCGTCGACCTCGAGCTCACTGCCGTCCCGGTGCCCCTGCCCGGCGTGGACATCCTCGGCGGACCACCGTTCGCGCGGGACGATCCGCCCGATCCAGGAACCGGCGGCCGAGCGCTCACGGAGGTCGATCTGCAGGCCCTCGAGGTCGGCCCGGGCGTCGGCCAGCCCGGTCTCGCCGACGTCGTGTCGGCGCTGCCGGGCAACGATCCCGACGATGCCACGGACGTGCTCTTCATGCGCGGGAGCACCGCGGATCTGAAGCTCGTTCTCCTCGACGGCGTGCCCGTCTACACGCCGTTCCATGTCGCCGGGCTGATGAAGAGCTTCGAGCAGAACGTGCTCGGGGCCGCCGAGCTCCACGTCGGCGCGGCACCCGCGCGCTTCGACGGCGGTCTCACGCACATCCTCGACCTGCGCACGCGCCCGGCCCGCTCCGATCGGCTGCACGTGTCCGGCGCCCTCGACATGCTTTCCGCCTCGGCGGCCGTCGAGACGCCGCTCGGCGACGCCGCCGGCGTGATCGTCTCCGGCCGCAGCCTACACGGACTCGGAGCCGAGGCGCTCGGAGGCGCTCCGCCCTACGGCTACCGCGACCTGCTGCTCTCGGCGTCCGCGCGGCCCGCGGCCAACCACCAGCTGCGCAGCACGGCGTTCTTCAACGAGGAGTCGGTGCTGCTCGACGAGAGCCACGGTCTCGGCGACGCACGGTGGGCGAACCTCGTCAGCTCCCTCGGCTATCGCACCACCCGAGGTGGAACGACCTTCGACGTGACCGGCGGCGTCAGTGGATATCGAGCGGACCTACCCCTGCAGCCGAGCCCGCGGCCGGGACAGCCGCCCGGTGCGCTGCTCGCGTCCGCGCGGACCGATCGCGCTCGCGTCGTGGGCGAGGTTCAATGGGGGAAGGCCGGCTCGCCCAACCGGGCCGGCCTCTCCTTCGAGAGCATCGCGGAACGGTACACCGCGCAGCCCATCGCCGGGGGGCTCGGCGCATCCAGCTCGGGCTCCGTCCGCACCTTGGGCGCATTCCTGGACGTCACGCGTCCGGTCGCACGTGGCGTCAGCCTGCGGATGGGCCTCCGCGCCGATCGCTTCGGCGGCACCGACGTGCGCCTTGCACCCCGCGGGATGCTCGCCTGGGAGCTCGCGCCCGAGGCTCTCGTGACCCTCGCGCTCGGCAGGTACCACCAGCCCACGCGCGGCGCGGAAGCGCACGTAGATCTGGCGCTGGCCGAGCTCGCGGACCAGCTGGGCGTGCCCCCGTCGGACCGTCTGCCGGTCGCCACCGCCGACCACGTCGTGCTCGGTCTGCGCCAGCGGTTCACGGAGTCGGTGCGGCTCGACATCCAGGGATTCTGGAAGGGCTATCACGGCCTGCCGTCGGCGAGCCGAGAGTCCGTGCGCAGCTCCGGGGTGGACGTGCGCGTCGTCACCGCGGGGGACGGACGCGCGGCCTGGCTCGGATACGGGCTCTCGTGGTTCTGGTCCTCGGTGGACCTCTCTGGCACGGCGTCCGAGTTCGTCGGACGTCACCTCCTATCCGCGGGCGCCTCCGGCCGGCTGCTCGGACCGCTGGAGGCGGAAGCCCGCCTCGCGTACGGCGCCGGGCTCCCTTACACCAGCATCCCGTTCGGCACACAGACGGACGGCGTGTTCTCCAGCACGATCAATCAGATCGCGCGGGCGAGCGCGCCGACCACGATGGAGGCGCCGGCCGATCCTCTGGTCGAAGGGCTCGATGAGACCTTCCTGCGCCTCGACCTGGAGATCCACGCGGTGTTCGAGCCGCAGTGGGTGGGGCGCACCTGGAGAGTGCGACCGTACCTGCGCATCCTGAACGCGCTCGACCGGAGGGACGCGCTCTTCTACACCTACCAGCCGTGGCGTGACGAGGCGGTGACCCCAATCGCCGAGAGGCCCGCGCTTCCCCTCCTCGGCGTGGCGTTCTCGTTCTAGTGACGACCGCGTTCACGGGCCTGCAGAAGATCGGCCAGATCTACATTCGGGCCGTCGATCTCCAGCGAGCCACGGCGTTCTACCGCGACGTTCTCTCCGTGCCGTTCCTGTTCGACGTGCCCCGCATGGCGTTCTTCGATCTGGCCGGCGTGCGCCTCATGCTCGGCGAGCCCGAGGGGGAGGCGTTCGACCATCCCGGCTCGATCCTCTACTTCGACGTGCCCGACCTGCACGCCGCCCACGAAGAGCTCGTGCGCCGCGGCGTTCCGTTCGATTCCTCGCCGCACCTCATCGCCGACCTCGGGGAGCGCGAGCTCTGGATGGCGTTCTTCAAGGACTCGGAAGGCAATCAGCTCGCGCTGATGTCGGAGATCGCGAAGTCTTAGGGCGCCATGCCGGTAGCTGGGCCTACAGCAGAGCGAGCTGCTGGGCCGATCCCGGCACGCGGAACGCGGCGATCGAGAGCCCTCGTTTCTCGCTCTCCCGGTTGAGTCCCGCCTTCTGGCTGGTGATGCGGAAAACCTGCGCGATCTGCTCGGCATAGGCGCCTGCGCCACGGCCTCTGTGGCCCCAGGTGGAGTCGTATAGCTTTCCGCCGTGTAGATCGCGCAGCCGGTTGAGCACCTTCTCCTTTCGGTCGGGAAAGTGCTGGTCGAGCCAGGTCTCGAAGATCGGCGCCACAGCATGGGGCAGACGCACGAGGACGAAGTTGGCAAACTTCGCGCCCGCGGCCGCCGCGGCCTCGAGGATCGCCGGCATCTCGTCGTCGGTGAGCCCCGGAATCACAGGCGCGACGTTCACGCCGACTGGGACCCCCGCCTCCGAGAGTGTGCGGATCGCGTCGAGACGGCGCTGCGGGATCGACGTGCGTGGCTCCATGATCCTCTGGAGCTCGTTCCGCAGGGTGGTGATCGAGAGGATGCACGAAACCGCGTCGTGTCGCGCGAGCTCGACCAGCAGATCGACATCGCGCGTGATGAGGTGGTTCTTCGTGATGACGGCGACCGGATTACGGAACTCCGCGAGTACCTCGAGCACCCCGCGCGTGAGCTTCATGCGGCGCTCGAGGGGCTGATAGGGGTCGGTCGCTCCCGACATCATGAGCGTCTGCGGCTTCCACTTCGGGTGCGAGAGACGCTTCCGCAGGAGCGCGGGCGCGTTCTCCTTCACGACGATCTTGGTCTCGAAGTCGAGCCCCGCGCTGAAGCCGAGATACTCGTGATAGGGACGCGCGAAGCAATAAATGCAGGCGTGCGAACAACCGCGGTACACGTTGATCCCTTGCTCGAACGACAGGTCCGGGCTGTCGTTCTGCGAGAGGATCTCCCTCGTGGTGTCACGAAGGATCTGCGTCTGTGGACGAGCCGGCTGGGGGTCGTCGGGGTCGACCCAATCGTCCGGCTCGAGATGGATCGTCTCGAACCGGTTGGGAGGATTCCACGAGGCACCATGGCCCCGGATCGGCAGGGGGACACGCATCGGCGAGCTTTCGGTTTATGTTCGGTAACATACCACAAGGCCCGAACACGGCCAAGCTCTACCTCAGATCGCGGCCAGCTCCTTGTCCTGGAGCGCGACCGGGCTGCGCGAGAACGTCCACAGGAAGTTCGTGAAGCCCTCGTCGTAGTCCGAGATCCCGTTCTGACCGGTGAGCTTCAGCCGCTCCTCGTAGATGCGCTTCATGACGGAGCCGACGGCGCCCTCGTAGGCGCCGACCTCGGGCTTCAGCGCACGCATCTCCTTCGCGAGCTCCTCACGTAGACAGAGACCGTCCACGAGGGCGTAATAGCCCTCGTGACTCGGGGGCGCGAGCACCTTGAGGTGCCGATGGAGCCGCTCGGCGAGCGCGGACTGGACCATGATCGGCTCGCCCGAAGTGACGAGCGCGAAGTACGACAGAGCCTGCGCGTGCAGCTCCTTCCAGTAGCCGACTCGGTGCACGAACTCGTGGCAGAGGATGTGCGGATGCAGCACGCCCGAGTGACGGAAGATCGCCACGTCGCCGGAGATGATGTCGCAGACGCCCATGGCGAACGGGAAGATCACGCGCGCGATCGTGAAGTCTCGCACCTCGGAGCTCGTGTACACGCGCTGACCGGTGATGTCTGCCATGTAGTCGGTGAGACGCGCGTTCACCGCACGCGCGATCGTCTTCTCATCGACGCGCTCGTCGGTGTAGCCGTCGTTCAGCCGCTCGGCGAGTCGACGGATCTCGACGCGGCGCTCCTCCGCCGGCATCGGCTCGAGCGTCTTGATGTCGGCGCCGAACTCCCGCTGGAAGTCGATCCACCGCATGTCGCGACGGCGCGACCAATCCTTGATCGCGCTGCCCGCGTAGAGCCCGAGCGCCGCGGCACTGAGCACGCGACCGGGGAGTGTCCCACCGAGCAGCAGCCGCGAGGCCAGGGGAGCCGTCGCGATCACGTCCATCAGCGAGAACGGCGCGTAGGTGGCGTCGTTCGGAATGCGGATCTCGTCCATGAGACACTATACGAGATCGCGCGGGGTGCAGGTTCCACCCTCCCGGTGAAGCCCTACTGCCCGAGCTCGGATCTGACGCGGAGCGCCTCGTCCAGAACCGCCTGCTCCAGCGCGTTGTGCGGCTGGATGTCGAGCACGTGAGACACCTCTTCGGCCGCGAGCTCCGGCCGGCCGGTGTCGCGGTAGAGCAACGCGAGCTGGAGGTGGTGATCGGCCACGTGAGGAGCGTGCTCCTCCGCGTACACGAGGTTCGCCTCGGCCGTTTCCCACGTCGCCCGGGAGAGCTCGTCGCCGCCCATGAGGTTGGTCGCCAGCCAGCGGGTGATGCGGCCCATCCGGCGTATCCCCGCATGCAGTCGGCCGAGCATGTGCCGAGCCCCCGCGTGATCGGGCTCACGCTCCAGGATCACGTCGAGCTCGTCCGACAGGGAGGCCGCGGCCTGCACCTTGGTCTTTCCTCCCTCCACGTTCGCGCGCAGTCCCAGCACCACCGCGAGCGCGTAACGCCTGTTCGTCTGGTCGTCCGCGGCGACCGCCTCGCGCGCGTGCCTCTCGGCCTCGCGCAGGAGTTCCTTCCGGAGATCACCGTCCTCGGTGTCGGCCGCCCGTTCCACGAGCGTCACGATCGTATCCGGCACCGCTTCGGTCGCCCATTCCGGGCGCTTCTGCTCCACCCCGCCGAGGGCGAGCACCGCTGCAGCCAGCATTGTCGTCGTGATCGTCATGGGATCTCCTCAGCCCAGAGCGGAAGCAAGACACGCGCCGAGGCGGACCGCGGCATCGCCGAGCCGGAGGCCGCGGCTCGACAGCGGCGTCGCGCGCCGCGCGGTGGGCGAGTCGGGCGCCTTGGCGCATGCGACGAATGCGTCGAGCATGTCGCGGTCGCGCGTCATGACGACGAGGAGTCCGCTCCGTCGTCGGAGGCATACGCCGGCCGCGTCGCGGCCGCGTCCCGGTTACGTCCTCAGCTACGTACCTGGCCGTCCCCGAACACGACGAACTTGCGTGTGGTCAGCTCGCGCGCGCCCATGGGCCCGAACGCGTGCAGCTTGGACGTGGAGATGCCGATCTCGGCTCCGAGCCCGAGCTCGCCCCCGTCCGCGAAGCGCGTGCTGGCGTTGACCAGAACCGTGGAGGACTGGACGGCGCTCACGAAGCGCTCCGCGTTGACCCGGTCCTCGGTCACGATCGCGTCGGTGTGCGACGAGCCGTATTTGGCGATGTGGTCGAGCGCGGCCTCGAGATCGTCCACGATCCGTACGGCCAGCGTGAGGTCCAGATATTCCGCGTACCAGTCGTCTTCGGTTGCCGGCTTCACGTCGAGATCGCCGAGCAGGTCGACCGTTTCCGCATCGCCTCTCAGCTCCACGCCAGCGTCGACGAGCGCATGCGCTACGCCGGGAAGCACGCGCGGAGCGGCGGAACGATGCACGAGCAGCGTCTCGAGCGCGTTGCACACACCCGGTCGCTGGACCTTGGCGTTGACGACGATGTCCTTCGCGCGCTCGACCGGGGCACTCTCGTCGACGAAGACGTGGCAGACGCCTTTGTAGTGCTGCAGCACCGGGATCCGGCTCTTGGCGGTGACGGCGCGGATGAGACTCTCGCCGCCGCGCGGAATGACGAGGTCGATCCACTTGTCCTGCTGGAGCAGGACGTCGATGGCGGCGCGCTCGGTGGTCGGCACGAGCTGGACGGCATCGACCGGCACGTCGCTCTTCGCCAGACCCTCGCGCAGCGCGTCGGCGATGGCGCGGTTGGAGTGGAGCGCTTCCGATCCACCCCGCAGAATCACCGCGTTACCGGCTTTGATGCAGAGCGCGGCGGCGTCGGACGTGACGTTGGGCCTGCTCTCGTAGATCATCGCGACGACGCCGAGCGGGATGCGCATGCGACCAACGCGAAGGCCGTTGGGCCGCACCGACTCGTCCTCGATGCCTCCGAGGGGATCTTCCTGGGCGGCGACCTCCCGCACGGCCTCGGCGAGCTTCGTCACCCCGGTATCACTCAGTCGGAGGCGGTCGAGCATGGCCCCACTGATGCCGTTGCGCTCCGCAGCCGAGAGGTCGAGCGCGTTAGCCGCGAGGATTTCGGCGCGACGCGCCTCGATGGCGTCGGCCATCGCGTCGAGGGCGCTCCGGCGGGCGTCGGCGTCGAGGCGGGCGGAAGCCAGAGCGGCCGCCCGCGCACGCCGAGCCATCGATTCGATCAGGGATTCGATCGTTGTTTCGATCGTGGTGCCGACGTCCTTCTTTGCCGCGACCGTCACCCTGCCTCCTTCGCCTCCTCGTCGCCGATCAGGACCATCCGGTCCGGCCGCATCACTACGTGGCCCAGACCTTCACCGAGCGCCTCGCGCACCTCGAGCGTGTGGAGACCGCGAATGCGCTCGACGTCACGGTCGTCGAAGCGGACGATGCCACGGGCGTGCTCGCGCCCGTCCTGATCGATCACCGACACGACGTCGCCCCGGCGGAAACGGCCCTCGACCCGGACGACACCTCGCGGCAGGAGGCTCGCCTTGCGCTTGATGGCCTTCACCGCGCCATCGTCCACGACCAGCGCGCCGGTGAGACCCCGCTGCGCAGCCATCCACTGCTCCACCGCGTCCAGGGGTCGCTTTCGCGCCGTGATGAGCGTGCCGGCCGGATGTCCGCGAACGATCGAGGCGAGAACCTCTTCGTCGGTTCCCGACGCAATGACCGTCGGGATGCCGAAGTGACCCGCTCGCTCGGCCGCCTCCAGCTTCGTGATCATGCCGCCCGTGGACACGCCCGCCTTCTTGGCGAAGCAGTAGCGGCGGAGCTCCTCGGCGCTCTCGGCTTCCTTGATCAGCTTGGCGTTCGGGTCGCGGCCGGGATCGCCCGTGAGCACGCCCGGCACGTCGGTCAGCAGCGCGAGCAGATCCGCGTCGATGAGAGCGGCCGTCATCGCGGCGAGGTTGTCGTTGTCGCCGACGACGATCTCGTCCACGCTCACCGTGTCGTTCTCGTTCACGATCGGGATGATGCCCGCCTCGAGCAGCGCGCCCAGTGCCTGGCTGGCAGCGACGTAACGGCGACGGTCCGTGAGGCAGTCGTTGGTGAGCAGCACCTGCGCGACCACCAGGCCGACCTCCTCGAAGGCCGCGCCCCACATGCTCATGAGGCGACCCTGGCCGACGGCAGCCGCCGCTTGTCGGTCGCGTATGCGCTTCGGGGGCGTCGCGTGCCCGAGCGTGCGGAAGCCGGCGGCGATCGCCCCACTCGACACGATCACCACCTCGGTGCGCGGCTCGGCGGCGACGGCGCGCGCGACCGACCGCATCCGCTCGGGATCGAGGGTGGTGGTGTTTCCGGTCAGGAGCCGGCTGCCGAACTTGAGGACCACGCGCCGCTGCGAGAGCCCGCGCGTTTTCGGATCCTTCAGCTCGATCGGCCGCGTCGAGGAATTATGCATGCTCGTTGCATAAAGCATCATGATTGTAGGCCCGGCCCACAAGGGCCGTTCCTTTCCTGCGCGAGTCACCCGAGCCCGCATTTTGCACGGA
>Ga0105107_10000347_pt1 | contig 28458 bp, 20 predicted proteins | sample PPLLaktember2015_6_FD_79335 | JGI IMG/M metagenome (GOLD analysis project Ga0105107, IMG submission 79335) | Freshwater sediment microbial communities from Prairie Pothole Lake near Jamestown, North Dakota, USA - PPLs Lake P8 Core (1) Depth... | ecosystem: Environmental > Aquatic > Freshwater >... | reverse complement strand
GCCTCACACCTCGTGCCTACCTCCTGTTGCCTCTCATTCCACCCCCATCATTCTTATCAGCAACAGGCTCAGATCCGGCACGTAGGTGATGATCAACAGGGCGACGACCAGGATTGCTATGAAGGGGATGATGGACCGGACCACCGTGAACACCGGCTTGCCGAATCTCAGACTTGAAATGAACAGGTTGAGTCCGACCGGAGGGGTCAGGTAGCCGATCTCCAGGTTCGTCAGGAAAATGATACCGAGGTGGACGGGATGGATGCCGTATGCAGCAGCGATGGGGATAATCAGCGGCACCACGACAATGATGGCGGAGAAGATGTCCATCATCATACCCACAACAATCAGGAAAAGGTTCAGGACCACCAGAAAGGCAGCGGGACTGCTGATAATCGTCTTGGTGAGTTCAAACAGCCGCATCGGCACTTCATCATCGACGAGAAAGTTCGTCAACCCCATCGCAGTTCCGATGATCATGAGAATCGCGCCCACCAGCAGCATGCTCTCGCGCATGACCCGCGGTACGTCGCTGAAGAGTTTGATGTCGCGATAGACAAACACCTCCACGACGAGCACGTAGAACGCCGTGATTGCCGCCGCCTCGGTGGCCGTAAAGAGCCCCGTGTAGATCCCGCCGATGATTAACACCGGCAGCGGCAGTTCCCATATGGCATTGCGCGAGGCCGAAAGTGCCGCCTTTACTGAGAACTCTGTGCGCGGCACCTGCATCCGCACGCCGTGCCGGATACTGTACAACGCGAGCGTAATCAACAGCAGGAATCCCGGGAGTAGTCCGGCGATGAACAGCTGATCCACGCTGACCTTTCCGATTACGGCATACAGGATCAGCGGGAGGCTGGGCGGAAAGAGCAGTCCCAAGCTTCCTGAGGTCGTTACCAGGCCCAGGGAGAATCGCTCTCCATAGCGCTCAGAGAGCAGGATCGGATAGAGCAGCCCGCCCAGGGCAACAATGGTGACGCCGGAAGCGCCGGTGAACGCCGTGAATAACGCACAGGTCGCCAGCGCCACAATCCCAAATCCTCCCGGGATCCACCCGAAAAATGCGCGTGCGAGGTTCACAATCCTGGTCGGGGCATTGCTCTCCGCCAGCATGTATCCGGCGAATGTAAAGAGTGGAATTGCCACAAGCGTAGGGTTGCTGCTGATGCGGTAAAGTTCGACGATCACCGCGGAGGTATCGATGCCTGCGCCCGCAAAACTCATCATGGCAATTGCGCCGATGATGGCGAACAACGGTGCGCCGAGCAATGCAACGACAACAAGGCCTATCCCGATAAGGAGCGTCTCCATGTTCTATTTCGCTCCTTCCGGTTGCGGATGCACGATCCCGGCACCGTGTTCAATCACCTTGACGCCAAAATGGAGCGCAAGCAATGCATACCCGACCGGAATGATAACCATCCCGACATATCCGGGCAGGCCGAAGAGGAATTCCCCGCCGCTTTCCGCCTCGGCGGTTACAAACGTGAGAGCTGCCTGTGCAAGGTAGTAACAGACAATGCACCCGAAGAGATTGGTCACCGCTCCGGCAACGTGCTTCCATCGTTGCGGAAGGTATTTCGTGAGTGCGTCTATACTGATGTGCCGTCCTTCAAACGCGGCGATTGCCCCCCCGAAAAATCCCGCCCAGAGCAGGAGGTGGCGGACGAGCGTGTCCGCCCAGATCAACCCGGTGTTAAAAAAATTCCGGAGAACAACCTGCAGGAACGCGAGAACAACCATGCTGCCGAGGAACACGACGAGGACGACGGTCTCCGACCGCGCCAGCAGACGGTCACACGCCTTGAGGAACTTCACTTCTTGTCGCCCTTGTGCGTTGCGCGGAAATCTTCCACCGCCTTCTCGGCGCGATTCACAAATTCCTGGTCAAACAGTTTGCCCACGAGCGATTGACGCGCCTTTTTTCCTGTAGCGTAAAATCCTTCCAGAACTTTGGGGTCGGTGATGTCGATGACCTGCACACCGTTGCGCTTCATCGTCTGGATGGCCGCGGCATTCTCCTCGCGGCTTTTCTTGGTGAGGAGACTCATGTACTTCTTGCCGTTCCGGAGGAGTATCTCCTGAAGGTCGGCGGGTAGTGTGTCGAATTTCTTCTTGGAGACAACAACCGCGCCCGACGCATCCGCAAGCGGTACGTTCATCATGTATTTTACGCGGGTGTTCCACTGAAGGGCAACGGCGGCGAGCGGAGACGTGTATGCGCCGTTGATGAGACCGGTCTGCAGTGATGTGAACACATCCGTCACCGACAGCGGGATCGATGAGATGCCCAGTGCCTTGAACGCCGCATCGGCAATCGCGTCCCCTTCCCATGACCACATCTTCACGCCATGCATATCCTTCGCGTCGCGCACCGGGGTATTGGTCAGCACATACACGAACCCGACCTCCGCCCAGCCCAGCAAGACGAAGTCATTCTTCCTGAATTCCTGGTCCAGTTCCTGCCCGAACTGCTGCGTGAAGTGATCCACTTCCGCATAGTTCCTGAACAGGAAAGGTGCATCCAGAATCCGCAGTTTGGTTGAGATTTCGCCTACGCCTACGCCGGTGATGCCGGCGCTGTGCAGCTGGCCGAGGCGGATCTTCCGCATCACGTCCTTGTCCTCACCCTGCACACCGCCTGCGTAGATCTTGAAACCGAGCCGCCCCCCGCTTTCCTTGCGGATGGCGGCGTCATACTCCCTCATGATGTTCATCCAGGTCGATCCGTCGGTGGCAATCGAGGCAAACTTGATGATATGCTGCTGTGCATGTGCGGGGCGTTCCACCGGGCCTGCGACAACACACAGTGCAAGGATGAGGGTACTCCAGATGAATGCCTTCACGGGCTGTTCCTTTCGCTCAAAACACATCAGACTGGTGGGAGAGCAGGCGCCGGGCCTTCTGTTTGGCAATGGCGTTGGCAAGGCGGAATTCGGGGAGAATATCCAGGGATGCGCTCTCGACTTTCGCAAGAAGTTCATTGAAAAGCTGCTGGTCCTGTGTTTGGACCGCGTACGAACGGGCATAGTAGACATACGTCATGAGGAATTTCCCGCCGTTCAGGCGCAGGGCGGTTTCAAAGTGCGCTTTTGCACGCTCAGGATTTCCGCCGAGCATCCTGGGGCGGCTGCCGAAGAGGGTGCCCAGAAAAACATGGGCACCGCCAAAATAGTAGGTCGAGTCATGTCGCGCGACAAACTCCATCAGCGCCTCGGTACGCGGCAGATCGCCGATGGCATCCATGTTGTCCAGACTCAAATAAATGTAGCTTCCCCATCCGAAGGCAGTCCAGAACGCCGCAGGCACAAGGTCCTTTTCCCGCGTCGCCAGAGCAGCTCTGAGATCATCGATTGTGCCGTCAAGGGCGCGGGCCACGCCGGCATCCTGCCGGAGCATCCGGAGACCGAAATCACGGCCGCGCTTGTAGAAATCACGCGCGCGGTCCTGAAGGCTGTCTTCCAGATAGCCAAGCGCATAGCTGCTGTACCCCTGGCTGATCAGCATCAGAAGACGTTCGTTCTCCGGATCGTTCTTCAGCATCACTTCCAGCAGTTTGATGTTACCGGGCAGAGCCTCTTCCGCGAAACTCAGATCGCCCTCTTCGGTGATTGCGGAGAACCCGTCGCTCGCAATATTGCCGACGGTGGTCACCGCGATGGTCTGCACACAACCGGTGAAGGCAATCACCGGAAGGATAAGGGCTAGAGTGAAGCGCATGGCGTTGGATTTCCCTTGCATATTTGTAAAATATAGAGAAATGTGAATCGGATTGCAAGGAAGGTAAGCGCAACTATAGTTATTATAAGAATTTGTCTTTACATTGCGTCATGCGCATACTTGTGGTCGAAGACGAAAAGAAGGTTGCCCGTTTCATCCAGCAGGGGCTGGACGAAGAGCACTACGCCGTTGATGTCTCCCACGACGGGGCGGAAGGCCTCACGATGGCCGAAACGGGTAGTTATGACGTCATCATCCTTGATGTCATGCTTCCCGGTAGAGACGGATTCGAGTTCACGCGCGAACTGCGCGCAGAGCATGTCACGACACCTATTCTGATGCTCACCGCGAAGACCACAACCGAAGACAAGGTAGTGGGACTGGACAGCGGTGCCGATGACTATCTGACGAAGCCGTTTGCCTTCGCCGAGCTGCTGGCCCGCGTACGCTCCCTGCTGCGCCGCGGCGCGCACGAGAAGACCACGCAGCTCACCGCAGCGGATCTGGAATTGGACACAGTGACCCACCGCGCACGACGCGCGGGAAGGCCCATCGAACTTACCGCCAAAGAGTATGCCCTGCTGGAGTTCCTGATCCGCAACAAAGACCGCGTCCTCAGCCGTACGATCATCGCCGAACACATCTGGGATTATCACTTCGACACGGGCACGAACCTTATCGATGTGTACATCAATCACCTGCGCAACAAGGTGGATACGGGGTTTGAGCTCAAACTCATCCACACGGTGCGCGGTGTCGGGTATGTGCTGAAGGAGGGATAGGCCATGTTCCTCCGGCTGCGCTCCGTACGCACCCGCCTGACGCTCTGGTACACCCTCGTGCTCCTCTCCACGCTGCTGCTCTTCGGAGTGCTCTCCTATTACTTCACCGGCAGAACCCTGTCGCAGAACCTCGACCGTTCTCTGACGGCCGAAGCCCGGTGGATGCGGGATTTCATCGAGCCGCAGGCCAGCAAAGTAAAGCCGGGCCGCAATGCCGGCGATGCCATCGGCACGACAAAGCTTCCCCCGCGCTTCATCGGACCTCTCCCGCCGGAAGACGACCTGGCAACCCAGGAAGCCGATGAAATCTGGAGCCAGATCTTCCGGCATAGCCTTCAAAGCCCCAAAAAGACGCTCATCCAATTCCTCGACCGTCGCGGCTCCATCATCTACCGTTCTCCCAGTCTCGGCCCCGACAGCCTCGTAGTGCCCGATACCATCCAGTACAACGCCATCACACTCACCACCTCCGAACTGGGCGACCAGCTCATCCGCATTGCCGCAACGCGCGACCGGAACTTCACGTACATCATCGGTTATCCCTTGTCCGACCTCCGGGACCTGCTGGACAACCTGTACGTCATTTATCTCGTGCTCATACCGATCACCCTGGTCCTCTCCGTCGTGGGGGGGCTTGCGCTGGCCAAGAAGTCACTCCAGCCGGTGGATGAGATCACACGCCAGGCACGGCGTATCACCGCAGAGAATCTTGATCAGGTTATCGCCGTGCCCAATGTGGACGATGAAATCGGTCGTTTGGGAGCTACGATTAACGACATGATCCGCCGGTTGCACGAATCCTTTGCCCGGATAAAGCAGTTCACCGCTGATGCGTCGCATGAGCTCCGCACACCGCTCACCGTGGTGCGGGGAGAAATTGAACTCGCCCTTCGCATAAAGAAATCGCCGGAAGAATACCGCCGCGTGCTGGAGAGTACGCTGGAGGAGAACCTCCGCCTGACGTCGATTATCGACAACCTCTTGACGCTCGAAAAAGCGGATCAGGGAACCATGAAGGCGGAGCTGACAGAAGTGGAGCTCCACAAACTCGTGGATGAGCTGTATGAAGACGGGACCATTCTCGCGGCGAGCAAGAATATTACAATGGACCTCCGGTCGAACACGCCGGTGACGATCGTAGGCGACAGAGGGCGATTGCGCCAGCTGTTCCTCAACCTGGTTGACAACGCCGTCAAATATACTCCTCCGGGCGGTTGCGTGACGCTGGCATTGGAACGGCGGGAGAATGTGGCGGTGTTCGAAGTCAGTGATACAGGGATCGGGATACCGCCGGCGGAGCAGGAAAAGATCTTTGACCGCTTCTACAGAGTTGACAAAGCCCGGTCACGGGAGCTGGGAGGAACCGGCTTAGGATTATCAATCGCACGTTGGATTGTGCAACTGCACCGCGGGACCATCGCCGTCACGAGCGAGCCGCAACAGGGGTCGAAGTTCACGGTGAGCCTGCCTGTGGATTGAAAGACTGATTGACTATAGTCAATGGTCCATCGACTATAGTCAACCGATCTTTTTCTAGAAATCGGCTCCGAGTGAAATATAGTATTTCGGTGTCGAGAAGTTGTTGTAGTACCAGGCCCACGCTACGTCAAAGCGCACGAGGAAGCCGAGGAAGTAAATCCGCGCGCCGGTACCCATCCCCATCAGCAGATCGCGCGTCACGGTGCCTCCGGTCTCGTCTTGCGTAAACGCCACAAACTCCTTCTCTTTGTTCCAGGCAGCGCCCGCATCGAAGAATATCACGCCTCCCAGGCTCTGCAACCCGAGTGGCAGCGGGCCGGCCTGGAGGAATGCAAACAACGGATAGCGCAATTCGAAATTGAAGAGCGAGTACTTGGAGCCGATGGCCGCGTTGTAGTTGTGGCCGCGCAGCGGCAGTCCCGCCTGCAAGAAGATATAGTCTTCCGCATTCTCCAGTGGGACGTACCCGCCTTCAAACGTGTGATTGATCCAGTTGTCAACGCCACCGATAATGAACTTCTGTGGATTCTGCCCGATGCTGGCCCCGCCGGCAAACCTGATCGCAAGACTGTAATTGTTCCCGAGACGGACATAGGTGCGGTAATCTGCGCCGATATTCAGAAAACTCAACCCGTCGCTGCCCACCTTGGGCGTCCCGAACAGATCGAACTTGTAGCGCGTTCCCGTGACCGGCGACAGCAATCCCCAGAGCGATGTGTCGTAGGTGTAGCTGAGATTCGGTACGATCACCGAGCGTGTCTGGACCGCGTCTTCCGTATAGTCAAGATTCTCTTTGGAAATGTTGAACCAGCTGAGGCCGAAATCCAGCCGGCTGAAACGATCAAAGGGGTATTGTGCGGAAACCATTCCGCCGTATGTCCGGAAGCGGTAGTAGCTCCCGCCGAAGAGATCATTGATGAGAATGAACCGGGCACTGTGAAATCCGCCGAAACCGTAATCGATCCGGTTGGGAAGATAGTAGTACTGCAATGCGTAGTCACTGTTCTTGAGATCAAGCAGCAGGTTGGTGGAGAAGACGATCTGGTGATCGCCCAGCAGATCGCTGAACGCCATGATCGTGGATCCCGTGACCCCGTAGAATGTATCGTACCCGGCGTTGCCGTAAATGATGTCGGGGGTGAAGTTCAGTTTGTATTTGTTCACCCGGTAGTTGCCCTCTTCATCCACGTTGCCCGTAATCTTGGGCAAGCGGGAAATGAGGGAGTCCTTGGGCAGGTTTTCGTCCCTCCCCTCACCAAACACGTAGTCCGAAAAATCGAGCTGGATCCCTTCGCCGTAGAGCCCGGTGGTGTCCTTGCCTGCAGAGCCTGCCTGGGCAGCCGCCGTCGTATCCCTCGCCGTCGTGTCGCTCGCCGCGGTGTCTGCTACCGCAACCGCGACAGCCGGTTCCATGAGGGATTTGCGGTACACCGTGGGTTCAAGCGATCCGGTCTTGACAACGCGATCAAACGGGCTGCGGAGCAGAAAGATGTCGAAGCCGGACTGATTGAGCGACGAAAATGCCAGCTTTGTGCCATCCCGCGATATTGACAGCTGGTAGACGCCGCTGATGGAGTTGGTGACCGGCCGGGTGATTGCCGAATCCAACCGGAGTTCATAGATATTATTTATCCCGTTCCGGTCGGAGACAAAGAGGAGCTTGTTTCCGTCCGGCGATGAGACCGGCGACGACTCATCGCTGTCTGTCCAGTCGGTCAGCTGCTTGATCGTACGATCCTCGATCCCGACCTTGTAGATGTCCATGTCGTGAAATGTATGGTCATGCAGCATCACGGCATCGGAAGAAATGCGCCCCGCCCGGTCGGATGCGAAGTACAGCGTCTTCCCGTCGGGCGACCACGCAGGCTCTTCGTCGCTATAGATATCGTCGGTAAGGTTCGTGAGTTTCTTGGTGTCAAACGAATAGACGTAGAGATCCGACTGCCTGGATGTATTGCCGATAAATGCCATATTGTCTCCCAACGGGGACCATGTCACCGAGAAAATGCCTTCCAGACCGAACGTGAGTTTCTCGATGTCGCCGCTCTTCAGGTCAATCAGGAGGATGGCATCCTGATCACCGGCTTTCGCGGCAAGCGCCAGACGTTTTCCGTCGGGGGACCAGCTGACCCCCGGTGTCAACAGATGCAGCTCTTCCAGGTTCGACGTCTGCTGACCGTCGACCACCTTTTCCACCTGACTGCCATCGACGGCGTTCATCACGAAGAGATCAAAGAAGTCGTTCCGGTTGGAAAGGAATGCTACTTTGTCGCCCTGCGGGGAGATGGCCGGGCTGGTATTGTAGAAACCGCCGTCCTTCTTGTGATCGGTGAGCCGCCGCGCATAGTCCGCCGGATCTTCACGTTTGGCGATATCCGGCCAGTACTCCACCTTGAGGTCCTTGTGCCAGCGCTCGGAAAGCTCCTCCAGTTTCAACCCGATTGCTGCCCGGATTCCTGCCTCGACGCTTCTCGTGCTTTTGATGCGGTTAAGGATCTCGCCGATTTTCTCTTCGCCGTATTTCTTAGCCAGATAGTGGAACACCGATTGCCCGCCGCGGTAGGCAGAATATCCGTACAGTTGTTTCAGCGGCGGGAGATACTGGTTCACCGTGGCATCCCTGATGAACATGTCCGTGTCGGTATCCCATTTCAGAGCTTCATACTCGGACAAACCTTCGCTGAACCAGAGGGGGAACTGCAAAGAGATGTTGTTGCTGATGATCGACTGAATGCTGCCGCCGTAATACAGGTCGTTCATCACTGCGTGCACAAGCTCGTGATGGATGACGTGCCGGAATTTCCGATAATCCCCCTCAAATGGCACCACCACCCGGTTCTTGAAGAGTTCAGTTACGCCTCCGATTCCTTCTTCCAGGTATTCGGAGATGACGTTTGTTTGCTGGAATGCGTTGTGGGAATTGTACACAATCAGGGGAATGCGGTTGACAAGTTGATACTTGAACAGCGTGCTGATGGAGGCATAGGCCGATTCTGCCGCGGCGGCGGCAAACACCGCCAGGGGGTAACCGTCCTCGGCAAAGTACACGTCGAAATGATCCGTCTGAAGATATGACCAGCTGAACTTTGTATACTGTACTTTATTCTTCCCGAACACGTCGACCTGGGAGTGCACGCTCGGCGGCATTCCAGCCAGGATCACCACGGCTGCCAGGGTCAACCAGAGTTTCGTCTTCCGTTTCATACTCTCCTCGCTCTTCCGTATCTTCAATTATAACGCCGGCTTGCAGGCCTTCCGTTCCGTGATTGTGAGCCTTCTACTGGCGAAGCAATTTCCCCCGTCATTGTGAGGCCCAAAGGGTCGAAGCATCCTCCCCCGTCCTTGCGAATGCCGCCTTCGGCGCCACGAAGCAACCCCCTCCTCACCCCCTCGTGCTACCGGATTTGCCTTCCCTCGTCGGCCACAAGCGCCAGCTCGATGCTGCGGCGCTCCGGGTCTACGGCCATAACCTGCACGCGCACACGGTCCCCCAGACGGTATACCCTCCCCTTGCTCCGGCCGCGGAGCGCATACTGTTTCTCGTCAAAGAGGTAGTAGTCATCCTCCAGATCCCGCATCCTGATCAATCCGTCAATAAGGATTTCATGCAGCTCGACAAACAGGCCGAAATCTGTCACCCCGGATATCACTCCGGCAAACTCGTCGCCGATGTGACGCTTCATGTACTCGATCTGCATCACCTTGACGGATGTGCGCTCGGCTTCCGCGGCGATCCGTTCGCGCTCTGACGACTGCCTGGCTATCCCGGGGAGTGCGGCGCGCAGGGCAGCCAGGCGGCCCGCCTCCACCTGACGCGCATACTCGTCCAGCAGCCGGTGTACCACGAGATCCGGATAGCGGCGAATGGGTGATGTGAAATGCGTGTAATGCCGGAATGCAAGGCCGTAGTGCCCGATGTTCTTCTCCGCATAGATCGCCTTAGCCATTGAGCGGAGGGCGACCTCGTTGATGACATCTTCCACTTCCGTCCCCTTCACCTTGTCCAGCAGCTTCTGCAGCTCGTGTGACGACACACCCTCTTTTGCGTCGAGGGAGAAGCCGAACTGCCGCACGAAGTTGGCCAGATCGCGCAGTTTGTCGGGATCCGGCACATCGTGCACACGATAGAGAAACGGACGGGGATCGCCTCCGGTCTTCATCCCCGCCACATGCTGGGCCACCGTCCTGTTGGCCAGCAGCATGCATTCCTCCACGAGCCGGTGTGCATCCAGACGCACCTTCTTGATGATGCGGTCGGGGAGTCCCTGCTCATCGAACGTGAATTTCGTTTCCACACTCTCAAAGTCGATGCTTCCGTTCTTCCGGCGGCGGCGGTACAGCGCCTTGGCAAGCCGGTCGAGCTGCTGTAGTACCTCAGCATGTTCACCCTTGCCGGCATCAAGTATGTGCTGCACCTCTTCATAGGCAAAGCGGCGTTTGCTCCGAATGACCGACCGGGCGAATCGGTACTCTTCGACCTTGCCGTCGGGATGAACGTCCAGCAGGACGCTGAATGTCAGACGGTCCTCCTGCGGACGGAGGGAACAGAGATCATTCGACAGCCGTTCGGGAAGCATCGGAATTACTTCGTTCACCATGTAGACACTGGTGCCGCGCTCGTACGCCTCGCGGTCCAGCGCGGTGCCCTCGCGGACATAGTGGCTGACATCCGCGATGTGCACACCGAGACGCAGCAGCCCGTTCGGAAGCACTTCACAGGAAAGTGCGTCGTCGAAGTCTTTTGCATCTTCCGGGTCAATCGTGAGCGTCGTCTTCTGCCGCAGGTCAAGCCGGCCGTCCAGCACTGTGTCCGGAATGCCGCCGGTCAACTGCATCGCCTCAGCTTCGATGTCGGCCGGAAAGCTCGCCGGGAGGCCGAAGCTGCGCGCGACTCCCAGCACCTGCGTGCGGGCATCTCCGCCCGGCCCCAGCACTTCCAGAATCGTTCCCTCAGGATTGACGTGCTCGTCCTCCCAGGGGTCGAGTTCCACCACGACTTTGTCGCCTGGGCGGGCATCCCCCCGCTCGACGTAAATGTCCCGCCCGATGCGTTCGTTGTCGGGGACCACAAGAGCGAAGTTCCGCCGCACCTGAAACTGCCCGACAATCCGCGTTGTGTTGCGCTTCAGCACGCGCACGACCTCTCCGCGGAAGGCTTCGCCCTTCCGCCGGTGGCTCGGGCGCGCAAAGAGTGTCACCTCAACTTCATCACCGTGAAATGCGGTGTGCTGGAACTGGGAGTCGATGACGATATCATCCTCCCATCCCGCAGGTTTGACACTCCCTACCCCCCGCCGCGTGACGCTCAAGATCCCGGTGACATGGCCGGACTTCTTGCTCTTGGCCTGTTTCGCTTCGGGAACGTACGCAAAGCGCCCGTGTTCATCCGCTTCCACCACTCCCCGCAGTTTCAATTCGTCAATCTGCGCACGAAGCGCTTCATACTCGTCCTTGCTGTGAACGCCCAGGCGTTTGGCAAGGTCTTTCAATGTTGTGCGGGTTTTGGGGCGCGCCGAAAGGTACGTTAACACCCGTCTCTTAATGTTTCCTGTTGATTTCTTTTTCAATCTCTATCCTAAAATGAAAATCTGTAATACACCCGCGCGGAATTTGTCCGCCGCAGGTCCGTCGCCGATCCGAATGATCCCCGCTCGACTTTGCTTTCCAGCTCCATCATAAAATTCTGGAGCGACGGCGTTTTGAAGATCGAGCCGAACGAATAGAGCAGACTGAAATTGGCATTGCCGAACGGATCGTCCAGGATCTGGCCGCCGTATTTCCAGTACCCGCTCCACGCGGATCCGCTGAGACGGATATCGGCCGATTCGCTCCGGCCTGTCGCGGAATTGAAATTCAACTCCACCGAATTGATGAATCCCGTCTGCGTTCGCAAGAACTCCGACAATGTGCCGGTCAGCAGCGACGATGCACCTGTCAACAATGAGCGCCGCAGCGTCCTGTCCATCTCCGATGAAAACTGCCCTTTCTCCGCGGTGGTGAGGGGGAATGAACCGTAGATGATGAAGCCGATGGCATCCGATTGCACATCGTTCGACTTCAACCCGCGGTACGAGTAATAGTCCACATCGTCGATGGTCATTGACATGTTGAGTTTCGGTGCGCGCCGCGGACCGGTTATCATCACCGTCACCACGATCCGTTCGTTCTTGTCGCCGGAGATAGTGTCTTGCACGGTCCGGACACCGCGATACGATGCCGTGATGTCCAGCTCGGGGTTCATAAAATCGCCGGTGAACCGGATCCTGCCCTCCGCGTCAAAACGCCGGTAGAAACTGTAATACGCACGGCTGACCGCAAGATCGCCAAGCCAGCGGCGGCCGTCTTCCGTAATCGAAAAACGTCCGTCAATTGTTGCCACCAGTTCTTCGCTCGATATCGGATTGAACACCATCCGTATGTCTGTGGATCCTCCGGTCGCCTCGATGTCCAGATCGTAGCGCAGCCCGTCGAGGAAGGATTTTGCCCCCTTGATGCCATTGTCAATGCGCCGTGCGGCGCCGATCAGGTGATCGCCGCCAAAATACCTGTCGGCAGCCGTTAGGGAAACCTTCTCACCATAGCGGGAGGTGTCATCAAAAACGACGATGGGCACCGAAAATGCTGACTCTTCCGCAACGACCTGTTCGGTCGGTGGAAATACAAGGCTCGAATTCCGGATTACCAGATCTCCCTGCAGAAGCGAGTTGTCGACCTCTCCCGTGAAGTGCAATCCCTTCGGACCGATCTCCACAAAAAGATCTCCATACATGGAGAGGGACGATTTTCGCGTCGATTCTTTCACCACATTCAGCTGCCCGGTGGCGAAGAGGCGGAAGTCCCCCGGCGTGAATCCACGGAGGGCAAAATCACCGCCGATTTTCACCTCCCCTTTTCGTCCGTCGCGTTCGTCGGTGGCCACATTACGCATCGTTGCATCCACCACCCGGATGCGGTCGTTCTCCGCGCTGAACGTTCCATCCAGGTAGTAGTACATGTTGTTCGCCTCGAACAGGAATCCGCAATCGCTCAAGTGCAACGACCCTGTGGAGCGCGGTTGTGAGGCGGTCCCCATGATGTGCAGATCGCAGTCCAGCCTTCCGGTCAACTGGTTGAAATTCGGCAACAACGGATCCAGGATGTTGACCTGCGCCTCTTTCGCTTTGATCGAAATGTCCATCTTTTGATCGGGAGCGATCGCTTCCCCTCCGACGGACATGGGAATGATCCCGGATATGGCAACGCTCGGCAAGCCGGCCACCAGCCGGGCAGGATCCCCTGCTTCGATCTCAAGTGCAAGAAGTCCACGCTGGTACTGGACTGTGCCGTTGACCGTCCCGAAGGGAACGTTGCGGATGGCCATGCTGTCGGACCGGACGGTGGCATGGAATTCCGGGTGGTCGAGTGAGCCCCCGATCACCACAGTCGCGTCCACGCTCCCGCCGAATGACTGCTCATCCGGCAAGGTCTCCTTTTCACTCAGGAAGAAGCGGAGATCATCCATCAGCATGCCGGATGCCCGGAGCGATGCAACAACGCCCCCTCCCCGCCGGATGGCCCCACGTGCATCGATTTCCTCCTGACCGCGGCGCAGCACAAGCTGTGAAAGCCTGATTGCATTCCCCGTGAGACTCAACGTTAGTCCGCTGTCTGCAGCCCATTCATAATCGCCATACGCGGCATCCACGGACCCGAACCGGCAGAGGATGGAATCACCCTGGAACCGGGCATCTCCTTTGACATCCCAGCGCAGCTGGTGGTTTAACGCGCCCCGGCCGCTGAACTCCGCGGAGCGGTCGCCGATCCGGAGGTCCACCCCGAGACTGTCCAATTCGGTCCGGTTGATGTTCATCACTCTCGCTTCCCCCTTCACATGCAGATCGGCTGTGGCGAAGGATCGGTCGGGAGTGAGGTTGTTGGTTTCGATGAGACATTCGGCATCCTCGATCAGCATGCCGGAATCGGCGTCGCCGTAGTAGAACTCCTTCAGGTTCAAGCGGGTGGACGAAGAGAGGCGGTAGTAGTTCCCTTCGAGCGTGCCCCGCAAGATTCCGCTTCCGTTGAACTCTCTCTCCCCGAGGATCAGCGAAAGCAGCCGCACGTCTTTTACTTCGGCATGATACTCGCAGCGGAGTGTCGCAGGGTTGATCGAGAGTTGCTGCCGCAGTGCATGAAATGCCGCAGTGTCAGTCATCGCGCCGAGTGTAGAATCGAACGGTGTCAGACGGTCACGCACGGAAAGTATCGCATTTTGCGCTTCGAACTCCAACAGCAAACGGAAATAGTCCAGTTCAAACGCTCCCTCTACCGCCGCCTCGACGAAGGGTGAGGTCAGGGCGATCCGTTTGTGCGCGGGATCGTCCTGGCTTACCTCAAGCCGCAGTTTTTCGTTCGACAGCGGATAATCGCGATACCGGGATGTCGAGAATGCAATGTCCACACTGCCACCAAACGTGGAGAGCGATGTTCCGGCGCCCTGTGCCTCCAGGACGCAGTTCAGATCGCTGTCGTACGTCGAATCGTCCAGGAACTCGGCAAGGTTCAACGACTCCAGAACGCCGTGGACGGCAAAGGGCGGCCGCGCATCGTTCAACGAGTCCAGACTTCCCTCCAGGTGCACCGTGGTGGGCCCGATGGAGAAGCCCAGAGTACCGGTCAGCTTCTGATTACGAGCAGACATCTGCAGTTGTGCGCGGCTGACGGGGTGGTGCCGGAATGTCGATGTGTCAAGAGAGGCGTTGACCATCGCGTTCATCCGTGCGGGTTCAACGCCATAGCCATCCACCGCTAAACGTCCATTCAGGTTGCTCTCCAGACCGGGATCCTCAAGGAGCCTGGCAAGATCCACGCCCTGCAGATAGACAGTGCCCCGGTACTGCAACGCGCGCGGCCCCCCGATGCGCAGGGCAAACTCGTCCGTTTTCATTTTGCCGGCGCTGCAATGGGCGGTCAGTTGCGTCACAAAATTCAGCGGCGTGCCGCGGTACGCCCCCTGGAGGGTGACCGGTCCCAGATATGAAAAATCCGGCAGATCAAATGACGGCAGCAACCGCAAAGGATCGGCGGGATCAATCTCGGTTTCGCCGATCTGGAGATTGAGTGCGAGATTTGACGGATCGTGAAGGTTGAGTACGGCACCCTTCACCTGTATGCGGCTTGAACCGAAACGCAGATCCAACGGATTCACCTGGAGCGCACCGAACGGGCCTTCCGCATGCAATGTTCCGTCAATAGTACCTTCCAGAAACGCCGTCTCGGAGATGAGGCATCCCAGCTCGTGGAAATTAAGCCGGTCAATGCGCAAATCGACAATTGTCGGCACCTTTTCCATCTCCCTGAATTCCACACCGCCCAGAATATCGGCTCCCACTATTCCCGCCGTAAGCCTGAAACGTGAACTGTCGGTGACCATTCTCATGTCCGTCACCTTGACAGCCGATGGTGCTATGTGGAATATGCCTGCGAGCTGGCGGACCCGGATTGGCGTCCGAGCTATGGTGCAGGTGAACCGGCTCAGTGCCGCTTCGTATGCCGTGTCCCGCATTTGAAACGAGAGCACGAGGTTCAAGTCTTGCACGCGCAACCGGCTGTAGCGCACTGCATCGAACGCCAGATCCCCCTCCGGTTCACGTATCCCAAGTGAATCAGTGATACTGAAAGTGCCGCCGCGCAACTCCAAGCGCCCCACAGAGACAGGCCAGTCGAACGCTCCTGCAGAAGTATCCCCCTCTGTCGGCCGTATCATCTCCTCCACATTCCAAATGCCTGCTGCCGATCTTCGCAGGTGAATTGTGGGACGGTACAGGATGACATCATGCACAGCTATGGATCTTGTGGGGAGAGCAAAGAGGTTATACCGGATGCTGAGTTGTTCTGCGTGGACGACGGTATCGCCGCGCAACGAGAGGGTGAAGCCGTTGACGTTGAAACCGGTGACAAGATTGCCGGTGATATCACCAAGGATGACATCGGCGGTAAGGAGTGAATCGAGTTGATCGAGAGCAACCGCGCGCAACCGGTCGCGGAAAAACTGCGTCTGGCTGAAACCGCCTAAAAGGATGAGGAGGAGAAGGATTCCTCCGATGCTGTAGAGAATAATGCGCAGTATGTTTTTAAGGACCTTCATTGCGAGCCCCGAAGGGGCGAAAAGATCTCACGTGTCATTGCGAGGAGCGCTCCTCGACGACGAAGCCATCTCACCCGCGGTACTTCTGCAATACCCTCTGAATCACATTCGTTGTCGACCGTCCCCGCGTCAGGCGGATGCGCCGCACGCGGCCGCCATGCGACTCCACGACGTCTTTCCCGACGATCGCATTCGCATTCCAATCCGCACCTTTGACCAGCACATCCGGGATGAGTGCGGCGATCAACCGCTGCGGAGTGTCATCTCCGAACATGCAGACGTAGTCAACGCAGCCGAGAGCTGCAAGCACAGCCGCCCGATCCCTGTTCGGGTTGATCGGACGTTTATCCCCTTTGATGCGCCGTATCGACGCATCGGTGTTCAATCCGACAACCAGCACGTCCCCCATCCGTTGGGCGGCCTGGAGGTACTCCACATGACCGCGGTGAAGAATATCGAATGTTCCATTGGTAAACACCACTCGCTTCCCGGCGCGTCTTAATCGCCGGCGAATCCTGACCAGCGTAGCACGCCCGACCACGTGACCCATTAGTGCACTCCCGTTGTCGCAATATAGTGTGCTGCGGCTTCACGCAATTCGTCAGGACGGATCGGCACAATGCCGATCGCGCCAACTACGACACTGCTTGCGCAGTTGGCGAGTATACAGGCTTCCCGGATGTCCGCACCGCTTGCCAGCGCCATGGTCACCGTCGAGATCACCGTGTCTCCCGCGCCCGACACGTCCTGCACGTTTGCCGCAACCGACGGGAGGTGGAAAACCTTGCCGTTCGCCTCGAAGAGTGACATCCCGTCTTCGCCGCGGGTCAGCAGCACATTTTCGACCTCCAGCTTTTGGAGCAACAGCTTCCCCGCACGCTCAACATCTTCCACGCTTCTCAGCCGGCCTCCCAGGACTTCCTCCGCTTCACGACGGTTGGGTTTGAACACCGTAACCTGTTTGTAGTCCAGAAAATTATCGAATTTCGGGTCCACCGTGATGATCTTGTGGTGCTGCCGTGCCAGCGCGATCACTTCGTGTATCAGTTCCTTCGACACAAGCCCCTTATTGTAGTCTTCAATGATAATTCCGTCAATCGAAGAGATTGCCTTGCGCAGGACATCAACCAGTTGCTCCCGGAGCCGGGGGGAGCAAGGAGACTTGGATTCGTTATCGATCCGCACAACATGTTGCCCTTGCGCAATGACACGTGTCTTCACGGTGGTCGGCCGCGCGGGATCAGTGATGAGCCCGCTTCCGTCGAAACCCGCCTCGAGCACCAGATCGCGCAGCACCGTGCCGCTATGATCATCCCCCACCATGCCGATCACGAGTGGAGAACCTCCCAGCGAATAGATGTTGTTGGCGACGTTTGCAGCGCCGCCGAGCCGGGTCGACTCGGACTCCACTTCCACGACCGGGACGGGCGCTTCTGGTGATACCCTCCGCACCACCCCCCAGTAGTACCGGTCGAGCATGAGATCACCCAGGACCGCGATCCGTTTGCCGGCGAAGCGGTCGAGAAGAGCTTCAAAGTGTTGTTTGGATGGAGTCATTGCGAGCCTGTTCTCACAGATAAATATATGTACACCCCCCCCTATCCGCAAGGCGCGAATATTACCGCAGCATGGGGTTCAGCAACTGCACAAGCCGGTCCACGGTCAAACCCAGCCGCATCTGGTCTGACAGGATCGTAATGTCGGCCCGTTCATAGAGCGGTTCGCGCACAGTGAGAAGCTCGAGTACCCTCTTCCGCAACTCCTCTTCATTCAGCCGTTCTCCATCGGGACCCAGGACCATCGGGCGGTCGGTCTTGTTCCGCAAACGGCGAACGATTTGCTCCACGGGCACTTTGATATAGACAAGGATCCCTGTCGACCTCACAACGGTCAGCGCTCCTTCGTCTGCAAGCGTCCCGCCTCCGAGAGAAACGATGATCCGGTCACGGAGGCTCAATTGTGTTACCGACTCACGTTCCTTCTGTCTGAAATACGCTTCACCGTGATCCTGAAAGATTTTCCGGACACTTTTTCCCTCACGGGCCGCAACGGTGACATCCAGATCTGCAAACTCGAATCCGAGCACGTTCGCCAGAATCGGCCCGATAGTACTCTTGCCACTGGTCATGAAGCCCGTGAGATAGATCCGGCGGTTACGCTGGTGAAGGGGTACCGTCATTGTGGCACTTTCAGGCGTTCGACCAGGGGGTGTGCGGGGGGCATTGCAGTTGTGGGGGGTTATAAGCTCACGCCTAGTCCAACCTGGATCACCATCCCATCGGTGTGAATACTCGATTCAAACGGGCCGTTCGGGAGATTCACCAGGATGCCGTTGTATCTCACGCTCGCAACCTGGAAGGCATTGGTGGCCTGGAACTGCGCGTCGCGAAACTTGATCTCTGCAGAAACAGAGAACCACTCGTTGAAGATGTATCCTACTCCCCCGAGCACATGAATGCCGTAGCCCGCGCGGGTCGCTACTGTGGGGGCCTCGACTCCGGCCATCGAGTAATGACGCTCACCGAAATAGACCCCGCCGCCGCCGCCCATGACAACGCTGAATGGACCCGAGGTAACCGGAATCCGGAAGTAGCCGGTGAATTCAACGGGGATGACCCGGTAGTAGTCCTCCACCGGAACAAGCCGTTGCGCGGTTGCCACAATGTTGCGTCCGCCGCTGTTGCGGATATATTCCGACGAGAGACCCAGAGAGATATTGCTGCCGGGGAAGTGGTACTGCAGTTCGCCGCCGATGCCGTAGAAATCCGAGAACGAGAAGGACTGTGCGCGCGTCACAGGGTCGGGTGCATTCGGATTGGGAAACAGCCGCCCCTGGGTGTTTAACGAACCCCGCGCAACAACACTGAACGTGCGTTCCTGCCCCCGGGAGGAGCTCGCCGAAGCCAGCATGAAGGCAGCGGTGCACATCATCACAACTCCACGCATCGTCCACCTCCCTTCCCCCATGGACCCCGGACTACCGGAAGAACCGGTCCCGGTTGTCTTCGATATCAGCCTTGTCTTTCAACATCGTCAACCAATCAGACAGGAACCGGTTGCGTTTTTCCTGAAGCAGGCGCGTCTTGAGTCCGTCATGTTCGGCACCGTACGCCGCCGAATCAATCGGGGTCGCACTCAACACTTGAACAAGGAATGCACCACGCTGGTTCTGTACCGCCGTGGAAATCTGGCCAGGCTGCAAACCGGCCACTGCGCCCAGGAAGAATGGATCCCGGCCGACACCCGGGACGTTCCCTCCCAGCGTGAATTCCGGAAGTTCCTGCACAGTCACGGCCGGATTGAACGTGGAGACCTTTTTCAGGTTTTCGCCGGCGGCAAGCTTCTGACGGAGTTCTTCCGCAATGGCCTTGGCCCGCTCAATCTTCTTCTGGCGCAATGCCAGCGGGCGCACCTGGTCTTTCACCTCGTCAAACGGACGCACACCAGCATCTTTCGCGTCGGCCACCGCAACAACCACGGAGCCGGTTGGCGTACTGTAGGGATCGCTCACCGAACCTACCTTGTTGTCAAAGGCCCATCTCACCACATGTGGGAGCATGCCGATGCCGGGCACCACGGTGCTCTTTTCCTGTACCTGGGTCTCTTTCACTTCGAAGCCCAGCTCTCGGGCTTCTTTACCGAACTCGGTCTCCCGCGCGTTGTAGGCAAAGTCCCGCGCACGGTCAAAGAGGTCATTTTTCGTCTGACTGCTTGGTTCGATTTTCAGGTCAAGGTGAGCGAGCTTCAGCTCACGTGCGTCGCGCGCGTGAACTTTGATAATATGCAACCCGTACGGGGACCGGATCGGACCCACAAGCTGACCGGGCCTGGCGGCGAATGCGGCTTTCTCAAAATCCGGCACCATGCGCCCTTTGCCGAACCAGCCGAGATCTCCACCGTTTTTCGCAGAGCCGGCATCTTTGGAATACTGCCGTGCGAGTGCGGCAAAATCCTTGCCCGCCTGGGCATCTTTCACAAGCGTGCGGGCTAATGCCCTCGTCGCCGTCGTATCATCGCCCGGGTCAAACGAGAGAAGAATGTGACTTGCGTGGATGAACTCCTCTTTCCCCTTCCGTGCCTCCAGCACTTTCAGAAGATGGAAACCGTCGTTGTCCTGCAGCGGGCCTACGATTTCTCCCACCTGGGCAGCAAAGGCCGCCTTTTCGACCGCGGGGCTGAGTTCCCCATGTCGGAAGAACGCACCGCTGTCGGGCTTGTCGGCATATGTAGAGATCACCTGCAGGAAATCAACGCCCGACCGGGCCTTCTGTGCCGCCTCGTCAATATCCTCCCTACGCATGGCGGTGTCTGAAGCCGAAGCGCGCTCAATAAACTGCACATAGCTGAGCTTACGCATCGCCTCAACACGGTACTGATCGGGATTTTCGTCATAGTACTGGCGGACATCGGCATCGCTGACCTGAATTGCCGAATCCGGAACCATCTGGTTGGCATCAACCGGTGCGTAGAGCGCCGTGAACTTCTGGTTCTGGTCGAGATAGCGTTGTCGCACCTCCCCTTCGCTCACACGCACGGAAGTCAGCAGCACGCTCTGGAGCTTCTCCTGCAGCTTGCGCTGACGCAAATTCTGCTCATACTGCTTCAGCCACTTCCTCCCGAACTCCGGATCGGAGCCCTCAGGGTCCCGGATGAACTGATTGGGGTTGGCAAGGAACTGCTCGTACATGTCCCGGCGGAATGTTCCGGTCGAGTCGGTGAAATTCCGGCGGAGGTCATCGGGAGGATTCTCGCCGCGTACCCAGTCGACCAGCTCCTGATCGGTCACCTTAATGCCCATCCGCTGCAACTCTTCGTCCACAACTCGTTGCGTGACAAGATTCTGCCAGACCTGTTCGCGGATTTGCGTCATCGCATTTTCGTCGGGTTCGGTGCCGTTCTGTGCCTTCTGATTATCGGACACCGCTTTCACCATCTCGCTGAATTCTTTGTACGTCACATCGTAGCCGTTGATCTTCCCGATCGTATCCGAACCACCGCCGGCCATCCCCATGTAGTCCATCCCCCACTCAAACACGATTGTGATGAGGAACGCGATCAACAAACCGAAGAGGATGACGGGCATGCTATCCCGCATCCGAGTCATGATAGGCATAGCTGTAAACCAACCTCCTTACCGGGGAAAAAGCGGAAAATGATGTTCAATAATATACCCGAATAACGCTGGAAAAGCAACGCATTTCTTGACTTTTCCACCACTTCGAGGTATATTTATGAGCTTTCCATAAGTCCCCGAATCGTTGACCCCGGAGGTGTGCATTGAGCAAGTACAGGTGGAAACTGCTGGTCATTGTAGCTACCGTTGGTCTTGCGCTCTACTTTCTGTACCCCACGTACAGGGACTACGAGCTCCACTCCCAGTTAAAAGAGCTTCACGGACCCGACAGCCTGCAGTTTGTCGAGAATAACGAAACCGATCTCCGGGAAAACCGGGCGAAGCGTATCAAGCTCGGCCTTGACCTGCAAGGCGGCATGCGCGTGGTGCTTGAGGTGAACGTCCTGAAACTCCTGGAAGACCTGGGGAAGAACAAGGACGAGTCATTCTCGAAGATCATGGCGGAAGTCCGTGAAGAAGTCAAGAAGACCGATGAATCCCCCGTGATCCTCATGCGCCGCAAATTCGAGGCGCAACAGATCAGGATGAGCCGCTACTACGGCAGCCTGCGGGATGACAACGACGAAGTTTCTGCAATGTTAGAGGATGAATCCAAGAAGGCCATCGACCGGGCAATTGAAATCGTCGGCAACCGCGTCGACCAGTATGGAGTGTCGGAGCCGTCGATCCAGAAACTGGGCGGCACCCGCATCAACGTGGAGCTTCCCGGTGTCAGCAAGGAAGCCGAAGTGCGCCAGCTGCTCCAGGGAACCGCTCTCCTGGAGTTCAAGCTGCTGAAAGACCCCGACGTCGCATACCGCGTCATGGAGTCGATCGATAAAACACTGGCCTCCAGCGGCGCCGCAGACACTACAGACACGACACTTACAGCCACTGCGGGGTTCACTGATACCACGAAGATCGACACCCCCGAGGGGGAGATGGACGGGGAGCAGTTCGCAAAGAAGCACCCCTTCTTCACCGTCGCCCTGGTGAGCCAGCAGTATCCCGGTGAAGCGCTCGTGGCCGAAGAAAACCGCGAAAAGATCCGCCGCTGGCTTGACCGCGACGATGTTGTCCGCTCCATCCCCGGCGATATTCAGTTCCTCTGGAGCGCCAAGCCGCGCATCATGGAGGGCGGCAAGAAGTACTTTGTGCTCTACCCCGTGAAGAGCACTGCAGAGCTCACGGGTGGCGTCATTGTGAATGCCAAGGCGACGCTGGATCCAAGCTTCAATCAACCCATCGTAACGATGGAGATGAACAGCGAGGGATCCCGCGAATGGTCCCGCATCACGGGGGCCAATGTGAATAAGCGCATTGCCATCGTGATGGACAATGCCATTTTCTCCGCTCCGGTCGTCCGCAACAAGATCACCGGCGGCAATTCCCAGATTGAAGGGATGGACAACCTTGACGAAGCCCGCCTGCTCGAGATCGTATTGAAAGCCGGTGCACTCCCCGCACCCGTGGAGATTATCGAACAGCGTTCCGTCGGGCCGTCACTTGGTGAAGACTCCATTCGCAACGGCATCACGGCATCCGTCCTCGCCGTCGCGCTCACGATCATCTTCATGGCCTTCTACTATCATACCGGCGGCCTGGTAGCTGACTTTGGGTTGGTGTTCTGCATGCTCTTCCTGCTGGGCGTCCTTGCGGCATTTCAGGGAACGCTCACGCTTCCCGGCATCGCGGGCATCATCCTGACACTCGCCGTCGCCGTGGATGCCAACGTTCTGATCTATGAGCGTATCCGCGAAGAACAGGCCACCGGCAAGACGCTGCGCGCGGCCATCGACGCGGGCTACGAAAAAGCATTCAGTGCAATTTTCGATTCAAACCTGACAACGTTCATCTCCGGCGTGATCCTGTACCAATTCGGCAGTGGTCCGATTCAAGGGTTCGCCCTCACGCTGATGATCGGTATTGTTGCGTCGATGTTCAGCGCAATCTATATTACACGCGCTGTTTTTCATATCCTGACCGACCGATACGGGTCAAAGGTCACTTTCGGTTAAGCGATTTTCTCGGGAGAATGCGGTTATGCGGTTTTTCAAGAAAACATCTATCGACTTCATGGGCGCTCGCAAGACCTGGTATATGGTATCGGGCACGGTGATCCTCATCGGCATGGTGACTCTGGCATTGCGGGGGGTCGACTTCGGCATTGACTTCCTCGGCGGCACCGAAATCGTCGTGCACTTCGACCAGCCCGTTTCCATCAGCGATGTCCGCACTGCCATGGACCGTATCGGCATGGGCAAGGCGGAAATCAAGACGTTTGGAAGCGACCAGGATATCTTGATACGCACGGCGGAACAGGCCGAAGGGACAGTCATCGGTGACCGGATGCTAACAGCACTGAAGGACTACTTCCCCACCAATCCGTACACGGTGCTGAAGGAAGACAAGATCGGCCCCAAGATCGGAGCTGAGTTGCGCCGCAATGCCCTCTACGCCGTTCTCGCATCAGTGATTGCCATCGGCATCTACGTCGGGTTCCGGTTCAAGATGGTTTACGGCATCGGTGCTGTCGTGGCACTGTTCCACGACGTTCTCGTGACACTCGGCATGATCGCCATCTTCAACGGCGTCCTGAATCTCGAAATCAACCAGAACATGATCGCCGCATTTCTGACTCTTGTCGGTCTGTCGGTGAACGACACTGTGGTGGTCTTCGACCGTATCCGCGAAAACCAGAAGATCTTCCGAAGTATGAGCGTCTCCGATCTGATGAACAAGAGCATTAACGAGACGCTCAGCCGGACTATCATCACTTCCGGAACAATCCTCATAGTGCTTATCGTGCTGCTTGTTGTCGGCGGTGAAGTCACGCGCGGATTTGCATTTGCCCTGACGGTCGGTATTGTCGTGGGCACCTATTCGTCCGTCTTTGTTGCCAGTGCCGTCGCGCTCGACTGGACGCTCAAAACGAAGACCTCCGGCAAACTCATCGAGTAATCATGTCTGGATCGAGGAGATCGCCATGAAGCTCAAAACATCGGCGCAGGGTCCTGTCACGGTGTTCCATCTGGACGGCAATCTTATGGGTGGACCCGACGCCACGGCCCTCAACAGCAAGCTGCACGAGCTGGTGGAAAAAGGGAAGACGCAGGTGGTCATCGATCTCAAGAAGGTGGAGTTCATGAACAGTTCCGGCCTGGGGCTCCTCATCGGCGGTGCCAGCCTCATGAAGAATGCCGGCGGCGGACTGAAACTCGCCAGTGTGTCAGCAAAGATCATGACGCTCATCAAGATTGCCCGCCTCGGCTCGGTCTTCGAATCCTTTGAGAGTGTGTCGGAGGCCATTGCGGCTTTCAAGAAGTAAGAGGTACGTCCGGTTGCGCCTCCGGCCTCCCCTGTATGGGGTCGGAGGTTTTTTGTGTCCGCACGTCACCACACATACTGGGGTGCTTAACGATGCCAGTGCAGATCATCCTCGGGGCCCAGTGGGGCGATGAAGGCAAGGGAAAAGTAGTCGACATGCTTTCCGAGCACGCCGACATCGTCGCCCGCTACCAGGGAGGGGCCAACGCCGGACACACGGTGTGCATTGGCGATAAACAATACGTCCTGCATCTTATCCCATCCGGGATGTTTCACCCGCATATCACCTGTGTGATCGGCAACGGCGTTGTCATCGACCCCACTGCGCTCCTCACAGAAATCGCTCAACTCGAAGCCGCCGGCATCATCGTCCATGGCCGCCTGCTGATCAGTCACAACGCCCACCTTATCATGCCGTATCACAAGCTGCTCGATTCCATCCGCGAGCAGACCGCGCAGCGCATCGGCACCACGGGACGCGGCATCGGTCCCGCCTACATTGACAAGTTCATGCGTGTCGGAATCCGCATCGTGGATTTGCTCGACCGGGATCTGCTGGCCGCCAAACTCAAACGGAATATCGCCGAGAAGAACGAGATCCTGACGAAAGTGTACGGTGAAACCCGGATTGACGTGGATGCCATCATCGCCGAATACCAGGAATTCGACAAGCGCATCGATGAGTACATCACCGACACGACGCTCTACCTTTACCAAGCGCTCAAAGCCGGGAAGCGCATCATTGCGGAGGGTGCGCAGGGAGCCCTGCTCGACGTCGATCACGGCACCTACCCTTTCGTGACATCGTCGAATCCGACGTCCGGAGGCGCCTGCACCGGTCTCGGCATTCCTCCCACTGCAGTGGAAGGCATCACCGGCGTGGCCAAAGCATACTGCACACGCGTCGGGGAGGGCCCCTTCCCCACGGAGCAGGAGAACCCAACCGGTGAGAGGATCCGGCAAGTGGGGCACGAATTCGGTGCAACCACGGGACGGCCGCGCCGTTGCGGATGGTTCGATGCCGCCGCACTCCAGCATTCAATACGTGTGAACGGCATCAGCCGCCTTGTGATCACCAAGCTTGACGTGCTTGACAACTTCGATGAAATCCGCGTTTGTTCCGGATATGAGCTCAAGGGGAAACGCCTGAAGGGCTTCCCCGGCGACGTCGACACACTCCAGCGTGTCACGCCGGTCTATGAATCGTTCGAAGGCTGGAAGACCTCGCTCACGAATATCACAGCGTACGACGCATTGCCTATGAATGCAAAAAAGTACCTGCATGCGTTGTCGCAGCTGACCGGCGTACCGCTCTGGTTCGTTTCCGTCGGTCCGAGAAGAGACCAATCGTTGTTCGTACAATGAGCCCACCCATCACCGGTCTCCCGATCAGCAGGATGGGGAACTTCAAAATCGTTCTCCTCTTGCTCGCCTCCGTGTCCGTGATTGCGTTGCTGTTCTATTCGCAGCGTCTCACAGATCAACTCCTCGCACGCGAAGGCGAAGTTGTCGCTCTCTATGCACGGTCGCTGGAATACGTGGCAAACAATGATCCCGCCGCAGGGGATCTGAGTTTCGCCTTCGAAGTGATCAGGACCATCGACTTCCCCATCGTGCAAACCGACGCCCGGAACAATCCGATCTACTGGAAGAACATCGACGTGGACACCGCGGCGCTTGCACCTCCCGAACGTGAGGTGTTCTTCAGCAATTTGATCACTGAAATGGACCGGAGCAACAAGCCGATCCGTGTGGCCATCAATGACACGCTCGTGTTGAACTACCTGCACTACGGGGAGTCCGCCCTCATCCGCCAGCTGCGCTGGCTTCCCGTGAGTGAAATCGCCATCGCAGCCATCTTCATCGTCATTGCCTATTTCGGGTTCAGCACCATCAAGAGAAGCGAACAGAGCAACATCTGGGTGGGAATGGCCAAGGAAACCGCGCACCAGCTTGGCACACCCCTCTCGAGCATCATGGGCTGGATGGAACGCATGCGCGAGGATGCACGTTCCGAGCCGCGCCTGGTGGATACCATCACGGAGATGGAGCAGGATGTCAACCGTCTGAACAAGGTTGCCGCACGGTTTTCCAAGATCGGTTCGAAACCAGACCTGCACGAAGAATCGCTGACGGAAGTGCTGGAGGGAGTGATCAGCTACATAGGGAAGCGGATACCGAAAGCAGGCAAGAAGGTGGATTTGCTCATCGAAACACCCGGCACGTTCATTGCACCGATCAATCGCGAGCTGTTCGAGTGGGTAATTGAGAACCTGATGAAGAATGCGCTGGATGCGTTGGAGGGAGCGGCCGGGAGGATTTCATTCTCGATCAGCGAGTCGGGCCGGTGGACGATATTGGACGTCACCGACACCGGCAAAGGGATCGATCCGAAGCTTCACAAGGAAATTTTCCGGCCGGGGTACAGCACGAAGAAGCGCGGCTGGGGACTCGGTCTGTCGCTATCCAAGCGGATCATCGAGGAGTACCACAAGGGCAGGTTGTACGTCAAGCAGAGTGCGCCGGGGATGGGAACAACGTTCAGGATACGGTTACCTCGCTGATCGTCCTTGCGAGGCACGAAGTGCCGAAGCAACCTCGCCCATAAATACTCCGGCCCGCCGAAGCGGGCCGAAGCAACCTCACCCCCCAAAAAAACACCCTCGCCCTTAATCCAGCACCACCACGAGGTACTGATCTCTCCAGAACTTTTCCGGTTCCAGGATCTGCAGGTCTGACCCGTTTTCTTCCGTTGTGGACATGGCAAAGAGCTCCGCGTTGCGACGGGGAAGAATCTCATCAACCGTACCCGTAACGTGAATGGTCTGATCTTTGGTTCTGTCCAGCGGCGTGAATACAGTCGGGTCTGCAGTGGGTGCCATCACCGTTGTTGAGCCGAGGAGCCCCCAGAGGAACCCGCCCTCGTCATCGATGATTCCCTTCTCTTCCAGTTCATCCCGTGTACCGGCGATGTAGAAGACCCTATTCAACTGCTGCTTCTGCTCGGTCAGCTTGTTGTCCTGCTCGGCAATAGTCGCGATCTTCTCGGACACCGTCAGCTCCAGGCCCTGCACCTTGCCCTGCAGTTGCGCAATGGACTGCTCGCGTTCGGAAATCGTATTCCGCAAGTTGACCATGAGCGTATCTAATCCGGCAATCTTCACTCCCAGAGAACGTACCCTCGCCTGGAGATTACTAATACGTTTCCGGCTATCCTTGAGTGCCGTACCGATATCCTGGATGTTTTCGAGCAGCTGTTGCCGGCTGTCGAGACTAGCCTGTTTGGCCTCAACGCCTTGAGCGCGGCGGGTGAGGGTTCCTTCCTTCATGCGTGACTTCTCGAGGTCAGTATAGATATCATTGATTTCTTTCATGACCCCTTCGAGGTACGCATCCCGCTCGCTCAGAAGTTTTTGTACGGATTCCCGGTCATTCTGGGCCTGCGAAATCTGGTTTTGCAGGGCCTCTTCCTTCTCTTTGTCCGAGCATCCGACAACAAGCAACGAGCAAAGCGCAACGATTGCGATTGTTGTCCTCATAGCGTCCTCCTTATATGGTGAGATCAGATTCTTTCAAGGGTCAGGGGCACCCAGGGTCAAGAATTCCGCGTGCTGCCTCCCACCAGAGCCTTTTTTCTCTCCCGCACGTTGGCAGCACGCTGGAATTCGTATGCAACATAGGCAATCAAAGGAAGGTGCACAATCGGGGGTAACATGTAATTCCGGTCTAGGGTAAATGATGTAGGTAGATAGTCCACAATCCATCAACCGGATCGACAATTGACCACAACCTGGGGGAAAATCGCAGAAGGACTTTATGACACTACTCGGCCGAGTCGTTTTACCGTATTCGATAGAGTGCATACCCCGGATCCTGGTATTCCGGAACGCACCAGGATTCAAGGAATTCTC